>Ga0316226_1000077_pt1 | contig 158203 bp, 156 predicted proteins | sample TBH18017metaG_FD_206009 | JGI IMG/M metagenome (GOLD analysis project Ga0316226, IMG submission 206009) | Freshwater microbial communities from Trout Bog Lake, Wisconsin, USA - TBH18017 | ecosystem: Environmental > Aquatic > Freshwater > Lake > Hypolimnion/Profundal zone | place: USA...
TGTGGAACAACATGCTCTGCTTGTTTGCCGCTAGCCGGTAACCTTTTCGCTTCACCCTGCAACAAATCTCCGTGTCCTCATAGAGATAATAAAAAATATTATTAAAGCCACCGATCTTGTTTACCAACTCTTTCCTCACAAGAAGATTGGCGGTGGAAAAGTAGTGTTGCTCCATGAGGCCATCATCTATCGGTATGTTTTCATACACGATTTCTCCATTACCTAATACAATTCTATTAATAATGCCCTTTTCCACCCCATCCTCCACCCATGCCTCCCCCCCAACACAGCCGATCTCGCCATCGCTCTCAATGAGCTCGATGCACGAACTTAGCACATTTTCTCTGAGCGCGAGGGAGTCATTATCCAAAAACCATAGGTATTCCCCCTTTGCCATATTGATCGCTTGGTTTTTGGCATAGGATGGTCCCAAATTTTCCTGATTTTTGACCAGAATCACCTGTTGAAAGTGTTGTTCGACCATTTCAACGGACCCATCCCCCGACAGGTTGTCAACGACAATGACCTCAATCTCCTTGAAATTCTGTTTGTATACGGAGTCGAGGCACTCCTGCAAACAATCCTTCCTGTTCCTGTTGACAATCACCACTGATACTATGGGCGCTTTCATTTCAGATCAAAAAGTTTTTTCAGACTCTGCGGATCATGGGTGATCGAATCGATCAGATTGCAGGAATGGATGCACGAGCACCCCTTGATCTTGCCCCTCATAGCATTGGCTTTCTCGCTGGTCCAAAGTTTGTAAAAATCATAATCCGCCTCTTCCAGGTTGCCAAAGGGCTTGGTCATCTCACAAAACGCCACATTGCCATTGGGATAGATGACAGCATCAAAACTTCCGGCAACGCACTCCACAACCTTGTCTTGCTTCCGAAGAATTTCCAACGCGGTTCGCCTTTCGATATGATTGATGTCCTGCGAAAGATCGTCCTTGATGCTCTGGCTTTCGATCAACCGGTTCAAGGCATCGAGTTCCTCAAGCGGCGGCAGAATGCTTTCTTTGTCTTTTTGGTAGAAGCCTTCCAGAATGGCAGGATCAATCTTGTAAACCTCATTACAACTCCGGACGAATTGAAACCGATGGGGTAAATTCCAATGTGTTTTGTTATAGGCGATGAGGTCTCCTATTTCTCGATAGTTTTGCTTGGATATGGTCGTCATCAGTGAGATTTTCAGATGACTGTTGGCAATTTCTTTGAGTTGCTCGATGGTTTTTTCGCACTTTGCAAAAATCTCTTTAACCCCGCGGATGCTTTCTTGCGTCTGGGAAAGGCCATCAATGGAAACGATCACTTCCAAGTCAAGCCCAGTTTTTTCCACAATCTCCCGCACCTTTGAGCAAATTCGATCCGCCAGCAAACCGTTCGTTGGGATGATGATTTTGGATGCCTTGTCGTATTTTTTGAACAAACAGCATATGGAAACCAATTCCTCCTTCAAAAAAGGTTCGCCTCCAGTCAAAACGAGAGTCACCAGCTTTTCCTTCAAAGACTGCACCATCGTTTCAATCTGGGAAAGCTTCATCTCCTGGTCTTTTGCCGTATTGAGCTCCTTCCAGTAAAAGCAATGGCCACATTTCGCATTGCAGCGGTTGGTCACGAAAAAGACCAATACTTTGGGGGTCTGAAGTTTTTTGAGTTGGTATCTCCTATATTCGCACAACCCATGCAGGATGGGAACTTTGATGAGGTTTGGAGCCTTCTTTAAAATCTTATAAGCATTTTCGCTTCTATATATCTTGTCCATATTTTGTGGCGGAGGTGGGCTGTTGGAATCTTATGTTCAGTAGAAATGCCTGCACGATGAGGGGAATCCCGATTAATTTACCGGACCGGCGGGGAGGATGGGTCTTGGGGAGTGGTGGAGGAAGACGCAGTAGAGATCACCCGCCTTGCTTGCCAAAACATCTTTGTAACCAAGTGCGCAGAAGATATCCGAGTTTACCGGAAAGCCGTGAATGTTTACGTAGATTGCAGCGAAGCCGTAGCTTTCGAGTTCCTGGATGCGAGGCCGAAGGCGCTCCATAACCTCCGAGGCGGTTTTAACATTTTGGAACAGATGCACATTGTCAAAGTCCTTCTGCCATTCCAACCAAGTGCGTCCTTTGACGCCGCCAAAGGAAAATCGCAAATCATGCGAGAGAAGGTAGGGGCGAAAATGGTCGTAGGAAGGCATGCCGGGCGTGGGGGATTCCGGGTATTCCATGACAGGCAACTGAAAGACCATCGCGCCTTTTGGCAGATGTGTTTCGATTTTTTGGATGAATTCCCGGTCCGAATCGACCACCTGCCTCAATTCGGCGGTGTTGGCCTCGAACTCCGCCACCGGCGGCGTTTGATCCCATAGTGCCAGGAGCGCGCAGATCCCGGCAGCGGCAATGCCGACTTCCGGGTCCATGCGTTTCTTCGAGAGCCGTCGGATGGCGAAGAGCAGCAGGATCGGCAGAATGAAAATGCAGTAGCGTGTGGTGGAGCGGAAGAGGGTCATCCCGAAGAGCCCCAACAAACAATTCAGCCCACCCGCGATGGAGTAACCCACGATCCAGAGCGTCTGCCAGGCTTCCAAGGGAAGATTGCGCGCCCGTTCACCTACCAACCGCCGCACCGAGACCACCGTCAGCCAGACGAAAGCTGCGATGCCCAGCAGCCCCAAGTAACATGAGGGCGGAACTTCCGGGAAATTCGGGAGCGCGACGGCGTGATTGTAATAAGCGTCGCCCAGCGCGCCAAAGAGGCTGTGATTCGGCGGAGGAATGAGCATGTCGGCACACTTGAGCGCTGAAAGTTCCAGCCACTTAAACTCGCGGGGCATCGCACCGGGGTTTCCCCTGTGCGTGAAGTGGTAGGCGAACGTATTGAGGTTCATCAGGAAGAAGCCCGACGCCGACGCCACCACAATGCCGCTCGCCTGAAGCACCGGCTTCCATCCTTGCCGGAAATATTGATAGAACGCGCCCAGCAACACCAGTTGCAGAAACACGTTGGTGTAATACGGGTTTTGCATCCCAATCAAAAAGCTCCCGAGGACGCAGTAGAGGAAGCGCCGTCCGCGCAGTTCCCCCATTTGGTCGCGGCTCATCCAGTCCGCAATCAGCAAACAGAACGGGACATACCAGTAGTTGGTGACGTTGAGATGGTGAAGCGACCGGGCCAGCGCGAACTGCGCAAATCCAAACGTGATGCCGCCCGCGAACGCCCACCACCACTTGCAGTCCAAGAGCCGGGCCGCGAGATAGAAGCAGACGCAGGCCAGCACCTGCGCCACCAGAACTGCGGCGTTTGCCGCCGCAAAGATGCCGATGAACCGGGCAAGCACCCCCGGCAGATAGAGTTCCCAGCCTTCTGTGACAGGAACGTCGCTCATCGAAGCGTAATAGGGTGCCGCTAGTCGCGAAATATTTCTGGGCAGGAAGGGCGTAAATTCCCCCTCTTGAGCCGCTTTAATAAGACACATGAAGCCCATGGCGTCCCCATCGATTCCCTTCTGCCCATACTCCAGCGGCACCTGCCAGGCTGCCGTGTTGGTCCGCCCGGTGATGTAGCACCAGCAAACCGTCGCGATGAGAATCAAGGCGACAACCCGCAGCCAATCGTTGCGCTCGATGGTGCCGGATTCACTTTCAGGGCTAATCGCCGGAGCCTTCGCCTTTTTTAGGGATGGAGTCTTCACAGTAGGGGAAAAGATGGACGAACTCTCGTGGATTGCCAATGAAGATTTCAGCCGCAGAGCACTTGCACCCGCAATGCGCCAATCCGCGTCTGCTCGGTTTGCGTCAGCGGGGCGATCTCTGTCGCCCGCACCGCCTGACGGTAATTCTCCACGCTCTTACCGCCGGGAATGATCGTTGAGGTGGTAGGCTGGTCCAGTAAATAGCGCAAAGCCAGTTGAACCATCCCCCGCTCCGGGGTCAGTAACTCCTCAAACGCCGCACACCGGGCAAATTCCGTGATTTTTTCCGGTGGCAGCCAAACGGAGCGGATATCGTCTCGATCAAACTGCGGCGGCGCATGGAAATAACGTCCGCTCAACCGTCCACTGGCGAAAGCGCCCCGAACGACGCCTCCCGCCTGATGCCGCGCCAAAAACGCACAAAGCACCTCCTGGGGATCGAGCAGGTTTTGGACAAACTGCACCACGTCCAGGCACCCGAGCGAATGCAGATACTCGACGTCCGCCAAGTTGGTCGTCGAGATGCCCACCGCGCGCACCTGCCCCTTGCGTTTAGCGTTTAGGAGAAACTCCGCCACCGCTTCGGCTTCGCCGGGTTTAGGGGCAATGTGATAGACGTAAACGTCCAGGTAATCCGTCCCCAACCGTTTGAGCGAGCCTTCCAGGGAAACCGGCACGCGATGGGGGGAGGCATCCCGCAACCGTTCGCCGTGCGGCCCCACCTGATGTCCAAACTTGCTGCTCACGATCCACCGATCCCGCTCCCCCTTGATCGCCTCGCCCACACGCCGCTCGCTCTCGCCGTTGCCATACTGCTCGGCGGTATCGACAAAATTGATGCCGAGTTCCCCGCCGCAGCGGCGGATCAGATCAATACAAAACTCCCGGCCCAGTTCCGGGTGACCATCCGTCTTGCCGTCGAGCACCAGCGGCCCGCCAAGTTGCCAGGCTCCAATGCCAATTTCCGAAACATTCAGGCCGGTGTTTCCCAGCGCACGGTATTTCATGCGTTCCTTGTAGCAACGGGCGAGACAAAGGGGAGAAAAATATGCCGCCTCCTACCCCGGCAATTTCGGCGGCTTCTTCTTTTTGAAAAACTGGAACCGCCGCCGCGCTTCCTCCATCGGCAACCCTTCAATAAAATAGGCGCTCGCCGCCCGTCCAATGGCGTAGGTTCCCGCTCCAGCCACCGCGCCCGAAATGGCGTTTCCCCAACCGGGAAGCAGCTTGACCGCCGCCCGAGCCCCCTCGCGCAGGAGAAATCCGATACCGAGGTTCGCCCCCAATGCTGCCAGAAAATCGCGAGCCAGCCGGGCATTCCACTCCCGGCCCGTGGTGTGGACGATCCCGGAGACCATCAACACTTGGAGCGAGGTAAGGATGGGGAAATCGGCCAGCGGGATCGGCTGTGCACCGATGGCCGTGCAGACCGCCGTTGCAGAGCATGTAAGCATCGCAGCGATCTCCCGTTGGGCGGATTGCTCGCCACTCACCCTGGCAAACTCCAGCCTGGCGTCGAGCGGAAGCTCCTGAGCAATGGCTGACAGGAGGGATTCGCGGGTTGTTTCGCCAAAAACCACGGAAAGATAAGGGTGCAGCCTCGGGGGTTGCGCAGGGGCTTTTTCCCCAACATAAAGGAAGAAATCTGGTTTTGCGCAGGCGATGGCTTTATCCGCCGCCGCCTCGGTTTCCACCATGGCGAATTCCAATATTCCCCGGTGGCGGTAGATGCGCCACAATCCAGCACCAAATTCCATTTTTCCCTGATCCATTTGGAAAAGCGCCCGAATCCACGGCTCCACCGTGGTGGCAGGCCCGCCAATCACCAGCAACCGGGCGGCGCGCCGACGCAGGAACAACTCTTGGATGGGACGCCACTCCCGCTCCACCGGCTTGCGAATGGGGCCGGGAAGCCGGGAAAGCAACTTCTCAAACCCGCTCGCGAGTTGCGTCAAAGTCATCATTCCAGAACCGCCAGAATTTGCTCCGCGTGTTCGTCCGGCTTCACTTTGCGGAAAATGGCGCGCAAGATGCCGTCGGCTCCGATGACAAAGGTGGAACGCTCCACACCCATGGATTTTTTGCCATAGCTGACCTTTTCCACCCATACGCCATAGCTCTGGCAGATGGCTTTGGTTTCGTCGCTGATGAGCGGAAAGGGAAGTTCGAACTTGCCGATGAATTTCTGGTGCCGTTCCGGTGAATCCGGGCTGACGCCGAGCACGACCGCCCGTTCGGAAAACTGATTCCACGCGTCGCGCAATCCGCATGCCTGCCGGGTGCAGCCAGGCGTATCATCCCTCGGGTAGAAATAGAGCACCACCGTCTGCCCGGCGAAGTCGCCGAGCGAAACCGGAGCGCCGAGGCCGTAACGTCCCCCCACAGCGATGGCGGTGAACTGCGGAGCTAAATCGCCGACATTTAAAAGACCTGACATTAAGTCACAATATCACTTTTCCCCGCCCTCACCCGCTCTTTTTTCTCCTCGGCATTTTCCTGAATGCGGCGCCGTTCGCTCGCAAGCTGTTTTTCCAGCGCCTCCACTTCTCCAAAATCCCCGGTGGCGCGCGCTTTGGTGATTTGTTCGCCCAAAAACAGCTCTTTTTCCGCCGTGCGCGCCTTGGCGACACGCTCGATTTCGGCGATCTCCTCTTTCTGAGCTTCGGTGAGTTGCACCGTGGGTGCCTTTTTTTCGAGCCGTTCCATCGCGAGTTCGTATGCGGATTTCATAAATGAGAGAGTATTCTGCCTCGTTTGGAGCGCTTACTCAAGCCGAACGCTTGTCGAAGCGCGTTAGTCAGCTACAATCCCCGCAATGATCCGCCTGTTGAGCACCGATTTCGATGGAACCCTTGTTGACCATCCCGCCACACCGCCCGTCGCGCCTGCACTTTTTGAGATGCTGGCCGCGTTGCAGCGCCATGGGGTCCTTTGGGCAGTCAACACCGGGCGCGACCTGCGGTTCGCTCTGGACGGTCTACGCGAATTCCACTTTCCCATCGAGCCGGATTACATCCTGACCAACGAGCGGGAGCTTTTTCACCGCAACCCAGCCGGAGAATGGCAGGATTACGGGGACTGGAACCGCCGCTGCCTCCAAGCGCACGACCGGATGTTTCAGACCGAAGCCCCGTTTCTCCAGGAAATGCTCCGGTTCATCCACACCGAGACCCGCGCGGAGACAATCTACGAAAACGAAAAGCCGGTGGGGTTAATGGCCCAAAACGACGCAGAGATGGACCGCGTGATCGCCCACCTCCACACCGCGCGCAAGCCCGATTCGCTCTTCCACTATCAGCGGAACACGATTTACCTTCGCTTTTGCCATGCCCACTACTCCAAGGGAGCGGCATTGGGGGAACTCTGTCGGCTAACGAAAATCACCCCGCAGGAAACCTTCACCGCCGGGGACCATCACAATGACCTTTCCATGCTCGATGGCCGTTACGCCCGCTGGCCCGCCGCGCCGGGCAACGCCATCGATGAGGTAAAGGAGATCGTCCAAAAAGCCGGGGGCTACGTTGCCACCGCTCGCTGCAGCGATGGCGTGGTGGAAGCCCTGCGCCATTTCTTCGAGACCGAACGCCTCGCGCCGCCGGGATGGACGGTCTAGGATTTTTTTACGCAGAGACGCGGAGGCGCAGAAGGAAAGATGAAGGAACAGGGCTCACAGGAAACGCATCCCGTCTGATCGCAGCGCAGGGATTGCACAAGTAGGTTGTTCTGTCCTTCCTCTCTCTTCGCCTCCGCGTCTCTGCGTGAGAATCTTCACCGCTTTCTGCGTGAACGGACCCTAACTTACCGGCACTTCCCGCCAGCCGGAGTCGTCCAGGAAGATGGTCTTGCGGTGGAATTTCACGAAAAGGCGCGAAAGCGGTTGGTTGGTGGCGAGCGGAATTTCCACCCTGGCCACCCGCCCGTGAATCTTCACCCTAGCCTCACCGCCCCATACATTGGCCAGAGTGTCGAACAGCCTAACTTTACGAGACGATCTGGGGAGCGCCAACCGCCAGCGCAGGCTCCCTGCCTCGGCTGATTCTCCCGCAATCCAAAGCGCGTCCCCCAAGCTGAACCTGGGCGGCAGCGTCACGGTGAGATGCAGCACTCCATCCTGAAGAAACGCCTCGGGAATGCGGTGGGTTGGCAGCGTCGCTTCCACGGGAGCCGGTTCGTAATACGCCTCCTCCGGGCGGGCATAAGCGAGGAACCGCTTGCTGCTTAACGCCATCTGGGTTCCGTGACAGTGGATGGCCTGCCGCTTGACGTGCCGCTCGTGCTCCGAGAGCCGGATGTCCTGCCGAAGGGGCACGAGGTCAGGCCGCTTGCAGTGGACCAGAAAATGGAGCTGGGGAAGATGAGCAAGCCCCATCCGTTCCAAAGCGATTTGCAGCAGCACGTAAAGGCCGTTGTGGTCCGGGTGAAGATCGTAGGCGGAGGGAATCACGATCCGCGTCGGATTCCATTCCCGGATTTCGCAGCAGAGACGCTCCACGGTTTCCTCGTCAGCCCGCAGCAGCCGGGAGGTGATCCCCTGGTCGGGGAAATGCAAAAACCGCGCCTCTCCTTGGAAACCGAGTTTTTGCAGGGCGTTCCGCGCTTCCTGCCGCCGCAACGCCCCCCAGCGTTGCTGATCTTCGGGGCCAATCCGCCAGCGTTTTTCCAACCAGCGTTGGGGCCACGGATTATTGTCGCCGTTGGTCACCATGAGCAACCGGGCGGTGGCACCCGAGGAACCGAGCCGCTGAATCAGTCCGCCTGTGGCCAGCGATTCGTCATCGGGATGGGGGGCGAAAATGAGCAATCGGTCGCCGGGCGGGATGGGGAAACTCATGCGACGGTGAGGGAATTGGGGAAGGAGAACGCCATGAGGAAAAGGGGGTTATCCCAGATTGGCCTCGCGCAAGCGTTCAGCGACATCCTCGGCCTGAAGCGCGCCGACCATTTCGGCGATCTCGCCTTCCATAAACCGGTCGAGGTTGTAGAGCGTCATGCCGATCCGATGATCGGTAACGCGGTTTTGCGGGTAATTGTAGGTGCGGACTTTCTCCTCGCGCCCGCCGCCGCCGATGAGGCTCTTGCGGTGGGCGGAATATTTTTCGGCCTCTTCGAGTTGCTTCTTTTCGAGCAGCCGCGAGCGCAGGATGCCGATGGCCTTTTCCTTGTTCTTCTGCTGGCTGCGCCCGTCCTGGCATCGAACGATGGTCCCCGTGGGGATGTGCATCACCTGCACGGCGGAGTCCGTGGTGTTGACCCCCTGCCCGCCAGGACCGCCCGCGCGGCAAACCTCGATGCGCAGTTCGTCCGGCTTGATTTCAAAATCAACTTCCTCCGCCTCCGGCAACACCGCGACAGTCGCCGTGCTGGTGTGGATGCGCCCCTGGGCTTCAGTAGCCGGAACGCGCTGAACCCGGTGCACGCCGCTTTCATAGCGCAGTTTGCGGAACACCGCCTCGCCCGAGGCGCGGAAAATCACTTCGCGGAATCCGCCCAGCTCCGAAGTGCTCGACTCCATCGTCTCGATTTTGAGCCCGTGCGCTTCCGCATAGCGGTTATACATGCGGAAGAGGTCGGCGGCGAAAAGCGCAGCCTCCGCTCCGCCGGTTCCAGCGCGGATTTCCACAATGGCATCCCGGTCCTCGCCCGGTTCGGGCGGGAGAAGCGAGATTTGAATCTGGCGTTCCAGATCGGCGAGGCGCTTTTCCAAATTCGGAATTTCCGCCGCAGCCATCTCGGCCATCTCGAGATCGTCGCTTTTGGCCAGCGCCTGGCTTTCGGTGAGTTCCGTTTGGGTCTTGCCAAACGCCTCCCAAGCCGCCAACAGCGCCTTGAGCCGGGAATGCTCCTGCATCACCTCGCGGGCGTGCTGCGGATTGCCAAAAACGCTCCCGTCCGCGATCTCCGCTTCGAGTTCGCGGAAGCGTTCGGTCTTTTTCTGAATCAGCGGGGCAAAGTCCATAAGGCGTGCAATCAATAGTCCAAAAAAGAAACGGTGACGCGCAATGGGCACGTCACCGTCTCAAAACTGGCGAAAAAGTAGCTACTTACGGAGAGCGGCTGTGCCGTAGCGGCGAGCGAACTTCTCGATGCGGCCTGCCGTATCGACGAATTTCTGCTCTCCGGTAAAGAACGGATGGCACGCGGCGCAAATGCCGACCTTGATGTCGCGGCGGGTGGAACGGGTGTGATAGACCTTGCCACACGCGCACGTGATTGTGGTCTCGTTGTAATTAGGATGAATGTCTGCTTTCATGGCCGGAAAAGGGATGGAAAACATACCGGCTTCGGGCCGGGGCGCAACCAAAAAGTTCGCTTTTCCACCACAACCCGCGTTTCCACCCCCGGTTTTCAGGGTTGAACCCCCCATAAACTTCGAGTTGAATGCCTCCCGCAGCCCCTCTCTCCCACATGAAACTCTTGGCATTCGTTCAAAAAAAGCTCGTCGGGCTCAAAATCTTCCTCCGCTGGAAATGGCATTGCCTGGTGGACCCCCGGCGTCGCGCGCACGCCCAAAAGCTCCTCGACGGGTCCGCCCCCCTCATCATCCGGCTGCACAGTCCGGGCGTGGGGCTCTTCGCGCATCTCAACTGGACCCTCTGGATTTCCGCGTGGGCGGAACGCCACGGGCGGACGCTGAAAATCGAGTGCACCTCGCCCAATTACGCCCCGGACTCCGGCAAGGGCGACTGGCTCCACGCCCTGCTCCAGCGCAAAGCCCCCTTCCCGGCGGGTCGCGCCCAAGTTTTGACCGTGCAACGCTGGGAATACCTGCCCATGTCCATGGAGCACGACACTCCGTTTTCCATGCAGGACGGGCGCGACGTCCTGCGCCGGAACTTCGCGATCTCCGATACGCTGGCCCAACAGCTTGAGGCGTTCAAGCAGGCGCATTTCCACGGCGATTTCCTCGTCGGCCTCCATTACCGGGGCACGGACAAAATCATCGAAGCCCCGCGCATCGCCTACGGGGACGCCGTCGGAGCCGCCCGGCGCGCCCTGCAAGCCGCCGCCGCTTCCCTCAACGGGAGACCCGTCGCGCTTTTCGTGGCCTCCGACGAAGCCCGCTTCGTGGAATTCGTGCGCGCGGAGCTACCCGAATTCCGCGTCGTCATGGTGGAAGAAACGCTGCGATCCGCCAGCGCGCAGCCGCTGCATCAAACCGGCACCGGCCAGGGATTGCGCAAAGCGCAGGAAGCCCTGCTCGACGCCTTGCTCCTCGGGGAATCCGACGTGCTCATCAAAACCGCCTCGGGCCTTTCCGGCTGGGCGCCCATCCTCGGCAAAGAAATGCCCATCGTCATCCTCTCCGAATCCTTCGAGCGCTGCGCCTGCTACCCCGACAGCGAAATCGCCAAATCCGCCTTCCCGGAAGGCAAAGAAGCCGAAGCCGTCGCCGCCGCGCTAAAAGGAGCAACACGGACTAAGAACTGACCTTTTCATTTCCATCTCTCATCCTCAATTTGAGAGCAAGCATCTCCTTCGTCAATTCGGGCATCCATTTATGGATTCCATCGAGATCAACATCTTCGAATTTTTGAATTAAATCTGCGGTGCATTTCTCCGGCCAATTTGTTTCCAATTTCCTCAAGGCATCAACGAAGTGTTGTTCACTCACAGCACATAAGGCTTCATCGACCTCAATGTTAAATTCAGTAGCAGGATCGAAATCACGCCCCATCCCTTCCCTGAATGCCTTTTCCATCCCGATGCGCATCTCGGGAGTCGTATTACCGATGAATTGAATCATCATTTTGCTGCCTTTCAAATTCCGTTCTGCAAGAAGCCAATTGCTGCGCGCTTGAATCGCCTCGAACTGATTTGTAAGAAATATCTCTTCAAGATGGTTTTTTGCACTTTGCTGAACTTTGCCGTCACCTTGAACAGCAGTCATTTGAAACCACTGAATGGCAATTGCGTCGTCCTTGGGAACGCCTCTACCGGTGGCATACACTTCCCCGAGGACATACTGAGCTTCTGCGATTCCTTGATTTGCGGCTTTTTCCCACCACTCAACGGCTTTCACGTAGTCAGTGGGGACGCCCTTACCGTTGGCATACATGACTCCGAGGTTATTCTGAGCTTTGGCGTATCCTTGATTAGCGGCTTTTTGATACCACTCAACAGCTTTCACGTAGTCAGCGGGAACGCCTCGTCCGGTATTATACATGAACCCGAGTTTATGCTGAGCATCGGCTAGTCCTTGATCAGCAGCTTTTTGCCAGCACTCAACGGCTTTTGCGTAGTCTTGAGGAATGCCTTCGCCTGCGTAATACATTTCACCAAGTTTATACTGGGTATCGCGGTCTTCTGTAAATTCATCAGGAAGAGTCATGGTGTGTAAGGCGGCAGAGTAATGTGAGCCAAAGTCGATAAGGCTGGTAGGCCTAAGCTTCTACAACTTGAGATAATGTGTATTTAGTGGCAAGCTCCTCCAATGCAGCAAGGTTGGATTGTATATTTGGCTGAATCATACAGCTTGCACCTAATACATGCTTTTCGAAAAAACGCTTTATGTCAACAAACACATTGAAGGCCGCACCTTCTGAGCATAAATCCATTATTCCGCCAGATTTAGATGTTCTTTCATCTGAAAGCATACGCAATTGCTTCTCTATAATATGATGCGTTTTTTCCGTCGCCTGATGGAAATCTCTCAGAAGCGCGTTGAATTTATTTTGATAACGCATATCTTCTTTGCGAAGATAACACCATACCTCTGGTAATAACTCAATACATTTTAGGCAGGCGCTTGCCGATTTTTGAATAAACCCGCAAGCATCGCTGTCGATCATGTAATGATACCAGCATACAATACTCTGTGGTTTCAATGCCACCAATTTATTATAGGCTTCCATTCCTTCTTCGAAAAAATCATTTCGAATCAATTCCTCTGCGTAACTCAACCAATATCGTGGGTTATTTGGAAAACGCCTCACCGCCTCCTCCTCTAGGCAAAGTGAAACAAAGGGAATGTCGTAAATTTCCGTATCGATAATCGATTGGAATCTGTCATTTCCAAATACATTGTCTGAAAATCCATGCAATAGATGCAATATATTAGTTTTTTCATCTAAACTACCTATAATTTTGTAGCTTGCCAGCAAAAAAAGAGCCCCTTCAAAGAGTAACTTCTCGTTGTTTTCATCTATATCTATTTTACTTAAACGCTTAAACGATGCAATTGCTGATGCATAATCTTCGTCCCTAAAGAAATAGATTCCCGAAAGCAACAGCAGCTCGATTTCATCATTTTTAATATTTGCCATGGCTAGGAAATGAATCGCTGCTTCTTTTTCCCATCTATTCGGACGTTCGCTCAAATAATAATTTGCTTTATTGGCGTGATATTCATAAGTGGATTCATACGGCATGCTATTCTCCTGCTTGATTTTTTCAATGACTTCACTGAGTTTAAGGTGCAGTATTTCTGTTACCGATTCTCCATATTTCATGACATCTTCACCATCCCTTCCTATATATCGCTCTAGAATGCAGAATCCAGTAATGCTGTGGTCGGCAGGCAGGATACCCCTCTGAATAAGATCATTTAGCTGATTAAGATCAAGGCGCTCTATACAGTTTCCCCCGCTGTCATAAACATCTACTCCGCCAGAACCCTCATACCACTGAAAATCCAGATTCAAGAAAACATCAATACTGCGTAATTTAGCCGGTCCATCATTTGTAGTCGTCGGTTCTATTTCCGGTTTATAAATGTCGGGTTGAGTGTCACGAACCATACGAAAAAATTCCTCAATCCCAACCGATTGACCGGAGGGGATCAGGATCAGCACCTCGCTCCATGATACATCGGGGCTGATGTCGTGATTTAATTCAAATCCTGATCGGATTTGCTTGTAAGAATGCTCTCCAAGATTCACGCCATCATTCGTGGTTACTGTGTATGTATCCATGAGTATTTAGTTTTTGGTGTAGCCGATTCTATCAAAAGGAACGGACAAATGCAGTCCTACCCATCTCCCTTCAAGCACTTTTCGGACTGCTCGTCCACCTTTTTGAGCATTGCCCCTGTTTTGTGGGAGAGATCGTTCAAGGGGCAGTCCTTTATAAGACAGTATAGGTCGCAAAATGCGGGAGGTGGGGTTGGCTTTGCCCCAACTACCGGAGTAGTTTGCCCCAATTACCGTGGTGGTTTGCCTCAACCACCGGAGTAGTTCGCCCCAATTACCGTGGTGATTTGCCCAATCTACCGGAGTAGTTCGCCCCAACTACCGCGGTGATTTGCCCAATCTACCGGAGTAGTTTGCCCAATCTACCGCGGTAAAATGGCGTTTTCCCCCGGTGAAATCGCATTTCCCCTCGGGAAAACCGGCCAATCCCGCCGGTCTGGGGCGGTTTTGTTCAAAAATAGCCAGCAAAGAGTGAAGGGGTCCGTCCTTGGTATTGATGTAAAACGAGGCTGCCCTTGGCACCCAAAACCGCGCTCGTTTAAGAAAAACAATCCTAGGTCAGCTTTCACTCACCATCGCAAACGCCCTACCGATCCGCCAGCAATTGATAGATGGCCAGCCGCGCCCAACTCTTCATCCGCACCTGCGCTGCGATGTAGGCCCGCTCCAGGCGCGTGAACCGGAGGTCGCTCGCGCTTTCGATCCGGTCCACGACTCGCAAAAAGTCCTGCACCGTTTTTTCCTGAAGCGCTTTCCCGGTGGAGCCTTTGTGGATGCGGTAATACGCCAGCGGTTCCGCAATGAAAAAGAAGTCCCCATGCAACAGGAGCCGCAGCCAGAGGTCGATGTCGGTGAAGTAGATGATCGCGGGCTCGAACAGCCCGGATTTCTGCAAAGCTTCCGTGCGGAAGAGCACCGCCACCGGATCGCCGACCGTGTTGGTTCCCGCCAGCAGCCCTTTGCGCACCGCTCCGAGCCCCGGATAGAAGCCGGTTTTCCGGTAGCAAGCGCGCGGGAACAGCGAGCGCCCATTGGAACTGATGATCTGGCGGGTGCAACTGACCAGAACCACGCCGGGATTCTTCTCCAAAATTTCCACCTGCGCCGCCAGGCAACCCGGCGTGAGCGGATCGTCCGCGCAGATCACCTTGGTGTATTTGCCCGTGGCGAACTCCAGGGATCGGTTCCAGTTGGCAGCCATCCCCAGCGGACTCGCGTTGACGTGAAACTGGATGCGCGGGTCACCCGTCTTTTCGAGAAACGCCTCGATGACCTCGCGCGTTCCGTCGCTGGAACCGTTTTCGACGACGATCAACTCCCAGTTTTCATACGTCTGCGCGAGGACGGATTGCAGCGTGGCTACAATGAACGGCGCGGCGTTCCGAGCCGGCACACAGATGGAAACGAGGGGATCGGTTTGCATGTCAGGAAGCGATGCGCACCCATTCGCGCGGGTGCCAGTCGAGGGCGTTGCGCGCCTTGTCAATGGTGAGTCCACCATGCAGGGGACGCGGCGCGGGTTGCGCAAGTTCACGGGTCGTGGGAAAATCCAGGAGGCGCTCGTCCAATGGGTATTCGCGCGCGATGTGGAGCGCGAAGTCCGAACGGCGCAGATTGGGGTTCGGTCCCGCCAGATTCCAGAGCCCGCTGGACCGGGTTTCCAAAAGGCGCACGCTACCTTCCGCGAGATCGCCCGCCTCGGTGGCGTTGCCGAGTTGGTCGCACGGAATACGCATCCGCTTTCCGGCGCGGAGATTATCAATCACCTGGCAAACGAAGTTCTTCCGTTGCGCTTCGACGCCATACACCCCGGTGGTGCGAACGATGCACGCCGCGCCTTTACACGCCGCTTGGACGGCCTCTTCTCCGGCGAGTTTCGCGCGGCCATAGACGGAAATCGGATTCGGCTGGGCTTCTTCGCTGTATGGTCCCGCCGTTCCGTCAAAGACGTAACTGGAGGAATAATGCAGGAATGCCGCGCCCCGGCGTTGGGCGGCCTCCGCCATAAAACCGGGGCTCTCGCAGTTCTCGCGGAACGCCCGCTCGGGGTCCTTCTCGCATCCATCCACCCAGCTCCACGCCGCGCAATAAACCACGGCGTCCACCGGGTGCGCGTCCAGAAAACGCTCCACCGCCGCCCGATCCGAGACATCGAGCGCAAGCAACCCATCGAGCGGGAAGTTGCGATAGGTGCCGAGCGCTTCATGCCCATGCTCCCCAGCGACCCGCAAGACATGCGAGCCGACCAACCCCGAAGCCCCGATGACAAGGATTTTCATGCGCGAAGGTTAAAAGGGCGATGCGAAGTCCGCGAACGCGGGCAGACGCCGGTCGCGCTCCGAGAGAATCGGGGCATCGATGGGCCATTCAAAGCCGAAACTGTCGAAGCGCACCCCGCAGTCGGCCTCGGGATGATGCACAGCGGTGGTTTTGTAATAGACCGAAGTCGAATCGCTCAACGCGAGAAATCCGTGGGCGAATCCCGCGGGAATATAGACGGCGAATCGATTTTTTTCGGTAAGCTCCATCGCCATGTGCCGCCCAAAGGTGGGCGAGTTTTTGCGGAGATCGAGCACCACGTCAAGAATGCTTCCGTGGATGCAGGTGACGAGCTTGGCGTGTTGATGCGGGGGCGTCTGAAAGTGCATCCCGCGAAGGACCCCCTTGGAGGAAATGGTGAAAAAATCCTCCACGAACTCATCGCCAACACCGTGCTGCGCAAACAGCTCTTGATGGTGAACCTTTACAAAGATTCCCCTGGTGTCTTCAAAGGGATTAAGGTGGATCAACCTCACTTCCCCAGGGGCGGCAGAGTCAAACTTCATGGCGATAATGGAGGGGGGGATTTAAAGCTTCCTGGTGTTGAAAAATCTCGCGGAATAATGGGCGCCGCGTTGCGACCCGTGATGTTAGGGGTTTCCCGATGGAGATCAAGCCGCTAAAGACGCAAGCGCTTTGTCGTTGCAACGCCGGTGAATCCCCACAAAATCGCCTAATCCGCTCGCTCAAAATGACTCGACATCCCTTGGAAAATAGCGGTCATTTACCCGCGATGTTCCTGGTCTCCCGTCCGCCACTTTCCCTCTTTCTATGCAAACCCTTCAACCCTCCTTCCTAAAGCGGTCGTGGCCCTATCTCCTATTGATGGCCCTGGTGGTGCTGTTTCTCGGTGATGTCTGGTTTGGCGGACGGATGCTGCTTTTGCGGGACTTTTTTTTCGGCACTGAAACGCAGTTCTTGTCTATTGGAAAAGCGCTCCGACACGGAACCTTCCCCCTCTGGTCTTCCTCGGTCCAGTGCGGCATCCCGTTTGCAGCCTCCCCCTATCACTCCGCCTTCTATCTTCCGAATTGGCTCTTTATTCTCCCATCGGCTGAACTGGCGACCCGTTTGTTGTGGACGTTCCATCTCGCGCTGGCTGCCATTTCCTTCTTCGCGCTCGCCCGCTATTGGCGGATGGGGGTTGTACCGGCTTTATTCGGGGCGGTCAGTTTCGCGTTTTGCACCTTCACCGTAACCTGGCTTGAGTTTTCGCTCTCCATAACGTGGGCGTTGGTGGCGCTGCTATTAGTCAGCCGCCTGATTGACACCACAGCGGAAGAGGTTTTCCAAAACGCCGAAGCGAAAACGCCTCTGCGCTTGTGGCCGATTTTTCTCCGTAACGCAGCTTCCATTGTGGGGTTGGCAGTCACCTTCGCCTTGTTATTGGCCGCAACCGGCGAGTTCTTTTATTACTCCGCCTTGCTGTTGGCTGCCTACGGGGTGGCACGGTGGACGTGGCACGGAAGCTGGAAGGTGTGCGCCATCTCGCTCTTGTGGCTCGGGGGTGCGGGACTGCTCACACTGGCGCTGGCTGCACCCCAGTTGTTTCTCACGATGGAATTAGTGGGCTTTTCGGAGCGCGCAGGAGAAGTGGACTCCGCAGCAAACATGGCTTCCGCGCATCCCCGCCAGTGGCTCGCGTTCCTGCTCCCCTATTTGTATGGACGACCCGGCTACCCGAACGCCTATTGGGCGCCGACGATTTATGAATTCGGGATCGGCCATTGCTACGTCGGCATCCTGCCCCTCTTGGCATCGTTCTTTTGCTGGCTGCGCTCCAAAGGAGCCGCCCTCAGCCGGGAAGCCCGCGAGTGGCGGTTTTTGACCTGGTTCTTTTCTGCGGTCTTGCTCGGTGGGATGCTCATGGTCGCCGGAAAATACACCCCGGTTTACGGTTTCCTGCACCATTGGCTGCCGGGGCTCGGGCACTTCCGGTTTCCGGTGAAATTCTATTTCTTTGTCGCCCTTGCGCTGTCGATGCTCGGCGCTCTGGGACTCCAGTCGCTGCTCGTTGCCAGTGAAAAGAACGAGGATCGGAGCCGGATTCGGCTCTGGAAAATCGCGCTGGGCATCTTTGGCGTGTTTCTTATGGGTTATTTGGTCTGTCTGCTTAGCGACAGCTTTCTGCCGTGGTTGATGGCACATCCCACAACACCGTCCGTGGCCCAAATCAGCGACGCAATGGCCGATTACACCTGGGCGGTGGTATTCACGCTGCTGGGCTTGGGACTTTTCGCCCTGCTCGCCTTCCGGCGCGGCCCGACGCGCTGGGTGCAGGCGGGAATCGTGGCCGTGGCGTTTCTCAATATGTGCGTCGTCTCGCGGCAAACGCAACCGACGGGACCAGCGGGAATCTACACCAGGCGGCCCGAGGCATTGGCGAAACGGATCGGAACCGACCCGATGTATCGTTATTTTTCGACCTACTACAGCGCTCAACAATACCTTTACGGCGATGAGCGCCCGGAGATGTGGGAATGGGCCATTGACGCCGCAGCGACGAATCACCTGCTGCAAGAAGGGCTCTGCAGCCTGACTCCGGGCGGATTATCCGTAACCCGGTATTCGCAGATATTCGGAGCGATCATGTCCGCGCCGCGTCCGATCGGCGAAAAATTCGCCGACATGCTTTCCATGCGCTACATCATCGGCGGCGCGCCGTTTGATCAAATCCTCTGGGGCAACGCCCCGCGCGAGGTCCGCATAGGTGAGCGCCCCACCTCCCTGCCACGCGCCTTTGTGGTCAGCCAGTGGTTGCCGGTGACAGATGGGACGGCCGCTTTGCAGACCATTGCCTCGGATTCCTTCGACCCGCATAAAGTGGCCGTCGTGGAACCACTGGTGGGGGAGACGGTGCCTCCCAGTAATCCAGCCTCCGCTTCCAGCGAATCCGCCGGGAAAGTGCGAGCATTCGCCGATCACGGCAATTCCGTAACGATGGAAGTCGAAGCCAAACGCAACGCGCTGCTGGTGCTCGGCGATACCTTCTACCCCGGTTGGTCCGTGCGGGTTGATAGCATCAAGCGCCCCATATTCCAGACCAACTACCTCTTCCGGGGAGTGTTTCTGGAACCTGGAACGCACCAGGTGGAGTTCATCTTCACCCCGACCAATTTTACTCTTGGACTCTGGATCTGCGCCCTAGCCGCTGCAATTTGCGGCGTGCTGGCATGGATGTCGCGGCGTTTTCGCCAGTAGAAATGGGAGAACGGCTGCACCCCCTTCTTTCATTAGCAATTCCCTCACTCCACCCGCCCGCGCAGTTTTTTGACCGCACCGCGTTTCTTTTTGTTATCGACCATGCGCCGTTTGACCCCTCGGGGCCGCGGGCGATTCTGCCGGCGGATTTTCTCCCGGTCAGAGCGTTGCGCCGCTTTTTCCGCCCGGCGCGTTTCTTCCAGCGTTTGAAGCAGACGCTCACGGGCGATCTGCCGGTTCATCGCCTGCGAGCGGGAATCCTGCACAGTCACCGCCACGCCGCTTGGCACATGGCGCAGCGTGACAGCCGTGGAGACCTTGTTGACATGCTGGCCGCCCGGCCCGGAGGAACGCGCGAAGCTCTCCGTGATGTCCTCTGCGCGCAACCCCAACCGGGCGAGTCGCACAGCGAAATCGGTTGGCGAAGCGGGGGAGGTTGGGTTCATGGGGTTTAAACTATGGAGTTCATCCACCTGTGGAGTCACCTTAGAGCCCCGCAAACTTCAGCCCAAAGGAAATCCAATACGGCATGGTGAGCAGCGCGAGGACGGTCGTGGCGATGACGATCTGGACCGCCAGCCCTGCATCGCCGCGATAGTGCTTGCACAAGACGACCGGCATCATGGCGACGGGCATTGCCGCTTGCACCACGAGGACTTGCTTGAGTTCCAGAGTGCAGGGCAGCCACCGCGCCATTGCCAGGAAAACCAGCGGCAACAGCCCCATCCTCAACACACAAGACCCGGTGATTGCCAGGGCATCGGAACGTGACGGTTTGGCTTCCCCTAGAAAATCGTTCATGATCGCCCCGGTGAGCAGCAACGCCAGGGGAATCGCTATCGCACCAAGCGTTGTAACAGCTCCAAAAAACCACGAGGGAATCAGCGGGCGGACGTGCAGGAAATTCAGCGCCACCGAAGCGAGAATCGTCACCACCGGCACGTTGAGGATATGCCGCCAGAAACTCCGGTCGGAGCGGTCAGACAGAATCAGGCCCGCGCCCATCCAGAACGCCACTTCCACACCGAGGTTGTGCGTAAAGAGCACCCCCAGCGTTTTAGCTCCGAAGAGACTGGCGACGACGGGGGTGGGGATATAACCATAGTTGTAAACCCCGGTGACATAGGTGAACGTCCGCGTTTCGCTTCCACGCGGCACCCGCAGCAACCGCGCTCCGAGCCAGCAGACAAGGAACCCCACACCCATCGTGAAAAACCCGGCCAGCGGTGGCACCCAGACGTTCGCGCCTTGGTGCAGTGCGTCGCTGCCGATGATCGTGCTGGCGATGAGGCACGGGTAGAGCAGGTTCACATACATCCGCATCAAGCTGCTGTCGGCCTCCACCGATAACACCCCGCAACGCCGGATCAAAAATCCCGCAAGGATGATGACAAAAATGGGAGCGATGGTGGCGAGCAACATGATTTATCTATAAATCTTTTCCTCGATGGAAACACTGCGTGTCAACGCTTCCAGCGCCGGAAGGAAAGGTTCCCATTGGTCACGGCTCCGCGCCCATAATTCCAAATGTACATAACCGCGCGCGCCAAGGATCAACACCACGAGGTGATCGCCAAAATAGTCTGACTGATAACGGTAAATGTTGAGCCTGCCGTGCCGAGTCTCAAAAGAACCGACCGACTCAAGACGGACATTGGGGTCCATTATATCGTGCGTTCCCTTCAAATAACTTTGCGCCAATCCCTCCTGGGTATGGGGAAAGCGAGGATCAAATCTTCCGTAGTAATCCACCGTGATTCCAGGGTCATTGCGTTGGGTCTGGTTCTTTGGAGAAAGCAGGCACATGTGCTCGAAGCCCGGCCCCGGCTTTAGAGGCTGCACAATCCAACCGCAAGGCGTATTAAAACGGATCGTCGCTCCGTGATAGTCGTGAAGCGAAACCGTGGAACAGGCACCCATGAAAGTCATCCACACAACTGAAGCAACCAGATAGATTCTTCTTTTCATCGGGTTGGGCTCTATTTTTATCCGAGCAACTCGTAGCTCAAAACGCTCAGACAATAGAGCGCAGCGGTTTCAGTGCGCAGGACGATGGGGCCAAGCGTGATGGGGCGGCAACCCGCCTCTAACGCCAGCGCGATTTCCGCCGGGGTGAAGTCCCCTTCCGGGCCAATCAGCACGAGAACGCTCGCAGGGTTCGCCTCCTTCGCGTTGCGGTAATCGGCGAGCACCGCTTTGGGGTGCAGGGAACCGGGCTGGAGCGAGGCGACAAGGAGCAAGTCAAACGCGGGGGCGCTCTTCAACAAATCGGCAAGGCTTTGCGGAGCAGGAACATTGGGAAGCCAGTTCTGCCCGCACTGCTTGGAGGCTTCCACAGCCACGGCCTGCCATTTCTCGCGCTTCTTCTCCCCTTCCCGCACGTCCACCTGGACCACGGTATGCTCGGTCAACAGCGGGACGACCGCCGCCGCGCCCAATTCTGTGGCTTTCTGGACGATGAGGTCCATGTTTTTCCCTTTCGGGATCGCCTGCCCGAGGGTGATCCGGCAAGGCAGCGGCGCGCTTTGCGAAACCGTCAGCCGTTTCAACTCGATGGCCCGTTTGCTGACAGCAGCAAACTCCACCTCCGCCGAAACGCCCTGTCCGTTGAAGACCACTGCGCGGTCCCCCACCTTCATGCGGAGGACATCCGTGGCGTGGTGCGTCTCCTCCTCGTCCAAAACAAGCTGGTCAAGGTTCCAACAGGCAGGCGGGATGTAGAAACGGGGCATGGCGAATTCGGATTAGCTAAACCATTCCCTGGCTTTCTCGAAGAAGCTCTTGTGGAGAGGGGTGTTTTCGTCGCCGCAAAGTTCAGAAAACTCTTCAAGCTTCTTGCGCTGCTCGCTGTTGAGCTTGCTGGGGACTTCCACCAGCACGCGCACGAGCAGGTCGCCCCGCGAGGTGGAATTGAGCGTCGGAACGCCTTTACCGCGCAGTTTGAACAAGGTGCCGCCCTGGGTCCCGGCAGGGATTTTGAGCGTCGCCTTGCCTTCCAGCGTCGGCACGTTCACTTCGCCTCCGAGCGCTGCCATGCTAAACCGGATGGGAACTTCGCAGTAGAGGTTCTCCTCGTCGCGCTGAAACACCGCATGCTCTTTGAGGTGGATGACAACGTAGAGATCACCGGGCGGGCCTCCGCGCATACCGGCCTCGCCGTTGCGCGAGCTGCGCAAGCGCGAGCCGTCCTCGATGCCAGCGGGAATTTTGAGTTTGATCCGCGAACGCCCTTCCACGCGCCCCTCGCCGCCGCACGCTTTGCACGGATTGGCAATGGCCTGACCGGTGCCGCGGCAGCGCGGGCAGGTCTGGGCAACTTGGAAAAATCCCCGTGAAGCGATCACCTGGCCGCGTCCGTGACAGGTCGGGCAGGTAGTGACTTTGGAGCCCGGCTCCGCGCCGCTGCCGCTGCATTTGCCGCAGGCGTCGAGCTTGCTGATCTCGATCTCTTTCTCGCAACCGAACGCGGCTTCCTCCAGCCGGATTTGCAAGTCATAGCGCAGATCGGAGCCGCGCTGGCGTCCCCCGCTCTGCTGCCCGCCGCCCCCTCCTCCACCACCGCCAAAAAATTGCTCGAAGACATCACCTCCGCCTGCGCCAAAAACTTCGCGAAAAATGTCGAACGGATCATGGAACCCGCCTCCACCCCCGCCGCGAGGTCCGGCAGTGCCTTGGGCAAAGGCCGCGTGGCCCATCCGGTCATAGGCGGCGCGCTTGTTGTCATCCATGAGGATGTCATAGGCTTCGCCCAGTTCCTTGAATTTCTCCTCGGCAGTATGATCGCCGGGATTTTTGTCCGGGTGATGCTTCACCGCGAGTTTGCGGTATGCCTTCTTGATTTCGTCCGCCGTGGCGGATTTCGAAACCTCCAGCACTTCGTAATAGTCGCGCTTCTCCGCCATTATGCCTTCCCTTTGGAGACGAAGACGTTAGCTGGACGCAAGAGTCGGTCACGCAGCTTGTAGCCTTTGCGAAGTTGCCGGACGACCGCGCCTTCCGGCACGATGTCGCTCGCTTCATGCCCCACGGCTTCGTGGAGGTTGGGATCGAAAGGTTTGCCCTCGGCCTCGACGGTTTCCACCCCTACGGAGGTCAAAAATTCCTGAAATTGTTTGGCTACCATCTCCAAGCCGACCAGGACGGCCTGGCTGCCTTCGTTGCGCGCGGCCTGGATGCCGAATTCAAAATTGTCGATGACCGGGATGAGCCGTTCCATCAGGGAGGCGTTGGCGTATTTGATGGCATCCTCTTTATCCCGGATGGCGCGCTTGCGGTAGTTCTCGAAATCGGCCTGCGTCCTCAGGGCGAGGTCGCGGAAGCGTTCCATGTCCGCCTGCAACGCCTCAAGCGGGTTTTCCTCGGGAGCCGTTTCCAGATGTTCCGGCGCGACGGGCGCAGGCGCAGCGGCCTGTTCTTTCTTCAAATGCTTTTCGTTGCTCATAAATGGTAAAATTTCATCGGCTCCTGGCTGCCTGTTTGGCGGAGGCATTCCAGAAAACGCACCCCTCTTTGCCCGGCAAACCACGCAGGGTTCCACAGAACCGCCGAAAACGTGTGACTTTATCGAACTCACCCCGACTGTCAATGCCGTGGGCTACTCCGGATGGGCCAGGTCCTGCTTGAGATATTCCAGGACATCCTTGAACTTGGTCAGGTTCTCCGGCGAAGCCTCCACCAAGGCCTCGTGCGCTTCGAGCATCGCTTGCGCCTGCGCGGCGCGGTCCGACCCCTCGGCGACGCCGATGGACTGGGCTTTGGCCTCCACCCCGTCCGGCGCAGCGATGACACAAAGGTCGATGGCGAAAAGTTGATCCAGACCCAGATTGCTCAGGAGGTCCCGGTTGCGGTCGTTTAATTGGGTGACATGCAGCGCTCCCTGGCCGATCTCCTTCAAGCGCAGGGCGATCCCAGCCAGCGTCCCCATGAAGGTGGAATCCATCACCGGACAATTACGCAGGTCCACCACGAATTCCCGGAACCCCCGGTTGATCATGGCGCGGGCGAAATCCTTCAAGCCGGAGCTGTTCAGGAAAGAGCCTTTGCCCTCAACCCGAACCCACACGACTTTGTTGGCGCAACCGACAAGAATGCTGCTTTGAGTGCTCACCTAAGCTAATTTTAAGAGGTTCCTTGGAAACGTGTCAAACGATGGACAGCGTTTCAGAAAGAAATTTAACATCAATTTCCCTAATTCCACAGAAAAGATTGGGTTAGCGCCACTACTTTTTCGTTTTCAATGAGCAGCGCCCGCCAGGCGATCACCTTGCCCTCCTGATGGTAGCTGTCGCCAACAACTTGGAATTTTGTCTCAATGGTTCCCTGAGCGGCGGGAACCTCCACTTCCTGGGCTTGCACATAAGCACCCAGGTTTTGCTGGCGGTATTCCAGCCGGACCGTCACGTTGGCAGACCGGGCGGAGCGCCACCAGAAGTCGAAATAGTGCCCCTCGCGCGCTAGAATTTCAGTGCCAGAAATCGCCCTGAAATGCATTCGTTCACGCTCGAAGTTGACCACATCGGAAGTGGTCGGCTTCACCGAGTTATCAAAGAGGAAGAGTTTGGTCTTACGAAACGAAAATGCAGGATCCAGCGCCAGCGGCACCACGTTGGCCTTGTGCAACAAGCGCGGCTTGGATTGGGGAACAGGGGCGGCACACCCGCCTGCCAGCACGGCGATCCCGAGGCACACCATCAAAAACGAACGAGTCATGATCCGGCAGACTAAGGAAGGGCCGCAGAAATCGCAAGCAAAGCCGTGCAGCCATCTTTCCGTCTTTTTAAATCGGTGGGAATCTTCAAAATCTGCACACACCATGCTCCTCGCGTTTCACAAACCCTACGGGGTTCTTTCTCAATTCACGCCAGACGGCTCGCCCAACCGTCCGCTGGCGGAGTTTGGATTTCCGTCGGGCGTGTATGCCATCGGGCGACTCGACGCAGACAGCGAAGGGCTCCTGCTTCTCAGCGACGAGGCTGCCCTCAACGCCCGGTTGCTGCATCCCCGCCAGGAACATGCGAGGATTTACTGGGCCCAGGTGGAACGCATCCCTGCACCAAACGCGCTGGCCAAGCTGGAAAGCGGCATACTCGTCGCCGGACGCAAAACCCTCCCATGCCGCGCACGGCTCCTCGATCCGCAACCCAACGTGCCGCCGCGCGACCCACCCATCCGCTTCCGCAAAAACATGCCAGACTGCTGGATCGAACTGGAACTCGTAGAGGGCAAAAACCGACAAGTGCGCCGCATGACCGCCGCCGTGGGACATCCCACGCTACGACTGATACGGGTGCAAATCGGCGACTTCAAGCTGGGCGCTCTGGCTCCCGGCCAATGGCGGGAACTCACAGCCACCGAGCGCCAGTCCGTTTTACGATAGATGCGTGTTTCGCCGCGTCGCGGCATTACGCCACCAGATTCGCGCGGATGTAATCGAAGCTCTTTTGAATGGAGACGAAGGGATCGCCAGGGCATGTATCCTGTTCGACGATAAACCATTGGCAACCGGAAGCTTTGGCAGCAGCAATGATGGCTTTGAAATCCAAATTGCCGTAGCCGATTTCCGCAAAGTAGCGTTGTCCTTCGTGATCGACTGCATAGTCCTTGAGATGAAGCAGCGGGAGGCGGTTTTTGAGACGCTCGCACCATTGCACGGGGTTGCCACCGCCTGCCTGCACCCAGAAGGTGTCGATCTCTCCCTGCAAATGAAGGGGATTGGTGCGCTCGTAAATCGTCTCCAGAACAGGACGCCCGTTGACATGGAAAAATTCGTGGGCGTGGTTGTGGTAGGTGAGCACTTGGCCCGCCTTCCGCAAGAGTTCGCCTGCGGCATCGAGCTTGGCAATCAATCGGTCCACGTGTTCGGGATTGCTGAAGTCGATTCCGCCGGGCCAGGGATAGGCGGTGTAGCGACAACCGAGAGCGCTCAGACGTTCTACGATTTTTGCTGGCTCGTTGAGAATTACATCGCTCCCCTCGTGGGTAGCGGCGATGACGAGCCCTTCCCCCTCGGCAATAGAGCGGAGTTCCTCCACGGGGATGGGGCCTACCCCGCTAATCTGGATGGCTTGATAGCCGATTTCCCTCACGCGCTTAAGCGTTGCCGCGTAATCCGAGGCGGTTTTGCAGAAATCCCTCAGTGTGTAGAGTTGAATGGCAACTTGGCTCAGTTTCATAATTTGGAATAGGAAGGGTGCATTGTGAACGAATCGCCAAAATCCTTGGCGAGCGGAGAAGCAGCTGGAATCCGGGCGAGTTTTTCGCCGCCTTTGGACCCCGCGATTTTTTCCTGGAGCAACCGTTCGTAAGCCTGCGCGTCCAGTGGCAATTCGATGGTCTGGCTCAAAAACTCGGACATCAGCATCGCATTCGCCAGTTCCACGGAGCGCAATCCCTCTGCAGCGGGCGCGATGAGCGGTTTCCCATCGAGAACCGCCTCGGCGAAGTTGCGCAGGATGCCGTTATGCTGGTCGCCATGACCGGAGACAGGGACTTCCACCGTCCAAGTGGGCGGCGTCTGGTAGCCGGACTCCGAGATGCGCGAAAATGCAGGCGTCGGCGTCTCATTGCGCCGCCACTCCATCCTTCCCTCTTCGAGCACCAAACGACCCCGATCCGCCGCGATTTCGAGCCGGTTGGTTCCAGGCGCTTCCCCGGTGGAGGTGATGAAGACACACGTCGCGCCATTGGGAAACTCCATCATTGCGGTCACATCGTCCTCCACCTCGATGTCATGGAACCGGCCGAAGAAGCACCGGGCGCGCACGCGAGCAGGCATCCCGAACATCCACTGGAAGAGGTCGAGATGATGCGGGCATTGGTTAAGCAGCACGCCGCCGCCCTCTCCAGACCAGGTAGCACGCCAACCGCCGGAATTGTAGTAAGCATCGGAGCGGAACCAGTTAGTGATGAGCCAGGTGATGCGTCGGATTTCACCCAGCTCGCCACCACCGATCAACTCCCGCACCTTGGCGTAATGCGGATCCGTGCGCTGATTGAACATCGCAGCGAAAACCTGCCGGGGATTCTTGTGCGCGGCGATGAGACGCTCCGCATCAGCCTTGTGAACGGAAATCGGCTTTTCCACCAAGACGTGCAACCCCTGCTCCAGGGCATCGATGCCGAGGGTAGTGTGCGAATAGTGCGGCGTGGCGATGAGGATGGCATCAATCTCACCGGAGCGGATCATCGCCTCGGTGGAGGTGAACAGCTTCGCCGCCGGAGCAAACACGCTTAAATCCGCCGCCGGATCAGCCACCGCCGTAAGCGTCATGCGCGGGATTTTGCCGTCGAGGATAGAATGGGCATGAACGCGGCCCATGTTGCCGAGCCCGGCGATGCCAATGCGGAGGGAATTCATGGAAGACAAGGAAAGGATATTGAGGATTCAACCCAACACGCCGCAGAAAATGGAGTCAACAGAAAACGCCATCGTTGTCTCCTTTCCAAAAAACAAGAAGGCCGGGGGTCACCCCCCGGCCTTTTTGACAAATGAATCTCGAAAACGCTTAGCGCGAGTAGAGTTCGACGATGAGCTGTTCGTTGACGATCGGTGCGATCTCATCCCGGGTGGGGATGCGCGAGACGACACCAGCGAAGTTCTCCTTGTCGAGCACGAGCCAATTCGGCACCGGAGCGATCTGCGTCAGTTCGAGGAACCGTGCCGCGAGGCTGCGGGAGGCGGGCTTGTCTTTCACAGCTACCTTGTCGTTGGGACGGACGTTGTAGGAGGAGATGTCCACCTTGCGACCGTTGACGGTGATGTGTCCGTGCGAGACGAACTGGCGGGCCGATGAACGGGAATTGGCAAAGCCAAGCCGGTAAACGACGTTGTCCAGACGGGTCTCCAGGAGTTGGAGCAGGATGACGCCAGTAACGCCACGACGAGTCAATGCGGTCTGGAAATAGCGGCGGAACTGCCGTTCGAGAACGCCGTATTGATAACGGAGCTTCTGCTTCTCGGCGAGTGCCAGAGCGTATTCAGACTGCTTGCGGCGCGATCCCTTGGGACCGTGCATGCCGGGGCCGTAGTTCTTGCGCTCCAGCGCCTTGGACGGGCCAAAGATGGCCACGCCGAAACGGCGGCTGATTTTGGATTTAGGACCAGTATAACGAGCCATAAAATAGGATATTCAGATCAGACGCGGCGTTGTTTCGGCGGACGGCAGCCGTTGTGAGGAACCGGCGTCACGTCCCGGATCACAGTGATGTCGAGGCCGATGGCTTGCATGGCACGGACGGCGGACTCGCGTCCTGCCCCCGGTCCCTTGACCCGCACTTCGACTTCTTTGAGTCCATGCCCCATCGCCTGGCGACAGGCATCCTGGGCGACCATCTGAGCGGCATAGGCGGTGCTCTTGCGGGAACCGCGGAAGCCAGCCTTGCCTGCACTCGACCAGCCGATCACGGAGCCGTTGAGGTCGGTAATGCTGACGATGGTGTTATTGAAGCTCGCTTGGACGTGCGCAATGCCGGTGTGCACGTTCTTGGCGCCTTTGGCTTTGATGATCTTGACCGGCTCGATCACATTGGGATCAAGCGAGAGGTTTTCCTCTTTCTTGACTTCGGGAACAGCGGCTGCTGCAGCGGCTGCGGTTTTCTTCGACGCCTTGGGCGTCTTCTTTTTTGCGGCCCCTTCTGCTGCCGGGGTTGCCGGTGTAGCCGCTTCGGGAGCAACCGGAGCAACAGCCTCAGGGGCTGCAGGTGTCACGGGTGCATTTGTTTCTTCTGCCATAGTGTTAAATAAAATCTCTATTTAGCGTCTTTCGCGCGCTGGACGCCGACAGTCTTGCGCGGTCCCTTGCGGGTACGGGCATTGGTGCCGGTGCGCTGGCCACGAACGGGAAGCCCCCGGCGATGGCGGATGCCGCGATAGCTGTTGATCGCCTGGAGGCGCTTGAGGTTGCTCTGGATATCGCGGCGAAGGTCGCCTTCGATCAAGAGATTATTGGCGGTGATGGCCTGGATGATCTGGTTGATCTGCTCAACCGAAAGGTCCTTCGCGCGGATATCGCCGTTGATGTTGGTTTGTTCGAGGATCTTCTTCGCCCAGGCCGGCCCGATGCCGTAAATATAAGGCAGTGAGGCTTCGATCCGTTTGTCGCCGGGGATTTCAACTCCGAGTAGTCGTGGCATATTCTAAAAATGTTTCCGAATTGACCTTGGTTTTTTAACCTTGGCGCTGCTTGTGGCGCGCATTCTTGCAGAGAACGCGAACGACGTTCTTGCGCTTCACGATTTTGCAAGATTCACACAGTCTTTTTACCGATGCTCTAACTTTCATATTCTGGCTGTTTCTAGGCTTTTCTTCTAAGATTTTGGCTGAAATTTGGGGACAAAAAATCGCCTCGGGAATTCCACTCTTCCCGAGAGCGATTTCAAAATTTAATACTTTTGCCGAAAGGTTATTCGCCCCTTGGACAAGTCGTAAGGGGACATTTCTACCATAACTTTGTCGCCTGGCAAGATCCGAATGAAATGTAATCTCATTTTCCCGGAAATATGTGCCAAAATGCGGTGCCCGTTCGGCAGTTCCACCCGAAACATGGTGTTCGGAAGCAACTCGACCACTTTTCCCTCTACTTCGATAGCGTCTTTTCTCGCCATGTGAGAATTTCTGGTTCTCGGTTAGTGATTAATACCGTGTGTTCAAAATGCGAGGATGGCTTACCGTCTGCGGTGACAACTGTCCAGCCATCATTGAGGATGCGCACACCGCAGACCCCCATATTCACCATCGGCTCGATGGCCAAAGTCATCCCCGCTTTCAGCCGCGGCCCGGTGCCGCGCTTGCCAAAATTGGGCACCTGCGGCTCTTCGTGCAGCTTGCGTCCAACGCCGTGACCCACGAATTCACGCACAACGCTGAACCCGTATGCCGTGACATATTCTTCCACGGAAGCGCAGATGTCACCCAAGCGACCACCCTCCACGGCAAAACCAATTGCCACGCGCAACGACTCTTCCGTCACATCGAGCAGCTTTTGCACGGCGGGATCGATCAGTCCCACGGGAACCGTCGTCGCCGTGTCCCCCACCCATCCACCTTTGATGACGCCGATGTCGAGCTTCACGATGTCGCCATACTGGATTTTGCGAGGTCCCCCGATGCCATGAACCACCTCTTCGTTCACGGAAATGCAAATGTTCCCGGTGAATCCCCGGTAGCCGAGAAAAGCGCTCCGCCCGCCCGATTCCAAAATGAACTGCGCCGCCGCCTCATCAATCTCCCTGGTGGTAATGCCGGGGCGGATCACAGCGGCGGTGCGCTCAAGCACATATCCGGTCGCCTGTCCGGCAATCCGCATTCTTTCAATCTCTTTGGGCGTTTTAATCGGGATCATACAGCCTCCAAAATGGATGTGACTTCGGCGAATACCACCTCAGGGCGATCCGCTGTCTTCAGCGGCCAAAGCAGTCCGCGCCGCTGATAATACTCAACCAAAGGCTCGGTCTTCTCACGATATTCGACGATCCGCTTTTCAAGCGCTTCGGGAGTATCGTCGCTGCGGCGGATCAACGCGCTACCACAATCCGGGCATTGCGATTGGTCCGACTCCAAGTGGAGCCCGATGGCAAAGCTGTGTCCGCATTGCGAGCAAGTCAGCCGATGCATGACGCGCTCAAAAATAGTCTCCTCCGTAATGTCGAAAAATAATACAGCGTCCAAAGCAGAACCCTGTTGTGCCAGCAGGGCATCGAGGGCTTCGGCCTGGGCAATGGTGCGGGGAAATCCGTCGAAAACGAAACGCTCAGCGTGATCGGCGACCCAGTTGCCGACAAGTTGGATCACCATCGCATCGGGAACCATCGCTCCGTCACGGGTTAGCCGATCCGCCTCAATTCCAAGAGGAGTTCCAGCTCGCTTTTCATCACGCAACATCGCGCCGGGCGAAGCCGTGCAAATGCCGTAACGGGCCTTGATCAACTCTGCTTGCGTCCCCTTACCGGATGCCGGTGGGCCCAACAACACGATCCGCGTCTTCACTTACCGGTAGCCGCGAGCCAGGAAAATGACAGCGGCGATGAGCACCAAGGCTGCCACGAGGACGTAAGCCCAGAGCATTGCGCCTTGCTGAACCGCTTCGCCGAGCCCCTGAGGAGTGCGTTCAAAGCGGCCCCGCAGACGGCCCTTGCGCAGGAACCCGTCGTAGTGGCGCTGGATGAGGTGCGTTTCGATCTGGCGCATCGTGTCCAGCACGACGCCGACCATGATAAGCAAACTGGTGCCGCCGAAGAAGGAAGCCGCCATGTAGGGGACCCCCAGGGAGCGGGTCAATGCCTGCGGCAGGATGGCAATAATCGTGAGAAAGATTGCGCCGGCAAACGTCAGGCGTGTCATCGTAAAGTCGAGATAATCCGCCGTCGGCTTGCCAGGGCGAACGCCAGGAATATAGCCGCCGTATTTCTTGAGGTCTTCGGCGATCTGTTGGGGTTGGAACTGCGTCGCCACCCAGAAGTAGCTGAAGAAGAAAATCATCGCCGCGTAAATCGTGTAATGCACCGGGCCGTCCACCAAGCTCGCCGCAATGCGCTGGGCCATGTCGCTCTGCTTGAGCACAGGCAACTGGGCGATCTGCGAGGGGAACATCAGGAGCGCCTGACCGAAGATGATCGGCATGACGCCCGCATAGTTCACTTTCAAAGGCATGTATTGCGTGCCGCCGCCGGTCTGTTTGCGACCCACAACGCGCTTGGCGTACTGCACGGCAATCTTTCGCTGCGCCTGGGTGACACAGATAACCGCCGCAACCACAAAGACGAAGAAGGCTATCATCGCCACAAGGGTCATCGGCTGCACAGCCTGCTGATGGCCTTCGCTCGGAATAAACGTGCGCCAAACCTGGATCAAACCTGCGGGCAAGCGGGCCACGATGCCAATGGTGATGATCAGCGACATGCCGTTGCCAATGCCGCGATCCGTAATCTGATCGCCAATCCACATCAGAAACATCGTTCCGGCGGTCAGCGCAATGACGGCGGGAAAGACAAACCCGAATCCTTCATTCACAACCAAGTGGCGCCCCAAGCGAGCAACCGTGTCGGAAATACCAGGAAGGAAGGGATTGGAAGCGGGGTTCTGGAAAGTCATCGCCAACGCGTAACCCTGACCCAAGCAAAGGGCAATGGTCGCGTAGCGGGTATACTGCATGATCTTCTGCCGACCGCCGTCTTCCTTGGAGAGCTTCGCCAACTGCGGGATGACCGCCGTCAGCAACTGCATCATGATCGATGCACTAATATAGGGCATGACGCCCAGGGAGAAGATGGCGCAATTCTCCATTGCACCGCCACTGAAGAGATTGAAGAGCGCAGCAAAACTGCTGCCGCCCGCCGACCGCTTGGCTTCAAAGTTAAACCACTCGTGGAGCACGGAGGCATCCACGCCGGGGCATGTAATCGCCGCTCCCAAGCGCACGACCACCAGCAATAACAACGTAAAGAGAATACGATTCCGGAGTTCCGGAATCTTGAACGTGTTGGTAAAGGCTGAGATCATTCAGGGAGCGCGCCGTCGCTTACTGAGCTGCTGCAGCTTCCACGCTGCCGCCTGCTTTTTGGATTTTTTCCAGTGCTGCCGCGCTGATTTTGTCAGCGGTAACAACCAGCTTTTTCGTCAGATCCCCATTGGCGAGGATTTTGACGCCGTCGTATTTACCGCGGATAAGATTCATTTTCAAAAGCTCCGCTTCATTAACGGTCGCGCCATTCGCAAACACGTTGAGTTGGCCAACATTGACGGTGGCGTAAATGGTCTTGAAAGCGGCGTTGTTAAAACCGCGCTTGGGAAGGCGGCGGATAAGGGGCATCTGGCCGCCTTCAAATCCGAGGCGGAGGGAACCGCCCGAACGGGCTTTCTGGCCTTTGTGGCCTTTACCGGAGGTCTTGCCGTGGCCGGAACTTTCGCCGCATCCAAGGCGCTTGACGCGGTGCTTGGAACCGGGACGGGGCTTCAGGGTTTCGAGATTCATGGATTAAGCTTCAATAACGGCAGGCTTCTTGAAAGCAATGCCGCGGATTTTGTAAATTTCTTCGCGAAGACGAAGCGATTTGAGCGCATCGATCGTCGCCTTGACCACATTGGCGTGGTTACTGGAACCGAGGGACTTGGCCAGCACGTCTTTGATGCCTGCCGCTTCGATGACCGCACGGACACCGCCGCCCGCGATCACACCCGTTCCGGGCGAGGCCGGACGCAAGAGCACCCGTCCACCACCGAATTCACCGATGACTTCATGAGGAATCGTATTGTTGAACACAGCCACCGTGCCGAGATCTTTCTTGGCCGCGTCGGAAGCTTTACGAATCGCTTCGGAAACTTCGTTGGCTTTGCCAAATCCGTAACCGACCTTGCCAGCCTTGTTGCCGGTGACGATCAAAGCACTGAAGCTGAACCGACGACCGCCTTTGACGACCTTGGCGCAACGGTTGATGAATACCACCTTCTCGGTGAGATCCGATTTTGGTTCGTTCGAGTCCCGATTGCGGTCGTTACGACGATCGCCTTTACGTTGATTGGGAGGTGCCATAATTAAAATTCTAGTCCGGCTTCACGCGCGGCATCAGCCAGCGCCTTCACTTTGCCGTGGTATTGAAAACCACCGCGATCAAATACCACTTTGCTGACGTTGGCGCTTTTGCTGCGTTCGGCCACCAATTTGCCGATCACCGCCGCCGTGGCACAGTTGGCGCGCAGCGAAGCGTCGCCTTTGAGGCTCTTTTCAGTCGTCATCGCGGCTGCCAATGTGCGGCCCGAAACGTCGTCAATCACCTGGGCATAAATATTCTTGCCCGAGAACCGAACCGCCAAACGAGGGCGTTCAACCGTGCCGACAATCCGTTTCCGGAGCCGAACATGGCGCATTTTAATTTTTTCAAGTGAAGCCATACGAAATTATTGAACGGTTTTGCCTTCCTTACGGACGAGATGTTCACCCGCATACCGCACGCCCTTGCCCTTATAGGGTTCCGGCGGATAATACGCGCGAATGTCTGCCGCGACCTGGCCGACTGTTTTCTTGTCGGCCCCTTCGATTTTGATCTTGGTGTTCTCTGTGACGGTCAACTTGATTCCTTCGGGAATCGGGAAGAGAACCGGGTGGGAGAATCCGAGGCTCAGGTTGAGAGCCTTGCCCTGCACCGCCGCCTTGAAACCGACCCCATGAATCTCGAGGTCTTTAACGAAGCCGGTGGAAACGCCCGTCACCATGTTGGCGACCAATGCGCGGGAAAGCCCGTGCAAAGCGCGAACGCTGCGCAGTTCGCTGGCACGTTCAACGATGAGAGTTGTGTTTTCAATCCGCGCGCTGATCTGCTTGGGAAGCGTCCATTCGAGTTTGCCTTTCGGCCCCTCGACTTTCACCCCGCCCTCAGGCGAGACGGCGACTTTCACTGCTTTAGGCAGATCGATGACTTTTTTTCCAATTCGCGACATACAAATTTATGGGATTACCAAACGTAGGCAAGCAGTTCGCCGCCAACATTCTGTTTCTTTGCTTCGCGGCCTGTAACGATCCCGCGAGGGGTGGAGAGGATGGAAATTCCGAGCCCGCCGATCACCCGGGGTATCTCCTGGGAACCGACGTAACGGCGAAGGCCGGGTTTGCTAACCCGCTTGAGCCCGGTGATGGCCGGGGTGCGGTTGACATACTTATTCTTGATGCGAATCTCGGGGAAGGCACCTTCCGTATTCACTTCATAATCAGAGATGTAGCCTTCCTGCTTCAGGATGCGGGCGATCTCGACCTTGATTTTGGAATAGGGAGCGTTCGTTTCGGCTTTCAGCGCAGTGGCGCTGTTGCGCAACCGGGTCAGAAAATCAGCGATGGGATCGGACAAATTACTCATAGTTAGGAATTAGGCGGCCGCCTTGTCAGCAGCGGGTTTCTTCGCCTTGTCGGTGAACGGGACTCCCAGTTCGGTCAGCAGCGCCTTGGCTTCCGCATTGTTGATGGCGCTGGTGACAATTGTAATATCAAACCCGATGTTTCTCTTGATTTTATCGAGTTCCACTTCAGGGAAAATGCTCTGGTCGGCGACGCCCAGCGTGTAATTCCCCTGACCGTCAAATGCCTTCGGCGAGATGCCGCGAAAATCGCGGATACGCGGAAGTGCCGTCTTGATCAGACGCTCCAAAAATTCATACATGCGAGCCCCGCGCAGAGTGACTTTTGCGCCGATGGCCTGCTTGTCGCGCAGCTTGAAGTTCGAAATGCTCTTCTTGGCGCGGGTCTCAGAGGGCTTCTGCCCGGTGATGAGGGCGAGTTCGGCTTTGGCGTCTTCGAGAGCCTGCTTCACGTCGGAAGAGGAGCCCACGCAGGTGTTCACGACCACCTTTTTGATGACGGGAACCTGGTGCAGGTTCTTGTAGCCGAGCTTCTGTGCAAGCGCGGGAACCACCCGTTCCTTATATTCTGTGTAAAATTCTACTGCCATATTTCGTATCCGGTAATGTATCCGGCCAGTTATGCCGCCTTCTCTTTCTTCCCTTTTTTCACTTTCTCAATCGTTGCCTTCTCAACGATTTTCACGTTGGAAACCTGGATGGGGCCTTCGCGTTCAATAATCGCTCCCTGGGGACGGTCCTGGGATTTGCGGGTGTGCTTTTTGATCAAGCGCACACCTTCGATGAGCACCTGGCTTTTCTTCGGGAGAATCTGAAGGACCTTTCCCACGGCACCTTTATGGTTGCCTGAGATCACTTCCACTTGGTCGCCCTTCTTAACGTGAAATTTCTGGATCATAGTACTTCGGGAGCAAGCGAGACGATCTTCATGAAGTTGCGTTCGCGGAGTTCGCGAGCGACAGGCCCGAAAATACGGGTGCCGCGCGGGTTCAAGTCTTTGTCGATGATGACGATGGCGTTGCTGTCAAAACGGAGATAGGAGCCGTCTTCACGGCGAACAGGCTGCCGGGAACGAACTACAACCGCACGGACCACATCGCCCTTTTTGACGGTGCCGCCGGGAGAAGCTTCGCGGACGTGTGCCGTGATGATGTCGCCAACACGCGCGACTTTCGTCGGCTTGCCGATGACGCCAATCATCTTGGCCATGCGGGCGCCTGTATTATCGGCGACGTCAATTCTGGATCGGAGTTGGAGCATATTTCGAAAAGGGTTGCGAGATTACACTAATGTTTGAGGATTTCAACTATCCTCCAGCATTTTAATTTGCTGATGGGACGGGTCTCCATGATGCGAACCGTGTCGCCTACTTGAGCTTTGTTCTCCTCGTCGTGAGCATGGAATTTCTTCACCTGCTTGACGATCTTGCCAAATTTGGCGTGAGGCACGCGCGTCACCGTCTCAATAACGGCGGTCTTGTTATTCTTGCTGGAAACCACCTGGCCTACGCGGGTCTTGCGCAGATTGCGGGCGGTTTCGGTTGCTGCTGTTTGGTTCTCAGTCATTTGGCTTGTGGCTTAGGCCGTTTGGGCGCTGCGCTGGGATAGGACTGTTTCGATCCGGGCGATTTCGCGACGGATGGAGCGGATTTGGCTCGGCTTCTCAAGCTGACCGGTCTGCTGTTGCAGCCGGAGGTTGAAGCTTTCTTTTTTTAGCTCCCGCGAACGGATCTGGAGCTCGTCAACGCTCAATTCTTTGATTTCTTTGATCTTCATACCGGGGTGTCTAGGCGGCCGCAGCAACGCGGTGACGGGTCAGGAATTTAGTGCGGAAAGGAAGTTTGGTCGCAGCGAGACGAAGGGACTCGCGAGCCACGGATTCCGGCACGCCATCCAATTCAAAGAGGATGTTGCCGGGGCGAATCACAGCCACCCAGTATTCGGGCTGGCCTTTGCCTTTACCCATTCGAGTCTCAGGTGGGCGGGCAGTCACAGACTTGTCCGGGAAAACGCGAATCCACAACTTACCTTTGCGCTTCATATTGCGGGTCAGCGCAACACGGGCGGCTTCAATCTGGGTATTGGTCAACCAGGCACGCTCCAAGGTCTGCAACGCGTAGGCTCCGAAGTCGATGGTCACATTGCGCGAAGCGGTTCCGGAGCGGCTTCCCCGCTGCGTCTTCCGGTACTTCACGCGTTTTGGCATCAATGGCATAGTAAATCTCCTCTAAAATTCTGGTTGCGCCGGTTAGGCATTCTTGGCTGGCTGCGCTTCAACCGGTGCTGGTTCGGGCTTGCAGAGCCAAACCTTGACGCCGATTTTTCCGTAAACCGTATTCGCTTCAGTGAATCCGTAATCAATCGGGGTGCGCAGGGTGTGCAGCGGCACCTTGCCTTCGTGATAACGTTCCGCGCGGGAAATTTCCGCTCCACCCAAACGTCCGGCACAGCGGACTTTGATGCCCGATGCTCCGAAATCCATCGTGGTCTGAACGGCCTTCTTCATGGCGCGACGGAAAGAGATGCGGCGTTCAATCTGAAGGGCGATGTTCTCGGCGACCAATTGGGCGTCCAACTCAGGGGTCTTGATTTCCTGAATGTCAATTTTGACCTGTTTGCCGCCGGACATCGAGCCGATTTCTTCGGTCATTTTCTCGATTTCCATCCCTTTGCGTCCAATCACAATGCCAGGGCGGGCGGTGAAGATGGTAACGCGCAGGCTGTTCCAAGCGCGCTCAATTACGATTTTTGCAACGGCGGCCTGGGCGAGCTTCTTCTTGACGAAGGCGCGAATTTTCAGGTCAGCGTGGAGAAAATCGGGGAAATCCTTTGGAGATGCATACCACCGCGAACGCCAGTCGCGGTTGAGGGCGAGGCGATAGCCGATTGGATTAACTTTCTGTCCCATAACTTATTTGCTCTCTTTGCTTGCTGCTTTTGCGGTCTTTACAGCCTTGGCAGGTTTTTTGGCCTTGGCGGGCTTTTCCGCTCCGGCAGTTTTTTTAGCCTTCGCAGGCTTGGCGGGCTTTGCTGCCTTGGCCGCTTTAGGCTGGCTCTTGGCAGTTTCGACTCCATCGGACACCACAATGCGGATGTGCGACGAGCGCTTGAGGATCGGGCCGGCGCTGCCACGAGCCTTCGGTTGGAACCGCTTGGCTGTGGGGCCTTCACCGATGGTCGCTTCTTTTACGAAAAGGGTATCGGCACGCAGATTGGCATTGTTCTCGGCATTGGCAATCGCGCTCTTGAGCGTCTTGCCAATCAGAACTGCCGCTTTCTTCGGGCTGAAAGCCACGATGTCAAGGGCGGCCGCGACCGGCAGTCCTTGAATTTCACGCGCCACTTCCCGGGCTTTGAAAGCCGAGATGTGCGCATATTTGGTTGTCGAATGAATCTGCATGTTTAGTTAAATTCTACCGGGCATCCACCATCAGGCGATCACCCACTTTTATTTTAGTCTTCTCTGAATCCAGACTTTGTATCACGGCTCCGCAAATTTTCTCCCGCACGTCCACCACCCGTACCGTTCCGATCACCCGATCGTCACGCACCACCTTGAAGGGCATCCCGACTCGCACTCCCTGTCGGTTGCCCACATTGGCCACCACCAGGGAAAGCTCCTCTTTGATGCTCACCACCATGCCGTCGGTCAGGCTGCCCGGCGTCGCTGCGGGTTTGGAGTTGCCGGTCCCGGAATCGCTTCCAGGTATCCCCAACGCCTCCGACACGCTGCGCAACCGCGCTTCCAACGCCATTCTCGCCTCGGCATCGGGACTGGTGGCTCCCTTGGTGTAGCGTAAAACCGCTTCACTAAGCTGCACCAATTCGTCAGCCAACTTATCCTTCTCGCCTTGAACGAGTTGGAGATCGCGAACCGCCTTGAGAAGCCGCTGCTCAAGCTTGCTTTTGTCGCCGCTGAGTCCATCGACTCCGAGCGCCGTCATCCGCAGCTTAAGCTCCGCAGCTTCCCGCCGGAAAACTTCCGCCTCGCTGTTGGATACAGCCAGGCTGTCGGTGAGCGATTTGATCGCCTCCTGCGCCTCAGCCAGTTGCCGCTTAAGAACTTCGTTCTCAGCAGTCACCGCCTGAAGCGTCACCTTCGCTTCCGATACTTCTATGTCTGAATTTGTGAAAGAACCACCCCCCGTGGCAGCCCACCCTCTTGTGAGCGCCAGGATCACCACGCCTGCCGTTAAAGCAGGACGCAGCATAAAATTACTTCGTCACCTTCGCGGTGTGTGCCCCGTGTTTCTTAAACACGCGGGTCGGCGAAAATTCGCCGAGCTTGTGACCGACCATGTTTTCCGTCACAAACACCGAGTTAAAAATCTTCCCGTTATGCACGAGGAAAGTGTGTCCGACAAAATCCGGCGTAATCATCGAGCGGCGCGACCAGGTCTTGATCGGCTTCTTGACTCCGCTTGCCATCTTGTCGATTTTTTCGAGCAAATGAAGCTCAACGAACGGCCCTTTTTTCAGTGATCTTCCCATATGCTACTTCTTGGCGTTACGACGCTGGACGATGAAATTGTTGCTCTCTTTGTGTTTGCGACGAGTCTTGAAGCCCTTCGCAAGCTGGCCCCACGGGCTCATCGGGTGATGACGTCCGCCACCGCCCTTGGACTTGCCCTGTCCGCCACCCATCGGGTGATCGACCGGGTTCATCACCATACCGCGGACATGCGAGCGGCGACCCAACCAGCGGGTGCGGCCCGCTTTGCCTGAGGAGACGTTCATGTGCTCGACGTTGCCGACTTGACCAATGGTCGCGTAGGCTTCTTCGTGAATCTTGCGGATTTCGCCGGAGGGCATCTTAATCAGAGCGTAACCCGCTTCGCGGTTGCTCAGGATGGCCTGTTGACCGGCGCTGCGGGCGATCTGACCACCCTTGCCGGGGATCAACTCGACGTTGTGAATCGCAGAACCCAGCGGAATGTTCTTCAAAGGAAGCGCATTGCCTAAGTCTGGAGCGGCGGTTTCGCCAGAAACCACTTTCATGCCGACCATCAGGCCGAGGGGAGCCAAAATGTAGCTCTTCTGACCATCGGTATACTGAATCAGGGCGATACGGGCGCTGCGATTCGGATCATATTCGATCCCGATCACTTCAGCGACCACGCCGAATTTGCGGCGCTTGAAATCAATGAGACGATACTTCTGCTTGTGACCGCCACCGAGGTGGCGCGAGGTCATCCGCCCGCGATTGTTGCGGCCACCCGACTTTTTCAGGGTGACGAGCAGGCTCTTTTCGGGCGTGGATTTGGTAATTTCCTCAAACGACGGCAGCGCCTTGAAGCGGGAAACCGGAGTAAGAGGACGGAAAGTTTTGAGTGCCATGGGTGGTGTTCTCGGTTGCGACGGATTTACGCCTTATGCCAGTTCAATCTTTTCCCCGGCCTTCAGGGTCACAATGGCCTTTTTCCAGTGAGGGGTGCGGCCCGCGTCAGCGCGGCGTTCGCGGCGTTTCTTGCCCGCATAGTTGCAGGTGTTGACCGCCGTGACCGTCTTGCCGAAGAGTTTCTCCACGGCATGCTTGATCTGGAGCTTGTTCGCGTGAGGGGCGACCCGGAAGACATACTTCCCAAGGCTGTCGCCAAGAATGGTGGCCTTTTCGGTAAAGGCAATCGTCTGAATCAAATCGTGCGGCTCGTTCATTTCTGCGTCCTTTCTGCCAGTTTGCTCAACGCGCCCTTGGTGATGACGATTTTCTTGTAAGCAAGAAGGTCTTCGGTATTCACCTCAGCAGCCGTGACCAGCCGGGTGGGCTGAACATTGCGCGCTGCCATGAAAGTGGTTTCGTCGAAATCGATGGAAACGATAAGTGCTTTTTCAACGCCAACGTTTTCCTTGACCCAGCCGATGAAGGCTTTGGTCTTCGGGGTGAGGATGGCGAAGTTATCGACCACCAGCACGTCTCCCGCGACAATGCGCGAACTTAGGGCTTTGCGAAGCGCCAAGCGGCGAACTGACTTGGTCACCTTCTTGGAATAATCGCGGGGTTTGGGTCCGAAAACCACGCCGCCACCTGTCCAAACCACAGAGGATTTGTAACCAGCGCGGGCGCGACCGGTGCCCTTTTGGCGCCAGGGCTTGGAGCCAGAAAGATTAACATCTGCTTTGGATTTCGTGCAGGCAGTGCCGCTGCGGCGGGCCGCGCGCATGGCGACGACCACGTCGTGAACGGCCTGGGTGCCGATGCCGTTTTCGATGACGGCGACATTCGCTGCCTTGGCAGCTTCAATGGAAAGAACGGTTGCGCTCATTACTTAACCTCCGCGGGAAGTGGGGATTTCTTGGCGGGACGCACAACGACATAACCGCCGTTGGCCCCGGGGACCGCGCCGCGAATCAAGAGAACCTGTTCGGCTTCGCGCACTTGTACAACTTGAAGATTTTGAACGGTGATCCGATCATCGCCCATGTGGCCCGGCATGCTCTTGTTCTTAAAAATCCGGCCTGGAGTGGAACGGCAGCCGATGGAGCCCGGACGGCGGTGCATCATGGAACCGTGGGAAGCGGGCTGCCCATCGGTATTATGTTTTTTCATAATACCTTGGAAACCCTTGCCTTTGGACTGACCGATTACATCGACAATCTGCCCGGCCTGGAAATGGCTGGCCGTCAGGTTCAGTTCGCCTTCCACCTTCTCGGTGGCCAAGAGACGAAATTCACCGACGAGCTTCTTCGGCTCGGAAGCGGCTTTCTTGAAGACGCCGAGTTGCGCCTTGGGCAACCGGGATTCCTTTTGGGTGTCAAACCCGACCTGGATGGCGGAGTAGCCGTCCTTTTCCACGGTCTTGACCTGGAGCAGCGTATTGCCGCCCACAGCGACGACGGTTACAGGGGTGACTTTCCCCTTCTCGTCGTACACTCGGGTCATCCCGATTTTCTTTCCTAACAGTCCGTATTTCATTGCGGTTCTTGGTTCATGAACACCGGTCAGATCTTGATGGTAATATCAACACCAGCCGGGAGGTTCAGCTTCTTGAGTTCGTCCACCGTCTTTGCAGTCGGTTCGATGATGTCCAGCAACCGTTTGTGGGTGCGGATTTCGAACTGATCCATGGACTTCTTGTCCACGTGCGGAGAGCGGTTGACAGTGAATTTTTCGATCCGGGTCGGAAGCGGAATCGGTCCCGCCACTTTGGCGCCGGTGCGCTTGGCGGTCTCGACGATATCCAGGGAGGATTGATCGAGCATCCGATAGTCGAAAGCTTTAAGCCGTATGCGAATTCGTTGGCCGTTTGTCATAAAAAGTTTCGGTTAAATTAGGAGCCCTTCTGGTCGAGAACCGCTGCGAGAACGCTTGCGGGGACTTGTTCAAAGTGTGATGGCTCCATGGAGTAGGACGAACGCCCGCGGGAGAGCGAACGAATGGCGGTGGAGTAGCCGAACATTTCCGCGAGCGGCACTTCCGCATGAACCGCAGAGAGATGGCCCTTGGCTTCCATGCTCTGAATGCGTCCACGACGGCGGTTGAGATCGCCCAGAATGTCGCCCTGGTATTCCTCGGGGGTAAGATTCTCGACCTTCATGATCGGCTCGAGCAAAATCGCCTTGGCTTTCTTGAAGCCGTCTTTGGCAGCGAAGATGGCCGCCATCTTGAACGCCATTTCATTGGAGTCCACTTCGTGGAACGATCCGTCGATAATGTCGATGTTGACGTCAATGACCGGGTAGCCGCCGACGACGCCGTTAAGAACCGCCTCTTCGAGGCCCTTCTTGACAGCCGGAATGAAATCTTTGGGGATCGAGCCACCCACCGTCTTGTTGTCGATGGTGATGCCCTTGCCGCGTTCGTTCGGCTTAACTCGAACGACCACATGACCGTATTGACCGCGGCCACCCGACTGCTTGACGAGCTTGCCTTCGCCAACGGCTTCGCTGGTGATGGTTTCGCGGTAGGCGATCTGCGGCTTGCCGGAGTTGGCTTCCACCTTGAACTCACGCAGCATGCGGTCGCGGATGATTTCGAGATGCAACTCGCCCATGCCCGCGATGATCGTCTGACCGGTTTCTTCGTTAGTGAAAACGCGGAAAGTCGGATCTTCTTCAGCGAGACGCTGGAGAGCGATGGACATCTTCTCCTGGTCAACCTTGGTCTTGGGCTCAACAGCCATCGAGATAACCGTGTCAGGGAAGGTCGGCGGTTCGAGAATGACGCTGTAATCCTCGTCACAAAGAGTGTCGCCCGTAGTGATATTCTTGATACCAACGATGGCGGCGATGTCGCCCGAGTAACAAACGTCAATGTCTTCGCGCTTGTCGGCCTGAATCTGGATCAGACGGCTGATACGCTCGCGCTTGTTGGTGCGAGGATTGTAAACATTGTCGCCCTTGGCGAGCTTGCCAGAATAGACGCGGAAGAAAACGAGCTTGCCAACGAAGGGATCACTCCAAAGCTTGAATGCCAGCGAACAGAATTTCGCGTTATCATCGGCGCGGACAATGACCTCTTCGCCGTTGTCGGGGTTCATACCGTGAGCCGGAACAGTTTCGAGCGGGCTTGGGAGGTAATCCACCACCGCATCCACAAGATACTGAACCCCCTTGTTTTTGAAGGCGGAACCGCCGACAACCGGGACAAATTTATTGGCGATGGTCAGGCGGCGAATGCCTTGCTTGAGAACCTCGATACTGATGGGCTTCTCTTCAAGGAAGAGCGTCCCCACCTCATCATCGAGATCGGCGACGGCGCTCACGAGTTCCTCGTAAGCTTTATCGACCATCTCTTTGTGCTCAGCGGGAATTTCCTCGATCGCGTAGGTGGAACCGAATTGATCGTTGTCGTAATAAACGATGGCCTTCTTGTTGATCACGTCCAACTGACCCTTGAGGTAATCCTCGCGGCCCAGCGGAATCAAAATCGGCCATGCATTCGCACCGAGTTTGGTGCGCATGTCGTTGAGCGCGTTGTCAAAGTTGGCTCCGGTGCGATCCATCTTGTTGACGAACGCAATGCGAGGCACACCATACTTGGAAGCCTGACGCCAGACGGTCTCGGACTGGGGCTGAACCCCGGCCACACCGCAGAATACCGCAACAGCACCGTCAAGAACACGCAAAGAACGCTCCACCTCAGCCGTGAAGTCCACATGGCCGGGAGTGTCGATGATGTTGACGCGATTCTTGATGCCCGCAAAGAGCTTGACCACGCCTTCTTCCGGACGCTGCATCCAGAAACAGGTGGTAGCGGCGGAAGTGATCGTGATGCCACGCTCACGCTCCTGCTCCATCCAGTCCGTCGCGGTTGTGCCTTCATGCACTTCACCGATCTTATGAATCATCCCTGTATAGAACAGGATGCGTTCCGTCAGAGTCGTCTTGCCAGCGTCAATGTGAGCGGCTATCCCGATGTTACGGGTTCGCTCGAGCGGGTACGCGCGATTCGGAGAGTTGGGATTGGAAGCTTGGTCAGCCACGGCGTGATAAATGGGTTAGAATCGGAAATGTGCGAATGCGCGGTTGGCCTGGGCCATCTTGTGCGTGTCGTCGCGTTTCTTGATCGCGTTGCCTTGTCCGGCAGCCGCTTCCTTCAATTCGCTGGCGAGCGCGTCCATCATCGGAACGCTCTTGCGCTTGAGGGCAAAAGTAACAATCCAGCGCATGGCGAGAGCCAACTGGCGGGGAACAGGAACCTCCATCGGAACCTGATAGGTCGCACCACCAACACGGCGGGACTTGACTTCCAGGCGGGGCTTCACGTTGTCAATCGCCTTGTTCAGCGTCTCCAACGGATCGACCGCATCGGAACCCTCGCGGGTCTTCTCAATGGCGCCATAGACAATCCGTTCTGCAACGGACTTCTTACCGCTCTCCATGATGGTGTTGATCAGGCGGGCAACCAAAGGGCTGCCGTAACGGCTGTCGAACTTCTCGGTTTTTTTGATGACTCTGCGACGACGGGACATAGGAAATTATTTCTTTTTACCGCCCTTGCCCTTGGCTGCGGCTTCTTGACCGGGTTTCGGACGCTTGGCGCCGTATTTGGAGCGGGAACGACGGCGACCATCCACCCCGAGGGCGTCGAGGGTGCCGCGGACGATATGATAACGAACACCGGGAAGATCCTTCACACGGCCTCCGCGAACGAGCACAATCGAGTGCTCCTGCAGGTTGTGCCCTTCGCCGGGAATGTAGGCGATGACTTCCTGACCATTCGTCAACCGAACCTTCGCCACTTTACGAAGCGCGGAGTTGGGCTTTTTGGGCGTACGGGTCATGACCTGCACGCACACCCCACGGCGTTGCGGGCAATTCACGAGCGCCGGCGATTTGGATTTCACCGTCACCTTATTGCGTCCCTTGCGGACTAGCTGGTTGATCGTTGGCATTGTAAATTCTTAAAAAATTATCCCGAAAAATATTCCCGATTTCCGGGGACTAAAAACCCGCCTCACAGCGGGGGATTCCACATCCACTGCTGGTTGCGGGGAGCGCGAACTTTAGACGAACAAAGCTATGGCGCAAGGATTTTTTCCGCGCCAACTGCATTTTTCGTCTCCCCGCGCCATTCAGAACTGGCCCGAACGTTGCGGGAGGGTCTTTTTACCCCAGACGCCCCTTTCCTGCAAGGGGTGTTTTAAATTATTTCAAAACGTCTGCCACTCCCGTTCGCAAACGAGCCTCAGAACTGCCTTGCCGCGCGGCGGTTCCTTCCCTGCGAGCTTGGCAAAGTCTCCTTGCAAAGCCCAATAACAAAAGGACTCACCTCCCCTGCGTGTCATCCCGAGCGCAGCGAGGGCTCCCTCAAACATCACAAAGCCGCATCGTCCAACCAGCGCGGCAGCGCCGCCCATTAGCAATTCTTTGCGTCCTTTGCGCTCTTTGTACGAGACCGCCCCCGCCTTTTTCCTGATTTCCTGAGTTCCTGATGAATTTCCCTCCGCGCAAACCATGGATTCTGAGGTTGAACGCTTGCAAACCGCCTCACCTGCTTCGATAATGTTTGTATGAACTTGGATTTGAATACGCTCCTCGAAGGCTGGCCTCACGAGCCCGGCCAAATCCGCGTCCGCAAGATCAAAGGGGACGACGGCAAGGAAAAAATTCAATTACGCATCGACCTCGGCCTCATCCAGATGGAAACGTCCGGCAGGCCCGACGGCGTGCGCCCGCACGGAAGCGAATCCCTCCTCCATTGGCACCGCAAACAGGCGGCGCAAGCCGAAGAGGAAGGCAATCCCTACACCCTGAGCGGCGACGACTGCAGCGAAATTCACCAGGAAGGCGTTCAATATTACCACCGCTACATCGCCCTTTTCCAATTGGGGGACTACCCCAAGGTCGTCAAAGACACCCAACACAACCTGGACCTCTTCTCTTTCGTCTCAAAACACGCCGAACGGGAAGAAATGGCCTGGTCCTTCGAGCAATTCCGTCCTTACGTCCTGATGATGAACACCCGCGCCAAAGCCTCAATAGAGCTGGAGCGGGACGATCTCCCCGCCGCACTTCGCCTGATCGAGCGGGGCCGGGACAAAATTCTCAGCCTGATCAAGGAACGCCCCGAGCCGCTTGAAACCTGCCCCGAAGCGGAGTTTCTCAGCGAATGGATGGAAGAACTCGGCAGCAAGCGCCCCCTCTCCAAACTCGAAATCCTGCAACAGGAAATGGATCGCGCCATCGCCACCGAAGCCTACGAACGCGCTGCCGAACTGCGCGACGCCATCCGCGCCTTCCGCGAGTCCCAGACGCAATAGCCGCACAAAAAACGCCGTGCAGTCCTCTTCATAACAGGCATAAAGTCCAAACGATGAAGATATTGATTACAGGCGCAGCCGGTAACTTGGGCTCCTTTCTTGCTCGCTATCTGCTTGCGCAAAGCACGCACAGTTTGCGACTGATGGCCTTTCGCCGTGAACCTCCGCGCGATATCGTTATGGAAGGTCGGTCTGAGGTTGTTCACGCCGACTTGGGAGCGGCGCAAACGCTTCAAGCGGCAGTCGCTGGCGTCGATGTTATTGTTCACTTCGCTGGGGTTCTCTTCAAAGCCAATCCGGGGAGTTTTCTCCCCACCACAAACACCACCTATTTTCGCAATCTCGTGGATGCGGCGTGTGCCAATGGAGTAAGGAGAATCATCTTGATTAGCTTCCCTCATGTCGAAGGGCCGACAACTTTTGATGCCCCCGCGACTGGACGGTTGGACGGCACGCCAATCTCCCATCACGCGCGGACCCGTTTAGAGCAGGAACGCTACCTCTTTGCAAAAGTGCAAGAGCCGATTTCCCTACGGGTAGGCATGGTGTATGGCCGTGGCATTCTCATGATCGAAGCCGCCCGTTGGCTTGCCATGCACGGACTCTTGGGAATCTGGCGCGAGCCGACACCGATTCATCTCATTTCCACTTTAGACTTCTGCGCAGCTTGCGCTGGCGCGATCACGCGCCAATCCGCGACAGGTGTTTACCATCTCGGAGATGAGGGTCGCGTTACTTTACAAGAATTTCTCACCATAGCCTGCCAACACTGGGGGTATCGCAGCCCGCGAGTAATGCCGTTGGGACTGATCTATGCCGCTGCGTGGATGTGCGAGCTTTACTCTCACGTAACCGGCTCGACGTCTCCCCTTACGCGCGACTTTATCGACATCGGGCGAGTCTCCTATTTCGGCGATACACAGCGGATGCGCGGAGAGTTGCTGGCGAACTTGAAGTTCCCAACGATTAAGGAAGGTCTCATCACCTTATAAAGGACGCAAAGAAGCGAGGGTTTTTTGTCTTTTCCTTTGCGTCCTTCGCGCCTTTGCGTGAGACATTCTTCTCCCCTCACTTCAGCTTCGCCATGAGCCCTCGCCGGGCCTCCGGCAACCGATGGCACAGCCGCGCCAGCGCCGCGTAAGCGTTCCCCTCATTGTGAACGCCCAGCAACCGCGCTAGTTCTCCCTCAAAGTGCAGCAAAACCCGGCGATCCGGCGTGGCGCTCTCCAAGTATTGAAGCGCCCTGCGCAGCAAATCGTAGAGCTCCGGCACGGGATGCTCCGGCTCTGTCAGCAACTCTAGCAACTCCACAAAATAAGACGCCATCTCCACCCGCCCATAATCCTTGCGCAACCCCTCGAACGGATTCTTCAACGCGCATTCGCGTAGCGTGTGAATCTCGCTCCGATGACTTCTCACAAACGCAATCTCCGTCTCGAAAAAAAGATCCAACGTCCCAGCGAACGCGCTCTTGGGACGCAGCGCCCCCCTGGCCATCGTCTTCAACTTGCCATGGTCGAGCGTAAGCCAGGTGACGATCAGGCTCGTTTCCGAAAACTTCGTTAGTCGAAGCAAAATGGCAGCAGTGCTTTCCATTGCGGACCACTTTACAGCGGCAGCAAGAAAAACGTCTTTCTTTTTTACGCTTTTTGCGGCTATCCCTCTCCTGCCTGTGACACCCTCCCCCTATCGCGGACGCCTCGCCCCCTCGCCCACTGGATTTCTCCACCTGGGCCATGCGCATACGTTCTGGATCGCCCAAGACCGGGCTCAACAAGCTGGCGGAACGCTCCTTCTGCGCGTGGAAGACATCGATACCGCCCGCTGCAAGCCGGAGTTCGCCGAGGCACTTTTGGAAGACCTGCGCTGGTTTGGATTGCAGTGGAATGAAGGCCCGGATTGCGGTGGCCCCTGCGCCCCCTACCTCCAAAGCGCGCGGCGCGAATATCACCTCGCCACACTGGAACAACTGCGAGCGGGCGGCTTCATCTATCCCTGCCGATGCTCGCGGCGCGACGTCCTCGGCGCGTTGAGCGCTCCCCACGCCGGAGACGAGGAGCCGAATTACCCCGGCACCTGCCGCCCGCAAACCTCCACTCCCATCGCACCCGCCGGGCTGAGCGATGTCCACTGGCGTTTCCGGGTGCCCGACGGCGAGCGCCTCACGTTCATGGATGGCGCACTGGGGCTGCAAACCGCCGTGGCAGGCGTGAACTTTGGCGACTTCGTCGTCTGGCGGCGCGACGACGTTCCCGCCTATCAACTGGCCGTGACAGCCGACGACGCGGCGATGGGCGTTACGGAAGTCGTGCGCGGAGCCGATTTGCGGCTCTCCACCTTCCGCCAACTCTTGCTCTACCGGGCACTCGGGCTCACCCTACCCGCGTTTTACCACGCGCCCCTGCTGGTCGATCCCGCAACCGGACAACGCCTCGCCAAACGTCACGCAGCCTTGAGTCTGCGGGAACTTCGCGCCAGCGGCGCCTCGCCGGAAGCCTTGCGGCGAACCTGGGCGGCTACAACCCCATCGGGATCGTCTTGAGACGATCTTCCCAACGGGTCAGCAAGTGGATGATCACATTGAACCCAAATTTGTAGGAGCTGAGGATTTTCGGCAGTTCCACCCCCCGGAAGTAAATTTCCCTCCGGTCGAAAATCGTGTTATCGCTATAAATCAGCTCGGGACTGTTGGGGTAACGGGTGTCGTCAACCTCTATTTGTTTGGTCTTCTCATTCTCCCTCAACGCAAGCCGCCACATGTCGCCGTAGTCGTTGGCGGTATAAATAATCGCCACCTCTCCGCCGAATCGCAGGGCATACACCGGCTCCTTGTAAAAATTCACTCCGGGCTGGGGCTGGCTGGCTTCCGGGTAATAGATGTTCTTACTGGCAAACATTGGGTAATTGGGGGGAAGCACTTCCCATTCCTTGTCTTCATCGGGAATCACCCGGCGCATTTCACGGCGGAAAGCGAGGTCAAAACGGGAACGCCGTCCCGGCAGTGAACTATCCCCCCAGATACAGCCGCCCACCTGCACATACTTTTGAAGGTTCGTCACCTCTTTTTCCGTCAGCTTGAAATCACGGTGGCCCGTAAAGAAAATGAACGGCGGTTTCTTGACGAAAATATCCTCGCTGGAGAGGTCCAGAGGCACCGGAATGGGATTCGCCTGGATCTTCCCCTTGGAAAGTTTGTTCATGAAAAAGAGCATGTTGGGCAGACTTCCCTTGCTGATCGTCTCGTTCGGTCCGTTCTTACCCTTGATGATGTTCGTCGAATCCCAATCACCGCCACGCGCCTTGTCATCGGGGTCGCCGTATTTGGCCAGGTAGGCATTAAACTCAAATTCCCGCTCCTTGATGGAAGTCCCCAAACCACCGCCCCCTTTGGCTGGTTTGGACCAATCTTTCGTGAATTCCCGAATCTTCCTTGCCTGTGCCGGGGTCAACTGCTGGCCCATGGCGAGGTTCTTGGGACGTGTCACGACTTTGCTGGGATCAATCGTCGTCGTGGGAGGCGCGGGCACAATCGTGGGAATCTGGAAAGTCTGCGGAGTCGGCGTGTTGACGGTGATTGCTTCCAAGGTGGTGTTGTTCTGGGTCGGCGTCATCGTCGGCGTCTCCTGGACAATATCGAGCGGCTTGATCGGAACCGTCTCGCTCGAAACAAATTTGGAATCGCCATCCCCGCCGGTGAAGTCCGCCGGTTCCTGCGTGTATTTCATGATGACCGTGCCGCCAAGGAAGATCACCAGCAGCAGGTGAAAGAGCACGGAGATGGTAAAAAAGCGCGAATTGAAAAGCTTGACCCGAATTTCCCGCAACGCGCGACTCTTGGATTGAATGAAGGACATAGGGAGGAAACCTTTTTTAGTTAACGGCCCTTGGCAAATTTTGCCAGTCCTTTTCGTGAAAAAGAATGTTTTCCTTGGTCTGACTAAAAGAGCTCCCCCTCCACGGATTGACTTTCAAGCGCTGTTCCCTATTTTCAATCCATAGTGAAACCCCTTCCGCGGCCCGACGCCCAGGCCAAAAACATCCCCAAGGAGATCAAGGTCGCCTTCGAACTCATTGCCACCCCGCTTGCCAGCGTGGAGGAGCGCATCCGCGCCCAGGCGCGTGAATTCGATCCCGCCGTGGAAGGCTACGTCGCCTACGCCTGCGAATCCAGCGGCAAACGGCTCCGCCCCGCCCTCACCCTCCTCTCCGCCGGAGCCACCGGCGGCATCAGCGCCCCCCACATTGATCTGGCCGTGATCCTGGAACTCGTCCATGCCGCCACGCTGGTCCACGACGACATCATGGACGGCGCCGACCGCCGCCGCAGCCAGCCCACCGCCAACGCCAAATGGGGCAGCACCATCAGCGTCCTCTTGGGCGACTGCATGTTCGCCCACGCCCTCAAACTCTCCACCCATTTCACCAACAGCGCAATCGCCCGCCATATCGCCCACGCCTCGGCGGAAGTCTGCTCCGGCGAAATTATCCAGACCCAGCGCCGCTTCGACCTCGGCCTGAGCGTGCCGGATTACTTCAAAATCATCGAAATGAAAACCGCCGCCCTCTTCGCTGCGGCCACGGAACTCGGCGCGACGCTCAACGAATCCACGCCCGAGATCATCGCCGCCCTGCGCGACTACGGCCTCAAGCTCGGCACCGCCTACCAAGTTTATGACGACTGCCTGGACATCGCAGGCGACGAATCCAAAGCCGGGAAAACCCTCGGCAGCGACCTCCAGAAAGGCAAGCTCACCCTCCCCGTCCTCTTCCTCCTCCAAAACGCTTCCGAAACCGACCTCGCCCGCTGGAGCCAGGTCATCGTCTCCGGCGAAGGCATCGAGGACCTCGTAACCGCCACCCGGCGGAGCGGCGCGCTCCAAGGTGCCATCGAAGCCGCGCGCGCCCTCTTGAGGGAAGCCGTCGAAGCCATCGAAATCGTCCCGGAAAACCCCTATCGCATCGGCCTCCAAGACATCTGCCATTCCGTGGACCGTCTCCTAAAGCAGTTCGCGTAAGAAGACGTTTCCAGGCATCTCTTCTGAAAATAGCCCAGCACTAAAGTGCTGGGCTATTTACTTAAAGGCGCATAAGCCGCAGCGGTATACCAGCAGGCACGTCGAGGCGGATCGTCCGGTCGATGCGTTCCATTCCGGGGCCGGGCGTTTCACCTTCCGGTGTCAAACAGGTCAGGCGGAATTTCTGCTGAGTCCAACTTTCAGGCAAGGTCCACTCCTTCATCCCCCCGTGGAGGCTGAACAGAAAAATGGTGTCTTCCCGCCAGGGCAGGAAGCGATTGTCCCCGCGCGCGATGGGTATTCCCTCATACCAAGCCTCCAAGGGCGGACCAAACCCGGCCCTGACGCGGGTGTTGTCTTCGTAAACGGCCTCAATGCCTATTTCCCAATCCCCGATGCGGTATTCGACCATCTTCTTGCGGCGCATAATTTCCGCATACATCCAGTCGAGGTAAAAACAGGCGGTGACATCGGCTTCGGTCTGGCCGGGCTCCGAGAGTTGCGCATTGAAAATGCCAAGGGCGTGCCCTTCGACGCGGGTGCGGGCGCAATCGCGCGCCATGCCCCCCCGCCAAACGCCCGGAAAGCGGCCATGGGTCATCAGCGTCATGTAGGGCTGAAGGAAATTGGGCAGGATCCAACCCCAGGTGTAAAGGCCGCGCTTCTCCGAAGCTGTGCCCTCAATGGATAGATCAAGACCAACCCGGCGGAATGCCTCCCGGATGGGGATCATCCCACGCTGAATCTCGCATTCGGCCGAAATGAAGGAGCCGTCTTCGAGCCATACTTCGTTGTAGGGCCGATGGGCGTCCAGATGGATGCTTTCGCGCAACGGCAGGTTTTGCATCAGTTGCGCGATGCGGCGGTCGTTATACCCAGACTCGTTCGCGAGGGTGTGACTGATGCTGTAGGTCGGGGCGTTGACCATGGTGTTGTAGAACCAGACTTTCGGACCGGCGGAATCCCGACTGAGAAGCTTCGGATCAAACTCAGCATGGTCAACATACGAATCGTCAAAGTTTGCGTGCAAAGAGACCGTGCAGTTCCACTCCCGTGCCTTCTCGATGAGTTGGACGAGGTCTTCCCGCGAACCGAGACGCGGGTTGAATTCGTTGTGGCAGGGAAAGCCCGTATCATGTCCGCGGCTTTGCCAGCCGAAGAGATGAATGATTTGCTTCAAGCCGCCGGAGATGCGATGCAGGCGCTGGATAATCGGGAGACAGTCGGCATAAGTGAAGTTGGGCTTGGGCATGCTCAGTGAGTCGAGCCATATCTTGTAGACAATGGTCTCGTGATAGAGCGGCTCGAATTTATAGGTGCGATCTCCCTCCCAGGTGGCCGCATCGGCCCAGTCGATCTTGCCGTTGCCATTATAGTCGCCGAGCATGGCGAGCCGCAGCTCGAAGGGTTCCGCGAGTGTGCCGCGCAAGCGATAATACCAGGTTCCCGCGGAAATGGAGAGGCGCCCGGCGCGGCCAGGGAGCAACCGCCCCTCCTGCGACAGATCGACCACCAACGGTTCAATGTGGATTGAGCACCAGAACGCGGCGCAGATTTTTTCATTCCAGACCGTCGCATGATAAGCGTAATGCGGGCCGAATTCGGGGGTTGCGCCGCCGACGGTGCCCCAATCTTCCCATTGAGTGATGGTGGCGGTTCCTGGGCACCAATCGCGAGACCAGTTGAGACGGCGCGTTCCGTGCCGGAAGAACGAATCGCCCGCTTTGGCAAGTCCGGATACGAGCCGGTGATCGATGAGCCTCAAGCTTTCCAAGAGGATCGGCCCATTTTCCCGCACTTCGGGGATGGTAAAAACCAGTTCCTGACCAACGAGCGCAAAACGGAAGCATATCTCCATCTGCCACTCGGGAACAGAGAGAAGATATGTGGCGGAATCAGCCTGCGAATCGATCAGGACCGACGAAAGGGACGTCTGGGAAAACAGGTGTCCATTGAGTTCGAGGTTCAAGGGCACATCCGGCTCGGAGGCGGCAAGACGCCCTCCCGTATCGTGTCGCTCAAGCCAAAAAAGCTTGGGCCAGGAATCGTCGAGTATAGCTGAAATCAGTTGATTGGAGATGGTGGGCATATAAAGGGGGGCCGTCCTTATTTTTGACGCTTTTGGTTTATTTTTCGTTACTGGCGGCTGGACCGCTCAGATTGGAAACGTAAGTCCATGTGCCTATGCTGAAGTTTTCGGCGATCCATTTCAAGCCCCCTATCGTTTCCCGGCGCAGTTGCCTTGCAAAGCCGCCATCAAAACCGCGCGCGCCCTCTTACGGAAAGCCGTCGAAGCCATCGAAATCGTCCCGAAAAACCCCTATCGCATCGGCCTGCAAGACATCTGTCATTCCGTGGACCGACTCCTAAAGCAATTCGCGTAAGGAACGCCAAACAGAAGCCATTGCCCGGCTTTTGTCGTGCCTAAACGCTTTTTCTCGATTTTCCACGCTCGCCTCTTACAGTGGGCATCGAATGCCCGCCGCCCCCCAAGAACCCGAGCGCCGAAGCGATCCGCCATCCCCATCCACCCCGATTGGCCCATGGTGGAGTTGGGCGAGGTCATCGAGAGCAAGCCCAAGAACGGTTATTCTGGTAGCCCTGTGGACCGCGCGACAAACCTGAAAGTTCTGTCATTGAGTGCTACTACTTCGGGAACAATGGACATCTCGAAGGCCAAGTTTCTTGATGAGGATATTCCGCTCGACTCTCCATGCCGATGCCGACGCGGCGACATCTATTTGCAGCGCGGTAACACGAAGGAACTTGTTGGCACGGCAGCGATGTTTGACGTGGACAAGCCGAACTATATTTACCCTGACCTGATGATTCGGGTTCGTGCCGATGAATCGAAGATTCAGTCACATTATCTCCTGACTGTCCTCCAAAGCCCTCCTATCCGGGCATATATCACTAGAAATGCCGTCGGTGCTGCCGGAAGCATGCCGAAGATCAACCAGGCAATTGTTGAAGGCATTCCCATTCCCCTCCCACCCCTCCCCACCCAACAAGCCATTGTCGCCGAAATCGAAGCCGAGCAAGCCCTCGTCGCCGCCAACCGCGAACTGATCGCCCGGTTCGAGAAAAAAATCCAAACCACCCTCGCCCGCGTCTGGGGCGAGGAACAACCCTCTGCAACAGGAGAGTAAACGCGACCTCTATCCCGTATTAAAACCCCTTCCATCCATGAGCCACCCCGCAGCCCCTTCCCTCCCTCTTTTCGACGACGCCTCCTTCTTCTTCGATGGCCGCCGCAAATTCCTCGTCAGCGGCGAAATTCATTACGCCCGCATCCCCCGCGCAGAATGGGTCGCCTTGCTCGACCGCAGCAAGAAGCTCGGCCTGAACTGCATCGCCGCCTACATCTTCTGGAACTGGCACGAACCGCGCCGCGATGTCTATGACTTCTCGGGCGACCGCGACCTCGGCTATTTCCTCCAGCTTTGCGCCGAGCGTAATCTGCGCGTCCTGCTCCGCGTCGGGCCCTACTGTTGCGCGGAGTGGAACTACGGCGGCTTCCCGCCCTACCTGCGGGACGAGCCGGGCGTGGTCTTCCGCACCTGGAACAAGCCCTACCTGGATCGCGTGGAAAAATTCTTCACCCACCTCTTTGCAGAATTCATCCCCTACCTCGCCACCCAAGGCGGCCCCGTCGCGCTGGTCCAGGTGGAGAACGAATACGCCAACGTCGGCGCGCGCTACGGCGAAGACGGCGTCCGCTACAACATCTGGATGGCCGAACTGGCCCGCCGCCTGGGCACGGACGTCCCCATCATCATGTGCGAAAGCGGAGCCGAAATCCCCGACGTCATCACCACCGTCAACGGCTTCTCCATCCCCGAAGAGCGCATCGCCCACCTGCGCAAAACCCAGCCCGGCGTGCCGGTCATTTGGACGGAACTCTGGCCCGGTTGGTATGACACCTGGGGATACCAGAATCATATCCGCGATCCCCGCAACATCGCTTTCCACCTGCTCGACTTCATCGGCAACGGCGGCAGCGGCTGGAATTACTACATGTGGTATGGCGGCACCAACTTCGGGCGCACCTCCATGTATTTGCAAACCACCAACTACGATTTCGGCGCGCCGGTGGACGAACACGGCGGCGTCACGCTCAAAGCCGCAGTGCTGTCCCGCCTGCACAAGGTTTTGAAATCCCTTCAGGAAATCATCCTGGGTGGCACCTTGGAGCGGAGCCCCCAGCGCGTCGTCTGGTCCAAAGAAGGTCGCTCCATCACCTTGGAGCGGGACGCCGCAACCTTCACCGCGCGCCTCCTGGACGACAACGGCAACGTCCTCTTCGACACCGAAGCCGCCTTGCGTGAAGAAGCCGCCCGCTTCGTCAGCCCGGCGTGGGAAAACCTGCCCGCCCTCGGCGGCTGGCGCACCTGGCCCGAACCCTTCCCCTCGCAACGCCGCGACGGCATTGCTTCCGAACAACCCATCGAACAACTCCTCCTCACCCACGACGAGAGCGATTACGCCTGGTATAGCGCCCAGATCACCGTCGAGGAACCCGGCGAACAAACCCTCTTCCTCACCCACTGCGGCGACGTCCTCACCGTCTTTGTGGATGGCGTCCCCGTGGGCCGCACGCAACCTCCCTTCCTGGAAAATCGCGGCCCCACCACCACCGAAGAAGCCAAACCGATGGACGGCGGCGTCTATGTCAATCCTCTTGAGATCGTCAAAGGTCAATATGATCAAACCTTTGTCTTCCAAGCGAAGGCAGGCACCCACCGTTTGGAAATCCTCACCGCCAGCCTCGGGCTCATCAAAGGGGACTGGAGTATTTCCGGACCGATGCAAAACGAACGCAAAGGGGTGTGGGGAAGGTGCATTTTGAACGGAAAAAATGTCAATTTTTGGGAAGTCCACCCCAAGTTGGAAGGCGAACGCCTCGCCGTCATGAACCAACCCGACACCATTTCGTGGAGCCCCCTTTCTACCCCGCCCCGCCCGTGCGCCTGGTATGAAATCCCCTTCGAACTCCCCGAAGGGCACCCCGCCCCCAAAATCCACTATCGCCTTGATGCCCAAGGTCTTGCAAAAGGAATGATCTTCCTCAACGGCCGGGCGCTGGGCCGCCACTGGCTCATCGAAGGGAAAGGCTACGGAGCCGATCTTCACTGGCACCAACCCGAAATCAACGGCCTCACCCTTGGGCCGGAAGGCGAACCCACCCAGCGTTTCTACCGCCTCCCGCCAAGCTGGTTACAAAAGCACAACCGCCTCGTCATCTTCGAGGAACAAGAGACCGCCACCCTGAGCCAGCTCCAGTTGCAGTTCCGCAAAGACACCCCGTAATTTTTCGCGCCGGGATTGACAACCCTCGCCGCGCCAAGGAAACTTCCCGGCTCTCTCATGAGTGTGATTGTCCAGAAATACGGCGGCACGTCGGTCGGCGACCCGGCCCGCATCCTCAACGTCGCCCGCCGCGTCATCGCCACGCACGAAGCCGGCCACGGAGTCGTCGTCGTCGTCTCGGCCATGTCGGGCGTCACCGATGGCCTCATCAAACTCGCCCGCGAAGTCTGCACTGGCATCACCCCGCCCGAGCGCGAAATGGACATGCTGCTGGCCACCGGCGAGCAGACCACCATCGCCCTCACTGCCATGGCCATCCAGAGCCTCGGTCACAAAGCCGTCTCCCTCACCGGAGCGCAGGCAGGCATCGTCACCGACGGCGTCCACACCAAGGCAAAAATCCGCGACATCAGCCCGCGCAAAGTCCACCAATTTCTCCAGGAAGGGAACATCGTCGTCATCGCTGGATTCCAAGGCGAGACCGACGACGGCCAGACCACCACGCTGGGCCGCGGCGGTTCGGACCTCACCGCCATTGCCATCGCCGCCGCCATCAAGGCCGACCTGTGCCAGATTTTCACCGATGTGGAAGGCGTCTTCACCTGCGACCCGCGCGTGGTGAAAACCGCCCGTAAAATGGACGAACTCTCCTACGACGAGATGCTTGAAATGGCCAGCTCCGGCTCCAAAGTCATGCAATCGCGCTCGGTCGAGTTCGCCAAGAAATTCGGCGTCCCCTTCGAGGTGCGCAGCTCGTTCAACAACAACCCGGGAACCATCGTCAAAGAAGAAACCATGAGCATGGAGCAAGTCGTCATCCGTGGCGTTTCGATCGAACGCAATCAAGCCAAAGTGACCATCCGCCAGGTGGCCGACACCCCCGGCATCGCCTCCCGCGTCTTCAAGGCCATCGCGGAAGCGGGCATCGCCGTGGACATGATCGTCCAGAACGTCTCTCTGGCGGGCACGACGGACATCTCCTTCACTGTGAACAAGGACGACCTGTCCAAGGCCCAAAAAACCCTGGAACCGCTGGCCGATGGCCTCGGCAAAGGCATCACGGCCCAAAGCGGCGTCGCCAAACTGAGCGTCGTCGGCATCGGCATGCGCTCGCACTCGGGCGTCGCTGCTAAGGTCTTCGAGGCGCTGAGTCTGGGAGGCATCAATATTCAGATGATCTCCACCTCGGAAATCAAGATTGCCGTCGTCGTGGACGAAGACCGCATCGCCGAAGCCGCCAACCTCGTGCATGAGGCCTTCGGTCTCGGCGCAGCATAGGCTGCCGAGAATAAGACCTATAAGTCCTATAGGCCATATCGTCGGGGAATAGCGGATACCGAGATGTAAGGCGGTGAAGTCACCACCGACTCCGGCTCCATCGCCTGCATCCCTGCGATGCAATCGCTGTGGCGTAGTTCAAAATTGGGAGAAAATTCGCCCATGGAAAAACCCATGAATCCCTTGCGGAAAATCGTAACGCAAATCCCATTGCAAACCGACGCTTTGACTTTAGGATGCGAACCGCCGCCCATGACGCCAGATTGGAATATCGACTCAGCCATTGAACTCTACAACATCGACCGGTGGGGTACGGGTTACTTCTCCATCAACCCCCGCGGTCACGTGGAGATTCTGCCCACGAAGAATCCCACCGCCGCCATCGACATCATGGAGGTCATTGACGACGCGCGCGACCGCGGCCTGACCTTCCCGCTCGTCATTCGCTTCCAGGATTTGCTCCAGCACCGCGTGGAGACGATCAACCTCGCCTTCCAGTCGGCCATCAACGAATTCGGCTACAAGAGCCAATACCGGGGCGTCTTCCCGGTGAAGGTCAACCAGTTGCGCGAAGTCGTCGAGGAGATCGCCGAAGCCGGACGCCTCTACCACATGGGCATCGAGGCCGGGAGCAAACCGGAACTGCTCGCCGCGCTGGCAATCCACAGCGACCCGGAAAGCCTTATCATCTGCAACGGCTACAAGGATACTCAGTATATCCAAAGCGCACTCCTCGGCAACAAACTCGGCACCCGCGTTGTCATGGTAGTGGAGAAGCTGGAAGAGCTTTTTCACATTTTACAGGTCTCGAAGGAAATGGGGGTGGAACCGATGATCGGTCTGCGCGTGCGGCTCCAGTCCAAGGGCGCGGGCAAGTGGGCCACCAGCGGCGGTGAAAACGCCAAGTTTGGCCTCTCCACCGCCGATCTCGTCCGCGCCAGCGAAGTGTTGCGCGCGGCGGGACTCGCCCACTGCCTCAAGCTCGTCCATTTTCATGTCGGCTCGCAGGTGCCGGACATCGGCACCATCAAACGCGCCGTGCGCGAAGCCGCGCGGTTCTATTCCAAACTCGTCAAGCTCGGGCACGAACTCGGCTGCCTCGACGTTGGCGGCGGCCTAGCCGTCGATTACGACGGCTCCAACACCGCCTTCGACAGCTCCACCAACTACACGCTCCAGGAATACGCGCGCGACGTGGTCTATAACATCATGGACGTGTGCGATTCCGAAAACGTCCCCCACCCCTTCATCGTCAGCGAAAGCGGGCGCGCGCTCGTGGCCCACCACTCCGTACTCGTCGTCGAGGCGTTCGGAGCCATCGAGAAATACGATTCCCACGCCGCCTTCACTGTGCGCCCCACGGACCACAAGCTCGTGCGCGATATCTTCGACATCGAAAAAAACCTGACCGCCGCCAACCGGACGGAAATGCTCCACGACGCCCAGGAAATCAAGGAGCAGACCCTCTCGATGTTCAACTTCGGGCTCATGGATTTGGAGAGCAAAGCCAAGATCGAGCAAGCCTACTGGCGCATCGCCGATCGGAGCGTCAAAATTTTCCACGAGCAGGAAGATCAGGAATACATCCCCGACGAAGTGAAGGACCTCGAAGTCGCCTTGTGCGATCAATACGTCTGCAACTTCTCCGTGTTCCAAAGCCTGCTGGACCACTGGGCGCTCGGCCAGCTCTTCCCCGTCATGCCGATCCATCGCCTCGGCGAGGAGCCAGACCGCCACGCCACGCTGGTGGACATCACCTGCGATTCCGACGGCAAGGTGAGCAAATTCATCGACCTTCAAGACGTCAAAGAAACTCTGCCGCTCCACAGTTTGAAACCGAACGAGCCGTATTATATCGGCTTCTTCCTGATGGGGGCTTACCAGGACATCATGGGCGATCTGCACAACCTCTTCGGGCGCGTCAACGAAGCCCACGTCTTCCTGGACGAAGACGAAGAGGATGGCTTCTACATCGAGGAGACCATCGAAGGGAGCACCATCGCGGAAGTCCTCTCCATGACGCAATGGAACCAGAGCGATCTCATCCGCCAGTTCAAAAAGCAGGTGGATTCCGCGATCAAAGGCGACCGCCTCAAGCCCAACGAAGGAATGAAACTCCTCACCGCCTACGAGCGCGCCCTCAAAAACTACACCTACCTGCACTTCCAAAACGGAGCGTAGAGAGGGAATGCCTTATAAGTCCTATAGGACCTATAAAACCCATAGCCTACTCCCGTTCGTGGATCGGCGTGTAGTGCGCCAGCGGCGCGCCTTGGTAAACCTGCCGCGGCCGGTAAATGCGGGCGTTGCGGCCTTCGATGGTCTCGCGATAGTTGGCGATCCAGCCCGGCATCCGCCCAATGGCGAAGATCACCGTGAACATCTCCACCGGGATGCCGATGGCGCGCATGATGATGCCGCTGTAGAAATCGACATTCGGGTACAGCTTGCGCTCGATGAAATAGGGATCCGTCAGCGCCGCCTCTTCCAGATTGCGCGCAATGTCCAAGAGCGGATCCTCGACTTTAAGCGCGGCAAGGAGTTCGTCGCACCGCTTTTTGATGATCCGCGCGCGCGGATCATAGTTTTTGTAAACGCGATGGCCAAAGCCCATCAAGCGGCTCTTGCTCTTCTTATCCTTGGCAGCCACGATGAATTTCGAGCCGTCGTCGCCGTCCTCATGAATCTTTTCGAGCATTTCGAGCACCGCCTGGTTGGCCCCGCCGTGCAGCGGTCCCCAAAGCGCGCAGACGCCCGCCGCCGCGCTCGCAAACAGACTGGCCTGGCTGGAAGCGACCATGCGAACGGTGGATGTTGAGCAGTTCTGTTCGTGGTCGGCGTGAAGCAGAAAAATCAGGTCGAGCGCCTTCACCACTTCCGGTTTCAGCTCGTAGTCGCAATACGGCTCCGAGAACATCATGTGGAGGAAGTTGGCCGAGTATTTGTAAATCGGCTTGGGATAAATGATCGGCAGCCCAAGCGATTTCCTGTAGGCGAAAGCGGCAATGGTGCGCACTTGGGAGACGAGGCGGGCGGCTTGAATGTCGAACTTCTTACGGCTGTGCGCGGCGAGCACCTGGGGCTGGAAACACCCCGAAGCGTTGATCATCGAGGAAAGGATCGCCATCGGGTGGGCATTCGACGGGAAGCCCTCGAAGTGGTACTTCATGTCCTCATGAATCAATTCGTGCACCGTCAGCAGCCGGGAAAACTGGTGGAGTTCCGCCGAATTTGGCAGCCGCCCGAACATGAGGAGGTAGGCAGTCTCTATGAAGGAAGATTTTTCGGCCAGTTCCTCGATCGGAATGCCCCGGTAACGCAAAATCCCCTGTTCACCGTCGATAAACGTGATGTTGCTCTCGCAGGAGCCGGTGTTGCCATAGCCGGGGTCGAGCGTAATGTAGCCCGTCTGCTCACGCAGCGTTGAAATATCAATCGCCCGTTCCCCTGCGGTGCCCTCGACAACGGGAAGCCGCACGCTCTTCCCATCCAACTGAAATTCGACAAAATCTGGCATAATGCGTCTCTTCATATCAGGCGTGCGCAAAGGATGAAGAAAAAATTGCAGCGATCCTCTTCTAGAAAAGCGATCCCGGCAGAAATCTTGACAATTTGTTATATTATATTTGTAAAATAGCTCTCTCATAACATGTATTTAGCGATATATAAAACATCGCTTGTTTATTGTTTGTTTAAATTCAAGGACAACAAACTCAATCTAGAGAGCGAGAATGCTGCATTCCGTTCCGGGTTTGCCTTGACGCTGGGAGCCTCCTTTCTCTAGAAACAGGATGCTCCAAAGCAATCGGGCGCGCCTCATGGTCACTGCAGAGCGTTTTCATACGACGCGCCCCCAGTTCTTCACACCAAATTTCAAACCACTAATACAGAGGATCTTTTAAATGATTAACGGGTTTTTAGGGTTGTTCTCGAATGACATCGGTATCGACCTCGGGACGGCAAATACCCTCGTTTACGTGCGCGATCACGGCATCGTGCTGCGCGAACCGTCCGTCGTGGCGGTTCAGGCAGGCACGAATAAAGTGCTCGCTGTCGGCGACGAAGCCAAACGGATGCTCGGACGCACTCCGGCAAATATTGTGGCGGTGCGCCCCCTCAAGGACGGCGTCATCGCAGATTTCGAAATCACCGAAGCAATGCTCCGGCATTTCATTCGGAAGGCGCATGGCCGCCGCTCCTTCTTCCGGCCCCATCCCCGCGTTGTCATCGCGGTTCCATCGGGCATTACGGAAGTGGAAAAGCGCGCCGTCAAAGAATCGGCCCTTCGCGCCGGAGCCCGCGAGGTATTCCTGATCGAGGAGCCAATGGCGGCAGCGATCGGGTGCGGCCTTCCCGTGCAGGAAGCCGCCGGAAACATGATCGTGGACATCGGCGGCGGCACCACCGAAGTGGCGCTGATCTCCCTGGCGGGCATCGTCTTCAGCCGCAGCGTGCGCGTTGCGGGTGACGAACTCGACGAGGCGATCATGCAATACATGAAGCGGGCATACAACCTCATGATTGGCGAACGCACCGCCGAAGAAATCAAAATCAAGATTGGCTCGGCTTACCCCATCGAGAAAGAAACGACCATGGAGGTCAAGGGCCGTGACCTGGTGGCCGGGCTTCCCAAAACCCTCACCATCACCTCGCAGGAAGTGCGTGAAGCGCTGCTGGAGCCCATCTCTACTATCGTCGAAAGCGTCCGCGTCACGCTGGAACGCTGCCCTCCGGAACTCTCGGCAGACCTGGTTGATCGCGGCCTGGTGCTCGCGGGCGGCGGCGCGCTGCTGCGCGGGCTCGATAAACTGTTGGCGGAAGAAACCGGTCTCCCGGTTCACGTGGCGGAGGATCCGTTGAGCGCGGTGGCCGAAGGTACCGGTCGCGCTTTGCAGGAAATCAAATTCCTCCGGCAGGTGGCAACCGCTGACCGCACTTACCGCGCTTAATCACGGGATTTCCGATTTTGGGAATCTCGGACCATTCTGGTTCAATGAAGAACTTTTGCAGACTCTAGGTCACCATGAGGCGGTTCACCCTATTTGCGTTGATTGTGTTCGCTTTGGCGATGGGCTGGATGTTCGCCCTTGGCCCATCCGGAACACAACGGGCGCAGACGCAATTCTTGGGCGTGATCGCCCCGTTTTTGGAAAAGGGGTCTGAGCTGGAGCGCAAAATCACCGACATACACCGGGGGCTCAAAAAGTTGGAGGAACTGGAAACCGAAAACAAGCAGCTCGCCGTCAGCAACAAGGAACTGCAAGCCATCAACCAGACGCTGCGCGATCTGGAGGTGGAAAACAACCACCTGCGCACGGCGATGCACTACCGCGAACGGGCCGCCTTCCAGCTTGTTCCAGCGCGGGTCATTGCCCGGGATGCCTCTTCTTGGTGGAACACGATCAAAATTGACCGGGGTTCCGCCGACGGATTGAAAAGCGACATGCCGGTTTTGACAGAAAGTGGGCTTGTCGGCAAAACGACGACCGCCATTGCCGAACACGCGGCAACAGTCATTCTGATTTCCGACGAGAATTGCAAAGTCGCCTCCAGCATTGAGGGGACGCGCGAGCAGGGAATTATCAGCGGGGAACGGGGATCAGGATCGAGCCAGCCGGCTCTTTGTATGCGATTCCTTTCCAAAACAGCCAATTTGAAACCTGGGCAGAAGGTTTACAGCTCGGGTGTCGGCGGAGTCTATCCTGCCGGAGTTTTCATTGGCGCCATCAAAGAGTTTCGCGTGCGCGAACTCGACGGCTACGCAACACTTTTGCCAGCCGTGGACCTGACAACACTCGAAGACGTGTTCGTCGTTCTAGGCAAAAAATGATCCGCTTTTTCCTGATCCTGCTGTTTTCCGCGTTTGGAGCGCTCGTCGTCCAGCACTTCATCCCTGCGCTGCCCTTTCTGGCCGGAGCACGGGTGCTGCTGATGCCGCTGGTGTTTTTCTTCGGAGCCCTGACGCTGCCTTTCGGCGGGATGCTGGCCCTGGCCTTCGCCTGCGGGTTTATGTGGGACGCCCTCACCGTGCAAGTGATCGAAGTCGGCATGGACTCCACCAGCGCGATGGTGGTGGAAATCGGATTCGGCTGGTCGATCCTCCTCTACGCCGTGCTGGGTGCCGTGATGAGCGGTTTTAGCCCCCTTTTCAAGCGAGGTCGCTGGGAAATCCACTGTTTGATGAGCGGCCTTTGCACTTCGCTCATCGTACTCACGGAGTTTCTGCTGATTTCCGTGCGTCGCGCTGCGCTCTACAACGTCCCGTTCGAATTCAACCGCGACATCTGGTGGCGCATTGGCGGCCCCGGCTTGGTAGCGCTGGTATTAGCACCTGTCGTTTTCTTTTTCCTGAAATCCCTTGCCGCCCTGGTCGGCTACAACCCGAATGAAGCAGAACCGGAGGAGGAAGTTTAAATGGCATCTTTTTCCCGTTCCGATCTGCGGCTCTTTTTCCTGGCGTTTCTCATGATCGTTGGGCTGGGGAGTCTCGTGGCGCGACTCTGGGAGTTGCAGGTGATGCGCGGCGAAGTCTATGCCAGCAAGATCGGCGGCAAATCCCAAGTCACCGTGCGCATTCCTTCCGTGCGCGGGGAAATCCGTGACCGTAACGGCATTCCGCTGGTACAGAACCGGGCCAGCTACAACGTCGATTTCTATCTTCAGGACATGGTGAGCGGCTACCGCCGCCGTTATGGAAGCGTCCCCATCATCAAAGAGCGACGCACCCAGCGCGACATGCCCAAGGACGTGCCGATTGCCGATGTCATCAAAATCGTCAACACTGCGGTGATCCCCCGACTTGAAGACCTTGATCTGGCCAACGATTTCAACGCCAAACACCTAAAATCTCACTACGACCACGACACCTTGGTGCCGTTCCCCTACATTGAGGATGTCGATTTCGCCACCATTGCCCGGTTCTCCGAACACGATGTCGGCCTGCCCGGCGTGGACATTAGCCAGAAGCCGGTGCGGGAATACCTCTATGGTGCATTCGCAGCCCACATCCTAGGCTACGTCGGAACGCCACGCCAGATCGACCAGTTGCCCGACGTGAGGGCTTTTACCTTCTATCAACCCGACGTCGAAGGCAAATCGCAGATTGAGCAATCGATGGACACCTACCTGCGGGGCAAACCCGGCGCGCGCGTTATCCAACGCGATGCCAAGGGCCGCATGGAAAGCGAAGTCCGCGTGGATTCGCCCCAACCAGGAGCCAACGTCTATCTCACCCTGGACGCCCGCATTCAATACATCGTCGAACAAGCCCTGCGGCATCCTTCGCTTGGGCGCGCCGCAGCCGTGGTCATCGATCCCAACAACGGCGACATCCTGGCCATCGCCTCCGTCCCTTCCTTTGATCCCAACATCTTCATCCCGAGCGTCTCCACCAAAGATTGGAACGTGCTGCTCCAAGACCCGGCAGTGCCACTGGTCAACCGTGCGTTGAGCGGCTTCCCGCCCGGATCGACCTTCAAGATTGTCACCGCCCTCGCCGGGTTGACCAAAGGGCTGGACAACGCCCATTTCAACTGCTCGGGCGCGGTCGATTACGGGGGGCGCGACTTCAAGTGTTGGATCGCCGGTAAGGGGTCGCACGGCACGCTGGGGTTGGCGGACGCCCTCAAGGTTTCCTGCGACTGCTTCTTCTACCAATACGGAAACGCGGCGGGTCCGGAAACGATCGCGCGGATCGGCGGTATTCTCGGGTTTGGACAGAAATACGAACTGGGCCTCTCCGACGAGAAGGAAGGCTGTATGCCGGGGCCGCAATGGATGGCATCGCATTATTCCGACATAAAATGGACTTCCGCTTACACCGCCAATGTCTCTATCGGCCAGGGATACGTGCTCGCCACTCCTCTCCAGATGGCGATGGCCTACACCACAGTCGCCAACGGCGGCATTGCTTTCGAGCCAAGACTCGTCAAGACCGTCCTTAACCCGGACGGCAAGCCTACTCTGGATGATAACGGACAAATCGCCGTACCCGACCAACCCAAAGTGCGCGGCAATCTGCTCACTGAGTTCACAAAGGCGCAGATTGACGTGGTGCGGCGTGGTCTCTGGGAAGTTGTCAATGAAACCGGTGGACCCGGCGGTAGCGGCACCGGCAAATCCGGCAAAGTCAAAGGAACCGTCGTGGCAGGGAAGACCGGGACCGCCCAAGCGACCGACCGCGGCCAAAAAGAAGACATCGCCTGGTTTTGCTGCTTTGCCCCCTTCGATCATCCCAAGTATGTCATCGCTGTCATGGTGCAGGGGGGATTGCACGGCGGCAGTGTCGCCGCTCCGGTGGCGGCCCATATTCTCGAACAGTGTCTTGCCGTGGACGAAGGGAGGCTCAAAGTGGAGATCAAACCACTGGCTCCCGCCCATAGCACTCACCCGTTTGAAGCCGTCCCAGCGCTTCCACCCTACGGCTCTGAATCCGGCATCATAACAATAGCCGACGACCCTTCGGACAGCGAACATGATGCGTCCGCCGAAACTGTTCAAATGGACCGCGGCAACGCGGATCCGGATATCAAAACCGAAGCGGACGAACAAGGTCGCGTGGCCAACAAACCCGCTCGCAAAGCCGAGTCCGTTTTCACCAATCAACCCAACCCAACCCTCCAGCGCAGCCGCCCTGCGGCACAGCCGGAACAACCCCGCAGGAATTTCTTTGAAAGACTTTTTAACCCCAATCGCAATCCTAACTAGGCGTCTTCTTTCCAAAGCAGTCGCCACTCACCCTCCGTGCCAGTAAAAAAACTTCTCAAAACAACCAGACTCATGATCGATAAAGTGAAACGCATGCTCGGCCTCCGCCAAGAGACCGGCAACAAGCTCATCATTAACTGCGAACGGCTCGAACGCCGCGTCGCTCTGCTCGAAAACGGCCAACTCGAGGAATACTCCATCGAGCGCACCACCGAGCGCAACATCGTCGGCAGCATTTTCAAAGGCCGCGTCAAAAACATCGAGCACGGCCTCAAAGCCATGTTCGTGGACATTGGCTTTGAAAAAAACGCCTTCCTCCACTTCTGGGATGCCATCCCGGCGGCGCTCGACAGCGGCATTGAGGAAGTCGAGCGCAAACACGGCAAAAAGCAGCCTAAGAAAATCACCTCGGCGGACATCCCGAAGATTTACCCCGTCGGCTCCGAAGTGCTGGTGCAAGTGACCAAAGGCCCCATTTCCAACAAAGGCCCACGCATCACCACCAACATCTCCCTCGCCGGGCGTTACCTCGTCCTGATGCCCTTCAGCGACCAGTGCGGCATCTCGCGCAAGATCGAAGATCCGAAGGAGCGGGATCGGCTGCGCAAGATCCTCAAGAAACTCGAAATCCCTGAAAACATGGGCGTCATCGTCCGCACCGTCGGCGAAGGCCAGCGCGAACGCTATTTCATTCGCGACCTGAGCCTGCTCGTGGACCAGTGGGCGAAGATCGAGGAAGCCGTGAAATCCAAGCCCGCCCCCAACTGCGTCTTCCAGGAGCCGGACTTGATCGAACGCACCGTGCGCGATTTCCTCACCGACGAAATTGATGCCGTCATCTGCGACAGCGAGGAAGCCGTCAAGCAGATGGGCGACCTCGTGGGTCAAATCTCCCGCCGCTCGAAAAACCGCGTCCAAGTTTACAGCGAACCGACGCCGATCTTCGAGAAATACGGCATCCAGAAACAAATCGACGACGCCTTTCACCGCCAGGTCTGGCTGCCGTGTGGCGGCTACATCGTCATTGACGAAACCGAAGCGCTCATCGCCATCGACGTCAACACCGGTCGCAACAAGGGAGCTAAGGACGTCGAGAAAACCATCCTCCAGACAAATCTGGAAGCCGTGGACGAAATCTCGCGCCAACTCCGCCTGCGCAATATCGGCGGACTGGTCATCGGCGACTTCATTGACATGAAGGGCCGCAAGGATCAGCAAGCCGTCTTCAACCGCATGAAGGAACGCCTCCGGCGGGACAAAGCCAAGACCCACGTGCTGCCGATCACCAGCCTCGGCCTGATGGAAATGACCCGCCAGCGCGCCCAGGAAAGCCTCAGCGGTTCCATCTACGAAAACTGCCCCTACTGCCACGGGCGCGGCACCGTGAAAAGCTCCATGACCATGAGCGTGGAACTCCAGCGCACGCTCCACCAAGTCTTGCGCAAGAACCCGGACCTGCACGAATTCAAAGTCTCCGTGAGCCCCCACCTGCTCCAGCGCTTGCGCAGCGACGACGAGGAACTTCTCGTCGAGATCGAGCGCCGCTACGCCTGCCGCCTCACCTTCCGAGCTGACCCGGCCCTGCACCACGAACAATTCGTGATCACCGACGTGGCCAGCGGCTCGGAAATGAAGCCTTAGGCAGCAAAAGCTGCGGTTCCTCTAGAAAGGGTGGAGCGTTTCGGCGCTTCACCCTTTTTTATTTTTGCGCAAAATTCCGTTTTCCAGGCTTCCTAAAACAGCCCGATGTCATTAGTTTTTTCACCGACCCGTATTTCCGCGTTATGAATCCCAAAATTTTGGTCGCTGACGACGAGCCCGATGTACTCGCTCTCCTTGCCTCCAACCTGCGTACTGCGGGGTTCTCTGTATTCACAGCAGAAGACGGCCCCTCCGCGCTGAACATCATGAGGGAGCGCACACCAAATCTGCTTGTGCTCGACCTGATGCTGCCGGGGATGAGCGGCCTGGAAGTCTGCCGCGCCCTCAAAGCGGATCCTGCTACCGCCAGGATTCCCATTATAATGCTCACCGCCAAGGCTGAGGAAGTGGACCGGATCGTCGGACTGGAACTCGGTGCCGACGATTACATCACCAAGCCCTTCAGCCCGCGCGAACTGGTTCTGCGCATCAAAAACGTACTTAAACGGATCGTTAAAAACGAGCCCGCCGACAACTTAATCACCTTGGGTGATATTGTTCTAGACCCAGCTCGGTTCCAAGTCACCGTCGCGGGCGAGCAGATCGATTTCACCGCCACGGAATTGAAGCTCCTCACGCTGTTGATGGAACGCCGGGGACGGGTGCAATCGCGCGAAGTTCTTCTCAACGATGTCTGGGGCTACGAAAGCATGATTGACACCCGCACCGTTGACACCCACGTCCGGCGACTCCGTGAAAAACTCGGTGCCAGCGCCGATTGCATCGAGACGGTACGCGGCTTCGGTTATCGGATCGCTGAATGAACTTTCTTCTAGTCATCCTCTGCCTGCTCATCACGGCCCTCTTTTTGCGCCACCGCAAGAAAACCCACGAACAGTGGCAGGAAATTGCACGCATCATCCACGCGATTGACCGGAACGAACGCCCTGCAAGTTTCATTCTGCACGGTGGAGAGGGATTGCAGCAAATCGGCTTGGGCTTGGAAAAACTTTCCGACCAGCGGGAACGCCTCGAAAGCCAGCTTTCTCGTGAAGGATTCAACCTGCAAGCCCTTCTCGCCAGCATGAAGGAAGGGGTGATGGTGGTGGATACCCGGCGCATCATCCGACTCGTCAACGGCTCTTTCCTGGAACTCTTCAACCTGAAAGCCACGCCGGAAGGCCGGGGGGCGCTCCATACCCTGCACGACACAGCCATTGAGGAGGTGCTACGTCAGGCCTTAAACTCGGGCGAGCCGCAATCCCGCGAAATCACCCTCACCATTCCAAGCCGCGTAATGGCAATGAGCGCCGCCCCCGTGCGCGACAACGCGGGCGGCATCTTGGGCGTGGCAGCTACCTTCCACGACATCACCCTCATCAAACAGCTCGAACAAGTCCGCCGCGACTTCGTGGCCAACGTCTCCCACGAACTGCGCACGCCGCTCTCCATTTTCCAAGGCTACGTGGAAATGATGCGCGATAACCCGGACCTGCCGCGCGAAGAGGTAGCCAACACCTTGCAAGTGCTCTCCCGGCATTCCACGCGACTCAACGCCCTGGTCGAAGACCTCCTCACCCTCGCGCGCATGGAATCCCGCCGCGACGAACTCCATCTCGAACCGCTCGATACCGCCGCCTTTCTCCGGGAGGTGGAGAGTGGCTGGAAGCTCAAATTCCAAGTCAACCGGGTCCGGTTCTGCACGGAAATCTCCCCCGATTTTCCCGTCATCCACGCCGATGCGCTCCGGTTGGAGCAGGTTTTCAACAACCTCTTGGAAAACGCGCTCAAATACACTCCGGCGGAAGGGTCCGTTATCATCCAGGCCACGCGCTCCCCCTCCGTGGATGGCAACATGGGAAGGGACGCCGAAATCCGAGTCATCGACACCGGCAGCGGCATTCCGCAGGCGGATCTCCCACATGTTTTTGAGCGCTTCTACCGGGCCGACAAAGCCCGCAGCCGCGCACTGGGCGGCACCGGTCTGGGGCTCTCCATCGTCAAACACATCGTCCAACTCCACGGCGGCAGCGTCCGCGCCGAGAGCAGACTCGGAGCCGGTTCAACCTTCATCGTCCGGCTGCCCTCAGCCCAGGTTGCCTAATCCGTTTCATCTCTGCGTGAGTTTTTTCCGAGTTAGGCTAAACTTCCCACGCATCCCATGCTCACTTTTGTCCTACGCCGGTTCGCCTCGATGCTGCTTGTGCTGTTCTGCGTCGTGTCGGCCACGTTTTTCCTGATGCGCTCGGCCCCTGGCGGACCGTTCGACCGGGAACGCGAACTGATGCCCCAGGCCAAGCACGCGCTGGAAGTGAAGTTTCACTACGACGGCACCCCGTGGCAGCAATACACCGCCTACATGGGGCGGCTCCTCCACGGCGACCTCGGCCCCTCCACCCGCTACCGCAACCGGACGGTGAACGAGTTGCTTGCGCAGACCCTGCCCGTCTCGGCGGCGCTGGGTGCGGTGGCGTTCGTCCTCGCCACCGTGGGCGGCGTGATGCTCGGCGGTTGGGCGGCGGCGCGCCGGGGAACGCCGGGCGAAACCGGGGCAATGCTCGCCTCGCTGCTGGCGATCTCCGTGCCGACGTTCGTCACCGGACCACTCTTGATCCTCGTTTTCGCGCTCCATTTGGGATGGCTGCCCGTGGGCGGGTGGGGTTCGCCGACAAGCTGGATCCTTCCTGCGCTCACGCTCGCCGGGCCTTACGTGGCCTACATCGCCCGCCTCACCCGCACGAGCATGCTGGAAGTGCTGGGCCAAGATTACATCCGCACAGCCCGCGCCAAGGGACTCGCCGAGTGGAAGGTGGTTTCCCAACACGCGGCGAAGGTGGCGATCCTCCCCGTCGTCTCTTTCCTCGGCCCGCTGGCGGCCAATCTGCTCACCGGCTCCATCGTGATCGAAACGATTTTCAATATCCCCGGCGCAGGCGGCTTTTTCGTTAATTCGATCCTCAACAATGACGGCTTTCTCCTCGAAGGGGTGACAATCGTTTACTGTGTTCTGCTGATGGGATTGAACCTATTGGTGGACATCGCCTATCCGTGGCTGGACCGCCGCATCAAATCGCATGAGTAACGCCATAGACAAGAGCGCCTGGCAACGGCTGATGGCAAAAGGCGGCGCAACGCGCATTTCGTTGATCGCGCTCGCGCTCGTGGTGCTGGCGGCTGTGTTCGGCCCGATGCTGCTGCCCGGCGCGGCCCGGGAGTTGAGCGCTGATCAATTCGCCGCGCCGTCGTGGGCGCACCCCTTCGGCACAGACCTGCACGGCCAGGACATGCTCTACCGCGTCCTCACCGGCGCGCGCGTTTCGCTAACCGTGGGCCTCGCAGGCGCGCTCATCGCCTTTTTCATCGGCACGGCCTACGGACTCGTGGCGGGCTACGCGGGTGGCAAGACTGATGGCGCGATGATGCGTTTCGTGGAAATCCTCTACGCCGTGCCGCGCCTCATCATCCTGCTCATCGCCATCAACGCCTTCGATTCCCGGATGAAAGCCTGGCTCGCCGCGCTGGGAGCGCCGGACCTGGTGAACTATTCGCGGATCGTCATTTTGATCCTCTCCCTCGGGCTCATCGAATGGCTCACCATGGCGCGAATCGTCCGGGGGCAGGTGCTCGCGCTCAAGTCCCAACAATTTGTGCTGGCCGCGCGCAGCCTGGGCCAGAGCCATCGGAAAATCCTTACCCGCCATTTGTTGCCGAACCTCGTGGGCGTGGTGATCGTCTATCTGACGCTAACGGTCCCGGCAGTGATCCTCGACGAATCGTTTTTGAGCTTCCTCGGGCTGGGAATCCAAGCCCCGCAGGCGAGTTGGGGATCACTGCTGGCCGACGGCGCGCAAGCGATCAACCCGGTGAAAAGCTACTGGTGGCTGCTCGTCTTTCCCGCCGCCGTGATGAGCGTGACGCTGCTCGCGCTCAACTTCCTGGGCGACGCTCTGCGCGACGTGCTCGACCCGCGCGAGAAAAAGTAAGGGGCTATCCCTTATGCGGCCAGAAATACCAGAGCATGGCACCACCCATCAAAATTCGATAGGCAGCGAAACCATTAAACGTGTGGTGTTGAACAAACCGGATCAACCATTTGACGACTACGAATGCCACCACGGCGGAAATGACTGTTCCCAGTAGCAGCAAGCCCCAATTTTCGTGTGGTGCAGCCGGATCAGCATTTTTGAGTGCCTCGTAGATTTCAAGTCCTCCAGCGGCAAACATGGTTGGAATGCCAAGCAGGAAGGAAAACTCTGTGGCGCGGGGTCGGTTGAGTCCGATAGCCAGCGCAAGCATAATGGTGGTGCCCGAACGGGAGGAACCAGGGAAGGTGGCAGCAATCAATTGAGCTGCTCCGACGACGATTGCCACCGTCCACGTAATCCGGTCAGAAAACTCCCGTCCTCTTACCCAACGTTCGATGCCTAAAATGACAAAACCTCCCATAAAAGTGGCCCAAGCAACTGGCAGCGGCTCCTCTGGCAACTTGAAATGAAAGTGTTTAAGCAGCAATCCACCCGTTCCGGTAATCACGAAAGCAACGATGAGCTTCGTGAATAAATCACGGTTCTCTGGGTCGCGCAGTTGGAACACCATTTCCCGCAGGCGTCGGGAGAAAATCGGCAACAGCGCCAGCATCGCGCCAGACTGGATGACGACGTTGAAAAGTTCGCTTTGCTTGGGCAGCCACTGCTGTGCCAGCAGGAGATGACCAGTGGAGGAAACAGGAATGAACTCGGTAAGACCTTCAATGATCCCGAGCAGAACGACGACAAACCAGATAGGCATCTAATGGAGAGGTTGTGGAAACTCTGGAAGCAGGCGGCGCGCCAAACTAAACGGCGCTTTCGCCACGCTCGTCGGTGCGGATGCGGATGGCCTCTTCAATCGGGGAAACGAACACCTTGCCGTCGCCGATCTTGCCGGTCTTGGCGGCCCGCACGATGGCGGCCACGGCCTTTTCCACGCGGTCGTCGGTGAGAACCAGTTCGATCTTCACTTTCGGGAGAAAATCGACGGTGTATTCGCTGCCGCGATAAATTTCGGTGTGCCCTTTCTGGCGTCCGAACCCTTTGACTTCCGTCACGGTCATCCCTTCGATGCCGACTTCGGCAAGGGCTTCTTTGACGTCTTCCATCTTAAACGGTTTGATGATCGCCTCGATTTTTTTCATGCGTCTCTTTGCTTAGGCTGGTCTCGCCCACTTTGCAAGCCTCCGCTGGGGATTATTTCAGAGCAAGCAGCTTGAACTCGATGGCGTCCACCAGCGCAAGCCAGCTTGCCTCGATGACGTTGCCGGAGACGCCCACGGTGCCCCAGTCGTTCTTGCCGTCAGTGGAAACGATCAAGACGCGCGTGCGCGCCGCTGTCCCCTGGTTGCCGTCGAGGATGCGCACTTTGTAGTCCTCCAGCTTGATCTCGTCGATCTGCGGGTAGGCCGGGCGCAACGCCTTGCGCAACGCCGCGTCCACGGCGTTCACCGGGCCGTCGCCTTCGTCCACGGTATAAACCCGCTCGCCATTGATAAGGAGTTTGATGGTCGCCTCGCAGGTGTCACACTCATCGGGTTCGGAACCCGACCGGCGGAACGTGCAATGGTATTCGAGCAGTTCAAACAACGGTTGATGGTGCTGGAGTACCTTGCGGATTAAGAGATCGAGCGAGCCGTCGGCGGCCTCGAATTCGTAACCGAGCGATTCCCGCCGCTTGATCTCCGTCAATATCTCCATCACCTGCGGCGAGCCCTTTTCGAGCTTGAACCCCAGCGCTTCGGCCTTGAGCAGGACGTTGCTCTGCCCGGAAAGCTCGGAGATGAGGATGTTCTGCTTGTTGCCGACTTCCTGCGGGCGGATGTGCTCGTAGCTACGGGCCAGCTTCTGGACGGCGTTGACGTGGATGCCGCCCTTGTGGGCGAACGCCGTGGCGCCGACATACGGCGCGCGGATGTCATGCTGGGTATTGGCCAGTTCGTCCACAAAAAGGGAGAGTTCGCGTAGTCGCGGCAGATCGGGAACGACCGGGATACCCATTTTCAACTGCAAGTTGGGGATAAGCGTGGTGAGGTTGCAATTGCCCACGCGCTCGCCATAACCGTTGACGGTCCCCTGGACCTGCACCGCCCCGGCTCGCACCGCCGCCAGGGCGTTCGCCACAGCCAGACCGCAGTCGTTGTGCGTGTGGATGCCCACGGGCCTGCCGATCCGCACCACCACGTCGCGCACGATCCGCTCCACCTCCTCGGGCAGCGTGCCGCCGTTGGTGTCGCAGAGCACCGGCAGATCGGCCCCGCCCTCCACGGCGGCGAGCAGCGTGCTCACGGCGTATTCCGGATCCTCTTTATAGCCGTCGAAAAAATGTTCCGCGTCGTAACAGACCTCGCGGCCCTTGTCCTTGAAGAAAGTAACCGTCTCGCGGATCATTGCGCAGTTTTCCTCCGGCGCGACGTTGAGAACTTCGCGTACATGCAAAATCCAGCTCTTGCCAACCAGCGTGACCACGGGCGTCTCCGCATCGAGCAGCGCGCGCACCTGCGGATCGTCCTCCACCTTCAGATTACCCCGACGGGTGCTTCCAAAGGCGGCGATTTTGGCATTCTTCCACGTCCGCTTGCGGGCTTCCGCGAAGAACTCGGCGTCTTTTGGGTTCGATCCCGGCCAGCCACCCTCAATGTAATGTACGCCAAAGCCGTCCAGCTTTTCCGCCACGCGAATCTTATCCAGGACACTAAACGAAATGCCGGTCCCCTGCGTGCCGTCGCGGAGGGTGGTGTCGTAGATGGTGACCTGAGGCTTATTCATAGATGGAATCCAACCTTTTACCCCCTGCCCCGGCTGTTTGCAAGACTACCAAGACTCGCAGATTTGAAATATCAGGAACTCAGGAAGGGAAGGAAACGAAAAGCCTCCCCAGAAGAAAGTCGATTTTCCAGAATGGGCGCGCCTTTATCTCCCATTGCTGCTCCTGATTTCCTGAATTCCTGATCCTCTTTTTCCTTTGGCAAGACTACCCACGGGGGCACAGGAAAAACGAAGCGGTTCCCAAGTAGAAGAGCAGGGTGCCAATGTCCGAAAGCGCCAGCGTGATGGGCCCCGCTGCGATCTTCGGGTCCCATTTGAACGCATGCAGAAGGGAGGGGATGCCCAGCCCGAGCATACAGGCGTTCAGTAGCGAAAAGAGAATACTCCCACCGATGACCAACGCCTGGCAGGGCTGCCCGCGCCAAGCCCATACGATGAGCGTGACAACCAGCGAACATACCAACCCGAGCAGCATGGCCGTGCCCGCCTCCCGTTGCAATTCCCGCAAATACCACCGGGCGGAGGGGCGATTGACCCTCAGCGCTTGGAAGGCAAGCGCCATGGACTGCATACTCACGCTCTCGCCCAGCCCAAGCACCAAGGGCATGAAAAAAGCGAGCACGATCATCTCTTTCAAGGTGTTTTCAAAAATCCCCGAAACCACCGCGCAGGTGGTGCCGCTCAGAATCGTGACGATCAGCCACGGGAACCGGAAACGCATCGCCTGGAGCGGCGAGGCATTGCGAGCTTGAGAGATATGGAAGCCGAGCACCTCGAACACGTTGTTTTCCTCATGCGGCTCGGAGTCTTCGAGCACTTCTTCCGTAACGAGGCTGATGTCCACAACCCCCACCACCCGTCGTTCTTCATCGACCACCGGCAGGGCGAAAAATTTGTGCAATACGAAGAACTCGCAGGCGTCGAAAACCGTCGCTGTCTTGGGCATGGCGACAACGCGCCGACTCATGATGTCGGCGAGCTTCTGATCCGCCGCCGAAAGCAACAGCTTGCGCGTGGGCACGACCCCCACCAGCCGGTCGTTCTCCCCGACGACATAGAAATAGACAATCTTCTCGCCGATTTCCAGCGTGCGCAGATGCTCGATGGTTTGGTGGACCGTCCACTCCGCCCGCAGCAATCCGAAGTCACTCCGGACATGCTGCATCACCGACTCTTCAAAATGTTTTTGCTGCGTGCTGGTCACGTCATTGAGCCTAGCCTCGCCAAGCCCTTGGAAAAAAGAAATTTCGACAAAAACCGAAAGCTCAAATCCGATAAAGAGGGTATTTCAAAAAATTCTCCGGATTAATCTGTAATTCCAAGAGTTGCCCACGGCGCTCTGTCCCATTAGACTCCCCGGAGCGTGACAGTTCCTGCCTCGAAATCCCCATCCTCTCCCCTGCGATCCCGCCGATTCGGCGTGCGTAAATTCCTTTCCCGGAGTTTCTGGGTGGTAGTCGTGCTCTTGTTCGCCACGGTGTTTTGGGGGCTCTGGTATCTCAGCCACTGCGGATTTTCTCAGAAATGGCGTCAGGCGGTGATCACTGAACTCGAAAAACGGGGCGTCTATATGACGGTGCAACGCCTCACGCTCGATCCGCTGCAAGGGTTGGTGGCGCAGGATGTCAAGTTGCGCACCTCCCGCGAGCGGGGCTTCGTCGTGGCTACCGTCAATGAAGTCGTGCTGGACATCAACTATTCCAACCTGGTCCACGGCGAACCGTTCCTCAACGCCATCGAACTGCACAACGCCACGGTTTCGCTCCCGCTTGACTCATCCTCCACCTCCCGTAAAAGCAACCAACTCGAAATCTCCAGGCTCAATGCCCGCGTGCTTCTGCCGCCGCATCAACTGACCATCGAATGGGCGGAAGCCTTTGTGCGCGGCCTACGCATCACAGCCAGCGGCCATTGGGTGAACCCGGAGAAACTCCAGTGGCCCAAGAACTCCTTCGACACCAACCCGGAAAGCCCGATGTCCCAAGTTAAAAAGGCGCTAGACACCTTGAATAGCCTGCAACTGAACGGGGGACACCCCTCGCTGGAACTCCGGTTCCGGGGCGACCTGGCCAACCTCTCCAGCCTCTACGTCGAAGCTACGCTCCGCTCCGGCAGTTTCAGCCTGGGCGAGACGGGAAGAATCGAGTCCATCCAAATCGCCGCCACGCTGGCAGACGGACTGGTGAGGGTCGATCAATGCGAAGTGAAAGACAGCCACGGGACGCTCGACGCCACTGGCACTCTCCGCATTGCCATCGGCGAAGCCAACTGGCTTCTGCGCTCCACGCTCGATCTGCCAGGCCTGATCCATGCCGCTCTGCCTGGCTCTGCCTTGCACGAATTGGTCTTATACGAGCCGCCGCTGCTGGAAATGAACGGCTCGGCAGATTTCCACAACTCGTCCTCCCCCACCCTTAACCTTTACGGACACCTCGCCATCGGACGGTTCATGGTCAAATCGCTCCTTTTTGAGGAAGCTGGCACTGATTTTTCTTGGAAAGGAACCGGGTTTTCCAAAGACCACGCCCAGTGGTATCTGCACAACGCACACATCCGGCACAAGGACGGTGAATTCCTCCTGAACGCCATGCAGACACCGGGGGACTTCCGGTTCAACCTCGACAACCGGATCAACCCCACCGCGCTGCTTCCGCTCCTGCCCACCGAAGCCGGTGCGCGGCTGGCCGAATGGGAATTCCTCACCCCTCCCCTACTCCACCTCGAAGGCCGTGGCCCTTCCACCGACCCGTCCGCCGTGGAAGTCACAGGCCGCGCCCAACTCGGGGCAACCCGCGCCCGGGGCACCGCACTCAATAGCGCCACACTCGATCTCGGATTCAAAGGCAACGTCCTGACCTGCCAGAACATCAAGCTGGAACGCCCCGAAGGCACGGGCGCCGGCGCCGTAGCCTACGATTTTAGCACCGATGAACTGCGCTTTCTGAACGTCCGCACCACACTCAACCCCGTCGAAGTGGTTCGCATCTTCGACCGCGACCTGGCCGAGCAACTTCTCCCCTACCGCTTCAAAACACGGCCCGCGCTGGTTGTCAACGGCAAGGTCGGATGCGCCCACGACAGTTGGGATTTCAACCGACTCCGGGTGGAAGTCGATGGAGCGCGCGGCATGGATTACACGTTCATCAAAAAAGACCTCTCCTCCAATAAAATCTCGGGTGTCGTCAGCGTCATCGGTGACCGACTCAAATTGGACAATCTCGACGCCTCGATCTTTGGTGGACGCCTTCGCGGCAAGGCGGATATTTCGCTACGCAAAGCCCAAGGCGACTACACCGCCGAACTGGCCACCGAGGAGATCGACTTCCCCAGCCTCACCAAACTCTACTTCGATTTCGACACCTCCAAGGGCAAGCTCAACGGCTCCTTCGCCTTCTCCGGCCTGCACGACTTTGCGCGAGCCATCAGCGGCAAGGGACAACTCACCGTCACCGACGGGAACGTCTTCGCCATCCCGATTTTCGGCCCCTTCTCGGGCATCCTCAATGGAGTCCTTCCAGGACTTGGCTACAACGAAGCGCACAAAGGCACCTGCACCTTCGAGATGCACGATGGCGTCGTCTCCACCCAGGACCTCGTCATGGAAGGCAAAGGCTTCTCCATTTACGGCGATGGCAAGCTCTACATAGTGGAAGACAGAATGGATTTCACTGCCCGGCTCAACGCCCATGGCCTCCCCGGCACTCTTCTTTCCCCCATGAGCCACCTCCTCGAATATGTCTCCGACGGCAGCCTCTCCAAACCCGTCTGGCGACCCAAACTACTCCCGAAGGCGATCTTCGGGCCGCGCAGCCAACCAATCCCTGCCGTATCGCCGAACGCTTCCCCCAGTCCATTCCCCTCCCCGTCCGCTATGCTGCAGCGTAGTGGAACGCGATCGGTTTTTCCACCTCTGGGTGGAGACTGGCGTGAACCGGGCAGGTCAAGGCGGCGCGTTCCAGCGCGGGGTCTTTTTGCATCCCGGCAGGCAACCAGATTTCCGTAGTGAGCCGCGCAATGCGTCGGGGCGGCGTCTGTGTCATTTCCTTGCCGACCTCGATGCGCATCCCCTTCAGATCGAGGCTGTGCTTCTCGGCATAAATTCCCATGATCGTGGCCATGCAAGCCCCCAGCGCCGTGGCAACGAGGTCCGTGGGCGAAAACGATTCACCTCGCCCATGATTGTCCACCGGAGCGTCGGTTTCCAAACTGCGGCCAGACGGGCCGTGCGTGGCGACGCAATGCAAGCCGCCTGTGTATTCGAGAGAAATTTTGACCATAAAACTGGATGCAATGCTACGAACTGACGAGGGGTTTGTCGATAGCGTTCACCGTTTACCCCAAGGCACACGCATCAAAATCATATCACCACGAAGGACACAGAGGCCACAGAGGAAAGACACAAGTTTTTTGCCTCTATACTTCTTCCTTCGTGCTCTTCGTGTCCTCTGTGGTGAATCCTCTTTTTTAGATGCGTGAGCCCTACCGTTTGACCACGCCGCCTTTTTGCATGCTCACGCGCTTGCGTTTCCTGGATTTCGGTTCGACTCCAATTCGCGGGTCTCCCTTCCGAACATGCTCCACGATGGAGGTTACGACTTGGTCGAATGCCGGATCGCTCTGCGCAAGGTAGAGCCACTTTCCCAACACCGGATGCGACTTGAGCGATTTCCACTGGGCCTGCAGGGCGGGATGAAATTCCCGTCCAGTCGCCACGAGAAGGCCATTCCACGGTTCCTCGCCCGCTGCAAGGACCAGCGTGAGCCGACCGTTAAGATAAGCCGCCTCGCAGCCGAACATTTTCCGGCGAAGGTAGCCGGGGTGATTCTCAAGGGGCTCAAAGAGCCAGTCCAGCGGATGCACCGAGGCCGCGCGCGCTTTCATCATTGCTTGGACACTGGGACGATTATCCATATTACTCAATATGGTTCTGTTTCAGGGCACTGACTGCGCTTTTTGGATTTTCGTCGCGAGACCTTTGTTCCCCGAATCCAGCGCGAGCGCTTTATTCCAGGCTTCGAGCGCCTTGGCGTGGTCGCCCGAGGCGTTGTAGGCGTCCCCCAAATGCTCAAACACCACCGGGTCCGGATCGGGCAGCAAGGCGACGGCTTTGAGCAGACTCTCGATCGCCTTCGGGTAATCGGCTACTCGGTAATAATACCAGCCGAGGCTGTCGAGATACGCCCCGTTCTTCGGCTCCAGGCTTACGGCGCGCTGGATGAGTTCGCCCGCTTCGGGCAGGTGAACGCCCCGGTCCACCCACATGTAACCAAGGTAGTTGCTGGCTTGGGCGGACGCTTTGGAATCGAGCGCGATGCTCTTTTTCAGCAGCGTGGCGGCGCGCTCCAGGTCGCCGGACTGCTCCGCCGCCATGCCATAGGCGAGATAAAAGGAAGCGTTGATCAAATCCGGCTTGGAAGCGGGCGCTTCGCGCAAGGTCTCTTCAAACAGGGAAAGGGATTGCGCGTATTGCCGGGCTTGGGCAAGGGTGGCGGCCAGCGAGTAGGTGACAAGGGCCGCGCCGGGGAATTGCTTCCGCGCTGCCGTGAGCGTCGCAATAGCTTGGTCGCTCTGTCCTAGACGCATTTGCAGATCGGCCACGCGCAGATAGGCGGGAGCGATGGAGGGATCAAGCCGGATCACTTCGCGGTAGGCGTTCAGGGCCGCGTCCATGCGCCCTTCCAGCAGGTGGATGTCGCCGATCAAAGCCTGGGTTTCCACCCGGTTGGGCGCGGCGGCAGCCATCTTCTGGAGCACGTCGAGCGCCTGATCGCGGTGGCCGGAATCCATCAGGCTGCGGGCCAATTTATCGCGCAAAGCCAGGGTGTCGTCGGAATCGGGTTCATCCGCCGCTGCAATCACCTTGCGAAAGAGGGGTGCCGCCACCTCAAACTGTTTGCTCTCAAAATAAAAATCAGCCGCTTTCTCCATCACATCCAGATCCTCCGGATCGCACCCGAGGGCTTTCTGGAACAAGGCGTTGATCCGCCGGAGCTTCTCCGGGGACGCGGTGCCATCGCCTTTGAGATCGAGCCGCGCGCAGAGTTCGCCAAGCTGGACCCAGAAATCGGCGTCCGTGCTCTCGCTCTGGAGCGCCCGTTCGAGAATCGCCCCGGCTTTCTTTGGCTGCCCGGCATCCGTGTATAGCTCGACGAGAGCCAGATAGGGGCTGATATTATCGGGGTCCAGTTCCAGCGCTAGATTGGCGTTTTTGATCGCCAGCGCCGGTTTTTTCAGGAACTTCGAATAGATTTGCGAGAGGCACAACGGCAGCAGCATCTCCTTGGGAGCCGCTTTTGCGGCGTCCTTGAGCAGATTGATCCCCTCCGCCACGTCGCCGCGCCTAGCCATCTCGAAGGCGACTTTGGAGGCAAGCTCCGGGTTGTTGGGATCGAACGCGAGGGAGTGTTTATACGCCTGAAATGCCCGCTCGGCATCCCCATCCTCCTCTGCGATAAGCCCTTCCGAAAACGCGCTCAACGCTTTAGCCTTGCGCTCGCCCTCGGGATTCAAGGGCAAATCAATCCCGTCCGCCGAAGGAGTCTTCGGCGTGGGTTCGGAATCCGTCTGAACAGTCCGCCCTTCCGTCCGAGGCCGGTTGGCAGGTGCCGCCGGGCCAGAAGAAAGGAGGGGGCCGGCGTATAAGCCGACCCCGATCGCAAACCGTAAAAAGACCGATGAGAACCGCGAGAGCTCCCGGCAAATATTTGACAGGACTCTCAACGGGTTCATGGGCTCCAAGTTACTGACTAGCTCTTGTAGCGCAAACGCTTCTTATGGCGGTTTTCTTTCATCCGCTTGCGGCGTTTGTGTTTCGCGATTTTGGCTTTGCGTCTTTTCTTTAAGGAACCCATACGTGACTGCTGTTCTTCTTGGCTGTTTTTCGAGCGTTTTTAATAAACGACTTTGTTTAGGGGATACTCAATAATCCCTTCGGCGCCGAGCGCCTTGAGTTGGGGAATCATCTCCCGAACGACTTTTTCGTCAATGATCGTTTCCACGGCGACCCACCCCTCTTGGGCTAGGTGCGAGATGGTCGGATTGCGGAGCGAAGGTAGAGCATGGAGCAGATTCTGCAATGCCTTTTCTTCGATATTCATCTTGAGTCCGACCTTATCCCGCGCGTTGTGAGCGCCTTGGAGAAGGAGGATCAGAGTCTCCATCTTCGTCCGCTTCCAAGCGTCCGCCCAAGCCGCCTTGTTGGCAATCACCTGGGGCGAGGACTCCATGAGCGTCTCGACGATACGTAATTTATTGGCCCGCAGGGAGGAGCCGGTTTCGGTGACATCGACGATGGCATCCACGAGATCGGGCACTTTGACTTCCGTTGCGCCCCATGAAAATTCGACTTCGGCCTGGACACCGTTCTTTTCCAAGAACCGGCGCGTCATCCCGACGGCTTCGGTGGCGATCACTTTGCCCTGCAAATCCTTGACGGAGCGGATCGGCGAATCCTCCGGCACCACCAGCACCCAGCGCGTGGGGGCCTGACTCACCTTGGAGAACGTCATTTCGCAAAGCGTCTCCACATCGGAACCGTTTTCGACCACCCAATCCCGTCCGGTCAATCCCAGATCGAGATACCCGTGCTCCACATACCGGCTGATTTCCTGGGCGCGCAACAAGCGAATTTCGATTTCCGGGTCGTCAATGGATGGCTTGTAAGAACGCCTCGGCACGGTAATACTGAACCCCGCCTTGGCAAATAACGCCAAAGTGGGCTCTTGCAGGCTACCCGAAGGCAGGCCAATTCTGAGAATTTGCTGACTCATCGAAAAAGGGAGAGTTTTGTAGGCGGCTTCCCCCGCGCTGGCGAGGAAAATTTTCGATCCTATCCCATAAACTTTGAAAAGGGCTGGAAATGAGGCTTTTCCCTCAGATTTAAAAAATCCCAAGAAACCTTTTGACAGGCCACGGGCTTTTGCTACTTTCACCACTCGCTTTTACGAGCCAAAAGTGAAATCCAGCCCTAAATCGCGCTTGCCGAAAGGTCAGGCACGGTTCAGGGGTTTTTCGCCCTAAGCCGTGAGGGCGGAGGAGAGGGTCCTGCGTCGGGGCAGCGAAAGCTGTTTTCGGCAAAGAGCCCATGCTCCGCGCGGAAGAAAAGCCCATGTAGCTCAGTTGGCAGAGCACGTCCTTGGTAAGGACGAGGTCACCGGTTCAAACCCGGTCATGGGCTCCACCAACCGCGCATGAGGCCCATCGGCAAGGCGAGCCGGAATAACATTTTAACAAAACCCAACCCAAAAAAAGATAACGAGGAGACCATAAAAATGGCTAAGGAAGCATTCAAGCGCGATAAACCGCACGTGAACATCGGCACGATTGGCCACGTCGATCACGGCAAGACCAGTCTGACGGCCGCAATCACCACCATTCTCGCCAAGACCGGCAAGGCCACGGCGAAACGGTATGACGAAATCGACGCCGCCCCAGAAGAAAAAGAGCGCGGCATCACGATCAACACCGCCCACGTCGAATACGAGAGCGAAAAGCGTCACTACGCTCACGTGGACTGTCCCGGACACGCCGACTATGTGAAGAACATGATCACCGGCGCGGCCCAGATGGACGGTGCCATTCTCGTCGTCAGCGCTGCTGACGGCCCCATGCCCCAGACCCGTGAGCACATCCTGCTCGCCCGTCAGGTCGGCGTGCCTTCGATGGTGGTTTTCCTCAACAAGTGCGACCTCGTGGACGATCCCGAACTGCTCGAACTCGTCGAGATGGAAGTCCGCGATCTCCTCACCCAGTATGAATTCCCCGGCGACACCATCCCGATCATCAAGGGTTCCGCCGTCAAGGCTCTCGAAGGCGACCCAGAAGCCGAAAAGGCGATCCTCGCCCTCGTTGCTGCCGTGGACGAATACATCCCACTCCCCGAGCGTCCCATTGACTTACCCTTCCTGATGCCCGTCGAAGACGTGTTCAACATTGAAGGCCGTGGCACCGTCGCCACCGGTCGTGTGGAACGCGGCATCCTCAAGAAGATGGAAGAAGTCGAGATCGTCGGCATCAAGCCCACGGCCAAGACGACCTGCACCGACATCGAAATGTTCCGCAAGCTTCTCGACGAAGCCCGCGCCGGTGACAACGTCGGCATTCTGCTCCGCGGCGTGAAGAAAGAAGACATCATGCGCGGCCAGGTCATCGCCAAGCCCGGCACCATCAAGCCTCACACCAAGTTCAAGGCCGAAGTTTACGTCCTGAGCAAGGAAGAAGGCGGCCGTCACACCCCGTTCTTCACCAACTACCGTCCGCAGTTCTACTTCCGCACCACCGACGTGACCGGAAGCTGCAAGCTGCCGGAAGGGGTTGAAATGGTGATGCCTGGTGATAATGTGGCTCTTGAGGTTGAACTCGTGACCCCGATCGCCATGGAAAAGACCATCCGTTTCGCTATCCGTGAGGGTGGCCGCACGGTGGGAGCCGGACGCGTGTCCGAAATCATCGCCTAGCAGCACCCAAACAATCGAAGAATTTAGGTCAGTAGCTCAATTGGTAGAGCAGCGGTCTCCAAAACCGCTTGTTGGGGGTTCAAGTCCCTCCTGGCCTGTTCTTCATCCAAAATTTCATGCTCGCGCAAACCAAAACATTCATCTCCGAAGTCCGGGGAGAGCTCGCCAAAGCCAGTTGGCCTTGGGACCCGAAAGAAAAGGGTTTCAAGAAATATAAGGAATTGGTGGACTCCACCGTCGTCGTCATCATCGCCATGCTGCTCCTGAGCGGCTACATCGCGCTGCTCGACTTCGTGCTTCTGAATGTAGTGGGCGCGGCAACCGGCGGAGGCTGGCAAAAGTAATGGCACAACAAGGACGCAGCCAGTGGTTCGCCGTTCACGTTCTCTCCGGCCAGGAGCAGAAGGTGCACGACAACATCGTCAAACGGATCAAAACCGAAGAGATGAGTGATCTCATCTTTGAAGTATTGATTCCCACCGAGCGCATCTCCGAAGTCAAACGCGGAAAGCGCACCGAAACCGTGCGCAAACTGCTGCCCGGTTACCTCATCATCAACATGCACCTGCTCGACGAGCAGAACCAGTTGGTGGACCGCACTTGGTATTTCATCCGTGAAACCTCGGGCGTCATCGGCTTCGCCGGAACCAAGGATCGCCCGATCCCGATGCGCGACCAGGAAGTCCAAACCATGCTCGCCCAGATGGCCGAGCGGGAAGACACCATCAAGCCAAAAGTCACCTTTGAAGTGGGCGAAACCGTCAAAGTCGCTGACGGCCCCTTCCAAAACCAGAGTGGCGTCGTCGAAGAGATTGACCCCGAACGCGGTAAACTCCGCGTCTCCGTCAGCATCTTCGGTCGCTCCACGCCAGTCGAACTCGAATACTGGCAAGTCGAACGCAGCTAACGGCCTGCGACCCCATCCCGCCGCCCATTTTCAAACACCAACCCGCACCCAAAATTTCCCATGGCAAAAGAAGTCGTCGCGCAAATCAAATTGCAGATCCCAGCCGGACAGGCAAACCCGGCCCCGCCTATCGGACCGGCCCTCGGTCAACAAGGCGTCAACATTATGGCGTTCTGCAAAGAATTTAATGCCACCACCCAAAAGCAAGCTGGAGACATTCTCCCGGTGGTCATCACCGTCTATAAGGACAAGAGCTTCACCTTCATCACCAAATCGCCTCCCGCGGCGATCCTCCTGAAGAAAGCCGCTGGCATCGCCGCCGGTTCCAAGGAGCCCAACAAAACGAAGGTGGGCAAGCTGACCAGGAAACAGGTTCTCGACATCGTCAAAATCAAAGCCAAAGACCTCAATTCCCGCAACGACGAAGCCGGATTCCGCGTCATCGCCGGAACCGCCCGCCAGATGGGCATTGAAATCGAAGGTTAACCTCGCAGATTCAACCAACCAACCGCAGGAGAGCGCGGGAACTTTTCCCAAGTTCGTCAACACTGCAACACAACATGGCTAAATACAGAAGCAAACGCTACCGCGCCGCCGCCGAAAAGGTGGGCATCAACGCGGTTCCCCTCGCGGAAGCAATCGGTCTCCTCAAGACACTTCCCGCGACCAAGTTCGACCAGACGGTCACCCTTTCCTTCCGTCTCGGCGTCGATCCCAAGCAATCCGACCAGATGGTCCGCGGCACCTGCCCCCTCCCCAACGGGAGTGGCAAGAACGTCCGCGTCCTCGTCTTCGCCCAAGGCCATGCTGCTGACGCCGCCCGCGAATCCGGAGCCGAATTCGTCGGCTTCGAGGACATGATCAAGAAATGTCAGGAAGGCTTCCAGGATTTCGACGTCGCCATCGCCACTCCCGGCGCAATGACCGAAGTTCGCAAGCTCGGCAAGGTCCTCGGGCCTCGCGGCTTGATGCCCAACCCGAAAACCGGCACCGTCACCGAAGACACCGCCAAAGCCATCAAGGAAGTCAAGGCGGGCCGCGTCGAGTTCAAGCTCGACAAGAACGGCAACGTCGCCGTCCCCGTCGGCAAATTCTCCTTTAGCGAAACCGCCCTCGTCGAAAACAGCACCGCTGTGATCGAAGCCGTGACCAAAGCCCGCCCATCCTCGGCCAAGGGCGTATTCGTGGAAAACGTCACTCTTGCAGCCACCATGCTGCCGGGAATCAAAGTGGACGCCTCTTCCTTCATCAAAATCTAACCCGAGCCGCACACCATGAGACCTGAGAAAATCACCATCGTTGAAGATTTGCAGGCGAAGCTCAATGCCTCGCCCTTCGTGCTCGTCACCGACTACACCGGCTTGCGGGTTGACCAATTCTCCATCCTTCGCAATCGGCTCGCTGACACCGGCGCCGAGTGCAAAGTCGTAAAGAACACCTTCCTGCGCCGCGCCATGAGCGATGCCGGGTTGCCCGATATCGGCACCGACCTCAAAGGCCAGACGGCCATTGTCATCGGTGAAAAAGACGTCGCTGCCGCCTGCAAAGTCCTTAAAGTCTTCGTCGCCGAATTCAAGAAGCCGGAAGTCAAGCTCGGCATCGTGGATCGCATGGTCGTCAACAGCGACCAGATCAACGCCATCGCCGACCTGCCAAGCCGCGAAGTGCTCCTCGCCCAGTTGTTGGGTGTCATGCAAGCCCCGGCGAGCACGCTCGTCCGCCTGCTCAACGAACCAGCCTCCGCCCTCGCCCGCGTCCTCAAGGCAAAGACCGAAGCCCAACCCGCAGCTTAATAACGAAAATTTAACCAAAAATTTTCACGGGGCACATGTCCCGCGAAACACGCAAAACACAACATCCAACTGGTTCCTCGTCGGGCGGGCGGCAGTTCGCCTTAAATTTCCGGAAGCCTCCGGAACGCGACGACACCGAAACATACTATGGCCGATATCAACGCAATCGTCGAACAGCTCAGCGGACTCACCGTCCTGGAAATCGCTGACCTTGTTAAGAACCTCGAAACCAAGTGGGGCGTCAGCGCCGCGGCTCCCGTAGCCGCCGCAGCAGCTCCCGCCGCCGGTGGTGCAGCCGCTGCCCCTGCGGAAGAAAAGACCGCCTTTGACGTCATCCTCAAGGAAGTTGGCGCCAACAAGATCGGCGTCATCAAAGAAGTCCGCGCTGCCGTGGCTGGACTCGGCCTGGCAGAAGCCAAGGCCCTCGTTGAAGGCGCTCCGAAGACCGTTAAGGAAGGCGTGACCAAGGAAGAAGCCGAAGAGATCAAGAAGAAGATCGAAGCGGCCGGCGCCAAGGTCGAAATCAAATAATTCGAGAAAATCGAACTTTTCGTGCGTGCGGCGGGCAAATATTGCTTGCCGCACGCCGATTCGTCTGCTATTTTTGAAACCCACTTTTGCTTGGGGAGCACGCACTTTTCTGAAACAACTCAGCAATTCACCGATCCCACTATCAGAGACCGAAAGTCGCGGGCCAAACCTGCCAAGGTTTAACGGCTCGCGACTTTCGGCCTATTGTTTTTTCTTGGTTCCAGGCCGGGAATTCGGAGATTCATCGCTAACTTAACCGCCGCCAGGCCCCTTTTTCCGCCGGCAGGCGGCCATAACCCACCGCACCACTTATGTCAGAGCGAATCTACTTCGGTAAACTCAAGGAAGTCAGCGAACCACCCAACCTCATCGAGGTTCAGGTTAATTCCTACGTCGAATTTCTTCAACGGGATCTTTCCCCAAGCAAACGCAAGGACATTGGCCTGCAGGCTGTCTTTAAAGAGGTCTTCCCCATTCAAAGCTATGACGAAAAAGTCACCCTCGACTTCGTCAGCTACGAAATCGGCGACCCGAAAATGAGCGCTCTGGAGTGCCAGCGCGAAGGCCAGACCTTCAGTGCTCCTCTCCATATCACCTTCCGCCTCCTCGACGAAAAAGGCACCAAAGAAGAAAAAGTGTATATGGGCGAAATCCCGCTCATGACTCCGCAGGGCACCTTCGTCATCAACGGCGCCGAGCGCGTTGTGGTGAGCCAGCTCCACCGTTCGCCCGGCATCGCCTTCGAGTCCTCCATCCATCTCAACGGCAAAGTCCTCTTCAGCTTCCGCATCATCCCTGATCGCGGCTCTTGGTTGGAAGTCCAGTTCGACACGAACGACCTCCTCTACATCTATCTTGACCGCCGCCGCCGCCGTCGTAAATTCTTGGCGACCACCTTCCTGCGCGCCATCGGTTACGGCAGCGACGAAGACATCATCAAGCTTTTCTACACCATCGAGCACCTCAAACTCAACGAGAAGCTCGAGGAAGAGGAAATCAGCAGCAAAGTCCTCATTCGCGACATTCGCGACGGCGAAATCACCGTTGCCCGCGCCTTTGAACCGCTCACCAAGGCGACCATCCGCCAGGTGCTCGGCCTCGGCGTCAAGGAAGTGCAAGTGGTGGACACCAAGCTCGACGACACCATCATCAAGGCCCTCAAAAAAGACCCAGCCCACGACGAGGAAGAAGCCCTTAAGGACATCTACCGCCGTCTGCGTCCTGGGGACCCACCCACTGTGGCGAACGCCCGCGGTCTCTTGAAGCGCCTCTTTTTCGACCCGAAGAAATACGACTTGGGTCGCGTGGGTCGCTACAAGCTCAATCAGAAATTGACGCTTGAAGTGGACATCAACGAACGCGTGATGACCAAGGATGATTTCATCTCTGCGATGAAATACTTGATCGGACTGCGTCGTGGCGAAGGTTCGCTCGACGATATTGATCACCTCGGCAGCCGCCGGGTGCGCACCGTAGGCGAACTCCTCGCCAACCAGTGCCGCGTCGGTCTGGCCCGCACAGAACGCCTCGTTAAAGAGCGCATGACCCTTTTCGACGTGAACATCGAAGGCATGACACCCCAAAAACTCATCAACCCGAAAGCCCTGAGCGCCGTCATCCGCGACTTCTTCGGCCGCTCCCAGCTCTCGCAGTTCATGGATCAGACCAACCCGCTCGCGGAGCTGACCCACAAGCGCCGTCTCTCGGCCCTCGGGCCAGGCGGTCTCTCCCGCGACCGCGCCGGATTCGAAGTTCGCGACGTTCATCCTTCCCACTACGGACGCATCTGCCCAATTGAGACCCCTGAAGGTCCCAACATTGGTCTGATCAGTTCCATGTCCACCTTCGCCCGGATCAACGATTTCGGATTCATCGAAACGCCTTACCGCCGCGTGGAAAACTGTCGCGTCACTGACAAGATCGACTTCCTTACCGGCGACCGCGAAGAAAACTACTTCGTCGCCCAAGCCAACGCCGCCATCGACGCCAAAGGCAACTTCCTGGCCGAAAAAGTTTCCGTCCGCCACCGGGGCGACTTCCTTGAAGTGGAGCCGAGCAAGGTCCACTACATGGACATCTCGCCCAAGCAGTTGGTTTCCGTCGCCGCAAGCCTCATCCCGTTCCTTGAGCATGACGATGCCAACCGCGCGTTGATGGGCTCGAACATGCAACGCCAGGGCGTGCCGCTTCTCGTCTCCGAGTCGCCGCTCGTCGGCACCGGCATGGAAGGTAAAGTCGCCCGCGACTCCAAAGCCGTCATCCTCTCCGAAGCCAATGGCGTCGCCGCTTCTGTGACTGCCGACCAGATCATCATTACCCCGGACGGCTCGCTGCCCGAAGGGAAGAAAAAGATCAAGCACGACCCAGAGGAAGGCATCTACGTCTATGAACTGCGCAAGTTCATGCGTTCCAACGCCAGCACCTGCGTCAACCAGCAGCCAATCGTTAAAAAAGGCCAGACCATCAAAAAAGGTCAGGTTCTCGCCGACGGTCCAAACACCCAAAATGGCGAACTCGCCTTGGGCCGCAACGTGTTGGTCGCGTTCACCCCGTGGAACGGCTACAACTTCGAAGACGCCATCCTGATCTCCGAGAAGATCGTGAAGGAGGACATCTACACCTCCATTCACATCGACGAATTTGAAATCGGTGCCCGCGACACCAAGCTCGGGCCGGAAGAAATCACGCGCGACATCCCGAACGTCTCCGAAGAAGCCCTGCGCAACCTCGGTCCCGACGGCGTCATCCGCATCGGCGCGGAAATCAAACCTGGCGACATCCTCGTCGGCAAGATCACGCCCAAGAGCGAGACTGAACTCGCCCCCGAAGAGCGCCTCCTGCGCGCTATTTTCGGCGAAAAAGCTGCTGATGTGAAAGATACCTCGCTGACGGTCCCCTCCGGCACCTACGGCATCGTCATGGACGTGAAGGTCTCCTCCCGCAAGGAAATCGCCAAGTCCAAGCTGACTCCTGCCGAAACCAAGCGCCAGATCAAGGCTGCCACCGAAGACCTCAACCGCCGCAAGGACGAACTGCACGAACAATTAACGGAAGCCCTCTCCAACATCCTGTTGGGTGAGAAAATCCCGCTCGACGTCGTCAACGCCCAGACCGGCGAAATCATCATCCCGGCCAACCGCAAGATCACTAAAACGCTCCTGCGCAAGCTCGCCAGCGTTCACGATCACGTCGAAATCGACCCGAGCCCGATCCGCAACAAAATCCGCGAGATCATCAGCCAGTTCGAGCACCGCTTCCACGAACTCGACCTCGAAACCGAGCGTTCCATGGATCGCATCGAATCAGGCGACGAGATCGACCCAGGCATCATCAAGCAGGTCAAAGTCTATATCGCCAGCAAGCGCAAGCTCTCAGTCGGTGACAAGATGGCAGGCCGCCATGGGAACAAGGGCGTCGTCGCCCGGATCGTTCCTGAGGAAGACATGCCGTTCTTGGCAGACGGAACCCCGGTCGAAATCGTCCTCAACCCGCTGGGCGTGCCTTCGCGCATGAACGTCGGACAGGTGCTCGAAACCCACTTGGGCGTCGCTGCCAAGGCCCTCGGCTTCAAAGTCGCCACGCCGGTCTTCGACGGTATTGAAGAAGGCGCGATCATCGATTACCTCAAAAAAGCCAAGAAAGTGGACGGCTTCACCTGGGTCGGCGACGGCGTCGGCACAAGCATCGCCGGTAAATCCGTTCTTTACGATGGACGCACTGGCGACCGGTTCGACCAGCAAGTCGTCGTCGGCTATATTTACATGCTGAAACTCGGCCACTTGGTCGCAGACAAAATTCACGCCCGCGCTGTCGGCCCCTACTCCCTCGTTACCCAGCAACCGCTGGGCGGCAAGGCGCAATACGGCGGCCAGCGTTTCGGCGAAATGGAAGTGTGGGCGCTCGAAGCCTACGGCGCAGCTTACACGCTCCAGGAACTCCTCACCGTCAAATCGGACGACGTTCAAGGCCGCACCCGCATCTACGAGTCCATCGTCAAAGGCGATAACTCGTTGGAAGCAGGCACGCCCGAATCGTTCAACGTTCTCATCAAAGAAATGCAGAGCCTCTGCCTCGACGTTCGCGCCGGAGCTAGAAACCCGGTCCTGCCCGAAGGCCTCGCCTAACCACCCATCCGCGTAACCCAAAAGAATCTCTGAGCAAGTATGAGCGATCCCAACTTCCGTGACATCTTCCCCGTCGACCGTGGGGCGAGTTTCGACCATGTTGCCATTAGCGTGGCAGCCCCGGATACCATCCGTCAGTGGAGCAGCGGCGAGGTCAAGAATCCCGAGACCATCAACTACCGCACCTTCAAGCCTGAAAAAGGCGGCCTCTTCTGTGAGCGCATCTTCGGTCCCACCCGGGACTGGGAATGCTCCTGCGGCAAATATAAACGCATCAAGCACAAGGGCGTCATCTGCGACCGTTGCGGCGTCGAAGTCACCCTCTCGCGCGTGCGCCGTGAACGGATGGGCCACATCGAACTGGCCGTCCCCGTCTCGCACATCTGGTTCTACAAGTGCATGCCCTCGCGCATTGGCCTGATGCTCGACATGTCCAGCCGTCAGCTAGAACGCGTCATCTACTACGAGGACTACATCGTCGTCGATCCCGGCAACACCCCGCTCCAACGCTGCCAACTCCTCACGGAAAACGAATACAGCGAAGCCCTCGACCAATACGGCGACGGCAGCTTCAGCGCCAACATGGGTGCCGAGGGCATCAGGCTCCTCTTGGCACAGATCGATCTCGCTTCCCTCAATAAAGAGTTGGAAGAGCAGATGGGCACCACGCGCTCCAAGCAGATCCGCAAAAAGGTCGCCAAGCGCCTGAAGCTCGTCCAAGGCTTCATGATCTCCAAGAGCCGTCCCGAGTGGATGATCCTCGACGTGCTCCCCGTCATTCCGCCGGACTTGCGTCCGTTGGTGCCTCTCGAAGGTGGCCGGTTCGCAACCTCCGACCTTAACGACCTTTATCGCCGCGTCATCAACCGCAACAACCGGTTAAAGAACCTCCTCCAGCTCAAAACGCCGGAAGTAATCATCCGCAATGAAAAGCGCATGTTGCAGGAAGCCGTGGACGCCCTCTTCGACAACGGCCGCCATGGCCGCGCCGTCACCGGGGCCGGCAACCGCCCGCTGAAATCCCTCTCCGACATGCTCAAAGGCAAGGGAGGCCGCTTCCGTCAGAATCTGCTCGGCAAGCGCGTCGATTACTCCGGCCGTTCGGTCATCGTCATCGGGCCCGACCTCAAGCTCAACCAGTGCGGTCTGCCCAAGAAGATGGCTCTCGTCCTCTTCGAGCCGTTCATCATCCGCCGCTTGAAGGAACTCGGCTACGTTCACACCGTCCGCTCCGCCAAGAAGATGATCGAGCGCCAGACGCCCGAAGTCTGGGACATCCTCGACGAAGTCACCAAGGGCCATCCGGTTCTCCTGAACCGCGCGCCTACGCTGCACCGCCTCTCCATCCAAGCTTTCGAACCGCAGTTGATCGAAGGCGAAGCCATCCGCGTCCATCCGCTCGTCTGCACGGCCTACAACGCCGACTTCGACGGTGACCAGATGGCCGTCCACGTCCCTCTCTCCATTGAGGCACAGATGGAAACCCGCATGCTCATGCTTGCGAGCAACAACATCTTCTCGCCCTCCAGCGGCAAGCCGATCACCACGCCTTCTCAGGACATCACCCTGGGCTGCTACTACCTCACACAGAATCCGCGCAAGAACACCGCTACACCCGAGCGTATGTCCCTCTTCGCCGACGAGTCCGAGGTGGAATTCGCCATCAGCGAAGGCAAACTCCAAATCGCCGACCGGATTCGCTTCGTGAATCCCAACTTCGGCCAAACGACCCACTACGGTAACAAAGACCTCCGGGTCATTGAAACCACTGCAGGCCGCGTGCTCTTCAATGCAATCTGGCCCGTCGGTCTCGGATTCATCAATAAAGCAGCAGGCAAGAAACAGCTCTCCGACATCATCTGGCGCTGCTACCACGTGGGTGGACCGTCCAAAACTGTCGAAACTCTCGACAGACTCAAAGAACTCGGCTTCAAGTGGGCCACTCGTGCAGGTATCTCCATCGGTATCTGCGACATGATCATCCCTGTCGAAAAGAAGGTGGAACTCGAACGCGCCTACAAAGAAATCGCCCAGGTCGAAAAACAATACCGCAGCGGTATCATCACCGACGGCGAACGCTACAACAAAGTCGTCGACATCTGGACCCACGCGGGCGAGCAGATCTCCAACGTCATGTTCCAGACCCTCGAACACAACGAGGGCCGCAAGGAACTCAACCCGGTTTACGTCATGGTGGACTCCGGCGCGCGCGGTAACCGCCAGCAGGTCAAGCAGTTGGCAGGCATGCGCGGCCTCATGGCCAAGCCCTCGGGTGAAATCATCGAGCAGCCGATCACCTCGAACTTCCGCGAAGGCCTCACGGTACTCGAATACTTCATCTCCACGCACGGCGCCCGCAAGGGTCTCGCCGACACCGCGCTCAAGACCGCCGACTCCGGCTATCTGACCCGCAAACTCGTGGACTGCGCCCAAGATGTCATCATCACCGAAGAAGACTGCGGCACCGTCAACGGCATCGTCGTTCGCTCCATCTACGAGGGCGACGAAGAAGTTGTCGATCTCGGCCAGCGTATCATTGGCCGCGTGAGTTGCGAATCGGTCATCGACCCGATCTCCAATACCAAGCTCGTCAAACCCAACCAGTTGGTGGACGAAATTGTCGCCGCCCAAGTCGTCAAGATCGGCGTCGAACAGCTCAAGATCCGTTCCGTGCTCACCTGCGAATCCAAGCGCGGCGTCTGCTCCAAGTGCTACGGACGCAACCTGGCCACCGGCCAGCCAGTCAAGCTCGGCGAAGCGGTCGGCATCATCGCCGCCCAGTCCATCGGCGAGCCCGGCACGCAGCTCACCATGCGTACGTTCCACATCGGCGGCACAGCGTCCCAGACGTTCAAGCAGCCGATCATCAAGTCCAAGAGCGAAGGCATCGTCCGCTTCAGTGACGATCTACGCGCTGTCAAGGCCATGGACGGAACCTGGATCGTCCTCAACAAAAATGGCGCAGTCACCATTCATGGCAAAGACGGCCGCGAAGTCGAACACTACAACGTAGTCATCGGCGCAGTTATTGCCGTCGGCGACGGCGAAACCGTCAAAAAAGGCGATACGTTCGTGCAGTGGGATCCTTACAACGTGCCGATTCTCACCGAAAAGGCCGGCAAGATCGAATTCCGCGATATGATTACGGGCGTCACCGTCAAACGCGAAGTGGACGAAGCCACCAAAGTCATGGGAGCCGTCGTCATCGAACACAAGGAAGACCTTCACCCGCAGATCGTCATCGTGGACGACAAGGGCGAAGTACTCGCCAGCTACTCGATTCCCGCCGGAGCCCACATCACCGTCCAGGAAGGCAAAAAAGCCCAGGCCGGTCAGCTCCTCGCCAAGACGCCTCGCAAAATCGCCAAAACCAAGGACATCACAGGCGGTCTGCCGCGCGTCGCCGAGCTCTTTGAAGCCCGTCGCCCGAAGGACGCTGCCGAAATCGCCAAGATCGACGGCATCGTCGATATCGGCGGCTCCGTCCGCGGCAAACGTCGCCTCATCCTCAAAGATGCAGAGACCGGTGCCGAAGAAGAGCATCTCATCCCTCTCAATAAACACATCATCGTCCTCAAGGGCGATCTTGTGAAGAAGGGCAGCCAGTTGACCGAAGGTTCCGTTGTTCCGCACGAAATCCTCGACGTCTGCGGACCGCATGAACTCCAAGAGCACCTCGTTAACGAAGTGCAGGAAGTTTATCGCCTCCAGGGCGTGGAAATCAGCGACAAACACATCGAAATCATCGTCCGCCAGATGCTCCGCAAGGTGAAAATTACCGACACGGGCGACACAACCCTCCTCTGGGGCGACCAGATCGACAAGCTCACCTTCGAGAGCGAAAACGCGCGGGTCGTCGAAAAGGGAGGCAAACCCGCCGAAGGCAGCCCTGTACTCCTGGGCATCACCAAAGCCTCGCTGGAAACCGATTCGTTCATCTCAGCCGCTTCGTTCCAGGACACCACACGCGTCCTCACCGAAGCAGCCACTTTGGGCCGTATCGACAACCTGCGCGGCTTCAAGGAAAACGTCATCATGGGGCACTTGATCCCTGCGGGCACCGGTTTCATGACCCACCGGTCCCTCAAGCTCATCTCCCACGGCGAACCGCTTCCCGAGCCCCTCGTCGAAGCCGAAACCGAGGAGATGCCTCTAGCCTAACCCATTCCAACCGACCCGGCGGCGTCCTCAAGACGCCGCCGGTTTGGTTTAAGGCCGGGCGTAAATTCCATGTCCATCGCAACACAGACCGGCGACCAAGGCATGACCAGCCTTCTCTTCGGGCGGCGCGTCCCCAAAACCGACGTGCGCATCGCCTGCAACGGAGCACTCGATGAACTCAACGCCGAACTTGGCATGGCTCGCGCCTTCCTCAAAGGCACCGTGGGCGATCCGTTCATCACTCAGACGATCCTCTCCCTCCAAAAAGAGCTGATCACCGTTATGGGCGAAATCGCTGTCCACCCCGAAGATCGCCAGCGCCACCACGACAGCGCCTTCGGGAGCGTCACCCCCACCTTGACCGATGCCCTGACGGCCCTCATCGACGACCTGGAAAAAAAACACCGCATCGAATTTCACCGCTGGGCCACCCCTGGCGAAAGCCTGGCAAGCGCCGCCCTGGAAGTCGCACGCACTGTCTGCCGCCGGGCCGAGCGAGCCGTCCTGACCCTTGCTGAAACAGACACCACCCTCAGCAGCGAAATCGCCCGCTATCTCAACCGCCTCTCCGACCTCCTCTGGCTCTGGGCTCGCTGGGTCGAAACCAAGAACGCTGCAGCCGCAATAACCCTCTAGAAACCCTTGCAATCGCTACTGGAATACGGCAAGAATAGAAATTCACGTTTTTAACCCAACTAAACCTAAACCCACAACCAACCGGACGCGAAGGAGCCCACTCCTTGCGTCCAAAACAAAGGGCGGATAGACGCGCCCTTTAAATAAAATCCAAAAGAAAGCACTGCTTATGTCCACCGAACTCATGACGGAACTCCTTGAAGCCGGCGTCCACTTTGGCCACCAAACCAAACGCTGGAACCCGAAGATGAAACCCTTCATCTTTGAAAAACGCAGCTCGATCTACATTATCGACCTTGGCATCACCGTCCAACAACTTCACACCGCCACCAATTTTCTGAGCAACATCGCCGCCAAAGGTGGAAAAGTCCTTTTAGTCGGCTGCAAAAAGCAGGCGCAAGAAGCCGTTAAGGAAGCCGCCACCGCATGCGGTCACTACTACGTCAACCAGCGCTGGCTGGGCGGCACCCTCACTAATCTGACCACCATCCGCAAGAGCATCGCCCGCCTCAAATACATCGAGAACCTTGAAAAACAGCCCGAGTATTCCAAGATGGGCAAGCAGGAAATCGCCGCCGTCAAACGTGAAGGCGCAAAACTCTTCCGTAACCTCGAAGGCATCCGCAACATGGATAAAAATCCGGATGCGCTGATCATCATCGACACCACCCGCGAAGCTATCGCCGTCGCCGAAGCGCGCCGCCTCAAAATTCCCGTAGTCGCCATCGTGGATACGAATGCCAACCCGGAACTGATCGACTACCCGATCGCCGGCAACGACGACGCCATCCGCTCCATCCGCATCATCCTGCAGAAACTCGTGGACGCTCTCGTCTCCGGCGGCGGCCACACCGCCAAAACCGATCAGGATGCGATGACCGCCGTAGCCGAATAATCTCCTCCCCTTCCAACAACCTCGCGCGCGGCCGAAGCACCCCTTCGGCTGCGCCCATTTCAACCCAATCTGTTTATGAGCGAAATCAATCCTCAACTCGTTAAAACCCTTCGCGACAAAACCAGCGCCGGCATGATGGACTGCAAACGTGCCCTCACCGAAGCAGGTGGCGACCTGGAAAAAGCCGAAGACCTTCTCCGCAAAAAAGGCATTCTTAAAGCCGGATCGAAATCAACTCGCGCCACCAAGGAAGGCGTCATCGCCTCCTACATCCACATGCAAGGTAAAGTCGGCGTGCTCGTGGAAATCAACTGCGAAACGGACTTCGTCGCCAAGAACGAAGCCTTCCGCGACTTCGTTAAAGACATCACCCTGCACATCGCCGCCTCCAGCCCTATCTGCGTCTCCCGCGAATCCGTTCCTGCCACGCTCGTCGCGCGTGAACGCGAAATTGCCGCCGACCAGGTCAAAGGCAAGCCCGCCAACATCGTCGAGAAAATCGTCGAAGGCAAAATCGACAAGTATTTTGCCAGCGTCTGCCTGCTCGACCAAGCCTTCATCAAGAACCCGGACCAGACCGTCTCCGATCTCGTCAAGAGCAAGATCGCTGAATTGGGCGAAAACATCGTCATCCGCCGTTTCACCCGCTACATGGTTGGGGAAGCCCTTGAAGTCGAGCAGACTCCCGCTGTCGTTGCGGAATAACCGCCAGGTTCTTTAGCGAACCAATGCCATTCCTAAAAAGCCGTGGAGTAATCCACGGCTTTTTTATTATACCAACTCTCGAAGAAAATCAGACTTTACCGGAGGCGTGTCATCCTGAACGAAGCGAAGGATCTCTCAATCCACTTCCAGTGCAGTTGTCTATGGGGTCCTGAAAAGCTTACGAAGCGCGTTAGTATGCACAGACCTTAGACCATCCGCGTTGTGTCGATCTGGGTAACGTAGTTGGGCTTGAGGAATGCCGGCCCGCCCATCATGGCGGCACCGACGAAGATTTCAGCGTATTTAACGGCGGCTTCGGTGACGGTCTGAACTTCTTCGACGGTTTCGCCCAAGGCGATCATACCGTGGTTCTGGATGAGGATGAGTTTGGGGATGGTCTTGTAGCGGTCGCGCCAGAGGGTGATTCTGCGCCGGATTTCCTTGGCGAGCAGCATGCCGGGTGGCATGAAGGGGACGAGGACGCTGGCCTGGCCGCAGGCGAGGATTTCGTGGGGGAGGTTGCGACGGTCCGAGAATTGCCGGGCGCGCGGGGAGCAGATGACCTGGTTGATGGGGATGGGCTGCGTGTGGGCGGCGTAGCGGACGCCTTCAAAGGCGAAGAGATCGGCGAAGGCGAGGGCGTCGGCGCTGGGGGTCGGGGCGGCGGGGTTCGTCTGGGCTTCGGCGATTTGCTCGGGGGTGCAGGCGTCGTCCCCGGCGATGAGGGCCTGGGCTTTGGCGAGGTTGAATTCCACGAGGCTGCCGCTTTCGAGTCGGGCCAGGCGGGTGTGTGCGGCGCTAACGGCGAAGGTTTTGCCGCCGGGAAGCAGGGCGGCGACGGCTCCTTCGCTGCCGATGACGAGGCGGGTGCGGTGAGCGCCGACCCAGTGGGCCAGGGCGAGCAGGTCGTTGCTCATTGGAAAAAGTTCGGTCATTTGATGAGTCCCCAGTGGTTGTTGAAAGGCCAGTAAACGAAGAGGCCGCAGCCCATGAGGTTGTCTTGCGGAACGGTGCCCCAGTAGCGGCTGTCGGAGCTACTGTAAGAGTTGTCGCCCAAGGCGAAGTAGCGTTTTTCGGGTATGCGGTAAGGGGAATCCGGGCTGGTGAGATACTTCGCGCCGGAATCCATTGGACCGCGAGCCAACGGAGGGTTGCTATAACCACGATAGCCGTCCTTAGTTGCCATGACGCGCTCGAAGGCGGGGCCGGTGGCGAGGTGGCCGTTAGTGTAGAGCCAAGGCGAATCGATGCGCAGTTCGTCGCCGGGCAGTCCCGCAAGGCGTTTGATGTAGTATTGCGATGGGGCACCAGGGTTTTGTAGATTTTCCTGGGTGAGAATATCGGCGGTGCTGAAGACGAAGACCTCGCCGCGGCGCGGCAGGCGAAAGTTGTAGGCAATTTTGTTGACGAAGACGTGGTCGCCAGTGTCGGCGTAGCCGCAAGCGATGACTTGCCCGGCTTTCAGTGGGGTGCCTGGGGTGATGCCGAAGGCTTTTGCCACGGCGGCAGCGCTACCGGGGATGGAGAAGCGCTGGTGCTCGCAGACGAGCTCGACGTTGCTGAAGAAACGGAAATGGGTAACGTCCCGGAGGCCAAGGACGGTGTCGTCGGTTTCAGAGACAACGCGGAAATGGCTACGGCCTTTCCAGATGAGATCGAAGGCGCGCTGGAGGGGGTTGGGAGGCGGAGTCTGCGTTTCGGTAACGATGATACCGTTGAGCGTCGGCTGCATGGAGCCGGTGGGGATGGTGAAGGGCTGGAGGAAGAAGGTGCGGATGCCTAGGGCGATAACGATGGCAACGAGGAAGACTTCGCAATTTTCGCGGATGTCCGGGTGATTGGGGATGGGGAAGCGGTCTTCAAACTGATGCGTGATGACGCTGGCAGCGTTTTCAATTTTTTCGCGGTCTTGAGTTTTCAGAGCGTCTGCAAGATCCTGAATGCGACCTTCCAAAAGGGTAAGTTCATGGGGTTGCAGCAGGTCGCTCTTGTAACGGAGCATTTTGCGCGCGGCGTGGAGGAGTTCTTCGCCGTTTTTCACGTAGCGTGGAATAAAGAGACCGAACATAAATTAAGGTGGGCTGGTTTGGCGGGCGATCTTTGGGAAGCGGTCGGCCCGGTAGGCCGGAAAGATCAGCGCGCGGACGAGAGTGTCAGGCCGCGCGTAGCGAGAATCAAGCTTTGTGGCGTGGGCGAGGGATTCGGCGGCTTCGCGGAGATGCCCGAGGTCGTCTTCGGCCAGCGCAATGGCGGCGAAGATTTCGGCAGATTGATCATGTGCCAGTGCGGAGGCGTGTCGGAATTCCGTAATGGCTTGCTGGGGCTTGCCCGCGTCGAGGGCGGAGTAGCCGCGTCCCAGCCAAGCGTTGAAGGAGAAGGGGTTTTCGAGCGAGGTTTCCTGCCAAAGGGTGGCGTGGTTGCGCCAGACGGGCTGCTGGTGAAGCGTCACGGCAGCCAGCACGGCGATGACGGCTAGGGCGGCCCAGGAAATGAGGGTTTGCGCGGTTTCCCGGTTTTTTTTGCGGGGTCCGAGGAGTGCGGCGAGCGCCACAGCGAGAGCGAGGGCCACGCCGGTCATGGGGAGGTAGAGGAAGCGGTCCGCCATAGGGCGGTAGATGGGAAGTAGATTGGAGACGGGCAGCATGGCCGCGACGAAAAGGGCGCTGGCGAGGGCTATTTTGCGGTTTCGTAGGGAAGCGATGATGGCTGCCGCCGCGAGAGCGAGGAGGCCGAGTAGCGCCCATACGGGGTCGATGTTGCGGAGGTTGTAGGGGCCGTAATCGGCGCAGAGATGGGAGGGCCAGACGATGCGCAGGAATTCGGCGGCCCAGATGCGGCTTTGAATGTTCAGCCAGCCGAGTGCTGTCGGGGCAATGGGTGAGGGAGGAGGATCGAAGATGAGTGAGGGGTGGGGCTCCAAGGCGAAACGTAGGACGAGAAAGGTGCCTACGGCGAGGGTGGAGGCGGCGATGAGGAGCTGCCAGGGTCGGCGGGTTTGGCGGTTTTCCCAGCGGAACAGGAACCAGTAAGCGGCGAGCACGACGGGGCCGGCGATGCCGGATTCTTTGGAGGCCACGGAAAGAAAGAGACACGCCACGGTGAGGAGGGCGGGCCCCCAGGTTGTTCGTTTTTCTCCAGGCTGGAATGCGGCGGCGGCGTTGAAGCCAGCGAGGAGGTAGAGGGTTGCCAGGAGGTCTTTGCGGTTGCTGATTTCCACGACGGCTTCGCAGTGGAGCGGGTGAACGGCGAAGAGGAGCGCGGCCAGCAGCGAGGCGCGGCGGCTGCCGGTGAGAAGGAAGAGCCAGCGGAAGAGGAGGGCGACGGCGGCTCCGTGGAGGAGGAGATTGGTGAAGCGGTAGCCTGCCGGATTTTTCCCCCAGAGGAGGGAATCGACCATCAGCGTGAGGAGTTGCAGGGGGCGGTTGAAGTCGAGCACGTCCATGCTGAGCACGCGCAGGGTGAGGACGTCGGCGAGGTGCCGGGGCTGGTGGATGAAGGTGTCGTCGCGGACTTCGGTTACGGAGTCGTAGGAGAAGTCGTAGGGGAGCGTGGGCAGGTAGAGCGCGATGGCGACGAGGGCGGCCACGAGCATCCAGATTTTTAGAGTCCAACGCATTGCTTTTGTGCTTTTTGCGTCTTCTTGAGGCTAAGTCCGGGAAAACCGGCGCTCGAACACGGCGGCTACGCGGTCGGCCACGGATCGGACGTCTGCGGGTTGGCCGGTTTCGCGTTCGAGGTTGGTCATTTCCACTCCGGCGATGCCACAGGGAGTGATCTGGTGGAAGGGGGCAAGATCGCCGCAGACGTTGAGCGCGAAGCCGTGCATGGATATCCAGTGACGGACGCCGACGCCGATGGAGGCAATTTTGCGTTCGCCGATCCAGACGCCGGTGAGGCCTTCACGGCGCACGGCATTGAGGCCGTATTCCGAGAGGGCTTCAAAGAGGGCTTCCTCCAACTCGCGCAGATAGCGGTGGAGATCCTGGCCGCGCTGGATGAGATCGAGGATCGGGTAGCCGACGAGTTGGCCGGGGCCGTGGTAGGTGGCTTGGCCGCCCCGGTTGATTTTGACGACGGGGTGCGGGAGATGGGAGGGGTCGCGCAGGCTCGACTGGTCCGGGGTGCGCCCAATGGTGTAAACGGGCTCGTGTTCGAGCAGGAGCAGGAGGTCCTGTTTGGGTTGCGGGCCGGTGCGTTCGGCGACGAGGGCGTCCTGCAATTTGAGGGCGTCTTCAAAGGTGATCCGGCCGAGCCAGCGGGTTTCGAGGGTCATATCTGGTGCAGGATTTTGACGCCGAGTTTGGCGGAGTCGTGGTTTTGGAAATGGGTGAGGCCAATCGCCAAGGCATCGGCGGCATCGGCTTGCGGAGTTTCGGTGAGACCGAGGAGGGCGCGGATCATGAAGGCCACCTGCTCTTTGGCCGCGCCGCCGCGTCCCACGACGGCTTGCTTCACGTCCGTGGGCGCGTATTCGTAGACAGGCAGTCCGCGTTGGGACAGGGCGAGGATGGCTGCGCCGCGCGCCGCGCCGAGGGTGATAGCGGTGCGGTGACTCTGGACGTAGATGACGGCTTCGATGGCTGCGCACTCCGGTTCGTAACGCCGGATGAGTTCCGCGAGCCGTTCGTGGATGGCGACGAGGCAGGCGGAGGGAAGGAGCTTGGTCGGATTGGGGATGGTACCGTATTCGAGCGCCCGCGCTTTCGAGCCCGCAAGCCGCTCCAGCACGGCGAAGCCGGTGCAGCGGAGCGAGGGGTCGATGGCGAGGAGGCGCATGGGTGCTTTCTATTTGAACGCAACGCGGGCGGTTGTCCACGTTGAAACGAAACGGAGTTTCTGAAAGCGGGCGTTCTAACGGTTTTTGTCGACGAGTGAACGGGAACGCTTGGCGTCTTCATCATCGAGAACCACTTGCAATTCGGCGTTAATCATCGCTGGGATGGTATGGTCGGTTGCGCGACGTGCCACAGGCAGGGGGCTGCGGGTAGGACGATTCAGGGGCTGTGCTGGAACCTTTTTCTTCATTTGAGGAACGGTGGGATTAGGGGCCGACACTGAATGGATGTGGACTCTGGGCAATATCGTCGACTTTAACAATTTTTCCGTCGATCTCTGCACGGTCTCCCGGAAGGAGGTGGATGTCCGGCGGAATTTCGAGGGTAATAAATGTTGGGACTTTATAATGCGGTGGAAGGAGTATCGGGGTGAGGTATGTAACCTTATACCCAAGATGATCTGGCGTGTATAATATGTAGCGGCGGCAAGGCTGGCCATCACTGTTGTCTTCCGTGATCAGAAGGCGACGCGTGTCTGGCTGATATTGGATTTCTGTGTTTCGTGCAACGCGATCAGGATGATCGTAGTGTGAATACAAACTTTCGGCGCAGGCGTAGCCGCAACCGTTACTGTCCGTGGGTTCGTAGTAAGACGAGGTGGCGTCCCTTACCCCGATGTTTATGTTCTTTGGAACTTCGGTGATGCCTCCAGTGTCATGCTCAAGTCTCTCGCTGAGGTGAAGAAAAAAGACATGCCCGGTCCCAGGATGTTTGAATGACAGGGTTTTGGGGTTGATGTGAACCTTGATTGAAGTGGGTTTAATGGACTGTGGAGCAGTCGATGGCTGACTTGCCTTTGGAGCAGTGGATGTTTGGCAGCCTGCGCTAAAGGCGGCGATGAATATCACGAGGACACGAAGACGCATAGTTTCTTAATCTTCTAAAACAACTCCCCCGCTTTGCCCGGCACGGGGACGCCGACCTTTTTATAGGCGGGGGGGAGGGCGACGCGGCCTTGCGGGGTGCGCTTGAGGTAGCCTTGCATGATGAGGTAGGGTTCGTTGACTTCTTCCAGCGTCCCGGATTCTTCGCCGATAGCGACGGCCAGGGAGTTCAGGCCGACGGGGCCGCCTTGGAATTTGTGGATCAAGGTTTCCAGGATGCGCTTGTCCATTTCGTCGAAGCCGTCGGCGTCGATATCGAGCATGGCGAGGGCGCGGTCGGCGACGTCGCGGTTGATGGCGGAGTCGGCACGGACTTGGGCGTAGTCACGCACCCAGCGCAGGAGGTTGTTGGCGATGCGCGGCGTGCCGCGCGAGCGGGCGGCGATTTCGAGCGCGCCTGCGGCGTCGATGTCGATGTTGAGGATGCGGGCGCTGCGCTGGAGGATTTTCTGGAGTTCGTCGGCGACGTAGTAGTCGAGGCGGCTCGACATGCCGAAGCGGGAGCGCAGGGGGGAGGAGATCATGCCGGAGCGGGTGGTGGCGCCGATCAAGGTGAATTTTGGGAGGTTCAGGCGGACGCTCCGGGCGTTGGGGCCCTGGTCGATGATGATGTCGAGCTTGAAGTCCTCCATGGCCGGGTAGAGGTATTCCTCGATGGCGGGCTGGAGGCGGTGGATTTCGTCGATGAAGAGGACGTCGCCGCGTTCGAGGGTGGTGAGGAGGCCCGCGAGGTCGCCCGCTTTTTCGATGGTGGGGCCGCTGGTGCTCTTGATGGCGACGCCCATGGCGTTGGCCAGAATGTAGGCGAGGGTGGTTTTGCCGAGGCCGGGGGGGCCGCTGAGGAGGATGTGGTCGAGGACGTCGCCGCGCTGCTGGGCGGCTTGGACCATGACTTCGAGGCGTTCGCAGACTTTCTCCTGCCCGGCGAACTCGCTGAACATGGGCGGTCGCAGGGAGATGTCGAACGGGGTGTCCGGGGCGTCGAGGGTGCTTGTTACAAAGTTGTCAGCCACGGAGGGATTGAAATGCGGGTTTTGCAGCTTGGCAAGGGCAGAAATCAAGAAGCAGTTGAGAGAAACTTTGTGCCGCAGCTATTATTTTCCTCAACATTCCACTTTCTTTTCTCTCCGCCGGGATTCGAGCATCTGGTCGTGGGCGGCTTCTTCGAGGCCTTCGGTGATGAGTTCTTCGCCCAGACTTTCGCCTCCATCGATGTCCGCTTGGTGAACGTGACGACCCAAAGTGGGGGCAACGCTATCAGTTTCCGTGATGGCTCCCAGCATTTCATTTTCCTCATCGTTGGGATGGGGTTCGTGATGACCACCGTGGAGTTCCAGAAATGCGCACTGCCAGTCCGCTTCGGTGGGGGAAGTGTGTCCGTTGATTATGGCAAGTTCGGCGGCCCGTTGCCGAACAGTATCGGCGGAGGGCGTTCCCATTCCCTCGTCATGGCTGAGAATCTTTCCTGAAACCGGTCGCGAAATCTTCATAGATACGATTACACCCAGAACTGCCCCTATTCAAGGGGAAGATAGGAGGAGAAGTCTGAGAAAAAAGCGCAGGCCTCGCGCTCCAGGCACGAGGGAATTACTGGGCCTTAATCTTGGCTAGCGCGGGCAGCTTGAGCTTTTCCACGAGCGCTTGACCAAACACCAACAATCCTAGAAGCGCGAGGCCGAAGACCGTGGAAGGTTCCGGCGCAGCGACCAATTGATTACGCACATCAGCAGGGATTGCGCTCGGCAGGACAATTAAATCCTGCATGCTCGCATCCACGGGACGGAGAATGTAACCAGTGTTCTGGCTGAAATTGGATAAAATTGCGCTGGGTGAAGCGGCGTTGAGTTGGGCTAGATCCGCTGCATAGACCGACTGAATTTCCGGGCTGAACCCAGCACCTGAAATGGAGAAAAGTCCACTGCCGGTCGTGGTTCCCACCGCCGTGCTGTTATAAAGAGCGGCCCACATTGCCAAATTCAATGCCGCACCTTGGGCATTCGTGGTGATTGTCTGGTTGTCCTGAGCCCAAATGTAGGATGCGTTTTCGATACCGCCTGTCACGGACCAAGAAGGCGGGTTCAATCCGAATTTTGCGCTTTCAAGGGTTATGGCATTGTAAGCCGCTGTCCCAACGGACAGATGCCCGCCAGGACTCAAGCAAAACGCGTTGAAGGTCTGTCCGTTGAGCGGATTGCTCATGTCCAATTGCCCCACATAGATGCCAGCTTCCGTATGGGAACCGCCGATGTAATCGGTGGGATAAGTGATGTCGATCTGGCCGGAGCCGTCAGCCAAGCCGGGCCCCGTGTAAGTATAATCGAGGGACGCCTGTGCACTCGTGACTGCGAGCGCTGCTACAACAAAGGCTGTAAAAGTTTTCATGCGATGCGGGAGTTGGTTCTTCAGCAGATGCACGTGAGGTGAACCACTAAGTCTGATTTTTCCCCGGTGAATCTTGCGTGTTTATGCGTAGAATCACACGAAATGTCAATGGAAATCCGCTGATAAGCGTATATTTACATCCATGGCAAGGAAAAACTCTACGAATTCCTCGTGGATACACCGCTTTAACCCTAATCGGGTACGCTATCCCCTTGCTGGAACATCCGGCGGATGACCTCTTCGATGGGGATTTCCTGGACGTTGATGTCGGTGACTTTGTCGCGGGCGAGCACGGCCCGGCAGGTTTCGGCGACGCTGGCGCGGGGGACTTTGAGGAGGACGGTTTGCGGGGTTTGCTCGGTGATTTCGCCGAAGGCGGTGAAGTCGCGCGCGGCAGCGTCCTCGAAAGTGAAGTTGACGATCTTGTGCGTGGAAAAGCGGTCCACGATGGTGTTGAGCGGGCCGTCAAAGATGATCCGCCCGTGGTCAATGATGATGACCCGATGGCAGAGTTCCTCGATGTCCTGCATGTAGTGACTGGTGAGCATCGTGACGATGCGGTGGTCGCTATGGTAGTGTTTGAGGAATTCGCGGACTTTTTTGGCGCTGCCCACGTCCAGGCCGATGGTCGGTTCGTCTAGGAAGAGGACACGCGGAGTGTGGAGCAGGGCGGCGATCAACTCCATTTTCATCCTTTCACCCAAGCTCAGTTCCCGGACCATGACGTTAAGCTTGTCAGTGACGACGAGCAACTCGGAGAGGCCCCCGACGATCCGGTTGAAGTCTTTGCGGTCGATGCCGTAGATGGCCCGGTTGAGTTCGAGGGATTCGCGGGCAGGGAGGTCCCACCAGAGGGCGTTTTTTTGTCCCAAGAGCAGCGCGAATTGCCGCTTGAGTTCGTCTTTGCGCTCCCACGGGACATGGCCGAGGACGCGGGCTTCGCCGCTGCTCGGGTTGAGCAGACCGGAGAGCATTTTTAAGACGGTGGTTTTGCCCGCGCCGTTAGGGCCGAGAAATCCGACCAGTTCGCCTTCTTCAATGGTGAAGCTCACGCCATCGGCGGCGCGTGTTTCGTCGTATTGGCGGCGCGCCAATCCTTTGACGGCACCCCACAATCCGGCTTCCTTGCGGTAGGTGCGGTAAATCTTTGTCAGGTTGCGAGTTTCAACAGCGGGCATGGGAGGGGAGGATAGTGGATCGGCGGCGCGCTTCAATCCGCAATTGCCTTCGCCCTTGCCTCTCTCGCGCTTTTCCTTATTGTGAGTGGCTCCAACTGACCCCTTGCCCATGAAACTGACTGCACCGATTATTTTTGAACCGCTTTATATGGAACGCGTATGGGGCGGACGCAAGCTGTAAACACTTTTTGGAAAACCGCTTCCGGGTGGGGCGGTGATTGGCGAGGCTTGGGAATTGGTGGACCGCGAGGAGGCGCAGAGTGTGGTGCATTGCGGGTTGCTGCGCGGGGCGACGCTGAACGAGCTTTGGACCCAGAAGCGCGAGTTGGTTTTTGGCACGCGTTACGCCGGAATGACCGGACGGTTCCCGTTGCTTTTTAAACTTCTGGACGCTGCGGAGAAGCTTTCCGTGCAGGTGCATCCTCCAACGGCAGTGGCTCCGGCGCTCAAGGGTGAATCCAAGACGGAGATGTGGTATGTCTTGGAAGCGGAGGAAGGGGCGGATATTTTCGCGGGGCTCAAGGCAGGGACGACCCGCGAGCAGTTTGAAAAGGCTTTGGAAACCGGGCGCTGCTCCAGTTTGCTTCACCGGATTCCGACGCATGCGGGCGACTGCATTTTTATTCCGAGCGGACGGGTTCATGCGATCGGCGGGGGTAATTTGATTGTGGAGGTGCAGCAGAACAGCGATACAACGTATCGGGTTTTTGACTGGAATCGGACGGGGCTCGACGGCAAGCCGCGCGCGCTACATGTGGCGGAGTCGATACGCTCGATTGATTTCGATGATTACGAGCCGGAGCTTCAGAGGCCGGAGGGCGATCCGCTGGTGAAGTGCGACTATTTTCAGATTGAACGCTGGACGCTGGACGCGCCGCAGGAGGCTGCGCCCGCCGGGGATTTCGCCGTGGTGACGTGCCTCTCGGGGCAGGTGACGTGCGCCGGGGAGTCGTTTGGGCCGGGGCAGTTTTTCCTGATTCCGGCGACGCTGGAGGATCGAACAATCGCGGCTGCCGCATCGGGGACGACGGTGCTGCGGACGACGATCCCGTAAGGATTGCCGTGGTTTTTATTTGCAGACGGCTGCGCGAACCTGCCCATGATGGCGGGAAGGTTGGCGCAACCGTCTGCAAGAGTCGCCGATTTTAGGACACTGGCTCATTATGCCGCCAAGGGCAGCACGCCGAAGTCGCACTCGAGATCGGCCAAGGCGGCGATCCGTGCGGCTTTGGGCGGGACCCCTGCCTCTGTGTAGATGGTGGTTAACTCCTCCATGGCTTCATAGAGAGCCCTCAAGGGGTCTGCCAGGAGTTCATTCCGGCCCAGGCTGCCGGGGTTGTTTCCATTGTTGTTCATAATTTTTGGAATGGTTGATGGTTGAAAAAGGAAAAACCCACTGCCGTTTCCAGCAGTGGGTTTTTTGGAAAATTGCTTAATGGGTTCGTTTTACTTTTTTCCTGTTCCACTGCCGGGCTGCATCCACTGGACGCCGTGACGAAGGCAAATGCCACGATTGAGCTGACGCATCGTTGCGCAAGCTCCGGTCGGTTTCATCGTGGTGGAATAAGTAAACATCGTCGGGCGGAAAAATGTCATAAATGCGGGGCGGGCGTCAAGCTTCAACGCGGGAAAATGCGCTGTAAATCGGCTTCGTCTACTCCTTCGATGCGGACGACTTTGAGTCGGGCTGTCTCGCCACGCAGGAGTGTCACGGCATTGAGGCGCACGCCGAAGGTTTCAGCCAGGAAACGGACGAGTTCGGCGTTGGCTTTCCCTTCGACTGCCGGGGCTTTGATTTTCAATTTGAGCCGGTCGCCCATCCAGCCGACAATTTCGCTTCGGGGGGCGTTGGGGGTGGTCTGGAGGTTGAGCGTGAGGGGCATGGGCGGAGGGAAGTCTATGCAGAATGACCGGGAAAGTCCAAATTCGTTGTTTCTTCGCTTGATGTTGGCTCGGTTACGCGGCATTTCTTAAAGTCGGTAAAGAAGCCTTTCTGATTTTTCCCCTGATATTCCTTTCTCATGCGTTCCTCCAGTTTCATTACCCCTATCCTGGGCGCGGTTTTGCTTATGGCGGGGGGGGGATATGGTCTTTGGTATGTAACCAAGCCACCCGTGCCTCCAAGCGTGGAACTGGTGACGCCCGAGCTGGCGATGGAGCCGCTGGATGAGCTTCATTCCAAGCCGCTCTATTTTACGCTTGGGGCGGTTTCCTGGATGAAGGAGCACTGGACGCAATGGGGGGCGGCATTTGGCCCGCAGGCTGCGTCGCCGGAAGATATGGCTCTGCAATTTGAAGCGTCGGCTCAATCGCCACAGGAGTGGCGCGCGCTTGATCGCAAGTGGCATTTCGGCGCAGTGCTTTTGGCGGGCGATCCGACGACTTTCCACCCGCTGTTGGATCACCTCCGGCAGTCTCAGGACTGGACGTTGACCCGGCTCGATACGGCCGGTTTTGTGTTTGAGCGGAGTCCCGCCCGTGCATGGACGGTGGCGGATGTGACACCGGTTCTCGCCACTTTTGAGACGCATACTCCAAAAGAACAGAGGGAGGCACGCGTGGCAATCACCCGCCGTCTTATTTTCTTGGGGGAAATGACGAAGGCCAAAACGCTTCTGGAAGAGGTGCTCAAAAACGATTCGGAATCGGCTTCGGCTTGGAGCGAGATGGCGTCGATGTATGCCCTGCAAGGCCAGTGGCAACAGTCGCTCAAGGCAACGGAGCGTGCACTTGCTGCCGACAAGCGTTACCGTCCGGCCCAATTCATCCAAGCGAATGCTTTTTACGCGCTCGGACGGTTTGGCGATGCTCTGACTGTAACGCGCGTGCTTTATGATGCGGCTCCCGCTGATGCCCAGACGCTCCTGCTCCACGCCAAGGTGACACATGCGGCGCACGCGTTTGGAGAGGAGATCGAAGTTTTGCAAAGGATGATCGGCCTGATGCAGGGACGGTCGCAGCCGGTGGGGGTATGGCAAATCTTATTGGGGCAGGCCTATGCTGCCACTGGCGCGGGTCCGCTGGCGGAAGACCAGTTTAAGGAGGCGCTGACAGATCGGAGTCTCTCTGCATCTGACCGGGCTTACGCCCAGAAAGCTTTGGAGCGGGTTGGTACGACCACGCAAGGGGATATGCTAAACAATGTGCCGGCTTTCAAGCAATCTTCTCTGCTTGACGTTCCGGATTATCGTCCCTAGGTTTTACGGGTTATCCGAAGCGCGAGTGGGCTTATCCCCCACTCTTTTTTGTCTCCGGACACCACGTTTTTTTATGAATAGCGATCTCATTTCAGGGTTGGATTATTTTGAACGCGAGAAGGGCATTAAGCGCGAAGTGCTGGTTGAAGCCGTGCAAAACGCCTTGCTTTCCGCGTCCAAGAAGGCCATTGGCCCCGCACGGGAATTGCGCATCGAAGTCGATGGCAAGACCGGGGAGATTCGTGCCATCGCCAATCTGTTGGTAGTGGAGACGGTACAGAATGCCCACGACGAAATTTCCCTTTCCAAAGCCCGCGCCGTCCGTCCAGATGCGGCTATTGGCGAGGCGGTCGAGGTGGAAGTGACACCGAGAAACTTTGGGCGCATCGCAGCGCAAACCGCCAAGCAGGCGATGATGCAGCGTATCCGCCAGGCAGAAAAAGAGATGGTCTATGATGAATTCAAGGATCGCGCTGGGGAGATCGTCAGTGGAATTGTCCGTCGGTTTGAGCGTTCCGACGTGATGATTGACCTGGGTAAATTCGAGGCTGTCATGCCCTCCCGCGAGCGCGTCCAGACGGAGGATTATAACATCGGCGACCGCATTCGCGCCTACGTCGTCGCGGTCGAAGTCGGCCCGCGCGGTCCGGAGATCATTCTCTCGCGCAGCCATCCCAATTTCGTCCGACGCCTCTTCGAGACCGAGGTGAGCGAGATCGCCGACAAGACCGTGGAAATCCGCGGCGTTGCCCGCGAGGCTGGCTACCGGACCAAGATCGCCGTCCACAGCGCCAACGACAAAGTGGACCCGGTAGGCGCTTGCGTCGGCATGAAAGGCTCGCGCGTAAAGAATATTGTCCGCGAACTCAATAACGAGAAGGTGGACATCATTCGCTGGAGCGCGGACACGAAAGAATTTGTACTGGAGGCCCTCAAACCCGCCAAGGTGAAGAGTGTGACGCTCAACACCGAGAAGCACGCGATTCACATCCGCGTGGATGAAGATCAGCTTTCGCTGGCGATTGGCAAACGTGGCCAGAATGCCCGGCTGACTTCCCGCCTTGTCGGCTGGGATATCAATATCGAGAAGGACGAAACTGCCAAGGAAGCCTTTGCCCAGAGTGTCACCAAAGCTGCCGGAGGACTAGCCGCCTCGCTGAAGATCGAGGAGGCTGTTGCCCGGAAGCTCATTGCCGCCGGGATGAACAGCGCGGAAGTCATTGTCGGCGCGGAGCCACAGGACATTGCCGATGCCACGGGCGTCGATCTCGAACAAGCTGTGGTGATTTTCAACGCGGCGCTGGCAGAATATCAAAAGGGGACGACCAAGGCGTAAGCTGAGCCCTCAGTTTTTTCAAATTCATAATGGCAACCCGAGCAAATCCTAATCCTCACGGCGCGAAGCGTCCCACATCCCGCAAATCTACGGGAGGTGGAGGTGCATCCAAGTCCAGCCGGGGTTCGGGTAATGCTGCCGCTGCGGCTCCGGTTGCTGCCAGCACGCCGGAGGAAAAACCCACCCCGCCCGCACCCCAGGAGACGGTTTCCTTGATTGACAAGGCAAAGCCTGCTCCCCGTCGCGCCGCCTCGGGTATCAAGCCGTTTTCGGCTTTGCCTCCGATCTCGCGAATTCTCGCGCCGGAGCCGCCGCCCAAGCCCGTCAAGGCCAAGCCAGCCCCGGTGGAAGAGGTTGCGCCTGTTGCGGAATCGATACCGGTTGCCGCTGTTGAAGAGCCCAAGAGTGACGAGAAAATCATTCATATTAAGCCGCCGATCACCGTCAAGGAATTGGCTTCCCAGCTTGGGTTGAAACCCTTTCAGATTATCTCCGATCTGATGGAGATGAATATTTTTGCGGCGATCAATCACACCCTCGAACCGGAAATCGCCACCAATCTTTGCAAACGGCATGGCTTTGTCTTCGAGAAGGAAAAACGCAAGGAAGGTGGCGGCGTTCACAAGGTGGAGCCCGTTGTCGAAGCTCCCAAGCCGCCTCCTGCCCCCAAGAAGGATGAACTGAAAAACCGCGCCCCGATTGTCACGTTCATGGGGCACGTTGACCACGGCAAGACGTCGCTGATGGATTATGTCCGCAAGTCGCGCGTTGCGGCGGGCGAGGCGGGCGGCATTACGCAGCACATCGGAGCTTACAACGTAGAATATAACGGCAATCCGATCACTTTTTTGGATACTCCCGGTCATGCGGCTTTCACCGCCATGCGGGCGCGCGGCGCGAATGTCACGGACATTGTAGTGTTGGTCGTCGCTGCCGATGACGGTATCATGCCGCAGACGGTGGAAGCGTTGAACCACGCCAAGGCCGCCAAGGTGCCAATCCTCGTGGCCATCAATAAGATGGACCTTCCCTCGGCCAATCTGGACCGGGTGAAAGGCCAACTCCAGGAACGCGGCCTTCAGCCGGAAGACTGGGGTGGGGAGACCATCGTATGTCCGGTTTCCGCCACCAAGGGGACCGGCGTCGATCACCTGCTGGAAATGATCCTGCTTCAGTCGGAAATCCTGGAACTCAAGGCGAGCCCGATGGTCGATCCGCGCGGCACCGTCATTGAGGCCCAGGTGGAGCCAGGACGCGGCCCAACCGCCACGATTCTCGTCCGTATGGGCACGCTCAAAGTGGGGCAGCCATTCATTTGCGGCAACTACTCAGGCAAGGTCAAATCCCTCATCGACGACAAGGGCAAGAACGTCAAGCAGGCCGGGCCTTCCACGCCGGTTCAGGTGCTTGGGTTCGCCGGGTTGCCCAACGCAGGCGACGAACTCCTTGTCATGGAGAGCGACAAGGACGCCAAGGCTTTAAGCGAGGAACGCCTCGCTGAGATGCGCGAGGAAAAGCTGGCTACCCCCCGTGGGCGCGCCACGTTGGAAAACCTCTTTGCCAGCCTTGCTGCTGACGCCAAAAAAGGGTTGCGCATTGTGTTGAAGGCGGATGTGCAAGGTTCTCTGGAAGCGCTTGTTTCTTCGCTGGGCCAGATCGACTCGAAGAAAGTTGAACTCGAAATCATCCATTCCGCAGTTGGGCCGATTTCGGAATCGGACGTGATGCTCGCCACGGCTTCCAACGCTGTGATTATTGGCTTCGGCGTGAAGCTGGAGAATACTGCCGCCAACGCCGCCAAGCGCGAGGGCGTTCAAATCAAGCTTTACTCCATCATTTACGAATTGCTGGACCAGGTGAAGGAAGCGATGGCCGGGTTGCTGGATCCCGAGTTGCGCGAAAATGTCATCGGCCACGCCGAAGTGAAGCAGGTTTTCGAGCTGACCAAGGGGATTGTCGCCGGGTGTTCCGTCAGCGACGGGCGGATATTGCGCACGGCGCGCGCACGCGTTCTGCGCCGACGCCAGTCGGTTTACGACGGCAACATTGCCACGCTGCGCAGGTTCCAGGACGACGTGAAGGAAGTCCGTACCGGACTTGAATGCGGCATCAAACTGGGCGATTACACCGAATACGAACCAGGCGACATCATCGAGTGTTACACGCTCGAAAAATTCGCCCAGACCCTGTAGGAATAGAATCTGCGGATTGCGCCGGTGGGCGCAGAGGTTAATCCGCGCGAGTCGCGGAGAACTCTTCTCTTATTTTTCATGAAGCACCGTCTTGTCCGAGTTAAAGAATTGATGAAACGCGAACTTGGCGACCTTATTGGCCGCGAGTTGACGTTCGCGCAACTTGTCACCGTGCAGGACGTCGATGTTACGCCTGATCTCAAACACGCTCATGTTTATGTGAGTGTTCTGGGCGGGGATGAGGCGGCGGCCAATGCTGTGCTGGCAAAGCTTCACGAGCACCGGAAGGATCTGCAGTATAAACTTTCCCGCCGCGTCATCCTGAAATTCACGCCTCAACTCCACTTCAAGCTGGATATTGCCGTGGAGCGGGGGACGCGCGTCATCGACATCCTCAGCAACCTTGTCATCCCGGAGGACGAACCGCTGGGCGAGGAAAATCCGCACGGTCCCCGTTAATCCATGAGCACGAACTGCACCTTTGCCCAGATCGCCGTGGCGTTCCGGTCACACCAACGGTTTGTCGTGATGAGCCATCTGCGGCCCGACGGGGATGCCATCGGCTGCGAAGTGGCTCTGGCGCTTTGCCTCAAGGCGATGGGCAAGGAGGTGGCGGTTTGGAATCATGATGGCGCGCCAGAGAAATTGAAATTCCTGCCCGGCTCGGAACTGATCGTTCAACCGCCTGCGGAACCGGAGGACTTCGATGTGGCTATTGCGGTGGATACTTCCACGCAGCCGCGACTGGGGAATTGCCCCGCTGCCGTCCGCAGCGCGAAGCTTTGGATCAACTTGGATCACCACGTTTCCAACACCGGCTATGGCGATTTGGTTTACATTGACAGCGATGCGCCTGCCGCCGGGCAGATTGTGTTTGAGCTGATTCGCACCGAGGGTCTTCCTTTCACTCCGGCCATCGCCGATAATCTCTGGACCGCCATCGCCACCGACACCGGCTCCTTTCAGTATTCCAACACCACCGCGCGGACGCTTGAAATCGCGGCGGAGTTGAATCGGACAGGGGTGAACATCGGCAAGATTTCCGAGCAGCTTTTTCAGACTCATCCGCGCCGCCAGCTCGAACTGCTGCGGGCGCTGCTCAACACGATGCAATTCACATGCGAGGGGCGCGTGGCCAGCTTTGCACTCACGCGGGCGACCGCTGCCGAGGTGGGAGCCGGACCCGAGGACACCGAGGGACTCATCGACACGCTGCGGGGCACCGAGGGTGTGGTGGTTGCCGTATTTTTTGAGGAGATCGAAGACGGGCGGGTTCGCGTTTCCACGCGATCCAAGGATCCGCTCTATGACGTTTGCAAAATCTGTGCCCAGTTCGGCGGAGGTGGCCACACCCTGGCTGCCGGAGCGCGCGTTGCGGGCGATCTCACCACGGTAGAAACCAAAGTTTTAAAAGCCATCCATGATGCCATCCAACACCCTTGACGGAGTTCTCATTGTAGATAAAGCCCCTGGCATGACCTCGCATGACGTGGTCGCCATTGTTCGGCGCGCGCTTGACACCAAGAAAGTCGGCCATTGCGGCACGCTCGATCCGCTGGCGACGGGACTCTTGATTGTCGTGATCGGACGTGGCACGAAAATCCAGGACTTGCTGATGAGCGAGGATAAGGAATATGTCGGCACGCTGAAGCTGGGCGAGATGACGGACAGCCAGGATGCCGACGGCGTGGTGATGGAGACGCGGCCCGTGCCAGAGTTGACCCGCGAGCGAGTGGACGAGGCGTTCTCCAAGTTCGATGGCGATTTCTACCAGATGCCGCCGATGGTTTCGGCGATCAAGAAGGACGGGGTGCCGCTTTACAAGCTCGCGCGGCAGGGGAAGACGGTGGAGCGCGAGCCGCGTTTTGTGCATATCTTCGCCCATGAAATCCAGCGCGTCGCACCGCCGGAAATTGATTTTCGCGTGGTTTGCAGCAAGGGATTTTATGTGCGCACCTATGCGTTCGACATCGGCAATGACCTCGGCTGCGGTGCGCATTTGAAGGCGCTCCGGCGCACGAAGAGCGGCAAGTTCACGTTGGAATATGCTGTGACCATCGAAGACCTCAAAACCAAGCCACGGGCGGAGATCGTGGCGAAAATCCTGAGCCTGCCCGCAGTCTCGCGGATGCGCGGGGCGTAAACCCGAAATGACTCACGCAAAGACACAAAGGCGCAGAGAGAAGAATGTCTTTCCTTTGCGCCTTTGTGTCTTTGCGTGAGAAAAAAGAACCATGCGTCTCCACCACTCCATTGCTGAACTTGCCACCGTTTCCGGGCCGGTGTTTCTGGCCATTGGCGTGTTTGATGGGGTGCATTTGGGGCATCAGGCGGTGATTGGGCGCGCGTTGGCGGATGCGCATGCGGCCAAGGGAACGGCGGTGGTGGTGACGTTCGAGCCCCACCCAATGCGCGTCATGCGTCCGCAGCAGGCGCCGAGGTTGCTTACTTCCAGTCAACACAAGGCGCTGTTGATTGAGCGGCTTGGGGTTTCGGATTTATTGGTGGTCCCGTTCACGCCGGATTTAGCGGCGGTGACTCCCGAAGATTTTGTGCATCAACTGCATGTTTCCTGCCATCCGTTGCGCGAAATTTGCGTGGGCCATACCTGGTCCTTCGGGCGAAACCGTGTGGGGAATTTGGAACTGCTCAAAGCCATGGGCGACCGGCTTGGCTTCGATGAAGTGGGCATTCCCGCCGTGGAGGTGGATGGGGTGGTGGTCAGCAGCACGCTGGTGCGCGCCGCCGTGGAAGCGGGCGATCTGGAAAAAGCTTCGCAGTTGCTGGGACGCGATTTCACCCTCTTGGGCATTGTGGAGCATGGAGACCATCTGGGACGCACCATTGGTTTTCCCACCGCCAACTTGAGCGCCCATAATGAGCAGTTTCCACCCAATGGCGTGTATGCCGTGGAGGCGCTTTGCGCGGGGAAGATGTTGCCTGGCGTGGTAAACATCGGCGTGCGCCCCACGATCGAAAACGCCAGTGGCGAGCGCGTGCTGGAGCTGCATCTTCTGGATTTCGACGCTGATCTTTACGGGCAGGATGTGGAAGTGATCTTCCGGCAGTTTTTGCGAGCGGAACGGAAATTTTCCGGACTCGATGCGCTCAAGGCACAGATTGCCTGCGACGTGACGGATGCGCGGCGTGTTTTGGGAATTTAGCCGCAAAAATAGATTTTCTTTGCGGTGGAGGGGTGGCTGATTTTTAATGCAGAGACATGTTCCATATCACCCTCCTCGGCAGCGGCAGCGCGGGCAATTGCTCTTTGGTGGAATCGAGCGGCTGCCGCCTGCTTGTGGATGGAGGGCTGAGCGCCAAGCAAATCACGGCACGGCTCGCGTCCGTGGGGGTGGAGCCAGCGATGCTCGATGGTATTCTTATCACCCATGAACACGCCGATCATGTCAGCGGGTTGCGCGTGCTGTGCAAAAAGACACCCATTCCGGTATATTGCACGGCGCTTACTGCGGAAATGCTCCGCAAGGAGGAGTTGGCGCTGCACCCGGATGTGCGCCAGTTCCAAGCCGGGGCGCGGTTTGCCATCAAGGACATTGAGGTGCAGACGTTTTCGGTGCCGCACGATGCGGTCGATCCCATCGGGCTGACGCTGCATCACGGGGAGGAGGCGCTGGGGTTTCTGACGGACTTGGGCAAATGCACCAATCTCGCGCGGGAACGGGTGCGGGGGGTGAGCACGCTGGTCATTGAGACCAACCACGATGAGAAGACGCTGCAAAACGATCTGCGTCGCCCTTGGGCGTTGAAGCAGCGGATTATGTCCATCCACGGCCACCTTTCCAACAGCGCCGCCGCCACCGAGTTGGTGGGGCTGTTGGAACACGGGCTTAATCGGGTCATCCTGTGCCATTTGAGCCGCGACTGCAATTCGCCGGAGCTGGCGCTGGGAGAGGTGTGCGCCAAGCTTGCCGCCGCCGGAGCTGGAGACGCTGTGGAGGTCTATTGCGCCAGGCAAAAGGAGGTCAGCCCGCGGTTCGCCATCAGGCGGAGCCTGGAGGTTTTTTCGAAATAGACCAGAAATCGGGTTTTTCAGGCGATTCCGATTTGGATTCCGACTGTGCTGCCGCTGACCCGTCCGAAGCGGGAGGTGGAGCTATAAGGGCCGGTTCGTTGCGAGGATCTTCCTCGATCACGCAGGCGGCGGAAAGATTCATGATGCGCTCGATTTCCTGCAAACGGTGCTGGGCGTTGGCGGCTTCGCGCGTGCCCGGCATCTCTTCGATGATCCTGAGCAGAATGGCGCGTGCCCGGGGGCCATCGTGCTGATGGAACCAGCAAATATCGACCAGCCGCTGGGAAAAAAAGGCGGCGTCTTCCAGCGTGCGGTCGGGGTAGGCGAGGGCTTCCACCAGGAACTCTGCCGCCAAGTCGTATTCACCGAGCTTTTCGCAATAGAGCCGGACGATTTCGCTCGCAGCGAGGATATCCTCGGGGTTGTCTTCATAGACCAGCAGGTATTCGTCGAGGGCTCCCTGAATGCCCCCGGCGGCAAGCTGCGCAAGGGCGTCCGCATGGGGGTTGCGCTCGATTTGTTCGTTGGGGGTGAAGAAGACGTTACCCATGAATTCCCCAAAAAGCGGCAGCAGCAAGACGCAAAAGACCACCGCCGTAACCGCGCCCAAGCCAAGAATGGCGAAGTAATAGGTGACCTTTTCGGAAATCCCCAAGAGTTCCGCTTCCTCCAAGGCATGCACATGGTGGATGAGGAAAGCCATCGCGACGAGCAACGCGGCGACAGCGAGCACTCGAGGGGTGAAACGCATATCTTACAATGTAGCCGATAGCGGAAAAAGTCCCAGTGCAAACTTCGCTTGCACGCGGCCATGGTTTTCAGTAATTTCCAAGCAGTCGCGGGTATAGCTTAGTGGTAAAGCTCCATCCTTCCAAGTTGGCTATGCGGGTTCGATTCCCGCTACCCGCTCCAACTTACTTATTTCAAGTGAGTTACGTAAGATAAATCAGTCTGACGAAGAAAAGTCATAACGGTAGGTCATAACAGACTCGCAGAAACGTGCCTATCCGCATAACCGGTGTCCACATCACCACGCCAAGCGTGGTAGGTGCTCGTAATCCGGCTAATATCGGCGTCGGTTAGTTCCCGGTGAACTCGGTCAATGAGCGTACCCATCTTTCGAGCATCAATGAAGAGGGTCTGCTTGCGGCGGTCCCTGAAATTGCGCTTGGCGTCCGCCACTTTGCTCTTCGTGAGGAACCAGAGGCAGACGGGGATTTGCGTGCTGTAAAAGAGTTGGCCCGGCATGGCGACCATGCAGTCCACTAGATCGGCCTCGATAATGGCACGCCGGATGTCCCCTTCGCCGGACTGGTTGGAAGACATGGATCCGTTGGCGAGGACGAACCCGGCCATGCCCGAGGGGGCGAGGTGGTGGATGAAGTGCTGTACCCAGGCGAAGTTGGCGTTGCCCTTGGGCGGGACGCCATACTGCCAGCGTACATCTTCGTCGTTGCGGTGCCAGTCGGAGTCGTTGAAGGGCGGGTTGGCCAGCACATAGTCGGCCCGGAGGTCTTTGTGGAGATCGCGCCGGAAGGTGTCGGCGTGTTCCGGGCCGAAGTCGCCCTCGATGCCCCGGATGGCGAGGTTCATGAGCGCCAGCCGCCGGGTGGTGGAGTTGCTCTCCTGCCCATAAATGGAGATGTCGCCCAAGCGGCCCCCGTGTTCCTCCACGAACTTCTCGCTCTGCACGAACATCCCGCCAGAGCCGCACGCCGGGTCATAGACGCGGCCTTTGTAGGGGGAGAGCATCTCGACCAGCACGCGGACAACGCAGCGTGGAGTGTAGAACTGCCCGCCGTTCTTGCCCTCGGCACTAGCAAACTGGGTCAGGAAATACTCGTAAACGCGGCCCAAGATGTCCTTAGAGCGGTTTTCGGCATCGCCAAGTCCAATAGTGCCGATGACATCAATAAGCTCGCCCAAGCGTTGCTTGTCGAGGCCAGGACGGGCGTAGTCTTTGGGAAGCACACCCTTGAGCCGGGGGTTGTCGCGCTCAATGGCGACCATGGCGTCATCGACGATCTTCCCGATGGTCGGCTGCTTGGCGCTATTTTGAAGATACTTCCACCGAGCAGCAGGCGGGACCCAGAAAACGTTCTCTGCGCGGTATTCATCTTGGTCCTCTGGGTTTGACCCGGCGTAGTCGCCTAAACCTAACGCGAGATTGGCGTGCATTTCCTCGAAAGAGTCAGAGATGTATTTGAGAAAGATCAGGCCAAGGACGACGTGCTTGTACTCCGCCGCGTCCATGTTATTGCGGAGCTTGTCGGCGGTGATCCAAAGCTTTGCCTCAAACCCGAGGTTGGCAGCTTGGTTGTTGGAAGCGTTCTTTGTTTTGGCGGGGGGCATGGGAGGGTTGAGGTAAAGACCGAGAAACTAATGCACCGCACCTTCTTCAGAACAATTACAGACCAATGGGGTATTCGACTTCATGTCAGATTTTTGGCAACTCGCTTTTGGGCACCCGCATACGATGGCAGCAGAATAGTTAATAGGAACATTTTACCGGGCAAGAAGGCAAGCACGGCTTCTGGGAACTGAAGTTTTCAACCATCTCAGCATCCCCAGACTGGAATCTTCCTCTACTCATCCCTACTCACCCTAACCCCAACAAACAACCCGACCATAATAACCAGCCTCTTGGACTATCCCTCCACCTAGCCCAGAAAAATGAGTCTGATCAGCGGCCACACAGTCAGGCGATAGCGTTGAAGGTTTCTTCGAACTCAGCCACTGCGGCCATCATGGCCTCGAAGGTGGGCGTGTCACCGAAGAACATTGGACCAAGCATAGCCTGATAATCGGCGTGCCAAGCGGGGAGATGATTTTCCGGAGGGACAAGGCGGAAGGTGCCTGGTTTGTGGGTGGAGTAGTCCACCCAGGAGAAGCGGAAGAAGATTTCGCGGTGCTCGGCGACCCGCTGGAAAAGGGCTTTGTCTGCAAGGGCACGTTCACCGACTCCGGCCCGGAGCAGGCACCAGAGGTCATAGTAATGCCGGGCCATGCGAAGTTTTCGCGGCTTGTCAGCAGGGCGAAAGGTTTCCTCGTGGAGCAGGCAGGCTTTTTCCCAAAAAGTGCGCTCGGCAGCTAGGACACGGACAAGGAACGGTCCTTTCGGCATGAGCTGAGGGAACACCTCGACGAGATAGGGCTGAACAAGACGTTGCTCGTGCGGCCAGTCGTCGGAACGGGCACCGAGTTCGATCTTCACATGGGGCAGAATGTATCCGACAGCATCCTCGGAAAAGGCGGACGGGTAATGGAGCAGGAGGCACTGGCCGTCCGGCATATCCGGGTCCACTTCGAGTTTCCACCCCGATTCACCCAAGGCGGAACGCAAGCGATCTGCCATTGCAGGCTGGAGCGTTTCCTGAACCCATTGGCGCCCGGCTTCCATGAGCGCCTCAAGCCTCACCTTGCGCTGTTTTTTGCTGAGAGCCTTGTCAGGCGCGGCATCACCACCAAAACCCAGAGCTTCCTTGTCCACGATAAGATCGATGTCTTCGGAAAAGCGTTCGATCAGTTTCCATGCTTTCGATAACGAGGTGCCGCCTTTGAAAGTAAGGTGATTCCCGATGCCGGGCAGGGAAAAAAGTTCCTGCAGGGTCCAACAAACCCAAAAATCTTTTTCCACGCTCTCGGCCTGAAGACCTATGGACGATTGGAGTTGGAAACATGCCTTGCGGCGCTCCTCGGGAGTGAGTTGGATGAAGGCGTCCATAATCAGTGGGCTGCAGAGCCGACGGCCACGCGACGGAAGATGTCGCCAATCCATGCCGGAGCGGAGGCCGCATCTGCAGGCAATGCCATGCGGTCTGCCGGAGTCAAATTCCGTCGGAGTCTGGCGATAGTATCGTCATCCACGAACCGTCGCCCGATCCAGCGGAGGGCCAGAATGACCTGTGCGCTCTTGGGGTTCTTCGTGGAAACAAAGCGCGGTGACACATGGCGGAGAACGATCTCGCCCTTGCCTTGCCGGATGCGACGGCTGGGTCCGGTAGTCAGCAGCCATGGGCGCATGGGAATCTGATCACTCAAGCCGAGGGCGTTGGCAGCGTGAGCCCCTGTTGGAAAGAGTTTGGAATTGTCCATCCGGGCGATGGCTGCATGAAGATCGCGGGGGTCCGGCCCAAGCTGCCCCAGAAGCGGATGATTCGTTGGGACGTGATACAGACCACGCCCCGCCCGGCGGATGTGCCCAGCTTGGCAGTGACGGGAAAGCGCCTTGTCCACAGCGGCGCGAGAGCCGAGGTTGCTGAAATCCTTCGGCATCCAGACACGACCATGCGGCCCAGACCGGATGCGGTCGAGGATGGCGGCGTCAATAGAATCAGCGTGTGTTTTCATGGCTTTCTGTCAGAATAATCTATTGATCTTCTGACAAAAGGCAAGGATGGGCTGCCGACAATCATGGCTGAAAGCCTACGGATACCCCTCCGAAGGGCAATTTGGGATCAGGCTAAGCCTTTAATCCGCGACTCTTCAGCAGACCAAGACGCACAAAATTGAGGGTTTTGCCAAACAAACGCGACTTGTTGCCTCCAAATGCACCTGTTAAAAACTCGACATGTGGTTTTACCATTTAGACCAGGCTGGCAAGGAATGGGGACCCTTTTCACCAGGGCAATGTACGGGATTGCTCATCCCCGGCTTCTGTTTTTCAGCCACCACTGCCAAGATCGCCTCGCATGGTTACGTCCTCACGCCGGGGCGCTATGTCGGGGCCGAGGAAGTGGAGGACGATGGTGAACCGTTTGAGGAGAAGATGCCGCGACTTGTGGCGGAACTGAACGGGCAGTTTCTGGAATCCGCAAAGCTGGAGTTGGCCATTCGCGACAACCTGAAAGGGCTCGGATATGAACTGTGACGCGTCACAGAAAAGAAGAAACCCCGGGTCCTACACCGCACAAGGCGGGGGAAGAACACTCGGGGCTTACGGCGTAACTGATACGCGTGATTTTTGTTAATGCAAGCGTCTTTTTTCAAGCAGGTGGCAGATTCCCTCTCAGTGGAGAGGCTGGATGCTTACGCGTCGGATAAGCCTGGTCCGTGTATCACGCTGGCCCGGTATCTCTGGAATATGGCCCTGTGCGAGAGCCTCTACTCACCCCTGCAACTGTGCGAGGTTGCCTTGCGAAATGCCGTTCATCGTCGTCTAACGGCCATCATCAACAGGGAGGATTGGTATGACGCACGCAGCTTTACCCTGACCGATTGGGCAGCGTGTGAAGTCGAAAATGCCAAAGGGAAAATCTGCAAAGCCAAGCACACAGTTACACCGGGGCGTGTGGTCGCCGAACTTCATTTTGGTTTCTGGACCAGTCTCTTTGAGGATCATTACGAGCGCAATACGCCCTTCCTTCCTCGCGGCATCAAAGCCGTGTTTCCTTGGCTTCCCAAAGAACAACACAACAGGAAGCATCAGAAGCGGACACTCGAAGAAATCCGCACCCTGCGTAACCGCGTCTTCCACCACGAGCGCATCGCTCATTGGAAAGACTTGGAAACCCGGCACGCCGACATTCTCAGTGTGATCGGATGGATCAGCCCTGAACTCCAGGAAATGGCGCAAGCTCTGGATCGCTTTACCGAAATCAGGCAGCAAGGGCTTGATCCTTGGATCGCAAAAATCCGCCACCACTGGCCAGAGGCATGAAACAGGAAGGCATAGCCAGCATGGAAGGGGTGGAAACGGTAGACGAGTGGAAAACAACAACACTTGGCGAATGTGCCGAATGGCTATCAGGCGGTACGCCGTCAAAAGGGAACGATGAATTCTGGTCTGGCACAATTCCGTGGGTAAGCGCCAAGGATATGAAGTCTTTCCGCCTCCACGATGTGGAAGATCACATCTCAGAATCCGCAATCGGGCGTGGTGGAAAACTCGTCCCGGCTGGAACGATTCTGATGCTAGTCCGTGGGATGACGCTGCACCACGATGTGCCGATTTGCACGACTGGATGCCAGATGGCCTTTAATCAGGATATTAAAGCACTTCGTCCGGCGAAAAATGTGGATGGACAATTTCTCGCCTACTGGCTTCTCGCCCATAAGCCAGATTTGTTGGCATCAGTAGATCACGCCGGGCATGGAACTGGTCGCCTCGTTACCGATACCCTCAAGCAGAAAATTGTTCGCCTCCCACACCTCTCCGAACAAAAAACCATCGCGCACATCCTCGGGACGTTGGATGATAAAATCGAGAATAACAGAGCGGTAAATCATCATTTAGCGCTCTGCGTCGGCAACGGATAGCTCGCCGCTGAGAAGTTTGGGTAAAAGCGTGTCGCGCAAGGCGGCGAGGGTGCGGGATTGGTGGAGGTTGGCGGTGATTTGGTCGTAGAGCGGTGCGACTTTGGCTGTGAAGACTGCCATCAGTTCCTTGGGCGGCAGCACGACGGGAATAGGGCGGAAGTTCTGTTTGCTTATTTCGGCGAAGGTGGTGCCTGTGGCGCGTCCTTCGATCTCGGCCATATTTTCGTGGCACCAATTCAGCATGAAGAAGTTTGAGGCACGCCCGTTGCACTTCATTGCAATGAAGCCCTGATTGATAGCGACTGGTATGGCGGCGATGGCGAGGTAGCCGACGGGAGCGCGGGAAGAAAGTAGCAGCGTTCCGGCAGGAAGTAGGCCGGAGGAAATCTTGGCAATACCGGCATCGGTGATCTTGCGGTCGGTGTCGAGGAGGACGGGGGCTTGGAGCGAGGAGAAGTCTTTCGGCGTCGTCCAGTGGTGCGTGCCGCCATCCCAATACTTCGACTCGGCGGTACTCGGAGTTCCGCCGCCGACGCACTCCACGACTTGTCCAACAGGTTCCACCGTCCATCCCTGTGGGATGTGACCGGCCTCGGATTCTTGGAAATGTGGGGGAAAGAGGGCGGCAGTGGCTTCGTCGAGCCCGGCGGGTGGGCATCCATCAAGTTTGGCTCGGACGGGGTCGAAATCAACGAACCAACTCTTGAAAAGCGCCCGCGCCATCTCTTCTAAATGATGATTTAGCTGAGTATTCTTCGCAATCTTGTCGTCCAGCGTCCCGAGGATGTGCGCGATGGCTTTTTGCTCGGGGAGGGGAGGAAGATTGATTCGCAGCGTTCGTGCCGAGCCGACGTTAAAGTGCTGCTGCACGGCCCCCACAAGATGAGCGGCAACATGACCGGAGGCGACTGTATTGACGTAGTAAGCGAGGAATCGGTTGTTGAGATGCTTTCCGCACCGAACTATTACGAGGTCGGAACAGTTGGCGTCGGCAAGCCAATCGGGAACAACGGAACAAGCGCCAGGCTTACCGGTTCGAACAATCACGACATCACCCGGTGTGAGACGTGACTTTTGAATGCGCTGATGAAACTCCGGCGTGATGAATTTCAGGTCGTTCTTATTGATTCGCAGCGGCTCCACATTCAGCGACCGCAGGAACGGGACTCCATCGTCCACGTATTCGGATGCCATAGGGCCGACGTAGCCGACGGTCAGTTCGTCTGCCACGTCTTCCAGCGCAACATCTCGCCACTCACTCCCCATATTGGAATGCGTCGGTTGCAAGTGGCGAAACGGGCGTTTTTTGTCTTTCCAGTCATTGGATGGTGCGGCCTTCAGAAGGTTGGCGATCTGTTCCAGCGAGAAGACCCCCGCTTCGGTGGTCTCCTCTTTCAGAGGTTCCACTGCCTTGCACGGATTGATAGGCATGTATCCGAGGGCGGTGGCTTTGGAGAGTGGTGCGGACAGGATTTTTGAGACGATGTGGTTTACCGTTCGGGCTGCCCGGCCTTCTTTGGAAAGAAGGTCCCGGAAAGAACGGATATTTGTCGGGGTGAGGCTGGCCAGCCCCATTTCGGCTTTCGCCCCGAGGTGTTTCAGGAAACGGCAGACAACGGGCTGGTATTTTTTGTAGGTGGCGGCCTGGCTGGATTTTCTCTTCCCCTCGACCCACTCCTCGAACCAGTCATTGATTTTGTAGAACGTGACCGACTCCTGGCCAACGTGTTCCAAGATGGAGTTGATGACGGTGCGGGCCTGCGCTTCGGTGAGCCGTCCTTCGGAAGCAAGGCTCGCCGCTTTTTCCCACTCGACAGCCATCTTCAGGGCGGCATTGCGGTTCTTCGATTTAGTGGACCTGGTGGTCCGGACTCCGTTCGAGTCCGTGAAGCAGGCGTACCAGAAAGTACTCTTGGGATGTTTGCGGATGCTGGCCATTTCGGGTAACAACAATAGTAACAACGTTCGCCTATTTCAAAGACATTTTGATGTGTTGATAATGAACAACTTATGATGCCTTCGGAGGCCGGTATGATCATGCGGGTTTGATTCCCGCTACCCGCTCCAACTTATTCAAAATAAGGCACTTGCACGATCTGCCTTGTTTGAAAAACACCGAGCGAGAAAATCTCCACCGAGATTCAAGGATAGTTTCGCACGATTTTTTACGGTGCCATCCTGCCAATACCAACTCCCCTCTCCTCTTCGTGTTTCTTCGACCACCCAAACATCCTCTCCATTCTGCCTGATACCCTCGTAATATTTCTGGTTCAACCTCAATCCCTCCCATAGTCGAAGAAATCGGTCACATTTGCCCCTCGCCCAGTTGCCCCCGGCCAGGAGATCGCCCGTTATAGAGCAGGCGGTGAGCATCCCGCACACACTCTCGTTTTCTGCGGCGTTCACGTCCGTGATCAGTCACTTATTGCTAAGCGACCGTTAAGAATGTGTTCGGTCGTATTCGGCGATTTTTTCTTGCACTGCCGGCTCAGCTTCATTGTAAATGTCCTGAATCATCTCGTCGGAAAAGGCGTAAACGCGATCAGCAAAAGTCGTGGAATTAAGGCGATCGAAAAGGCGTTGCTTCGCATCGGCAATATCCTTCCCATAGATGTGATAAGAATCAGCCTGCCAGTTGAGGCGTCCGATTTTGACGACCTTTCCGGTGCGTTTTGCAACTCCTGCAGCGATGACTTCTTTGTTAAACATGATGAAACCGAACATGTTCATGAAGCTCGCTCCCCAAGCATCGTTGCTCCGGAATCGGATGTTGCAGTTAAGCCACCATTCGCCTGTGGTCGGATCCTCAAGCAACCGATACCAGATGGACTGGAGGCAGGGTGGATCATAACAATCCAAATCGATGTTTGGCATCCAAGTGATCATTTGTGCCTGACGGGTGAAAGGCTGCGCCGAGAGCTTTTCTATAACGCGTTCGATCTGATCCACTGTAAACGGGCCGACTTTGCTGGGCGTGCCATCCTGAAGTTCCTGCCATGAACCATAAGCTGCGAGCCGACCGTGATAGGTGTATTCCCAACGCGTGTCCTTCGGATCATTCATGTTCTTGACCCAATGGTCTTTTGCTCCCTGCACTTCCATGACGTATTCGCGGAGATCTTCAATGCCACCGGGGAAAGCTTTATGAATCATCGGATCGGCAAGAGGATCCAACACGGTCGCGTTCATTGTGCAATCCAAGCTGAGTGGATCACCGGGCTTGTCATACTGGGTTTGGAACCGGACGCCATTTTCATAAAGCGCAATGAGCGCCTTTTCGTAAGTCGCAGCCAGGCTGTTTTCGCAGACGTGCAGCACGGGAATATTCATATTGATCCTCTCATATTGGGTGAGGTTGTTTGCGCTTAAACCGGGGGGGGAAAGCAGAGAAAACTACGATAGATTATTGATCCAAGCATCAGCGGAAAACAAGCTAAAATCGGCCCCGATGCCTGCTTGCACTGCGTTCATCTGCCTTCTATGCGTGTTGGCTCAATGAAAAAAGACACCGGGGAGTGGTGGGTTTTCGCTACAAAACGCTCTTCTGGAAGGAGCCCGTAGGGCGACTGGAAGAAGAGTGTTTGGTCCGCAACTTATTCCCATGCGTTGGGTTTAAAAAGAATGCGGGAATACCGCATTTTTTCCTCCTATGACAACGATTCGCCATGTCTTGACTCTTTTGGTTGCCTTGGTCCTTTTTGCCCAAGCGAAAGCCGAAACACCCATCTTGTCTCCGGTGAAAGCGGAAACCGGTGCGGCCATCGTTTATCAACTACCGACCAGCGATCCGCTGCCGAAGACCTACCGGGTGACTCTGGCTATTACCGATCCCAAAAATCCCGATTGGATTGTCAGCACATTTGTTGCAGGCGGCGTGAGGACGGTCACCGTGGAAAATCAGGGCAAGTTCACTGAGCATTGGAACGGGTTGGACGATAACGGCATGCCGGTGCCCGCAGACGCTTACGGGACGAAGGGCATCTACCTTCCTGCCAAAATCTGGCCGTTCGACAACGAATATCACTCGCTCACAGCGAAGTATGTGTTGGCGGCGGGTCAGTCATGGATGCCGACGCCCGACCAGGACGACAAGTCGGCATGGGTTGTTGGGGCAGGCGCTGGCACGGCGAGTGCCGTCGCGGTGGGGTCGAATGGGAAGGCCGCCTTTTATCACATGTATTTGGAGAACATGCGCAACCCCTTCCTTGTCGATTTGAACAAGCCGATCGATTGGAACCAGGTCATCACGAATTATCCCTCGGGGGGGACGGCGGGCGGTCCGCTGATCGCGACCGACGGCGAATTGATCTGGTGTGTGTGCGGCAACGGCATCCCGAGCGGCTTCTCCGGCTATATCTATCGCGCCGACAAAAAGCCTTTCGGTATGGGCAAGGCCACCTGGCTAAACGGCGTCACGCTGCCGGAGGGCGATATCACCAGCTTGGCCGCGACCCGCGATACGACAAGCGGCAAGCGTTTCGTTTATTACGCAGAGAAAGGCAACACCAACAAGATCGTCGTTCTCGACGGCGATGATGCCAAGCCTCTGAGCGAAACGGAAATCACCGAAGCGGGCGCGATCATGCTGGCCGACAACGCGCTCTTCGCGTTGCAACATGCCGCAGACGGTTCATGGCAGATCAGTTCCATCGCATTGCAGAACCATCTTCCGAACGGCGCGTGGAAAAAGGTTTTCGCGATTGAGGGGATCAAAAGCCCGACTTATGCGGCGCGCGATTCGCACGGGAATTTTTACATCAGCGATATGGAGGCCAATCAGGTCTATAAGCTTGATCCGCAAGGCAAAACTCTCCTCGCGTTGGGACACGGCGCCGAACAAAAGCCGGGGCACTACGACGAAAACATTTTCATGGCGCCCAACAACATCGCGACTTGGCGCGATGCCGATGGCAAGGACCGGCTTCTTGTTGTCGAACGCTCGGGGCCAGGGCGCATTACCGAATGGTGGCCGGACGGGCGGCTCAATCGCAGTTGGTACATGACGCAGACAGCAGCGACGTTTGGATTTGGGGTTGATCCAGAAGATCCCAAGCATGTCTATGTCGCCACTGACCATGATGAGAGCGGCTATGGCCTGATCCGTTTCCTCGTCGATTACGACCAAAAAACCTGGAAGATCGACGCCGTCTGGCCTCGCATCTGCGGTTCACTCAACCATTTCCCCGGCGGACAATCTTTTCCTTCGGTCATCAATTACAAGGGTCATAAATACCTCGCCTTTTCCCAAACACACCTCAGCGACTACGGCGTTATGATCTATCGGCAGCAGGGCGACGACTGGGTTCCTGTCACAGGGATGGTTCCTTCAGCAGTAAAACAGCCGGGCAAACAGAAACGGTATATCTGGCATGACGACAATGGAGACGGGCAGTTACAGGAGAGCGAATATCTTTCGCATCCGTTGAATGAGCCTGTTCCTCTTCGGTATTGGGGCGAAAAATGGCTCGATGATCTTTCGCTGGTGGTCATCGGCTCCGGCACCAATGACGTGTGGCGGCTCGCGCCGAGAGACTTCAACGACAAGGGCGATCCGCTCTACGACGGCTCCCAGTGGCAAAAGCTCCTGACCGATACCGTCATGGACGCGAGGAATAATCACACGGCCGATCCGTTGCACGGCGGCAATGAACTGGCCGACCATTTCACCGCCTCGTGGGATTGCCTCGATGGCGCGATGGACAAGGGCTTCTGGCTGGCCAGCGTAGGCGGTAAGCGCTGGGCCGAGGGGCTCGATTCCACAGGAATGGTCGGCGCGCAGACCAAACTCTCCTATTACGCTCCAGACGGCAAAGGCGGCTTCCCCATGAAGTGGCGTGTAGGGCGCAAGGCGTGGAACATCGCGCATCCTGGCGAACTCTACGGCACGCTCCACGTCACTGCGCCGATCAACGGCATCGTGGGGCTGCATGACGGTAATGGCGTCTTTAATCTCTTTACCGACGACGGTCTCTATATCGACACGCTGATGGTTGACTGGGGGCGTCATCGTACCCCGCAAGGCGGCCTCTATAATTTGAGCAGCGAATTTTTCAACGGATACACGTTTCTTAATCGCAAGGACGGAAAGGTCTATCTGGCCATGGGCCGCAACGCCGCCCAGTTCTGGGAAGTGCAAGGCTGGACTCGCGATCAAAACAACATCCAGCGCCTCACGTCACTTCCCAAAAGCGTCACGCTGACCACCGCTGACATCGCCCCTCCCGACGAACATGCTGTGCGAGCGCGCGCCGTGGGTCAGGGCATCCGCCGCCAAGTCACCTTTGCCCCGGTCACGACTCCGCCCGCGCTAGATGGTTCCCCGACGGGCTGGGAAAAGGCTCCGCGCGACACCTTTCAACTAGACCCCGATCGAAAAGTGGAAGTTTCGACACTCTTCGATCCCGAGACGCTCTATCTCCGCTTCCACATGCGTCTGCCCGACGAGATGCATTATACAGTGGGAGAACCGTATGAGCGCATCTTCACCCATGACCGCCAGGCGAATACCATCAGCTTCTATATTCGAGGCACCTACCACATCGGGTCGCAAATTCCTGCGGGCACGAGTGGGCGCGTTGGAGATACCCGGATTGTTTTCGCCCTCGTGAAGAAGGACGGTGTTGTCAAACCCATCGCGTTGGGCATGCATGCTCAATGGAAACCCGAATGGGGTCCGGCCCATCCCGTCACGTATGGAACCGAAATCGGCATCGCCCGGTTTGAAAATATTGCATTGATAGACAGCGCCACGCTCGGCTACACCCTCGATGCCGATAAGAAGGGTTTTGTCATTGCCGCTGCAATCCCGCGCAAGGCGATTCCCGCGATGTCGCCGCTGACGGAAATCACCCAGCCCATCACGGGCAATTTCGCTGCAACCATCGATGGTAAAATCGAGTTCTGGTGGTGTAACTACGACGGCTCCGCCAGCAATGTCACCAGCGACGAACCTTCCGAAGCGCGGCTTTATCAAAATGCCTGGGGGCACATGATCTTCAAGCAGGCAACCAAACCATAGATTGAGTGATCTCGACCACTTCATGTTTGCCATCATCTGTAGTATAAGCGTCCCCAACCCCGGCACATCCACGGCCATCATCCCCATGCTTACGCCGCATGGGCAGGCTCGCCTCTGCTTCCAGGAGTTCACATCCGCAACCTGAGTTGGCCTGAGGGCGGCGCGAGGGTGGAGACAGATACGCCCAGCAGGCGGATGTGACCAACGATCAATTTTTCTCTTTCCTGGAGATGGCGGACGGCGTGGTAAATCTCGTTGGCACTTACGACGGGGTCGCGGAAGCTGATCTGCCGGGTGAGCGTGGTGAAATCGGCATAGCGGACTTTGACTTGGACGGTGGCTGCGGTCAGTTGTTCACGCGCCAGGGTTTCGGCTACATCTTTTGTCAGATCCCAAAAGGTTTCGGCGAGGAGCTGAGGATCGTTGGTGTCGATGGGGAAAGTGTGTTCGCTGCCAATGCTTTTGCGTTCTTCGTCGAAGTTCAGCTCCCGGCGGTCTTCGCCTTGGGAAAGCGCGTAAAGGGTGTCCGCAAAGGAGCCCACGGCGGCCCGGAGGCGTGCAGGAGTGCTGTCCTGGATATCGCCGATGGTTTGGAGGGAGTACTCCATCAGGCGGGCAGCGCTCACCGGGCCGATGCCGGGGATGGAGCGCACCAGGAGGGGGCGGAGGAAGGCGCTCTTTTCCGTTTCGGGAATGAGGGTGAGGCCGTTGGGTTTTTTGAAGTCGCTCGCCACTTTTGCGAGGAATTTGTTGGAGCCCACGCCGACGCTCGCCGTGAGTTTGCGCTCGCGGAAAATGCGCCGCCTCAATTCCTGCGCGAGACGGCGGCTCGCCGGGATGGCTGCCGAGGGGTCGGGCTCCCGCACGCAGGCGCTCACGTCGAGATACGCCTCATCCACGGAGACCTGCTCCACCAAGGGGGTGAAATCGGCGAGGATGGCCATGATGCGCTGGGATTCCTCGCTGTAACTACCCATGCACGGCTTGAGGAAGATTCCGTGAGGGCATAACTGCCCCGCCGTGCGGGAGGACATGGCTGATTTGACACCGAATTTGCGCGCTTCATACGATGCGGTGGAGACGACACCCCGGCGATCCGGCGGCGCGCCGATAATCACGGGTTTTCCGCGTAATTCCGGGCGATCCCGCTGCTCGATGGCTGCAAAGAAGGCGTCCATATCGACGTGGAAAATGACTCGGGCGAACGGCATGATGATTTCCCAACAAGATACCGAAGGAGAGCCGTGCCAGCAACTCTGAGTAGGCGGTGATGCTGGCGCGGGAACCTGCGCCAAGTGTGACAGATTCTGCGCCAGTTTGCGCCAAAGATGCGTCAATATGACGCATTTTTGCGGGTGAATTTTCTGATACGATCGATGTAAGTATTTGATATTTAGGTTGTTGAGTATTATAAAAGCATCCGGCCCGGCAATTGCTTGAAGGGAACGGCCCAGTAGCAACCAACTTTTATTTATTTTATGGCTAAGATCCTCGGTATCGATTTAGGAACGACGAACTCCTGCATGTCCGTGATGGAAGGCGGGGAGCCGGTCGTTCTGGAAAACTCGGAAGGCGCGCGTACGACCCCCTCGGTGGTTGCCTTTACGAAGAGCGGCGAACGCCTTGTCGGCCAAGCCGCCAAGCGCCAGGCTGTGACCAACCCGGAAAACACCGTGTTTTCCATCAAGCGCTTCATGGGGCGCAAGTATGATGAGGTGCGAGATGAACTGCACCGCGTTCCTTACAAGGTGGTGAAAGCCGCCAATGGCGATATCAACGTCCAGGTGACGGTCGGCGGCGAGGTGAAGACGTATTCGCCCCCGGAGATTTCCGCGATGATTTTGGCGAAGCTGAAGGCCGATGCCGAAGCCAAGCTGGGCGAGAAGATCACCCAAGCGGTCATCACCGTTCCGGCTTATTTCAACGACTCCCAGCGCACTGCGACCAAGGACGCGGGCAAGATCGCGGGGCTCGAAGTGCTGCGCATTATCAACGAACCCACCGCCGCTTCGCTGGCGTATGGGCTCGACAAGAAGAAGGACGAGAAGATCGCGGTATATGACTTGGGCGGCGGCACGTTCGACATTTCCGTGCTGGAAATCGGCGACGGCGTTTTCGAGGTCCGCGCCACCAACGGCGACACCCACCTGGGTGGCGACGACTGGGATCACCGCCTCATGGACTGGATCATTGACGGGTTTAAGAAGGACACGGGGATCGATTTGGGCAAGCAACCCGACGCCGTGCAGCGCATCAAGGAAGAGGCCGAGAAGGCCAAGATTGCGCTTTCTTCCGCGCAGGAATACGACCTCAATCTGCCATTCGTCACCGCCGACCAGACGGGGCCGAAGCACATCATGCAGAAGCTCACGCGCGCCAAGCTCGAACAGCTCTGCGACGATCTCTTTGAACGGACCATCGGCCCGGTGAAGGCGTGCATCAAGGACGCCAAGCTGAGCGAACGCGACGTGGACGAGTTGGTGCTCGTCGGCGGCATGACCCGCATGCCCAAGGTCGTGGACACCGCGCGCAGCCTCATCGGCAAGGAACCGCACAAGGGCGTGAACCCGGACGAGGTCGTTGCCATCGGCGCGGCCATCCAGGGCGGCGTGCTCAAGGGGGACGTGAAGGACGTGCTGCTCCTCGATGTTACTCCGCTTACCCTCGCGATTGAAACCGCGGGCGGCGTGGCGACTTCGATGATCCCGCGTAATACCACCATCCCGACGCGCAAATCGCAGATTTTCTCCACCTACAGCGACAATCAGCCGGGCGTGGAAATCAAGGTACTGCAAGGCGAGCGCCCACTTTCGCGCGACAACAAGAACCTCGGCACGTTCCATTTGGACGGCATCCCGATGGCTCCGCGCGGCACGCCGCAGATCGAAGTCACCTTTGACATCGACGCCAATGGCATCCTGCACGTCAGCGCCAAAGACCTTGGCACCGGCAAGGAGCAGAAAATTTCCATCACCGGTTCCTCGGGCTTGAGCAAGGAGGAGGTGGAGAAGATGCAGAAGGAAGCCGAACTGCACGCCGAGGAGGACAAGGCGGCCAAGGAAGCCATCGAGATCCGCAATAACGCCGACAGCCTCGCCTACCAGTGCGAGAAGCAGCTGAAGGAGTTGGGCGACAAGATTCCCGGCGACAAGATTCCCGGCGACAAGAAGACCGAGATCGAAGCGGCTATTGAAGCTGTGCGCGAAGCCCTCAAAGGCAGCGATACCGACGCGATCAAGAGCGCCTACGACACGTTGCAGAACAAATTCCAGGCCGTGAGCGAGGAGCTTTACAAGGCTGCATCAGCCCAGGCCGGAGCCGCAGGAGCGGACGCCGGACAGGCCGGTCCCGATGCCGGAGCCGCCAAGCCGAAAAAAGAAGGCGACGTGGTGGACGCAGAGTTCGAGGTCGTGGATGAGGAGAAGAATAAGAAGAAGTAACGGAATCCACTGCTGAAGATGCCGATGGTTCTCCAATGAGCCTCGACGCTTTTGTCACAGGCCAAAGTTTTTAAAACATTAAACCAAAACCTTTACCAAATCTGCCGGGGCAGTTGTCCCGGCGGGGGAGGTAAAACCAACACCAAAACCAACAGAAAACATACGTTATGGCAGTCAATGTCAAACCCCTCGGCGATCGGGTGCTCGTGCAGCCGCTCGAAGAGAAAGAAGTTGTAAAAGGCGGCATCATCATTCCTGATTCGGCGAAAGAAAAACCGCAGGAAGGCAAAGTCGTCGCACTCGGAACCGGCAAGACCGACGAGAAGGGCAAGAAAGTCGAATTCACCGTGAAGGTGGACGATCGCGTGCTCATCTCCAAATACGGCGGCACCGAGATCAAGATCGACGGCACCAGCTATCTCATCATGCGCGAGGACGATATTCTCGGTATCCTCGGCTAATTCCAACCCAACCTATTTTAACCAGCTAAATTATTATGCCAGCTAAACAACTCCAGTTCGACGAAGCAGCCCGCCAGGCGCTTCTGCGCGGTGTCGAGAAACTCGCCCGCGCCGTGAAGGCGACCCTCGGGCCATCGGGCCGCAATGTCATCCTCGACAAGAAATTCGGCAGCCCCACGATTACCAAGGACGGCGTGACCGTCGCCAAGGAAATCGAGCTTGAATGCCCTTACGAAAACATGGGCGCCCAGCTCGTGCGCGAAGTCGCTAGCAAGACCAGCGACATCGCCGGTGACGGCACCACGACGGCCACCGTTCTCGCCGAAGCCATCTACAAGGAAGGCCTCAAGAACGTGACGGCGGGCGCCAACCCCACCTCGCTCCAACGCGGCATCAACAAAGCTGTTGCAGCGATCGTTGAGGAACTCGCCAAGATCAGCAAGAAGGTCAGCGACCGGACGGAAATCGCCCAGGTTGCCACCGTTTCCGCCAACTGGGATGTCACCATCGGCACCATCATCGCCGATGCGATGGACAAGGTCGGCAAAGACGGCACCATCACAGTGGAAGAAGCCAAGACCATCGAAACTACGCTCGACGTGGTGGAAGGCATGCAGTTCGACAAGGGCTATCTCTCGCCCTACTTCGTGACGAATGCCGAAGCGATGGAAGTGATCCTCGAAAACGCCTACATCCTCATCTTCGAGAAGAAGGTCAGCAGCTTGAAAGACCTGTTGCCCCTGCTCGAGAAGGTGGCCAAGAGCGGTCGTCCGCTCCTGATCATCGCCGAAGACGTGGAAGGCGAAGCGCTCGCGACTCTCGTCGTGAACAAGCTGCGCGGCACCCTCCAAGTCTGCGCCGTCAAGGCTCCCGGCTTCGGCGACCGCCGCAAAGCCATGATGGAAGACATCGCGGTTCTCACCGGTGGCCAGTCCATCAGCGAAGACCTCGGCATCAAGCTCGAGAGCGTTACCGTGGAACAACTCGGCAAAGCCAAGCGTGTCACCATTGACAAGGAAAACACCACCATCGTCGAAGGTGAAGGCAAGCAGGCCGACATCCAAGGCCGCGTGAACCTGATCCGCCGCCAGATCGAGGAAACCACTTCCGACTACGACCGCGAGAAGCTCCAGGAGCGCCTCGCCAAGCTGGCCGGTGGCGTTGCTGTCATCAATGTCGGCGCCGCGACGGAAACCGAGATGAAGGAAAAGAAGGCTCGTGTTGAGGACGCCCTCCATGCGACCCGCGCTGCTGTCGAAGAAGGGATCGTTCCCGGAGGCGGCACTGCCCTCATCCGCGCTCAGAAGGTTCTCGATACTCTCAAGCTCGAAGGCGACGAGAAGATCGGCCTCGAAATCATCCGCCGCGCCGTGGAAGCGCCGCTTCGCCAGCTCGCCAATAACGCGGGCCAGGAAGGCGCGCTCATCGTGCAGGAAGTCAAGAAGCGCAAAGGCAACGAAGGCTACAATGTCGCTACCAGCGAATACGTGGACCTCGTGAAAGCCGGCGTGGTTGACCCAACCAAGGTCACCCGCAGCGCGCTCCAGAACGCCGCTTCCATCTCCGGGCTGCTCCTGACGACCGAATGCGTCGTTACGGAAGTTCCCGAGAAGGATAAGCCCGCCATGCCTCCGGGCGGTGGTGGAATGGGCGGTATGGGTGGTATGGACTACTAAGCCCTCACAGCTAAAATCCCTTGCAACCGGGTCTTGAGTCAAACTCAAGGCCCGGTTTGTTTTTTTAGTGGTGACGCCTGATGAAAAACGGACCATAATTTTGAAAATCCCCGCCGAAGAGACTAAAATGAGTTCCACAATGCCAACAGAGTCCACCAAGGTTCCGACAAAGATTCTTATTGTGGATGACGATCCGTTCATGCTCCGCCTGATGGATCTGATTTTGCATGACGCCGGGTATGAAATCATCCAAGCGCGCAATGGGGAAGATGCTTTGGCGGCGATCCGGGAGCATCTGAAGGTGGACATTGTGATCTCGGACGTGGTGATGCCGGGCATGAATGGCGATTTACTCCGCGAGACGGTGCTCCATCATTGGCCCGCGTGTAAATTCATCATTTGCTCGGGCTACCCCGATAAATGCTGGGATCTGGCCCACAGCGAAGCGCACATTGCCACGCTGGCGAAGCCTTTCACAGCGAGCGCTCTCAAGGAGCGCGTGCGCGAAGTGCTGGGAGCTTAATACCACCTGCGTGAGAAAAAAGCGGTGGAATCCGAAGCACCAACGGCGCGACAGCATTCCAGCCTGGGGCAGCGCCCAGGACTTCCAGTAAACAAGCGATCAGGTCTGAAAGCCCGCACCCTTCTCCCCTTCCGGCTTCCTGATTCCTATTCGTGAGCGCTGCCTGGGCCTAGACTCGCACGGGCAACTTCAGCCTCTCCGCAGCCGCCCGCCCAAACACCAGCACACCCAGAAGCGCGAGCACAAAAACCGTGGAAGGTTCAGGCGCAGCGACCAATTGATTACGCTCGTTAGCTGGGATTGCGCCCGGCATGACAATCAAATCCTGCATGCTCGTATCCACGGGCCGCAGAATATACGCCGTATTCTGATTGAAGTTGGATAAAATCGCGCTTTGCGAAGCCGAGTTGAGCTGGGCAATGTCCGCAGTATAGGCCTGCTGAATCTCCGGGCTAAAACCAGCGCCCGAAACCGAAAAGAGGCCACTGCCGGTCATGTCACCCACTGCCGTGCTGTTATAAACAGCCGCCCACATCGCCAAATTTAATGCCGCACCCTGTGCGCTCGTGGTGATCGTCTGGTTGTTTTGCTCCCAAATATAGGCAGCGTTTTCGATACCACCCGTCATGGACCATGCCGCCGGGTTCGATCCGTATTTCGCGTTTTGAAGGGTGATGGGATTGTAAGCCGCCGTCCCAGGGGACAAACTGCCAGCCGGGCTCAAGCAAAACGCGTTGAAATTCTGCCCGTCAAGCGGATTGCGCATGTCCAACTGTCCCACGTAAATGCCGCCTTCAGAATGGGAGCCGCCGGTGTAATTGGTAGGATAAGTGATGTCGATCTGGCCGGAGCCGTCAGCCAAGCCGGGCCCCGTGTAGGTATAATCGAGCGCCGCCTGTGCGCTCGTAACCACGAGCACCAGCGCCGCTAAACGGATCAATATTTTTTTCATACGATTTAGGAGTTGTATTTAAGTAATTTCGCGTAGGTGATTTTAATCACCCGCCTTTGGTTTGCGCCTTTATGCGTAGAATTTTACGCGAAGTCAAAACAAAAATCATAAAACAGGCATAAAATAAGCATAAATGCGTATTACTTGAGGTGAAAAATGATTGCGTTTTCTTGCGTATGCACTGTTCCAAACCGGATAGGGCTGCCGTGCCGAAAATCAACCTCAAGCCCAACTACATCACGCAAACCGATACCACGCGGATGGTGTAAAGCGTCACCATTGCGTGGCGGTGCTGGCTAAACCTTTACTTCCCTCCCCCATCCGCCTTCTTCAAATGCTGGTCAAAAAAGGCCTCCACCATCACACCAATCTCCGGGGTTTCAAATGCCGGCCCGCCATGGCCTGCATTGGGAACGTAGTGCAAACGCGCCTCTACACCGGCTTTCACGAGGGCATCGTAAAGCAACTGGCTCTGGACTGGCGGAACCGTTCCATCCGTGGTGCCATGGATGATCAGGAAGGGCGCGGTATCCTTGGAAATAAACGTGATCGGATTCGCCTGCTTCGCCTTCTCGGGAATGTCGAGCGGATCGCCTCCCAGCAGAATATTCACAGCAGACAGAAGATTCTTCCCCTCGTGATTCGGCATCCGCGCCAGTTCCAGAAAATCGGTGGGCCCAAAAAAGTCGCACACCGCCTGCACCCGGCTGGACACATCGGTGTTCTCCCCCACATCAAACGTCTTTACCCCGCCAGTCGTGCCGAGCAGCGCAACCAAATGGCCACCCGCCGACCCACCCCACACCCCGATGCGATCAGGATCAAGGTTGTATTTTGCAGCATTGGCGCGCAACCAGCGAATGGCCGATTTACAATCCTCAATCTGCGCGGGAAAAATCGCCGTTCTGCTCAACCGATACTCAATGGTGGCATAGGCATAATTCCCCTTCAAAACCGGCCACACCAAGGCTCCCTTGCTATACGGAATATTCCGGTAACCGCCTGCCCAACCGCCGCCGTGAACCCACACCAACAGCGTAAAAGGCCCCTTGCCCATGGCGGGCACATAAAGATCCAGATACTGCGGTATCCCATCCGGTTTGGCGTAGATCAGATTACACTCGGCGCGATAACCCTCCAGCGGTTGATCCATGGTTTTTTTCACCGCCGGAGTTGCGCTCGGCGCAGGAGTCGCCACCGGCGGCGCAGGATGCATCGTCGTCTGTGCCTTCCCCAGCCCAGGCAAAATGCCAGCAACAAGCACCATGACAAATGCACGCAGACAGAAATGGGAATAACTCGGTTTCATGGGGATGGGATTCTAAACAGACGTTCGGCATGTTATGCTGTGCCGCCCATGCAATGGCAAGCCATCACCGCGAAGCGAGCGCCGGAGATGCTTGCCTTTTGGATGCGAAGCGAGGGAGAATCCATCCATTCTGGAAGCTGTGAAAACGATTCGCCAATTCTTTAATAATGCCGAAGCCGAGTTTGCGCGGTCGCTGCTGACGAGCGTCGGGATCGAGGCCGTGCTGGCTGACGGAAACGCGAATACGCTCGGGCCAGGATTTGCGCCGGGTGGGGTGCGCCTCCAAGTGCCCGATGAGGATGTGGCCCGTGCAATGGAAATCCTGGATGGAGAACATCAAGAGTTCCCGCCGCTGCCGGAAGAATTTGTGCCACAAGAAGAAGTCTCCGGCGAAAGCGAAACGGACCCACCCCCGTTGGAAGGGTTTGGCAAAGTGCGGGAACTGATTCCAGCGGGTTTGTGCCTGTTGGCAGCGATGGGTGCGCTCTATGCGCTGTTTCTGCTACTGGCTCCCCTGAGTTGGACGCACTCCTCGGCTGAATTAGTTCACCTGGGCGTTGCCGCTGCGAAAGCAAAAGACGCTGCGAAGGCTCTCAAATACTACGATGCCGCATTGATTGCGAATCCCCATAGCGATGTGGTCTATTTTGATCGCGGCCTCCTCTTTTACAGGAAAAAGGAATACGAGAAGGCTATCGAAGATTTTACGAAAGCCATCCAATTCCCAGCTACCTTCAACCCCAGAGATTCCTTCAAGTCCAAGTTGCATCTCCCGCAAAGCTACAACATGCGCGCCCGCTCCTTCCAAATGATGGGCAGGTATGACAAGGCGCTGGAGGATTTTAATCATGCCGTCCAACTCTCTCCCGGAGAATCACTGGACTGCAATAACTTGGCGTGGCTATATGCGACATGCCCAAAGGCAGAGATACGCAATGGAGCGAAGGCTTTGGAACTGGCGATGAAGGCCTGCTATCTTTCAGATTGGAAAAAATGGAATCGCATCGGGACGCTGGCTGCAGCGGAAGCAGAGACGGGAGATTTTGACGCTGCGCTCAAGTATGCACAGCAGGCGTTGACTATGGCCAAGGCGGAGAAAACCACAGACGAGAAGGCGCTTAAACAATTGACGGATTCGCTTGCGGAATATCAGCAGAAAAGACCTTACCGAGATTTGAACAAGTAAACCCAGGAACGGGCCGACCCCATCTTTGCCACCTATCCACAGCAAAATCCCCCGCATGTTCCGCTTGGCATTCGATCCCCAGTAGCGTTCATTAGCGTCGGTAAAGGAATCCAATCCCAATGAACCCTGAACTCCGTTTTTGGCTGCTCCTGGCAGGCGCGTTAACCGGCTATGCGGTGCTCATGTGGGAAAACCCCATCCGCATCTCCCTGCGCGACGGCTTCCGCTGCCTGCGCCGCTATCCCTCCCTCTGGATCATCCTCGCCGTCTTCGGCGTCTGCTACGCGGCATTCCAACACGTCGGCATCCGGTTCCTGAACTTCTACGTCCTCCCCCCAGGTGAACAGCCCGTCCTGCAATGGTCGCGCGCCTGGTTTCTGCCGCATGTTTTCCAAGCCGAAGCTGCCCGGAACGCCCTCCTCCCCGCCTGCGAAAGCGTGGCCGGACTCTTCAACAACCTCATCGCCACCTTCCCCTTCTCCGTCGCAGCGGCATTCCTCCTCCTCGTCAACTGGAAAGGCCACCACGTCGTCCTCAACCGCACCCTGCGTCACCGCTACGGTGCCTGGGGTTGGGCGATCTACGCCGTCATCACCGTGTCGGCGCTGGCAACGCTCGCCAAACCCTTCCTCCTCTACGCTGGCCTGCCGGTGTGGGGCCGACTGCTGCCCGGCCACCTCCTCCTCGCCCCCTCCTTTCTCATCGACTGGCTTTCCTTCCTCTTCGAATACCTCTTCGGCGTCTGCATCCAGATCTACCTCATCCTCATCGCCTACACCTGGGTGCGCGGCGTCACCTTCACTCCCCAGCATCTCCTTGACTTCGCCATCCGCCGCTTCTCTGCCGTCATGAAATGGGCCACCGTGGTCTTGCTGCTCAGTTCCGCCCTCATCTACCTGCCGCTCATCCTCGCCACGCTCCCGCCGTTCTCAAACTACCTCGACCTCACGCTCGTCATCCTCTACGTGGACCACTTCGCCCGGCCCGCCCTCGCCCTCTTCCTCATCTTCTTCGCCACGGTCCAAATCGCTCTCGTCTTCCACAGCGAATCCCTGCGCGAATCCCTCCGCGATCACCTCCATTACCTCCAATCCCACGGCATAGCCCTCGCCTGGTTCCTCCTCATCGCCGCCATCCACTTCTACGCCTTCCACTTCGTGGACAACGCCCTCAAACTAGGCCTCGGCGAAGGCTCAGCAGCAGGGCTCGCATGGCAGTTGATCGCCCCCGTCCCGGAAGCCGTCCTCGCAGCCTGGCTGCTGGCAAGCTGGGTCTGCCTCTTCAAAAAAACCAAACCGAGCCACCCGGACGATCCCCAAAAGATCGCGTTTTAAAAGAACCAAGCTTCAAGAGTTGACACATTCATGACAATCCCTGCCCAAAACCCTAATAGCATGAATTAATAAGTGAATGCATGAGGATACAATCTTTGTTATTGCCTGGATGGATGGTGGCTCAAACCATCGTCTCACCCTTGGCCTTTGCTGATGAAAGTCCCGGTCCAGCCATCACTATGGCTGCTTTCGGAGAGCGGTGCTTCAACCCCAAACAGACCTTTGGTGACACTTGGGATACCGCATGGCTCGCGGATGGGCGATTGCTGGTTCAATACAATGATGGCAGCGGCTTCAATAGCAACCCTTCAGTGGCTCATCACGATGGCGTGTGCGAGTTGAGGGGAACGCCAGAGGATATGTCCACCATCGCCGGCACCAATCTCAATCCCGGACGGTTGGGAAACTTCTTGGGAACCACCTATTCCACGGGGCTCTACGCGATAGACAACGCTCTTTACCATCTGTGCTGCTACAGCATTCAAAAGTCAGGGGCATGGAAATTTTACGACACCAACCTCTATAAATCCGTGGATGGTGGTGCAACATGGCTCAACCATCGGGGCGAAAAAAACCGCTATATACCCGAGGACCTTTCCTCCGCCACCTTTCCTGATCCCCGCTGGGGACAAGTGAATTTCGTCAAGTATGGCCGCGGTGGTGTCGCGCCCGACCTTGACCGCGCCCGAGAGTTTGCGTATCTGACCTGCGGATATCTCGATACTTATCTGGCGCGGATCCGGCGCTCGGATCTTAGCGCTTGGGATGGGGCATTCGACCGTTCGCGGATCGAATACTACTGCGGTGCGGGCAACGCCGATGGCAGGTTGGACTCTAACTGGACCCATGAGATTGGGCGCTGCACCCCCATCCGGGAGCATGGTTGCCCTGGAACGATGGTCTGGAATCCCGGCCTCAGGCGCTACCTAATGACTGCATTTACCAGCGATTCGTGGCGGAATCCCCCGATTCGCAGCACCCTGTTCATCTACGAAGCACCTCATCCATGGGGTCCATGGAGCGAGGTTGCCCGCGAATACATCGAACCGAGGGTAGGTGATAACCTCACTTGGTTCTATCTTATGCAGGCATTCATGAGCCCCGATGGGAGCCGAATGTGGGCAACTGTCACCGGTAGGCAACCCTATGGGCTTCAGTTTATCCCCGTCTTCCTGACCACCCAACCAGTTGAGATGAGGATGGCCGACCAAGCTGGACGCCTGGGCACGAAATTGTGCACACAGATCAAGGGGAACGTCAGTTCCTCTTATATCGATGGTTTCAATGCCATTGGCGACGACTGCACCTTCACCTTCTCGGTCAATACCACCGGGATGTATGCCCTGCGCTATCGCTATTACTGTAATGAGGTTAAGCAGACCATTAGCCTGTCCGTCAATGGGCGTTTGGTTGGACACTTAGCTCTTGGCAATACTCTCCAGAGTAGCCTTCCTTGGAACGAGGGATCCTCATGGATTTGGTTGACGACGGGAACGACAACCATCCAGTTCCATGTCGCGCCTGGAGATCGGGCAAATAATCTCCACTTGGACCGTATCCAGCTTGGCCTGCTTTCGACCACTGCTGTCCACTGATAGAAGCCAGCTTTACGCCAAGGTGCGCAGCCAAAGCAAATTGAAGTTGAATTGAAGGGGACAATCCTTGTCTTTGACACAATCAGCACCGGCAACAGTCTGGCATCATCCCAATGCAGGCTCGGCCACTCTGAAATCTCGTGGATATAAGCCATATTCGCCGCAAATACCCATCGGGGCTTGTGATCGCATTGCTCATCCGTGTCTTGAAACTTGACAAAAACCCACAAGAATCGCCCGATACCACAACATCTGTTCTGCCTCTTCAAAAAAACCAAACCCAGCCACCCGGACGATCCCCAAAAGATCGCATTCTGACCGCGTCAAACTTCAACCTTAACTCTCATCCACTCCCTGTTCGGCAGATGCGCACTTCAACCGAAGACCGAATGACCAAAGGGTAATGAAAGGGAAATAACATGCCGCCGAAGGGGAATCTGTTGGAAGTGTTTTGCGCATTCCTGAAGCTCGGGCTGATTTCCTTCGGGGGACCCGTCGCGCACCTCAGCTATTTTCACGAAGAGTTTGTCGTGAAACGCCAGTGGCTCGACGAGGCGACCTTCGGCGACCTCCTGGCGCTCTGCCAATTCCTCCCCGGCCCCGCCAGCAGCCAGATGGCCTTCGCCCTCGGAATGCGGCGCGCCGGACTCCCCGGAGCCCTGACCGCTTCGTTTTGTTTCACACTCCCCTCAGCCATCCTGATGATCCTCTTTGGCTACGGCATTTCCGCCGTGGGCGACCTGCATCAGGCGGGTTGGCTGCACGGGTTGAAGCTCGTCGCCGTGGCCGTGGTGGCCCAAGCCGTATGGACCATGGGACGCAAGCTTTGCCCGGATCGCACCCGGCAGGCGCTTTGCCTCGGCGCAGCGACCCTGATCCTTGCCTATCCCGGCTCGCTCTCGCAGATCGGCTCCATCGCACTGGGCGCGGTTCTCGGCTGGTGGCTCTATCGGGGAAAAATTTCCTCTCAAGGAGAACCGACCAAGCTCCCCCTGCGCGCCCATGCGATTGCCACAACCTGCCTGACCCTCTTTCTTGGACTCCTCTTTCTGTTGCCTGTCGTCGCCACGGCCACGCACAGCCCGCAGCTCACCGTGTTCGACGGCTTCTACCGGGCGGGCTCCCTCGTCTTTGGCGGCGGCCATGTCGTCTTGCCGCTGCTCCAGGCCGAAGTGGTGCCCAAGGGATGGGTAAGCAACGATCTGTTTCTCGCCGGATACGGCGCAGCCCAAGCCCTCCCCGGACCCCTTTTCACCTTCTCCGCCTATCTTGGCACGGTGATGCACCCCGGACCGCGCGCTTGGCTCAATGGCCTCTGGTGTCTGCTGGCGATCTTCCTCCCGGCCTGGCTCATCCTGGGAGGAACCCTCCCGTTTTGGGATGAACTGCGCAAGAAAGGCTGGATGCAAGCCGCCTTGCGCGGGGCCAACGCTGCCGTGGTCGGCGTGCTTCTGTCCGCGCTCTACACCCCCGTGATCACCCAAGGGATAAAAACACCCCGCGACGTCGGCTTCGCATTCATCGCCTTCGGGTTGCTGGAAAAATGGAAAGTCCCCGCCTGGCTGGTAGTGCTGCTAGCTGCCGCAGCGGGACAATTTTTTCTGGGCTAATATTTCAAGATCAAGCGAACAGCGCATCGACACAGCCCGAGAACTGTTTTACAAAAAGTGCCACGCGCCCCCTCGTTCCCAATCTCCTGATTGGGAACGCACTTGTCTGCGAGGCTCCAGCCTCGAAACCGTGGCCGCGAACAAACACCTCGAACTTCCATTCCCTTTCCAACAGCCGGTACCCCCTATGGAAAAACACACCCTAGCCGCCCGCGACATCACCAGCGCCCGTACGCTCGGCTCGGCCACGGAGCAACTCCACGGCGTGACCCTCGCCTTCGAACCCGCCACGTTCCACCTGCTCCTAGGCGGACACAACTCCGGGCGCAACCTGCTGTTGCGGCTCCTGGGACTCCTCGAAGCCCCCGACTCCGGCGACATCCTGCTCCAGGGCGAATCCACCCGCGATTGGACCGAAGACCGGCGCATCGACACCCGCAGCCGCCACTTCGGCTTCGTATTCGAGGCACCCTTCCTGCTTCCCACCTTCAATGTGGTGGAGAACATCGCCATGCCCCTCTTCAAACTCACCGAAGCCACCCCCGAGCAAGCCCGCGAAGAAACCCGTCGCGTGCTCGATCACGTCGGCATGGCGGACGCCGCCGATTTCTCCGTCGAATCGCTCCCCCTCTGGGCTCAACAGCGGGTGGCCTTGGCGCGCGCCCTCGTCACCCGCCCGCAGGCGCTTTTTGTGGAAAATCTCGACGCCCTCGCGCATGATGGCGACTTGATCGCCCTCCTCGAACTCCTCTCCGCCACGCGCCGCGCGCTCGGCTGCTGCATCATCGCCACCGCCGCCAGCCACGACATCGTCCACTTCGCCAACCGCGTCGTGCAGATGGACGAAGGCCGCGTCGTGCGCGACTGGCATCCCGGAGGGCTCCTCTCATGAGCGCCTCCCCCTCCCCCAGCGCCGCAGCCATCACCCGCGCCAGCCGGAGCAACCTCGCCCTCGCCTTCATCTCCCTGCCGCCCGAACGCCGCCGCGACATCACCACATTCTACGCCTTCTGCCGCCTCATTGACGACATCGCCGACGAACCCGGCGTCCCCGTCGCGGAAAAAGAACGCCAGCTCGCCGCCTGGAAACGCGCCCTCCTCGAACCCTTCGACGGAGAACCGCCACTGGCCGACGAAGTCCGCGCCCTCCTCGCAAAATACGCAATCACACCCAATCTGCTGACAGAAATCATCCAGGGTTGCGAAATGGACCTCACCCCCGTCCGCTACGAAACCTGGGAAGACCTCCGCCGCTACTGTTACCGCGTCGCCAGCGTCGTCGGCCTCGTCAGCATCGAAATCTTCGGCTACACCAACCCCGCCACCCAACGCTACGCCGTGGAACTCGGCTACGCCCTCCAATTGACCAACATCCTGCGCGACGTCGCCAAGGACCTCGCCAACGGTGGACGCATCTACCTTCCGATGTCCGACCTCGCCCGGTTCGGCATCACCCCCGAAGACCTCGTCCAACGCCAGGGCGGACCCCGCTTCGCCGAACTCATGGCCTTTGAAGCCGACCGTGCCGAAGCCCTCTACGCCCTCGCCGTCACCCTATTACCCCCCGAAGACCGCCCCAAAATGGTCGCCGCGGAGCTGATGCGGCGCATCTATCACCGCCTTTTAGGGAAGATTCGGAACGATCATTGGCGCATTTTTGCGAAAACCTACCGGCTGGGTAGGCTGGAAAAACTGGCCCTTATCGTCCGCACCCTCCTGTGGAAGTAGGAAAGACCCCGCCACTCGAACTGCGGCCATCGCCTCATCGAAAAAGAAACAAAAAACCCGCAGCGGATATTATTGAACAAGAAGCTCCAAATTTGGGTCGTAATGTATAGACTGGCTTCAAAGTCCATCACCTCAATCAACCTATGAAAACCTTTCCCATTGCAGTTGTTTCCGGAATCGCCCTCGTGGCTGCGAGCTTCTCCGGATGTGAAACCCCAGGCCAAGGCGCTGTGAACGGCGCAGGCGCAGGAGCCATTATCGGAGGGATCGCCGGGGGCAACCTCCGTAGCGTGGCCATCGGAGCCGGAGCCGGAGCGTTGGCAGGCGCAGTGTTGGGGCAAGCCGCCCAAGATGAACGCCGGGCAGGTTATGTGGAAGGTCAGGCAGTCGCGTATCCCGAGCACTATCGGGTGGCAACGCCCTCGCGCTACTACGGTTACGTGATCAGCCCCTACCGGCCTTACGCGATGGTGGACGTGCGGGGCATCCGACCCGGCGCACGGGTGATAGACCCGGTCAGCGAACGCATTTTCATCAATCCCTGAGCGAACCCATTCCTAAAAATTACGTCAGACCGCCGTTCCCGATCGGAGCGGCGGTTCTGTTTTTGAGCTAGGGATCGAGAACGGCGGCAAGATTCAGGAGTTGACCTCTCCACCTTTGTCTTGCATCCCCAATAGCCTCCCGTATCCTCACAGAAAAACCACGCTTTTTCACGAAGAACCCACCTTATTCATAAAAGCACCATGATCTGGATAATATTAGCCGTAACTTTGATCGCTATCGTAGCGATTTTCTTAGCCATCAAGTGGATGATTATAGCCATTGCTCTGATTTACGGCGGAAGCTATTGGCTGCTACTGGAAATATTGGGTGAAGATCAAAGCAGTTCTGCCGCACTCTGGGCATTGCCTCTGGGAACACTAGTGATCGCATGTTTTTGGATGCTCGGCAAATTTTCAACTAGAGAAACGAAATCTCAGATTTACGCAACAGTATTTCTGGCCAGTGCCACGTGGGGTGGAATATTTGCGTGTCTTTATTATTTGCTCTCAGGGCAGCAAACATGGTTGTTATTACTGTTTTCATTGACAGCCGCCGCAGCGATGGTGGCCATATTTAGCATGTGTGATAAACTGACGATGCAGCTTTATTGCGCTCCAATTTCTACCGCAGGCAGTCTCGCTTTTTTGTTTTGTTCGTATCTTCTTACTTATTTTAGTCCGAATGTACCATGGGTTCGGTCAATTTTTCCAACGGGAACATCTTTAAATATCGTTAGACTGCTCGTTCTCGCAACCGGAGTTTTTGTAGGTTTGTGTTTTGTTTTTTATAAGCAAAAACAAAAACAGCTAGACCAGAATTTCGAAAACCTTTACAATGAATATGAAACTAAATTCGGCGATACAGGGTTGGGCGCAGAATTTCTACACAAGACAACCCCATTATATAAACAAATTGGCTCAGGTTTGGGTTTTCTTGCTCTATTTTGTGGATGGCACTTTACGGCGGCAAAGTACATATTTAACTTTGTTGCAGAACAGGTTGCAACCAAAGTCCCCGGACAAGTTGAACTTGAAAATAAAATTAATGCATCTGCCCAAAAGCTGCTTCAAATTAATAAAGCTTGCGGTGTTAATGCCTGGGCGGTTTCTTTTTTTGCAACACTTGTGATTCTTGGTATTTTCCCTGGCAAGGGTTTAATTTACCAAGCACCACAACAAAATTATTTACAGCATTCAGAGATGGATATCTTTAGTGAGGTTAAACAAAATGGAGCTTCCACATCTCCTTCAACTTCTGAAATCACAGCTAGTCCTAGGGATGACTTGCACGGGAATGGAAAGGAGAAATCCTCTGAAAACCCTGGCGTTACCTCACTTGACTCCAGCCAACAACTGGAAATTACCAAAAAAACTGACGCGACTGCCTCGACATACAATACTGACGAACGGTGGCTATTGAAGCGAGTTTCAAAAGCCACTGACGCAGGTGTTGTAGCTATTAGCTGCGGAGCGAAAGTTAAGGTCATAAAAATAACTAAAGACGGCGTCTTGATATCTGATGGCGAAAATCAATTCATTGTTTCGGATTCGGATCTTTCAACGCAGCCGTTTTAGTCTCATCGTTAGGGAAGGCGTCAACTCTTGAAACTGACAGAATGCGTCAATGGCATTACTTCCGCCGCAGCAGCGCCCGGTAGATGGGCAAGCATTGGCTGCGGAAGAGGCGCTCGAAGTCGGTTTGCGGGTAGTCGGGGCCGGGCGTCCATGGTTCTTCAACAAAACCGGGGTGCGGCTCAAAAACGGCCTTCATGTGCTCGAAGTAGGGTAGATTGTCTGTGGTGAGCCGCAATTCGCCGCCGGGCGCGAGCGCTCCGTGTGCGTCGTCCAGAAACGCCGTCTGGATAAGCCGGTTGACATGGTGCCGCCGCTTGGGCCACGGATCGGGAAACATGACATGGAACACCTGGACCGACTCGCGCGGCAACAGGTAGCGCACCAGGTAATGGCTTTCCAACCGGATGAGGCGCGCGTTAATCGCTCCGGTGCGCGCCATCCGGCGACAACTGATGCGCACGCGCCCCTTCAGCCGTTCCACACCCAGGAAATTCCGCTCCGGGAAGCGATTGGCCATCTCCACCAGAAACGCGCCGTCGCCAGACCCGAGATCGACTTCCAGCGGCGCGCCGGGCCGACCGGGAAAGAGGTCGGCGAGGTCGAGAGGCGCGAAATAGTTCCCAGGGATAAACTCGACGCTCTCGGGTGGGATCAAAAAAACGGATTGCATGGAATGGCGCGTAATCTCGCGGTTTACGGGGATCGGGGCAAGCCTGAGTTATACCCCCGGCATCCGTTGTTTGCCGAACCGACCCCCTCGTGTTAGCTTGCCCTCACATGTCTCGAACCTTTTTTGCGTTTCTGGCGCTCTTGCTCGGAGGAATTCAAGCGGGCCGGGCACTGACGCCCATTGAAGCCGAATTGCTGGCGGATACGGCGGTCATCTCGCCCGGCAAGCCGTTCACCGCCGCGCTGCACCTGCGCATCGCTCCCGGCTGGCACACCTATTGGCAAAATCCCGGCGACTCGGGTCTGCCCATCACATTGGCCTGGAAGCTTCCTGCCGGGTGGAAAGCAGGCGCCTTGCAATGGCCGATCCCCCGAAAATATTCAGAGGAAGGAGGAATGACCACCTACGGCTACGAGGGCGAAGTGCTGCTTCTGGCGGAACTGACCCCGCCCGACGCTCTCCCGCCCGGTGAACCCGTCACGCTGGAAGCCGACGCCACCTGGCTCGCCTGCGACAAAACATGCGTGCCAGGGAACGCAACCGTGACGCTCGCGCTACCTCCGGCCTCCGCAGGTGAAACCGCCCAACCAACCAACGCCGATCTCTTCGCCCGGTTCCGCGACCAGCTTCCCCAAACTGGTCCGCCACCGTTCTCTTTGCGCTGGGTACCAGGCGATACGGAAACGCTGCTCAAAATAAAAGGGCTCGTGGCGGAAGCGCAGATTGCGTTTTTCCCCATCGACCCGCCCGCGACGCATCCCGAACAGCCCGCTCCCAATCTGATCCGCCTGCCACTTGCAGAGGAAAAACCGGCGTCCATCCGCGGGTTACTCGTCTTGGAAAAGGGCGACCGACGGGAGGGTTGGCTCGTCCATAGCCCTCCGGTTGGCTCCGCGCAATCCGCCTTCCGCAATGCACCGCCTCAAAGACCAGTGGCCTCGCTGACGGTCTCCCGCGCGCTGGGTTTCGGTTTTCTTGGTGGCTTTCTGCTTAATTTGATGCCGTGCGTGTTGCCGGTCATCGCCCTAAAAATCTTCGGTTTTCTCGGACAGGCGGGGCAATCGCGGCAGCGGGTTTTCCGCTCCGGGCTAGCATTCACCGGGGGAATCTTCTCTTGGTTTCTTTTACTTGCCGGACTCGTAATCGTTGCCCGCGCCGCAGGGACCCAAGTCTCCTGGTCATTCCAATTTCAAAATCCGGCGCTGGTGTTCAGCATGATGGTCGTGGTCTTTGTGTTCGCCCTGAATTTGCTGGGCGTTTTTGAGCTGTGGCTCCCCGGCATGGGGAAGCTGGCCGCGATCTCCGATCGCGAGGGATACGGCGGAACCTTTCTGCACGGGGTGTTCGCCACGCTGCTGGCCACGCCTTGCACCGCGCCGTTCCTTGGCTCGGCGCTCGCCTTCGCCTTCACGCAAAGCGCGCCAGTCACGCTCGCCATGTTCGCCTCCATCGCTGCCGGAATGAGCTTCCCTTATGTACTCCTCACCGCGAATCCGGGCTGGATGCGTTGGCTGCCGAAGCCGGGACTGTGGATGGTGCGACTCAAGCAGGTGATGGGGTTTCTGATGCTCGGCACCGCCGTCTGGCTGCTGGGCGTGTTCAGCTCGCAACGCGGCGCAACGGAAGCCGTCGGCGCGACTTGGATTCTTTTGGGGATCGGCGGCGCATGCTGGATTTTTGGCACTTGGGTAACGCCCGCCACCCGGCAACTCCACCGGGTGCTTGCTGTGGCGACAATGATAGCGCTGATCAGTTCCGGCTTTGCGTTGGCCGGACGCCAGAGCGCCTCCTCACAGTCCACGTGGGAAGCGTGGTCGCCGGAACGCGTGGCGGCTCTGCAAGCAGATGGCAAGCCGGTCTTCATCGACTTCACCGCCGACTGGTGCCTGAACTGCAAATACAACGAGCGGTTCGTGCTCGACACCGCGCCCGTGCGCGAAGCGCTGGGACGGTTCGCCACGCTCAAAGCGGACTGGACTCGGGGAGACCCGAAAATTACCGCCGAACTCAAGCGCCTGGGCCGCGCGGGTGTGCCAGTCTATGTTGTCATCCCGGCCGACGGCGGCGAGCCCGAGGTGCTCCCCGAACTCCTCACCCAGCGCACCGTCCTCGACGCGCTGCAACGGGCACATTAGCCTCGCGACCTACGCTCCCATGCGTTAGTATTCATTTTTCGCATTTGCCATGGTTCGCATTCTTTCCGATCTCCATTTCGGCAGCCGCAGCAGCTTGGTGCGCGACTTGCGCCAGCTCACTCCATTACTGGAGGGGACGGAGCAGGTCGTATTCAATGGCGATTCGGTGGAAATGCTATTTCTGGAAGACCGAGCCAAAGGGATTTCCAATGCCAATGTGCTGAGGAGCCTCTGCCAGCAAACCGGAACGGAGCCAGTCTTCCTCACCGGCAACCACGACCCAACCCTGACCGACCTCCATCACTTGGAACTGGCCGGAGGTGAAGTCCTGGTCACCCACGGCGACATCCTTTTTCACGGCCTCTCCCCGTGGGGCCATGAAGCGAGCCGTATGCGCGCGGCACATACCCGGGAACTGGCAGCACTCCAACAGCCTGCTGGGTTCAATGACGAACTTCAAGCGATGAGGCGGGCGGCGCTCGTCATCGAAGGCATGGGAGAAAAAATCCGCGCGGGAAACATCAAGCCGGGGCGGCTGCACTCCATCACCCGCCATCTTTGGCCTCCATGGCGGCCTTTGAGCATCCTGAGCGGCTGGGCGCGCGCGCCGTTTCTGGCGAACGCCCTGGCCTCTCGGCACGCTGCACAAGCGCGGTTTGTGGTGATCGGCCACACGCATTTCAGTGGCGTGTGGCGCGTGGGCAAACGCATCGTCATCAACACCGGAGGCTTCCTCCCTCTCTCGCGTCCGCTTGCGGTCGATCTGGATGACCAAACGCTCACCGTACGCCGCGTGAATGCCATAAACGGAGAATTCCGCCTCGGAACGGAAGTGGCGCGTTACGAGTTTCACCGGTAAGCGTTGCATTGGGATGCCTGCGCCTTGTAAGTTGATGGGATCGCTTCCTGCATCTAATGACCACCGCCAACAAAATCACGCTCCTGCGCATTCTCGCCATTCCCGTGTTCGTCACGATGGCGGTTTACTATGGGCGCAGCGTGCAGCACGGCCATCCGCAGGAGTGGCAACGCCTGGCTGCCATTCTCATCTTCATGCTTGCTGCGGCGAGCGACGGGGTGGATGGCTACATCGCCCGCCATTACAACCAGCGCACCCGGCTCGGGCTGATTCTGGACCCCATCGCCGACAAGGGGCTGCTGATTGCCGGAATCATTACGCTCTCTTTTTCCAACTGGCATTACGAGTTCCCGCTTTGGTTTCCAATCCTGGTCATCAGCCGGGATATGGTGGTGGTGATCGGCTCGCTGCTGCTACATTTCCTCAACGGAAAAGTCCAGGTGCGACCCAGCCGGGTCGGCAAAGTCGCCACCGCTCTCCAAATGGTTGCCGTGGCAGCGGCCATGCTGCAAAGCAGCGCCCCGGAACTGTCCGGCGATTCTCCTTTCTCCTGGATGGATGGCCTGGTAGCCGCCGCCGGGTTCTTCACGTTCATTTCCGGAATCGGATACGTCATTGACGGGATCCGGCAACTTCAAGCTGGAGGCCACGCCAACGCATGAGAACAGTCGCCATTGTCGGACGCCCCAATGTGGGCAAATCCGCCCTCTTCAACCGGCTCGCCCGCCGCCGCATTTCCATCGTCCACGATCAGCCGGGGGTGACGCGCGACCGCATCACCACCGAGTGCCGCTGGGACGACGAACCTTTCACCCTCATTGACACGGGCGGCATCGGCAGCGATGTGGACACCAGTTTCACCGAACAGGTGGAGGCCGAGGTATCCGTCGCCATGGAAACCGCCGACTTAATCCTCTTCATGGTGGATGGCCAGGCGGGGCTTACCCCGGTGGACCAGACGCTCGCCAAGCGCTTGCGCAAAATTGACAAACCGACCCTGCTCCTCGTCAACAAAATCGACCACCCTAAGCACGCGGAACTGGACATCGACTTCGCCCGGCTCGGCTTCAAGCGCACCCTTTGCATCAGCGCCGAGCACAATTTGGGGATCACGGACCTCGTCGAACAAATCCAGGCGCTGCTACCCAAAGCCATCGAAGAAGAGGGGCAACTCTCCGTCGAGCCACCCGTCGAAATCGCCATTGTGGGCCGTCCGAATGTAGGCAAGTCCTCTCTCATCAACGCCATTTTGCAGGACAGCCGCACGATGGTCTCCTCCATCTCGGGCACGACTCGCGATGCCGTGGACGTCCCTTACCGGCGCGGCGACCATGATTACACCCTGATCGACACCGCAGGCATCCGCCCGCGCGGCAAGCAGGATTCCACGGTGGAAATCTTCAGCGTCATGCGCTCCGAGCGGACGATCCGGCGCGCCGATCTCTGCGTGCTCGTCGTCGATGCCACAGCGGGAGTCACCGCACAGGACAAAAAGATCGCCGGTCTCATCCAAGAGGCCGGAAAACCGTGTTTGGTTGCCGTCAATAAGTGGGATCTTGTCAAAGCGTCGGCGGGCTTTGGCGAACGCAAGGAACAGCTTGAAGCGCTGCTGGAACGGATTCGCGTCGAACTTTTCTTCGTCGATTACGCCCCAATCATCGTCCTCTCCGCGCTCAAAGGCGAAGGGATGACGCGGCTTTTCAAGTTGATCGAACAAATCCGAGCCCAATCGCGGCAGCGCATCGGCACCGGCGCGCTCAACCGGTTACTCGCCGAGGCCCTCACGGCACACCCGCCCCCTGCACGCAGCAACAAACGATTCAAAATCGTTTACGCCACCCAACCCGCTCAACCCGACATGACGCGCAAGCCGATCCCCACGCCGGGCATTCTGCTTTTTGTCAACCAGACCGACCTGCTCGTGCCCAACTACCGCAAGTATCTCGACGCGCAAATCCGGAAGGAAGTCCCGTGGACCGGCCTACCGCTGAAGTTCTACTTCAAGGAACGTGAAGCGCGGGGACGGCGGGCACATGTGGAATAAGCGCGCCGCTACGAAACCACCGGAAAAGCCCGCCACTTTTTTGATTGCGCGGTGAAGCAAGCCCGACTAACTTCCAGCCCTCTTCAGGAAGGGTGGCTGAGTTTGGTTTAAGGCACTCGACTCGAAATCGAACGTGGGAGAAATCTCACCGTGGGTTCGAATCCCACCCCTTCCGCCAGTCTGAAAATCAACGACTTACGTAGGTTTAGATGTCTTAATAAGACCCATGCTAAGACCACGCTCGCCGAGTTTCGTATATGTTCGGTGATGTTTTTTCCGTTGGCCAGCTCATCTCTTTGAAGCAGTAGAAAATAGATCAACGCATCGTCTCAAGCAGATGGCGGTATCCTTTTCCAAAATGAACCGAAACCACACAATGTTCAGAGTTGTCGTTTCCTTGGAGTGCTCACAATGAACGCCGACTTTGCCGAACTCGACTACCGTCAAACGTCACTCGGCGAACTGACGCTGCGCCGTCGACGTATTCTTGCGTTAGACGGATTGGAAGTCTTCGAGGTGAAACTCGGTGACGCATTCCTCATGTCTAGCCTCTTCCATGAGGTTGAGGTTGCGCTAGCCGATCTCGGGTTGGCAGCACTGAATGCACCAGAGGTGGATGTCGTTGTCGGAGGTCTCGGGCTGGGCTACACCGCTGTCGCCGCGCTTAAGCATTCTGCCGTGCGCTCGCTGATAGTGGTGGAGGCGCTGGATGCGGTGATCGACTGGCACCAACGTGGATTAGTTCCGCTCGGCTCGCAACTTACCGGTGACCAACGCTGCCGGTTCGTCCTTGGCGACTTTTTTGCACTCGCCGCCTCATCCAATGAGAGTTTCGATCCGAAAGAGCCCAAGCGGCTTTTCCATGCCGTCTTGCTCGACATCGACCACTCGCCAAAAAATCTCCTGCACGCACGACACGGCACATTTTATCGAGCCGCGGGACTCCGCCGACTCGCCTCTCATCTCCATCCCGGAGGCGTATTCGCCCTCTGGTCCGACGACCCTCCCGACGCGGACTTTCTGGTCACGCTTCGGGAAGTGTTCGCCGACGCCAAGGCGCACGTCGTTTCATTTTTCAACCCACTGCTTGAAAGCAATTCCGCCAGCACTGTGTATGTCGCGCGAAAAGTGTAGCGACTACGTGCTGCTCGCTGAAAATTAAGGGTCACTTATCCATCCAGCCCGATGAACACACGGTTCGCATTGGTGGACTGCAACAACTTTGTGCGCCGTGAGGTGCGTGTATTGGATGCAGAGAAAGCTCTGTAATTCAAGCTGTTATGAATAACCCCAATAGCCTTACCTCGGCCCGGCAACGGGTTGAAACTTCGAAAGAAGCGGGGGACAGCAGCATGGCTATAAAGCCGTCGTGCGGGAGTCCGGGCACTCTCAAGAGTCGGCGGCAAGGGGAGGAACATAAGGTGAAAGCTAAACTGCCTGAATCCCAGACCCATACCGGAGGATTGCACTCACTGCCCATACCGGATAAGGAGCAGATTCCCCGCGACACTCGTTCTGAGAAGTTGAACGAGCCGCAACAGCCAGGGGACGGTGCCGGCAATAAGCCGGATAACGGTCGAACGGGACACCTACGTGTTCAATATCACCACTACACGTGTACCACGGGATCGCCTAAACAGGAGTCCGCTCCTGCACGGCGACGGAGCCTCCATAATACCCAACGTGCCGAGGTAACTCTCGGTACAGCCGGTCAAGTGACCGGACGTGAAGTCGGCATAACCAAAGAGCAATCAATGGGAAAACCGGCTCCCCACGGGGAAAGGGAGGCAGTCAGAACTCCAAGAAGAAGTTTAAACGGAGGCCAACCAATGTTGACCGATAAAACGACGAAACGACTTCACGGACTATCTCAGTGCTCGAAGAACGGGCACAAGGTTCAGCGGGTATTTCAACTGATGACCAACTATCCCGATCTTTGGAATGAGGTCGTGGAGAACATCAGCCGGAACAAAGGTGCGAAAACGCCGGGCGTCGATGGGGAGACCCATGAGACGGCCAGTCTTCGCGTTGATGCCATCCGGGAAAGCCTGCGAGAGGACGCCTACCGTCCGAAACCCACACGACGTGTCTATATCCCCAAGAAGAACGGAAAACTCCGTCCGCTGGGGATACCCACGGCGACAGATAAACTCGTGCAGGCCATGGCCGCGCGTATTCTGGAGGAAATCTACGAGCCGGTCTTCTCAGATCACTCGCACGGCTTCCGAAAAGGACGCTCATGCCACACGGCTCTGGACGAGGCTAAGCACTGCTGGAAGGGCACCAAATGGATTATCGAAGCGGACATCCGTGGATGCTTCGATAACATCAACCATGAGGTGCTCATGGAACTGCTAGCCAAGAGGATCGAAGATCGACGATTCCTGAAGCTCGTTCGTTCATTCCTGCAAGCGGGATACCTCGAAGAATGGATATACCACCGAACCTACAGCGGAACGCCGCAAGGGGGAACGGTGTCACCCATTCTCGCTAATATCTACTTGCACGAACTGGACGAATGGCTGGAACGGAAGGTCTGTGCCTTCAACAAGGGAGACAAACGCGCCTATCACCCGGAGTATATGAAACGATACAACCGGTACAAGGATGCGCGCTGCCGCTCCCGCGACCTGA
>Ga0316226_1000078_pt1 | contig 158154 bp, 137 predicted proteins | sample TBH18017metaG_FD_206009 | JGI IMG/M metagenome (GOLD analysis project Ga0316226, IMG submission 206009) | Freshwater microbial communities from Trout Bog Lake, Wisconsin, USA - TBH18017 | ecosystem: Environmental > Aquatic > Freshwater > Lake > Hypolimnion/Profundal zone | place: USA...
TTCCTCGATCCGCTTCCCGCAAGATGCGAATCTTCTCTTCGGTCGTGTATCTCTTGCCTTTCATTGTCTGGTCCTTTCTAGCCCCAGACTAACACATCACCCGGCTCGAAAAAATGAAGTCACGTCACCTGCTAAACAAACATTGAAGGCTGGTTATCCGCCGCCAGGACTACCCACTCCTTTTACGATTGGCCCGGGGTGGTCCATATTCTGCCAACTCTCAGTGTGACTGCTTCTCATTTCTAGGGGAATTTTCGTCGATGGTATCAGGCAATCGCGTATGAACAATCTTGTTTTTTGTTTTTCCGTTCACCATCCCGGCACCGCCGATTTTCGACATAGGCCGGAAGGTCAAAATCTCAGTCGAGTTCATGATCAAAATTTAGCAAATGAGGTGGGACATCCGTAGGGGGACATTCAAAGCGGATCATCTGATCATATTAACAAGAAAAAATGCGGGATGTACTCGGTGGTCCCTGGGCATACACTTGTCTTATTGATGGCAATGGCTCCTACGCCGTGCGATCTGTCCCCTGAGTATCCCCGCGTTCCTTCGGGAAGAGAGGCGCGTCACATCCCGGCCCGCCGACGCAACGTTTCCGGACAAGGGTTGCGTCGTTTCTAGTGGCCATCCAATCATTCGGGACGCAAAAGCGCCCTTAGAACATGGCTTTGTCTGAAAGGAATTTCAGGGTATTTTGTCATCCATGTGCGCGTCTTTTGAGTTTATGAAGCGGGTGTATAGGCCGGGTAAGAAAATGACTGCGGTGGCGAAGACCGGCCTCGTGCAACATGTCTGGGCCGGGTTTGCCCGTGAGGAAATCCTGGACTGGTGGCAACGCAAGGGTGGCGTCCTGCTGGACATTTACGCCGACCGATTCGCCGAGCGTTCCGATGTGACTGAAAAACTCATTTGGGACGACGTTCCAGGCGGTCTTGTCATTCGCGGGTTGCTGGACACCCAAGCTGATACCCCGCTGATCAAAGTGGTGACCCGTGCCTCAACCCACGAGGAACTCGAACGCTTCCAACACCCCCGGATGCCGGTGCTGGAGGAGCCGCTCTATCCGAGGGTGGATATCCCCCTCCAGAGTGAGATTCAGGAGCTTTTCTAGCGAGATTCAGCCCAATCGTTCGCAAATAATACGGTCGATTTCCGGGGCAGCTTGAGTAGCGGGAAGATAAAACACATGGTCAAAGGCAGTGCCATCCACTGCTGGTTCCGGAGCGAGGTTGTTCAGAATTTTGAAGCCGGGGAACTGGAGGGCCATGGCGGTGATGGGCAACACCACACCGCTTGTCCCGATGACGACCACTACATCCCGAGATGTCAACGCAGCAAGGGTGTCCCACATCACCTCATATTGTGGAGCCGGTTCATGGAAGAAAACGATCTGCGGTCGGGCATCCTTGATCGCCCCACATTGCGGACATTGCTCACCGGGTTGCCACTCGGTATAGCCGATATTCCAGATATGCTGGCAGCGCACGCAGGTCATTTCCGGCAAGAATCCGTGCAGGTGCACCACATCCCGGCATCCCGCCCGCTCCAGCAGATCGTCCACGTTCTGAGTCAAGATTACGGTTTCATATCGGCGCTGCCATTGCGCTATTTGGCAGTGCGCCGCATTGGGTTCTGCGGTGGCGAGTTGGGTGCGGCGGGCGTTATAGAATCGGTGCACGAGGGGGAAGTTCGCCCGCCAAGTCCGGCCATCGCAGACCTCGTCAATGGAGTGGTTTTCCCAAAGGCCGTTCTGGTCGCGGAATGTGCGCAGGCCGCTTTCGGCACTAAGTCCCGCACCAGTGAGGATCACGAGTTTTGGCATGCGTCATTATGGTTTTCTAGCCAAGGCAGAAGCAACCAGTAGCTCACTCCAGCGGGTGGTGAATCCCCGAGACTTTCTCTCCTGCCTCAAGCACGGCCGTGTGAAAACGGTCTCGTAATGTATCCGTCGGAAAAGGAGGCATGGATATGGATTCAGCAAGTTACTCAAGTTCCCACGTTACCGTGACGGTGTCCTCAGCTTCTACGACCTTGGGGTCGAAATTCGGAGCAATCTCACGCTCACAACAGGATTCGAGCATCATTTCGGAAGGCTGCGAAGAAATCACGACCTCGGAATACCCATATTGAATATCCGCGATATTACCAAGTTTAACACCCGCTGCTGTGGCAATGACTTCGGCTCGCGCCTTGGCATTTGCCACTGCATCTGCCAGCACCCGCTGCTTCAGCGCTTCGGGATCAGCCACCGTGAAGTTGATGCGAACCTGCGGCTCTGCTCCTCTCTGCACGAGGAAAGACAGAAATTTTCCCACCAGATTTTGGTCGACCGGCAATTCCATGCACAACTGGTGCGTCGCCGTATATCCGATGTGCTTGTACCGGCCATTTTCATATTGAGTCTCGTTTGAAACTCCGAACTGAACCGTCTTGAGATCGGCCCCTGGAAGATTCAATTCGATGACGGCAGCGCGGATGGCTTCCACCCGAGCATTGCACCCCTCGATGGCTTTGTCGTATTGAGGTCGCGGATGTGCCACGCTGAAAAAGAGCGAAATGCGATCAGGGGCTTGCGAGGCGCTCCCTTTGCCTTGGATGCGGATGGTTCGGGTTTTCATATTGGCATTCTACAATAGGGGGGCAGACATTTACGGGGGGACAGGCGGAAAGAAATTTCGTAACGGTATGCCTGTGGATGTCCCACCCTCTGTATTATGATTTTGAAAAATGAACAGGCGCAATTTTCTAACTGCACTCCCCATGCTGGCTTTTTCGGCAGGAATAATCACCCGCCTTTTACCTGAACGAGCCATTCCAGGAGATTTTATTGAAGATGACGAATGGGCTTGGTGGCGAAAACTCACACGCACGCTCTTGTCAGCATCCGACGATCCATTTGCCGCTGCATTGATTCAAGCCGCAGCCCGGAGGAGTGACATTCGGATCTTGTATTCGGGTGGTTCTGAAGCGGGCGGTTCTCGGGTCATTTCCCCGCTAGGCGTTTTTACCGTGGAAGGATACGAGGGTGTTTACGTCTCAGCACTGTGCCATCGCCGGAACGCCGAACGGGTTTTCCGCCTTGATCGCATTGAGGCAGTGGCCTGATTATTGATTCCGAACAAACTGCGTCCATGAGCATAAAAGCCGCCCGAATCAACGGGATCAACGTCTACGTTTGCGGAGTCGGCGCACTTCCCGACTAGGGAGTTTCGCATATTGTCTTCCCTTGGGCCGATACGGCGGTATCCACGTCTAAAATAACGGCTTGATCAATAACTGCGAATCGATATTTTCACCATCGAGAAAGGATCCCTTGAATCGGCGCCAACCACAATGCCGGTTCACCCTCAAAGATATGGCAAAAAATGATGAGTTAGATGTGTTATTGCGTGACCCAAGGCTGACGGACAAGGATTTTGCAGATTTGTACGAAATATTAGGAATCAAGATTGGCGTTCCAAATTCCGATCTCAGTGAGTTTTTCAATCGAGAGATTCGGCATTCATATGGGCATTCCGCTGCCAATTTATTTCGAGATTGCTTCGAACCAGACTATTCCGAAATCGTCAAAGGCACCGCAATTAAACTTAAAATTCCGATTAAGGAGCACCATACCCTTGAGGAGGTGGAAAATAAGATTATTGTTGAAATCATTGAGATTGCTAAAGAAGAGATCATAAAAAAGAAGGGAAAGTCGGCGTGGGAAGAAATTGAAAAGAGTGTCGCCGACGAGGTGGATAGGTTGATTAAAGACGGGAAGATACCGCAGCAATTCGCTGACGAGTTTAAGGATCTTCGAGGTGCTGCTCTCATGGCTGCCTTACTTGGCGGACGATTGGCCGGTTTTCTCCTCTTCATTCTCGCGAACCAAGTATTTTTTGCTGTGGCTCGCTCTTTGGGATTGGGCATCGGAGTTGCCATTGCCGGGCCAATTATTGGGCGAACATTAGCTTTTTTGCTTGGCCCTCCGGGGTTTGTGTTAGCTGGGATTCTTATGGCTTTCGACTTAGGCGATACGAATTGGAAGAAGGTTGTACCGGCAATTGCAATGGTAATTTCCCTCCGTCGTCGGTTGCAATTCGGTGACGAAGGCTCCTCCGCAGCGTAGAGGTCAAATACCCAACGATATTTCAGATTGTGAGAAAGCGCCTCAGCATTTAGGCGCTCTATTGCATTGAGGTCATACGCCAAACCGCTTTGTGATTCGCGGAATGCTGGATCGTCAATCCGGCGAGCCGGTGATTAAAATCGTGACCCGGGCATCCACCCCCGAGGAAATCCAGGATTTCCAGCATCCTCGAATGCCGGTTCTGGAAGCTCCTCTATATCCATACGTGGAAATCCTAGACAAGCCGGATGTGCCTGAGTTGTTTTAAACTCATATTCATGGTGACGGGATATTCTTGAGCAACTGCTCCACATCTTTCGGGGTAACCTCTCGACCGCTGAGCGAGGTGAAGCCAGCTACGCACAGAAGCGCACCCTCCAACCGCCGCACATCGGATTCAATTCGTTTGGCTAGGAATTCTAGCACATCGGTGTCGAGCTTGATGTTGAGCAACTGGGCTTTTTTGTGCAAAATAGACAGGCGGGTTTCGATGTCAGGCGGCTGCAATTCAGCTGACAAGCCCCACTCGAATCGTGAGATGAGGCGTGCTTCGATTTCGTCGATTCCTTCTGACAGGCAAGCGCACGAAAGGACGATCTGTTTGTGCTTATCGAATAGTGCGTTGAATGTGTGAAAGAATTCTTCCTGGGTGCGCTCTCTACTAGCGAGGCAATGGATGTCGTCGATTAGCAACACGTCGGCATGTCGGTATTTGTGGCGGAATTGGACGAGTTTGCTGTTCTGGATGGCGTCGATGAACTCGTTGGTGAAGTCCTCACAGGAGAGGCACACCACCTTCGCGCCTTCATTATTGGCGGCGACATGCTGACCGATGGCGTGCAAGAGGTGTGTTTTTCCCAGACCTACACCGCCGTAAAGCAGAAGCGGGTTGTAGGTCTGGCCTGGGTTTTGGGCCACAGCCATGGCCGTTGCGTGGGCAAATTGATTGTTGGCCCCCACCACGAATGAAGCGAAGGTATAGTTTGGGTTCATATTCGGAGCAAAATTGACACACAGGGTAAGACATCTACGGCCCTATGCCCTCGCCACCAACAACTCCTCCCAGCGGGTGGTGAAGCAGCGTGATTTTCGTTTCTGCTTCATGCGCCATTCGCCGGCAAACCCCATCGCGCCGTAGCGAAGGGTATTGGTGCCATAGCGGCGGTTGAGTTGATCCACGAGGGAGTCGAGCCGAGTGCCGACGTTGTCGGTCCTTGGGGCGAATAGAGTGAGTTGTGCGCTGGCCTCCGAGCAGAGTTCTGTGAGGAAGACGCCGACCTTTTTATATTGGTAGCCGGGCCGATAAATCTTCCGAAGCAGGGTCAAGGCCGCGGCGATCAGATCGGGCGTATGGCTGGTCAGTTCCGGTAGGGCAATTTGTGCAACAGGGTAATACTGCGGCAAATCGGGGCGGAATGGACTGGTTTCAAGGTGTACCTGAATGCGTCCGGTCAACTGCCCCCCGGCGCGGAGTTTCTCGGCGGCACGGGCTGTGAATGTCGCCAAGGCCTCTTCCAAGCCCTCCAGAGCCTCTATGGGCTCGCCAAACGACCTTGCCGTGGCGATCCCCTTCTGCGGGTCGGGCGCTTCCTCCAAGGGCAGGCACGAGACCCCATTGAGTTCGCGGGCAGTCCTTTCTCCCACCACACCCAATTCCCGGCGCACCCACGCCATGTCAGCCTGCTTCAAATCAAGGGCGGTCTGGATGCCAGCGGCCGTTAACCGCGTGGCAAGCCGTCGTCCTATCCCCCAAATATCCCCACATGGCACACGCGCCAGAACGGCATCGGGGTCGGGATCTGCGGTCAAATCGAACACTCCTTGGAGCGAGGGCGTTTTCTTGGCGATGCGGTTGGCCAGTTTCGCCAGCACCTTGGTCGGAGCAATACCCACGGAAACCGGAATGCCGGTCCACTGCCGCACCCTGGCTCGCAGTTCGCGCCCGAAGGTTTCCCCTTGCCATGGCTCCAAGCCCAAGAAGGCTTCATCAATGGAATAAACCTCCATGCTGGTCGCCAAAGGTCGCAGGGTGGCCATCACGCGAGCCGACATGTCGCCGTAGAGGGCGTAGTTGGAACTGAGCACCTGCACGCCATGACGACGGAATAAATCTTCGTTCTTGAATGCCGGGGCACCCATCTCGATGCCGAGCTGCTTGGCCTCCTCGCTCCGGGCGATTACGCAGCCATCGTTGTTGCTCAGAACCACAACGGGCTTCCCGATGAGACGCGGGTTGAAGACGCGCTCGCAGGAGGCGTAAAAGTTATTGCAGTCCATCAATGCGAACCGGGTGCTCATCGGGCCGGATGGATAACGAAAGTAACCACGCCCCAGACGGTGAGTTCCTGGGACTCGCTGATCTCAATGGGGGCGAAGTCGGCGTTCTCGGCTTCCAGAAAAACACGTTTGCCCTTCTTCCTCAACCGCTTGACGGTGAACTCGCCATCTAACATGGCGATGACAATCTGTCGGTCTCCCGGCGTAACCGAGCGGTCCACGACCAAGATGTCGCCGCCCTGGATACCCGCATCCCGCATGGAGTTGCCCCGGACCCGGACGAAGAACGTGGCTGCTGGGTTGCTCACGAGGTGCTCGTTGAGGTCGAGCGAGTTCTCCATGTGATCCTCGGCGGGCGACGGAAACCCGGCTTGAACCGAGGCTGAGGCCAGCGGAATCCGCAGCTTGGTGCGGGCTTCAAACGGGATGGGCTGGCCGACGATCATGGCAAAATCGTAAGGCTGGGAGCGGGAGAGGTCAAATCTCTGGTAACTTCTCTGCACGCCTGTAACGAATATACCCACCTTGCCAACTATATCTCCAACTGTTGCCTGTTACATGGAAGGCGTGAAGTTGGGATTCGAAGGCATGTTCTCGATTTTTCTCCGATACATCTCCGCATTCCGGCCAAGGGTGGTAATCGTGTAGCGCGTTTTTTTCCTCTTCATGTTTTTGCCTACCCGCTTCCACTTTTTCCACTTCCAGCAGAGAATATCGCCGTATAGCCTGCTTCGCTTCGCCGAACTTGGTTCCCGCGCAGCCAAACCGATAAAGGATTCTCCCAACCGTGGTCCGATGGCAGTTCCAGCGTTGGGCAATTTGAGATGCCGAGAGATAGGTAATAGCCTTCATTCCTTCCCCATCTCCTCCCGATTTACTGCGTGAGCATTCTTTAGTTCCGCCAGAAGATTTTCATCGGCTACAATTTCGTTGGAAAGGAAGGTTGGGGGAATTCGCCGAAGGTTTTTGCATTTTCCGAAAGACGCTTTAACGCCGTCTTCCCTGGCTCCTGTAATGGAGAGATTTCCAATTTGTTCGATGCCCGATTCGGTGAAATTAACGAAGCCAGGAAAGGTGCCCTCTGCGACTTTTAAGCGCTTGCACAATTCAAAACTGGCGGCAGCTTCATCGTTGCTTTGTAAAGTGATTTTCAAGTCGCCTATTCTCTCAACGCCAGATTCGAAAAAGTTTACAAAGCCAGAGAAGACACCCGCGGCAACTTTGAGCTTTTTGCAGCCGGTGAAGTCAGCGGCACCACCATCGATGTCAGTCGCAGTGATTGCCAGGCAACCGATTTTAATTATTCCAGATTCCGCAAAGCAAACATGCCCCGAATAATTTCCTTCGGCCATTTTCAGCATTTTGCAAAAGCTAAAATCCGCCGCGTCTCCTTGAGAGTCACCTTTGATGATGTTTAGGTTGCCGATCTTTTGGATGCCAGATCGGGAAAAATCCACAAAACCGTGAAAGGTGCCTTCTGCCACCTTGAGATTCGGGCAGCAATTAAAATCGGCGCATTGACCGAGGCTGTTGCGTTGGCTAAAATGAAGGAGTGGTGACAGATGGGTGATGTCTGAGCTATCCATTTGGCAATAGCCGACAACTTCCAAAGGCTCCTTTAGTTGTAATGCCCATGCAGGGTCGTTTTTTACGGCGGCAAAGAATTCCTCGGCAGTGATTGTGTTCATATGCCCCAACATGGCATCGTGCAGTAGTTCCCGAATTTATCCCCAGTGGTATTCTAGGATTTGCCTCGCACTCCGATTGCCACGGTTTATAAAACTGACTCGATGTCGTGCGCTTTACCTCCTTGGTATTGACCTTGTGGTAAACTTTGCCTGAGGTCTTGCTCTTTGCCTTGGACAAATGGGTCGTGTCAAAAAATATCGATTGCGATATATTGTCTTGCATTTTATATTGAAAGGAGTATATTCCTTTCATGAAGACGCTCTTAATCCAGTTTCGAACCCGCCGCCGGGAGATGGGAATCTCCCAAAGGGAAACCGCACGGCGTGCGGGGGTTGAACAACCTCTCGTCTCTGGATTCGAACGAGGGAAGGACATCCGCATCTCCACGCTTCAAAAACTTGCCAGCGCACTGGATCTGGAATTGGTGGCGGTGCCCAGAGAGTATCTGGGGGAGGTAGCTGGGGTTATCTCGCGCAAACCCGAGCAGCCAATCCCAGCACCCGAAAAATCCTTGCTGGATCGCTTTCAAGTTCCTGAAGAGGAGGAAATCTAATCATGGCAAAACCAAGCAGCGTCCTTCAGATTTATCTCAACGAAACGGTGGTCGGGTATCTCACCCGTTATCCAGACAACCGGCACCTGTTTCTTTTTGACGAGGGTTACCGACTCAGCGGGCCGGGGCGTCCGGTGCTTTCGCTTTCCTTTGTGGAGTCCGGAGATGAAGAGGGGACGCAGCGGAAGCTTTTGCGCACGACATCCACGGCAGTGCGGCTGCCGTCGTTTTTCAGCAATCTATTGCCGGAAGGCGCTTTGCGGGAGTATCTGGCAAAACGCCTGAAAATACATTCTAGCGACGAGTTCGCGCTGCTCGCGGCGCTGGGGGAAAATCTTCCGGGTGCGGTGCGCGCCGTCCCGGCCATGGAGGTGCCGGAAGCGGTGCGGGATCACCCGCTGGGCGCGGGGCATGTCATGGCCATGGTCGAGCCGACTTTTTTTTCACTGGGTGGGGCGCAGATGAAATTTTCCATGATGGAACGCGGGGGGCGGTTCACGCTTTCCAGTGACGGAGAGGAATGGATTGTGAAGCCGCCCCATCCCACATACCCCCACGTGCCGGAAAATGAATACTCGATGATGAAACTCGCGGAATCGGTTGGGGTGGAGGTTCCCGCGGTGAAGCTGACGCCCATCAACCAGATTGATCTCGGCCTGTTGCCGGGGCTCTCTTTTCCGGCGGATGCCCTGGCATATGCCATCCGGAGATATGATCGAAGCGTGCCGACACGCGTGCATGCGGAAGACTTCGCCCAAGTGTTCGGAGTCTATCCCGAGCGGGAATACGATGCGACCAACTACGATTCCATCGGCAACCTGATCTTTGCAATTTTTCCCCAGCGGCACGAAATGCTGGAAGAGTTCATCCGGCGGTTGGTAGTGCATGTGCTGATCGGCAACGCCGACGCCCATCTCAAGAACTGGTCCATTCTTTATCCCGATGGTTGCACCCCCCGGCTTTCTCCCGCCTACGATCTGGTCTCCACCATCCAATATACCCCCGACGACCATCTGGCGCTGAACCTTGCCGGCGAGAAGAAGTTTAGCGCCATCGGGGAGACACACTTCCGCAAGCTCGCCAAGCGCATTGGTGCCAGAGAGTCATTCGTGCTGGAAACGGCGAGGCAAACAGCGCAAAAGGCTCGGAGCATCTGGCCCGATCTGTTGCGGAACCTGCCGCTTCCGGAACCGATGCGCGAAAAGCTCAGGGAGCATTGGGCGATGTTGCCTCTCTACCGGATGTAGCATTTTCCATCCGAGGAATGTCGCGTTTTGCGGGCGCTCAAGGATTCATGTCGGGTCTGCCGATCCCACGATTGACTGTGCCCGGAAAATCTGCGAGAGTGTGCCCGATAAACGCACAAGATGCGCGTATTGCACATGGTGCACGCGACTTGGCTAGAGAAACGGTGCAGGAATGAGACTTCACAGGGGAAACCCAATCGTCTCATAACCTGAAGGCCGCGGGTTCAAATCCCGCCCCCGCAACCACTTTAAGAGGCTCACAGACAAACGTTTGTGAGCCTCTTTTGCGTTCTTGGTGGGAACGCTTTAAACTTTCGGGGGTAGCTCTTGTGCCGGGGGCGCTGGGGAGACATGGGTCTCCTGTGGTGTGCTGGCTGCGGGAATTACCGGCGGTGGAGCTGGTTGTGCGGGTATTTCCGTTGTCTGGCTGATCTGGCGTTGCACGTCGTTTTTAGCTTTGTTGAACTCTTGGATCGCCGAGCCCAAGCTGCGAGCCAATTCGGGAATGCGTTTAGCTCCGAAAAGCAGGAGAGCGAGAAGGAGAATGACGATCCCGCTGGGACCCTCAAACAAATTACTAAAGAATCCGAGGAGTAACATAAGCAACCCTATACACCTCTCCCGTCCAAATGGAAAGGGGAGTTTTGGTTCAGGAAATCAGGAAAAGAGAGGAGAAAAAGTTACGCACGGTCAGACGCCTGACAAGAGCCTCTGCCGCTATTCCGGCGGTAACAGTTCCTGCGTCTGCTTGCGGCGTTTTTCGATCAGCCAGGCGATCCAGATGCATCCCTCGTAAAGCAGGCACATCGGCACGCCCAGCGAAAGGAACGAAACCAAGTCCGGGGTCGGGGCGATGATGGCGGCAAGCGCCAACACCAGCACGTAGGCATAGGGGCGGGTGTTGTTGAGCAGGTGAAAGGAGACAAATTCGAGATAGGCCAGAACCACCACGGCCACGGGGAGTTCAAATGCCGCACCAAATGCGATCATCATCTGGGTGACGAAGGAGAAATAGTCCTTCACCGTCCAGGTGGGAGTCCAATTCATCGATTTAGTGTCATCGAGGAAGAAGTGGAGCGTTTGCGGCAGGATGGCATAGTAACAGAATGCCACGCCGCCAAGGAACAGGGCGAAGCCGACAGCGATGGCCGGGAGAATGACTTTTTTCTCCTTGCGGGTGAGAGCTGGGATGATGAATTGTGCCAGGAAATAGAGAATCAGGGGAAAGGAGAAAACCAGCCCGGAATAGAAGGCGAGTGAGAAGGAGATGGTGATCGAATCCGCCACGCCGAAAGTTCGCAACTGGGAGACCGCCGCAGGATCAATGGCGCTGAGGGGATGCTGGACAATGCGGACCAGTTCGCGTCGGAAGAAGAAGCTAGCGAACATGCAAGCAACCAAGACAGCGGCCATCTTGATGAGCATGGCGCGCAATTCCTCCAAATGTTGGAGGAACGGCTTCGCCTCATCCGTTGCTTCGCGGAGTTTGAATAAGTGGTCGAGCAGGGCCATTTGGGAAATGAAAAAGTGAGTTCCCGGAAGATGTCGCATATTTTCACCGATTTAAAAGGCAATAGATAAGCCGCTCTGGATCACTCCTTCGCGTTTTGCGCCTCCTTCGGTTTCCAGAAAATTCTTGCTTTGAAGACGGTTTTTGAGCGATTGCTAGCGAAACGCTCTTTCGGTATTCAACGCGAAAGCAACACCCCACCCTTCCACCATGCCCAGCCAACCTCTTACCATTCATCTGATTGCCAACGCCCACCTTGATCCAGTGTGGTTGTGGGATTGGCGCGAGGGATTGAACGAGGGAATCCAGACCTGCCGCACCGTGCTCGACCTCATGGATGAGAATCCCGCGCTGACGTTCGTACGCGGGGAATCGGTGATCTACGAGCATATCGAGAAATATGATCCTGCTACCTTTGTGCGCATTCAAAAGCAGGCGGCGGCGGGGCGCTGGGATGTCGTGGGCGGCATGGCCATGCAGCCCGACCATTTGATGCCCGCGACGGAAGCGTTGATCCGGCAATTTGTCGTAGGCCAGCGGTATTTCCAGAGAGTGTTTGGCAAGCCGGTGCGCACGGCATGGGCGGCGGATTCCTTCGGCCACAGCGCAGGCCTGCCGGAAATCTTCGCTGCGGCGGGGATTGATTCCTTTGCTTTCACACGCCCCAACGCCACTTGCATGCCGCTGGAGAGCCCTGCGTTTTGGTGGGAGGGAGCCAGCGGTTATCGGGTGCTGACATACCGGCCTCTTACCGGTATGTATTACTCGGATAGGACAGGGCTCGGCGAGAATCTCGACGCGACACTGGAGCGTTCAGCCAACCTGCCGTTGCGGACGGCGGCCTTTTTTTATGGCGTTGGCAATCACGGCGGGAATCCGACGCGCTCAGCGCAGGCGCAGATTGCGGAATGGGCGCAGGCGCATCCCGAGGTCAAGGTGGTACATTCGGGGCTGCATCCATTTTTCGGCGCTTTGCGCGCAGAGTTGGCGGAGACGGGAACGACGCTGCCCGTTATCTGCGGCGAATTGGGCATCACGCCGCGCGGCGGGTTCGCTTCGACGGCGCGGTTCAAGCACGCTTACCGCAAGGCGGAAGCGCGATTGCTGAGGGCGGAGCGGACGGCAGCGGTTTCCGAAGCGGCTTTGGGGCGGAAAGGCTTTTCGCTGGATACCGCTTGGGACGAACTGCTGTTCAACCAGTTTCACGATATTCTGCCGGGCACTTCGATTGAGCGGGCGATGAACGAGCAGATGTCTTGGTTGGGGAGCGTCGATCTGGCGGCCCAGCGCGCGGAATCCGACCACTTGCTGTCGCTTGCACAACAAATCGACACCACTGTGCGTCCAGTTGAGGGGGATCATCCAGGCGGCGTTCCAATGCTGGTTTGGAACGCTCAACCTTACCCGTTCCGGGGGCATGTGGAGGTGGAAGCTTGCATCGATTACCGCGGAGCGCCTGCTTATGCAAACCGGAGGGAAGAATTACCCGTGCGCATCCTGGACGCGAACGGGCACGCGCTGCCGCAGCAGGAGATCGACCCGGAGCATACTTTTTTCTTCCGCTCCTATCCTTGGCGCAAGCGTTTCGTCGTCCCGCTGGAGTTGCCTGCGATGGGTTGGACGGTGCTTGAATATGCGTGGGTGGAAGGTTCGCGTCCGCCCGTTGTTGAGTCGCCCTTGAAAGGGGATGAGGCTGCTGGGGTGATCGAGAACGGATTTTACCGCGTGGAAGCGCGGCCCGGCGGCGAGGGGATTTCCATCGAGCACCGGGGCGAAAGCCTTTTTCACGGCAAGCCGCTCACGGCAGGACTTTTCGCAGACGATTGGGGTGCCTGGGGCAGTTTGTTTGATGATCCAGCCTCCCTTTGCATGGACTCCCCCACGGAAGCGTGGAAAATCGTGCGGACGCGGCTTGCCGAGCAAGGGCCGGAGCGGGTTGCCCTATGGGTTCAACTGGCAGGTGCGCGTTCCCATCTGGAGTTGACTTTTTCGTTGAGCCGTAACCGCGAAGCCGTGGATGTGAGCGCGCGCCTTTTCTGGAATGAACGCCATGCGCGATTGAAATTGATATTTCCCTTCGGCGAGTGCGCTGTGAGCGAAACGCCCGGCGGCACGGTGGAGCGCCACCCCAGCGGGGAAATGCCTGGAGGTCGGTGGATCCGCATTTTGGAGGGAGAGCAGACGCTCGGGTTCGCCTCGGACGCTTTCACGAATTTCGACCTCAAAGACGGCGCGTTTCGCGCGACCGTGGTGCGAGCTTCCGGCTATTCGGCGGGAGAGAAGAGTCCCGGATGGGATGAACCGTGGCTGCCGGTGAGCGATTCCGGCGCTTATCAGTTCCGATTTCTGTTGCAACCGGGCGATGAACATTTGCCGCGTCTGGCGGCGGAGTTGGATCAACCGCCCATTGTGGCCCAGGTTCCCGCCGGCAGCGGGATGCTCCCGCGCCAGGGATCACTCATGAGCCTCGAACCCAAGTCCGTAAGGCTTCTGGCGTTGAAGCCCGACGCCGAGGGTCGGGGCGTCGTCCTGCGCATGCAATCCGATGCGGCGGTTTTTCCCCGGCTCACCTGGCTGGGGCAGTCCGTCGAGTTGGGCGAATTGCCCGCCGGGAAAATCGTCTCTTGGAAGCTCTCGAAAGTCGGGGAGAAGTGGCAGGCGAAAGTCACGGACCTGATGGAGAGATAAATTCCGGAAGATTTTTGTTGGAACAAATGGAACCCAATGTCGTGAATTTGAGTATGGATGAAGCAAGGGAAATAGGGGGCTCTCAGGGAGCGTCCAAACAGGTTTTCGACCTCGCATCCTTGGATTGGACCGTAGCCGGATATGTCCCCACCTCGTGGACGGGCCGGTCGATGGAACTTGGGTTTGCGCTGGAGCCTGAGATTGCGCCTGTGCCTGCGCGGGTTCCCGGGTCCGTGCAAGGGGCTTTGCGCTCGGCGGGGTTGCTGCCGGATTGGTTTGAAGGCCTCAACGCGCGCGCTTGCGAGTGGGTGGAAAACCGCGATTGGATGTTCACGGCGAAGCTGCCCGACGCGTGGTTTGCCGCCGGACGGCGTTTCGTTTTGAATTGCGGCGGGCTCGACGGCCCCGGCGTGGTGGTTTTCAACAAGCGGCAAATCGGGGCGTTCGACAACGCCTATCTCCCGTATGCGTTCGATCTTACGGAGCACGCTCAGCTTACGGGTAATGAGCTTCATCTCGTTTTCTTCGTGCCGCCGCGCTGGTTGGGGCAGGTTGGCTACACCTCGCGGATGAAGGACTGGAAGATGCGGTTTAATTACGGGTGGGATTGGATTCCGCGCCTGGTCCAGATCGGCCCGTGGGAGCCGGTCACGCTGGCCGTGAGCGCGGAGGCGGAGATCGCTGTGCTGCGTTGCCGCTCGGATTGGGATCCCGCCAACCGCACCGGTAAGCTCTGGCTCAAAGGCACATTGGAGGCGGCTGCTGCGGATGGTCTCCATGTGCGCGTTGTTTTGAGGGAGGGTGACGCCGTTTTGAAGTCGGCAGACATGAACCCGGCGGAGTTCGCCTTGGGCGTGGAATGGACGGGGCTGGCCGTTGAGCCGTGGCAGCCGAACGGATCGGGTGACCACCGTCTTTACACCGTCACGTGTGAATTGCTCGATGCTGCGGGGAGCCTCCTCGACCGGCAGGAGCGCCGCATCGGCTTCAAACATGTGGTCTGGCAGTCCTGTGCGAATGCCCCGGAGGGGGCGGACCCGTGGGTTTGCGTAGTCAATCGCACGCCGACTTTCCTCCAAGGGGTGGACTGGACGCCGATTCTGCCAACTTTTGCCGATCTTACCCAAGAACACTACCGTCGGCTCGTTGAGTTGTATGCGACGCTCGGTTGCAACATCTTCCGCGTCTGGGGCGGCGCGTATCTCGAAAAAACCTGGTTTTACGATCTCTGCGACGAACATGGCATCCTCGTCTGGCAGGAGTTCTCGCTCTGTTCGAGCGGGCACGAAAACTGGCCCCACGAGGACGAACCGAGCATGGAGGCGTTGGTGCGGATGGCCGAATCCTATATCGTCCGTCGGCAGCATCACGCCTCGCTGCTCATGTGGTGTGGGGGCAACGAGTTACAGGGGGCCATGGACGGCGGCAAGATCGGCACTGGTAAGCCGGTCGGCCTCGACCACCCGTTAATGCAGCGCTGGTCCAAGCTGGTCGAGCGCGAAGACCCAGGCCGTCGCTTTGTTCCCACTTCCGCCTCCGGTCCGCGATTCCTGGCCTTCGCAAAAGACTTTGGCAAAGGCCTCCATTGGGACGTGCATGGACCATGGAAAGCCCCCGGCGCGACGCCCGAAGAATGGGCTGCGTATTGGGACCAGGACGACGCCTTGTTTCGGTCCGAGGCGGGTGCGCCCGGCGCGAGTTCGGCGGAGATCATCCAGCGTTACTCGGGCGGAATTCCTGTAACACCTGGGACGATGGAAAACCCGCTCTGGCGGCGGTTCGCCTGGTGGCTGGAGTGGAGCGACTTCGTGAAGGAAAAGGGGCGCGAGCCGTCCAACTTGGAAGAATACATGGAATGGAGTCAGGCTCGGCAGGCGCTATTGATAGGCATGGCTTTGAAGTCCTGCAAGATGCGCTTCCCCGGCATCGGCGGGATCATTTTCTGGATGGGCCACGACGGATTCCCCTGCACCACCAATACTTCCCTTATCGACTTCCACGGCCAGCCCAAACCGGCGGCGCTGGCTGCTTCTGCAATTTGGAAAACCCCGGTCGAAACCCTTCACAACGCCAAGTCCTAACCCATGCAACTTCATATCGCTTTCAAAATCCTGGCGCAAGCCATCCTCCTTTCCGCTGTCTGCAACAGCGGGATGGCTGGAAACGCTTATCTGCGCCCAAACGATCGCGTGCTTTGCGCCGGGGACTCCATTACCGCTCCCGGCACGTATGAAAACTACGTGCAGGAGACGTTGCGCGTCCTCTATCCCGAGGCCAATGTTACTCTCGTCAACCTCGGCTCAGGCGGCAAGGGCGCAGATTTCGGCGTCAAGAGTCTGGAATTAGTCAAGGAACCCGCGACGCTGGCGCTCTTTATGTTTGGCGTCAATGACACCGGTTGGCGACCCATCAATCTCGACGAGAAAGTCGCCAAGTTTGTGAGCGAGTTGAAAAAAGCTGTAGCCGTTGCGCAATCCAAACAGTATCCGATCATATTCCTGCGCGAGACACATTTTAGCCACGGAGCCAATCCCGCGCCCGATGCGTTCGAGGTGAAAGTGACCGGCGTATTGGACAAGTTGGAGGAGGCTCAGTCGGCTTTCGCAGCGGAACAGGGGGTTCCGATGATCGATGTGCGTGGCGCTTATCACCGTGCATTGGGGAAAGCTTGGTCCAAAGATCCGGCGTACGAATTCACCCCCGACATCATCCATCCCGCTCCGGCGGGCCAGGCCGCCATGGCTTGCGAAATTCTGAGCGCCTTTGGCGCGGGATTGCCGCTCAGCCCGGCGGACGGCCCGCGCGGTGCGTTGCAAATCCAGCGAGCCAAAGATTTAACGCTCTCGCTGACCGATGCGGTGAACGTGATTGCGCCGGACGGCACGATACCGTTCACCGTTGCCGTGCAGAATCAGGGTGGGAAGGAAGAGGTGGGCAAGTTGCTTGTGGTTCTGGCAGGACAGAAATTCGAGAAGCGGCTCCATCTCAAGGCAGGCGGCACGGCAAAGGCTTCCTTTGCGCTGCCTGCGTCGGCACTTGCGAACCGCTACGACACCACGCCTGTTTACATGGCCTTTGTGGGCAAGGCGCGCTTTGTCGCCGACGGAGGCTTGTTCTACTACTCGCGCATTCAGGCTGCCGGGAAAACGCCCTGCTCTTTGACATCCTCCAGCTTTGCCACATTGCATCCAGAGAAAACGCCTCGCATCTGCCCGGTGAGCGACATTCGTGTGCAGCGTTCCGGGGAAAGCTTTACTATTGATTTTACTTGGAACGACACCACGCCGGTTTTTGCGCAGCCTGAGTGCAAGGATTACGCAGGAAACATTGTGAATACTCCACTCAATCTGAATTCGAGGGATGGACAGTCTTGCGATGCCGTGGAGTTCTTCCTGGATCTGCGTTCCGTGGAATCCATCGGGCGCTGGACTTCCAACATCGATGCCAACCCGCCTGGCATCCTACGGCTGGGCGTTTATCAGGAACTCGTGGACAACAACTCGGTCGCCAAAATTCTCACGCAACCTGCGATATCTACTGATGCTGCGACGCTGACCGCCCAAGGCGAACATCGGTACCGTTTGAGCGTGCGGGCGAAAGCCGCTGGACCTTGTGCAGGGTTTTCCGTGAGGGTCATCGACAACACGATTTTCAAAACCGACAGCACCCAGGTTTTCCTGCTGGAAGGGTATCCCCAATATCTTGGCAAGGAACCGATGACCTTTGTGCAATTGGGCGAAAAGGAAGAGGGTATCCTTTACCGCTTCGGATATTAGAACATTCCGCCTTCAGCGGTAAATTGCAGCCAGCTTCCCCGCAGCCTCTCCCAAGGCGATGCAGGTTCCCATGGGGCGCGTGGAGGCCAGAGCTTTGCTGGAAGCAGAAATGCAGCGACCTGCCGCGAAGAGGTTTGTTACAGTGCGCGAGCGCAGGCAGCGCCGGGGAATTTCATAATAGTCGCCATCCGGTGGATAGGTGTAGAGCGGGTTGGGGTTGCCTGGCTCCCAAAATTCGATGGGCCACGCATTACGCACCACGCCACTGGGGAATTTGCGTCCATGGAGGATGGCGTCTTCGTCGAGTTCCCATTCCCCCTCCATGCGGATGTTCTCGCGCTCCATCACGCGGGTGCGTCCGGTGATACGACTCTCTTGCAGTTCGGGCAGACGCTCTGCTAGCAGAGCGTGGATGCGCGCCAGTCGTTGCTGGATCACCTCTTCGCCCATCCGGGCAAGTTCTGGTGGGATGCTGAATTTACAGAATCCCTCGTGCTCGCTGCACCCGGCGGCAAACCCGGCGAAGGGGGGCAGGCCGCTGCGTTCCAGCAAGGGCAGACGCCCGAGTTGCCAGGCGATTTTGATGGCGAGAAGCTGCCGGTCGCCTTTGAGGCCTTCCAGATGCAGAGTGCATGCGCCTGGTTGGCATTCGGATTCCGGGGTGGTCTGGAATGGGGCTCCCGCGAGCCGGATGATCGTCCCGGAGCCGGTGGCGTCGATGACTGCGCGTGGAGTGATGGATTCCTCGCCTTCGGTAGTTTTTACAGTGACGCTGGTGATGAGGTTCCCGCTGCATTGGACGGCTTCCACGGTGGAGGAAGTGAGCAGGGTCAGGTTTGATTCCCACTCGGCGAGGCGCTCATAGACGGCCCGGAGATGGTTCGGCTCAAAGGGAAGGCCCCAAGCACGGCCCATTAACAACAACGGATGACTGGAAGGGGAAAGCGCACGGAGTCGGGTGACGATTTCGCGGGTGAGACCGGGGTTGAGCGTTTCCTTCGGTTCATCCGCTCCATTGAGATACAGGCCACAGAGGTAACGGTGCAATGCGGTGACGCCCGAGCCGCCGAGAAAGCCTTCCTGCTCGATCAAAACTGTGCGGGCTCCCGCGCGCGAAGCCGCCACTGCGGCGGGCAATCCGGCAACGCCGCCTCCGGCTACAAGAACATCACATGGGGAGTTCATTTAAGGAAGGCTTGGGAGCCTGTTGCCTCCAGAATGCAAAGAATGACGGGAACGCAAAGAAGAAAAAGCTGTTGAGATGGTTTTTGTCCTGAAAAGGGGCTGGCGCAAAGAGGGTTTCTCAGTTACCCATGGTCTCTCTCCGTTATGATGCATTGGCTTGAAACTTACCTTCACAGTCTGGGCAATCTGGGCTGGATCGGCGCCGCCGTGTTTGTGCTCTCATTCGCCGGGTTGAGCCTGCTTGGGCTGCCACTGATTCCGTTTGCCGTGGTGGGCGGGATTCTCTTTGGCATCACGGGTGGCTTGGCCGGGGTCATCGCCGGTTCGACATTAGGGGCGGCAGTCGGTTTTCTTTTTAGCCGGTATCTGGCGCGCCAATGGGTATCCCGGCTTTTGAACAAGAATCCGAAATTCGCGCTGATTGACCAGGCGATCCATCGGGATGGATGGAAGATCGTGGGGCTATTGCGGATGTGCCCGTTCCCTTTCGGCCTCTCGAATTACGCCTATGGGCTCACGAACGTCCCGTTCCGGCATTATCTTGCCGCGACGATGGTGGGGATGTTGCCGGGGGAAGTGGTGTTTGTCTGCCTCGGCTCGGCCGGGAGGCAGATTGGCGATGTGAATAGTTCTCCAGCGGCGAAAGTGCTCACCGGACTGGGAATCGTTGCGTTGGTGTGCGCATTGGCGATGATTCGTCAGATTGTTGGAAAACGCCTTCAGATGGCTGAGGCAGAATGAAAAAATTACAAACCGCATGAAATCCTCCTCGCATTTTCTCATCGTCGGCGCTGGTTTTTCCGGAGCGGTTCTGGCCCGTTCGCTGGTGGAAAAGCTCGATTGCCGGGTGACAATTCTCGAGGAGCGGCCCCACATCGCAGGCAACTGCCACACGCAGCGCGATGAGGCTACAGGCGTGATGGTTCACCAATACGGTCCCCATATTTTCAACACCAGCCAGCCGGGGGTGTGGGAATACGTGAACCGGTTCGGCGTTTTCCGTCCGTTCGTCAATCGGGTCAAGGCGATGACCCCGCGCGGCGTGTTTTCGCTTCCCATCAACCTGCACACGATCAATCAGTTCTTCGGGAAAACCTTTTCGCCTGCCGAAGCCCGGGCCTTCATCGAATCTGTCGGTAACAAAACGATTGGCGAGCCGCGCAATTTTGAAGAACAGGCGCTCAAATTTATCGGACGCGACCTCTACGAGACGTTCTTCTATGGCTATACCCGCAAACAGTGGGGTTGCGAACCGAGGGAGCTTTCTGCATCGATTTTGAAACGACTGCCCATCCGCTTCAACTACGACGACAACTACTACAACAGCACTTGGCAGGGCATTCCAGAGGACGGCTATACGGCTGTTGTGGAGAAAATTCTCGACCATCCCTCCATCGAAGTGAGGCTGGGTGTTCGCTTCGATCCGCAGGTCGGGCAGGAGGGCGTTGACCATCTCTTTTACACTGGCCCGCTGGATGCCTACTTTGGCCATCGTTTGGGGCGGTTGAGCTACCGCACGGTGACGTTTGAGCGGAACGAGGCGGAGGGGGATTTTCAGGGCAACGCGGTGCTCAACTACAGCGATCCTGTGGTGCCGTTCACCAGGATTCACGAGCACAAACATTTTGCGCCTTGGGAGCAACACGCCCGGACGGTCTATTTCAAGGAATTTAGCAAGGAGACTGAGCCCGGAGAGGTTCCCTACTATCCCAAGCGCCTGGAGGCGGATCTCGGTTTGCTCCGGGAATACCGCTGTCTAGCGCTGAAAGAGCGGGGCATCTCCTTTTTGGGAAGGCTTGCCACCTACCGCTACATGGACATGGAAAAGGTCATCGGCGAGGCTCTTGCTTTTGGTGAAGCATTTGCACAGGCGTTCCAAGTTGGTGCGCACGCCTCTCTTGTTTTTTCCCATGATGAATAAAACCGATGACTTCCCCGAGTCCGAGATGGAGTCGCCTCCATGTGATTTAGTCTCTCTCGTGGTTCCTTTCTTCCAAGAGGAGGAAGGGGTCGATTTATTCTATCAAGCCCTGGCACCCATTCTTGATGGCGTCCCCGGCGTCCGGTTTGAAGTCATCTGCATCGATGACGGCAGTCAGGATGGAACGCTGCCCAAGCTGATCGCTCTGACGGAAAAGGACGAGCGGTTCCGGGTCATCGAGTTTTCACGTAACTTTGGTAAGGAGGCAGCGCTCACTGCCGGGATTGACGCCGCTGAGGGGGGCGCGGTCATTCCGTTTGACGCGGACTTGCAAGACCCTCCCGAACTGATCCCCCTGTTAATCCAGCAATGGAAACAGGGAGCGGAGGTTGTGCTTGCCTGCCGAGTAGATCGGCGGGTGGATTCTTTGCTCAAACGCCAATCGGCGCAATGGTTCTATCGTTTACACAACTGCCTCTCCGGCGTCGCCCTCCCGGAAAACGTGGGAGATTTCCGGCTGATGGACCGCACCGTCGTGGAGGCGCTCAAAACCTTGCCTGAGCGGCAGCGGTTCATGAAAGGGCTTTTCGCGTGGGTCGGGTACCGGACCGTCACGGTCGATTACACTCGCCGCCAGCGCACGGCGGGCAAGACAAAGTTCTCCGGTTGGAAACTCTGGAACTTCGCGATGGAAGGGCTTACCAGCTTCAGCACTCTGCCGCTGAAGGTCTGGATTTACGTCGGGGTGAGCGGCGCGCTGATTACCTTCCTCTACGCGGTTTATATCGTCATGCGCACGTTGATCTGCGGCATTGATGTTCCCGGATACGCCTCGCTTCTGGTCGCCATCTTGTTTTTGGGAAGTCTGCAACTCATCAGCATTGGTGTGCTGGGAGAATATATTGGGCGCATCTACATGGAAACCAAACAGCGGCCCATGTATCTGGTGCGCCGATATTATCAAAAGAAAAAAGCTTGCCCGGCCCGGCTTGACAAAGAAAACAGCGGTAACACTTCCTTATATTCTCCTTCTTGAAAGAATCTTTTTGAAAATGAAAGACATCAGCATTCTCATCCCCACTGCAAAGCGCCCCCATTTTCTTCTCACTGCATTAAAATCGGTAGCTCGGCAAACATCTCTATCTCGTGTTGGAGAGATTATCGTCATCGAAAACGGGGAAGATAGAAGGTCCGAGGAAGTATGCCGGCAATTTCCGAGCCTCCCGATCAAATACATCTACCGCAACCCTCCCGTTCCGTCATCTGAGCGAACTGTTTCGGTTCTTAGCGAGGCAAGCCTGCCGTTTGTAGCCGCGCTGCATGACGATGATTGGTGGCTCGATTTTCACTTAGAGAGAAGCTTGGAGCCTCTGGATAAAACGCCTTCGATTTCAGCGGTATATTCGAGCTATTTTTATACTCAGTCAGAGAATGATTGTTTCCGGGGAATATACAGCAACTATATCGCATGGTTTGGCAACGAGAAATCCATAGATGGCGTGACGAGAACGCTAAACTTCAAGCAAATGCTCACAACAAATATCGTTCAGTCAGGATTTCATATGTCCTCACTGATCTTTCGGAACGCAGTGATCAAGGCATGTTTCCCCGCATTTAAAGACCATGAATTTGACACCGACAGGACGCTTGCCGTCGAGCTTTCCCGGCAAGGAGATGTTTTTTTCCATGACACGCCATCGATAGTCGTTCGTCAACATTTCGACCAGGAAAGCAGCCCAGAAAAATACAACGAAGCACAGGTTTGGATTGATAGAAATACACGACGGATGATCCAGCAGGCCCGTGATTCCTCCATTGATCTGCAGTCGGAGCTTTTGAGTCGCTTTTCGCGCCCCGAATTCACTATGACCTGGACTTTCATTCCCATGCATACCTTTGAAATCCTAGCCACCGAGTCACTATTGCCTCCCAATATACTTACTCAATACCGCAACCATATGAACCACTCGGCCCGGGTGGAAGCTGATTCAATATCAAGCGTAGAAGCGGCCAAAAAATGGAAAACGAGAGCCGTAAAGCTTCAGAAAACCGTGGACTCTGCGCTTCGCTGGCAACAGCGTTCCTGGATCAAGAGAGCATTTCATCGTTGGCGGCCTCCGGGTTGGGAAAAAAACAAAAAAAGTTTTTCCCAGAAACTCAAAGAGTTCATTGGAAAACTTTCCTCCGGCTGCGTTTGCCAATGAACTCAGAAAGAGAAAAACAGCAGAAAACCGAGAACTCCTGACCGTCAGAAACTCAACCTGACCACAGTTCAGATTACGGGAGAAGGTCAAAACGCAATACACTGATTACGGTGACAGGCTCTAAATGAATGTGATCTTTCGCGCGAAAGAAAAGCGCTTTGCAGCGCGCATTATGCAGCCATCACTAGGATGAAATGGCATTCACTTTCTCCAGCACCTCGTTGAGCCCCTCTTCGAGGGTTTTATGGGGTTGCCAACCGCAGGCGTTCGACAATTTCTTGTGAGAAATGACGCCCATGCCGCAGTCCCACGCATACCTAGGACCAAAGCGAATCGCCAACCGTTGTCCCGTAACGGCTTCGATCAGCCGAAACACCTCCAGGCTTGTGTGGCTTACGCCGTTGGAGACGTTAAGGGTTCCTGACAGATTGTGCTCGATGGCGGCGTGCAGCGCACGGGACAAATCGCCGATATGTAAATAATCCTTGGCGAGCGTTCCATCACCCCAGACATCCAGCGCTTTGCCTTTCTGGATGCAATCCGCCGCATGGGCAATGAGGCCCTGCGGCCGATGGCGGTCATAGGCGAACCCGTAAGGATTGGTAATCCGCAAAACGCAGGGCGTGAGGCCAATTTCGCGCCCCAAGATACCAAAAAGGTGTTCCACGTAGGACTTGGTGGCACTGTAGAGGCTGCGCGGGTCTTGAGGGTGGCGCTCCGTGACGGTTTCGCCTTCGGTCGGTCCATATACCGAAGCCGAGGAAAAGAAGATGACCTGCTTGAGCCCCCGCGCAGCTTCATTGGTCATGATCTGCGAGCATATATGCGTATCGACTACGCCTACCGGATCGCCCGGTGTGTGGGAAGTCCGCGGAACGCTGCTCCATGCGGCATGCACCAAGACATCCACGCCTTTTAATCCACCATGCAACGTCTCCTGCCACGACATGATCCCCGGCCCTGGATGACGCGAAATCCTCACCACTTCGCGGCACACCTGCTCTAGCTCCGGAATGAGGAGTTTGGCAAGTCTTCCGCCTGCTCCGGTAACCGCAACACGGAGCCCGGAAAGTGATACGGGGGCTGATTTCATGATTTTGTCTTTTTTGATATTCCACTGGCAAGCATTGTCAGAAAACAAGCGATAATTCCAATCAGGAGCGCTTTGCTCTTTGTTGAACTTAATAGCGTCATTTAACTTGTGCGTTCTGTTTCCGGGCGACCATATCCAAGCCAATCTCTTCAAGGCGGTTAACATAGCTGTCGAACGAAAAACGCGCTGCTGCCAGTTTGCGACACGCTTCACCTACTTGTTTGCGGTGGCAATCGTCGTCAATCAGTTGGCAAATGCGATTTGCTGCTTCATCGACATCCATATAGGGAACCACGCCAAACGCAGCGTCGGCGTCTTCCGCCAGATATTCAGCAATGCCAGTTGCCCCCTCAAAGCAAACGACAGGTTTGCCGTTTGCCATCGAATCCTGCGAAACGAGGGGAAGCGGGTCGAGTCGTGAACTCAAGAACAAGACATCTGATTCCTGATATGCGGTTTCGATCTCCGCCACCTCCTCGGTGATGGAAACGATGTCATTGAGTCCGGATCGCCGGATTTGATCTTCGAGATAAAATGAATACTCGTTGCGTTCGGGGTCATAGCCATGGCCTATCCAGACAAACCGGAACGGGGTCGCGGAGTGTTTTTCAACAACCCTCTTGGCACAGGTAATAAATAGGTCCACACCTTTTCTCATGTGGACTGTTCCCATGCCCACGATAACCACGGTGTCCTTTGGAAATCCAGCGGGCCTGAATATGTCACGAATGCGTTGCTTTTCAGCTTCCGCCTGTTCTGGAGCGTTTGTCGTTCCTGGAGCGCTATTGATACCCTGTGGCACAACGATCGAGTTTCCCGTATGAATTTCGGGGCAGTCTAAAATCGCGTTTTCGCGGACGAGTGAAGCAGAAAAAATCTGTTGTGACGAATAGAGGACAGATTGTCGGAGGAGAGTGCGGGGTCGGGTATTACTGGCGAATTCGTGAATGAGGTGGATGGAGGGAATATTATTTCCCCATAATGGCTTGAGCACAACATGCGAAAGGAGCGTGCTGACAACAGCAAACTCCATGTGGTGCTCGAATTCAATACGCTCGAATAGCTGCATAAAAAATCTTTCGGAATGAAGATATTCTGGCGGGATCGTGGATCCGATCAACGCATCGCATGCTTTGGCGAATTCGTTCTCTAAAACACCTTTATTAAGCGTCAGAATAATAACATTGTATTTTTTTCGGAATTGTTTGCCGATGTTTTGAAGCAAAATGGGTGCACCCGTTCTGGACATTTCATGCGTCACTAGCAGAACCGTTTTTTTGGAAGAGTCTAACCGGGTAAATTGGGATGCGTTGTGGCGCATTATTTCACTCACGACATCAGCGCAAGAGGCCACGTTGGGACTGCGTTTTTCGCGTTTACCCGAGCGAAGATAATGCAACAGGGGATTTATTTTGCTCGCTGCCACATCTGGATACAGATCGAGATAACCTTGTGTGTTAAAGGAAGCGCTCGGGTTAAAGCCAAGTGCGGCCCCTTCACTCAGGTAGTGATGGAAGGCGCTTTGGGTGAGTCGAATGTGGTTTTTATATTTTTTAAAATACCATGCACTATCAAATAATTCAGACTCTTGAATCAGTTTCGTGTCTTTTCTGAACTTCCGCAACGCCTCGGGGGGATGCAATTTCACCATGAGCCGGAAAATCAAGTCGCCCACCATCTGACGGCTCTTGCAAAGCAATCTCATGAGGTTCTCACCCAAGCCGCATTTTTGTCTTGGCTCAGTTCTTATCCCGGCTAAATCAGTCTTTGAATTGATCCGATTTGAGTGTGCGTCTGAATAAGGCTCTTTTTGTAACGGATGATCAGTCATTGTTCTATCGAAAAAAAGGCCGTTCTTGGGCCGAAAAGCAGCAAGGCTCTGGATGTGCAAAGCACGGCTTGAGCATAGGAGGATGGGCACAAATTGGTCAACCAAAAAGAGGATGGTTCTGGTGGTGAAAATAACCTACTCTCAGGGAGGTCCGAATCCCAAGCGGAGAAAATTCCTCTTAGGGTACCAGCTTAACAGGGTCGGAATCGGTCTTTACCGCTTGCACCCAAATCATGGCCAGAGAGCCGCTTCCCACACGACAGCATTTCATCGTTGGCGACCTCCGGGTTGGGAAAAATTTTAGCAGAAGCTCAATGAGTCGCTGCAAAAAAGATGCAAAGTGCTTTTTAACAAGAATCGGATAGCCTGACTGGGCCTGCCCTATCGGCTTGACAAAGCAAGCACGCACCGCCGTAATTAATATTTTTATGGATAGGCATCATCTTCCTGAAAGGGACGAAAAGCTGGCAAGGCGTGCTGACGCGCGGGAGGAGCATCTGTCCCAAGTCGGAGCTGCCTTGCGCATCAGACATTTAAAGCAAGCCCATGATGCTCTTGTTACGGGTGGGATCCTATCCGTCGGACTCCGACTGCGATCCTGGTTTAGTGGCGTTTTTCGCGCAGTGGGTTCCTCCCGGTTTAACAAAGGCGTCGCCCGATTTTTCCGTCGCCAGCAACGCTCCATTCAGAAACGCAGGGAGAAGCTCTACCACCTGTTGAATCCATCCGCACCTTATCTACCCAAGCCTCCTGTGCCGTATGCGGAGCCTGAAAATCCGCCCCCGCTCCTCTTTGATGAGCGCTATTACAAATCCCAAGCGCACGGCAAACACTCCACCAAGCTTTCATACTGGGGGAATTATCAACGATATGGTTGGAAGAAAGGTTTCAATCCTCACCCGTTATTTGATGTAAAGTGGTATCTGGCAACCTACCCCGACGTGGCAGCGTCTAAAGAGGAACCGTTCACACACTTTCTCGATAAAGGATGGCAGGAAGGTTACGATCCCAATCCCTATTTCCAAACCGACTGGTACATCGCCAACAACCCTGAAGTTCTGGATCTAAGTCCCAACCCCCTGTTGCATTATGTTGAAGTGGGATGGAAAAACGGACGCGACCCCGGACCAAAGTTTTCCATTCAGCGGTATTATGCTTCCAGCCCCTACATGGAGAAACTCCATGATCCCTTAAGCGAATATTTAGAGGAAATCGAAGACGGAAATGCGCCAGACACCATCCGGCAATATGTGAATTGGCCCACCACTTATATTCCCTCCGACAGCGAGCCACAGCCGGTGCATCCTATTGGGAAGCTCGCCGTGCAGCTTCACGCATTCTATCTGGACAAGCTCGACTTGATCGTCGAACACTTGAAATTCATTCCGGTTCACTTCGACCTGCTGGTATCAACTGACACGGAATCTCATGCGCGCGAAATCCAGGAAATCGTTGCGCAATCCGGGCTCAATTGCTCGCTGGACGTCCGCTGTTCGGAAAACCGTGGCCGGGACGTAGCACCCCTGATTTGCCTCTTCGGTAGGAAGCTCCTGGACTACGATTGCGCTATGCACCTGCACACCAAAAAATCGGTGACTGGGCGGGTAGATGCCAATCTCGGACACCAATGGCTCATGCACAACCTGGGTTTCCTTGCGCGCAACGAGGAATACGTCAAAGGCATCCTCGCCCTGTTTAGTGACAACCCGAACTGCGGCGTGCTGGCTCCAAAACCGTGGAAGGGAATCCGGCGGGGGATGAAATGGACATCCAATCGGCAGCTTGCCGAAACACTGATGGAGCGTCTGCAATTGCCCAAAACCACCCTCAACACTCAGCCGCTCATGTTCCCAGGTGGCACTATGTTTTGGTTCCGGCCTGCCGCCCTAAAGCCGTTGTTAGCATCGGATCTGCGATTTGAGGATTTTCCTCCTGAGCCCATCCCCAACGATGGCACTTTGGCTCATGCCATTGAGCGGTGTATTTTGTATATTGCGCTTTCTCAAGGTTATCATTCCCTGGTCATTGCTCCTTCTATTTACAAACCGGCTTCCTAATATCATCCTTCAGCCATCTCATCCCATGTCTATCCTCATCACCGGCGCGGCCGGATTCATCGGTTCCAACTTTGTGCTCCAGTGGCTTGCGCATTCGCAGGAGCCAGTGGTTGTGCTCGATAAGCTGACCTACGCCGGCAATCCGGCGAATCTCCAATCTGTCTGGAACGATCCTCGCTTCAAGCTGGTTCAAGGCGACATCGGCGACACGGAACTCGTGGATCGCCTTCTCAAAGAGCATGCGCCCCGGGCGGTGCTTAATTTCGCGGCGGAAAGCCATGTGGACCGCTCCATCCATGGCCCGGCGGCTTTTATCGAGACCAACGTCGTCGGGACGTTCCGGCTGCTGGAATCCGTGCGTGCTTATTGGTCCGCTTTGGATTCGGAAAAGCAGAAGGCTTTTCGCTTTCTCCACGTCTCCACCGACGAGGTTTACGGTTCGCTGGAGCCGCACGATCCGGCTTTTACGGAAGAGAATACTTTCCGCCCCAACAGCCCTTACTCGGCATCCAAGGCTTCCAGCGACCACTTGGTTCGCGCGTATCACCACACCTACGGGCTACCCGTGTTGACCACGAATTGCTCCAATAATTACGGGCCGTTCCATTTCCCTGAAAAACTGATTCCGCTGGTGTTGCTCAATGCACTCAGAGGCAAGCCGCTGCCGATTTACGGCGACGGTTCCAATGTGCGGGACTGGCTTTATGTGCGCGACCATTGTTTCGCCATCGAGCGCGTTTTGGAGGCGGGCCGCGTGGGCGAGACTTACAACATCGGCGGCGTCAACGAGAAGACCAACCTGGAGGTGGTGGGGACGCTTTGCGCGATCCTCGACGAACTGAGCCCCAGGGCAGATGGCCGTTCTTACCGGGAGCAGATCACCTTTGTCAAAGATCGTCCCGGCCATGACAGGCGTTATGCCATCGACGCCACGAAGATTGATCGGGAACTGGGATGGCGGCCTGCGGAAACCTTCGAGAGCGGAATTCGCAAGACGGTCGTCTGGTATCTGGAAAACCAGGCATGGGTGGAAGGCGTCACGTCCGGCACTTACCGTGAATGGGTGACGAAACAATATGGAGGCAGCGTGGGAAAATGAACAACCCCCCTGTGATTTTAGTGACCGGATGTGGCGGGCAGGTCGGCTTTGAATTGCAACGTGCTTTGGCTCCGTTGGGGCAGGTGGTCGCGGTCGATTTCCCTGAATTCGATTTGTGCGATGAAGCCCTCATGGCGTCGGTGTTGGAACGCGTGCGCCCCGAGGTGATCGTCAATCCTGCTGCCTACACTGCCGTGGACAAGGCGGAAGCTGATTCCGAGACGGCCTACACCGCTAATGCCAAGTCTCCCGGCTTTTTGGCTCAAAGAGCCCGCGAGATGGGAGCGTTGCTGGTGCATTATTCCACCGATTACGTTTATGATGGGCAAAAGGAAGGCGCTTACACGGAGGAGGATGCCACCGGTCCACTCTCGGTTTATGGAGCCAGCAAGCTTGCAGGGGACCAGGCCATTATTGCTTCGGGATGCCGCCATGTAATTTTCCGAACGACATGGGTCTATGGAAGCCACGGCAATAATTTTGCCAAAACCATGCTGCGACTGGCTCGCGACCGGAGCGAACTGCGCGTGGTGGCGGACCAGTGGGGCGTTCCCACCCCGGCCTCCTTGTTGGCGGATGTCACCGCGCACGCTGTCCGCAGTGCTATGGTCCACCCGGAGCTTTTCCAGAGCGGCCTCTATCATCTGACCCCATCCGGTGAGACAACGTGGTTTGAGTATGCCCGGTTTGTGATCGAAGAAGCGCGTAAGCGCGGGATGGAATTAAAAGTGGCGCAGATCACGCCCATTGCGGCGACGGAATTCCCCACCCCGGCGCGGCGTCCCGTCAGTTCCCGCCTCGACACGACTAAAGTGCGTGAGACCTACGGCTTGACGCTGGCAGGTTGGGAGACCTTCTTGAGCCATTCGATGGGGCTGCTCATGCGGAATCTTTAACTCGATCAAAAGTATACTGCACAGAGGTAAGCGGAATCTGCTGCCTTTGAGATGGACCAGCCTCAATCCCGATCCCTAATCTTCAACAGCCTTGTTTTGCGATATCCCAATCTGCGACTAGCTGAGAATCCCGGAAAAATGAACAACCTCGTTTTAACAACGGTTAGTGGTTTAACGGTCAGCCAAATGAAGCCCTTTGTGGTCTCGTTTCAGCAGTATCAGAAAGATGCAGATCTCGTTCTTTTCACCAATCGGTTGGACACAGAGACCCGGAGATACCTCTCTGCATTGGCAACAGAGCTGATTGACTTCAGCTTTTTCTGCTTTCGAGCGAGGCACTTTGAATGTTTGCTTTGGCCGTTGTGGAAACGGGTGTTTCCTCTCTTGAAGAGCGAGGTATCGCGCCGGACGCTAGCCCGCCGTATCTTCAACTTGGCCAGTCTGCGTTTTCTGCTCTATCTCGAATATCTCGAAAGCCTTCCGAAAAAACCCCGTTGGGTGTTTTTGACCGATAGCCGGGATGCGATTTTCCAAGACGATCTTTTTGCGCGAATGGAAGCCCCCGGCCTGTATGCGTTCGGCGAAGGGAAAGAACGCACCATTGCAATCTGTCGTGCAAACGCGAAAATGCTAAGGCAATGCGCTGGAAAAACAGCCGTCAAGGAGCTCAACCATTGTCAACCTTCCTGCGCGGGAACGATTTTAGGCGATTACGAGAGTATGCTTGCCTATCTCCAGACTACGGTGCGTTTGACGATGTCCGTTCATCATATGGGCATGGTGTCCAGTGTGGACCAAGGATTGCATAATTATATCGTCCACAAGAAACTGAGCCCCAACATCCAGTTTGTGGACAACGATGAGGGTCCCATCGGGACAATGGGCTGCGTGTCCACAGATCAAATCCAGGAGTCACCGGAACATTTAATTTTGCAGCAGGACGGCAGACCTTACGCCTTCCTCCACCAGCAGGATCGTCATGAGCAAATCGTGGCGAATCATCCTGTTTACAAGCAATGTCGCAACAGTTGATTCGGAAAACTTCTTAAGTACCGACCGCGCGGCGGTTGGCGTCGTCGAGCCGCGAGGCGAAGGTGGAGAGGGAGTCGGCGCGGAAGAGCTTGGGCAGCGCGGCGAGCGAGGCATCGGTCAGCGAGCCTTCCTGGTGGCCCAGGCCGCTCTGGAGGTAGATGGCGAGGCGAAACAACTCGGCGAGGTCTTTCATGCGGAGTTCCTCCCGTTCTTCCAGCGAGCCTTGGAAGTCGCGCACGGCGCTTTCAAAGTCGATCAGGAAAACTTGGATCGGGGCCGTGCAGACGATGAGGTTGTGCAGCTCCAGGTCGCGGTGGAAGAAATTTTTTTCGTGGAGCTTCTGGATTTGGGCGAAGGCCTCTTCTGCCAGTTTCCAGAGGCCGATGAGCGCGGCGGGATCGGTCTGTTGCGCGATGCCCAGGCAGCTTTCCTGCGGCTCCACGTTGGTGAAGGGGGAGAGGCGGCTCAACGGTTTGCCGGGCAGGAAGGAGGATCGGATGGTATTGGCGTCATATCCGATGGGCTCGGGCGCGCCGAGGATCGCGGCGGCGGCCTGGTGGTTCTCGAATTCCACCTTCGGGTCGCCATGGAAGCTCCACGGGTGGTAGGATTTGACGAAGTGGATCGGGTACCGCCCGGCCAGCGGGTGGGCGTCGCGGGTCTGGCGTCCGGCAATGACGAGCTGCATCTGAACGAGTTCCCGCCCATCTGGGACCTCCTTGCGGGCGATGGAGCGCAGGGAGAAATCTTTTTCGCGCGGTTCCTTGAGTAGATAACGCAGCCCCTCGGCCACTTCGATGCTGTGGAAAGGGGAGAGGGGGATGAGTGCGTTATCTTGCGTCACCACCATGAATCAAGCCCGATGTGCGCCCCATTGCAAGCTGCGAAAAAAAGGGCCGTCTCTTGCGAGACGGCCCTCAATGTTTTGCTCAGGAGGCGCTTACTTGATGAAGAGCATTTCCTGGTAAGTTGGCAGCGGCCAGAGGTCGTCGGCGATGAGGCCTTCGAGGGCATCGGCCGGGGCGCGGACGGCGAGGATCGCCGGGATCACTTTGGCCAAGTAGTGCTTGGCGTGGTCAGCGACGCCACCTTTGGCTTCGTGACCATGAGCGCTTTCGAGCTGGTTGAGCGCGGCGAGCAGTTCCTTGACGAGACCGGTGACCTGCTTGAGGACCGTCACATCGGCTTCCACGCCTGCAGCTTTGAGCTTGGCGGCGGTATCGGCCAGTTCGCCCTGGTAACGGACGGCGGCGGGATAGATGATCGTCTTGCCCATCTCGAGGACGAGGTTGGCTTCGACGTTCACGCTCTTGACGTATTGTTCAAAGGCGATTTCCTCGCGGCTTTCGAGTTCGCGCTTGGTGAGCACGCCGAATTTCTCGAACGCGGCAACCGTCGTGGCCGAGGTGTAGGCCGGGAGGGCGTCCACCGTGGTCTTGAGATTGGGCAGACCGCGCTTGGCGGCTTCGGCATGCCATTCTTCGGAGTAGCCGTTGCCGTTGAAGATGACGCGGCCGTGTTCGTTGATGATTTTCTCGAGCACCGTCTGGATCGCTTCGTTGAGTTTGCCGGGAGCGGCTTTTTCCAATTCTCCCGCGATGTATTCGAGCGATTCAGCGATGATGACGTTGAGTACGCCGATCGCTGCGCCGATGGACTGGTTGGAGCCGACTGCGCGGAACTCGAACTTGTTGCCGGTGAAGGCAAACGGGCTGGTGCGGTTGCGGTCGCCTGCGTCCTTGGGCAGGGAGGGCAGGACGTCCACGCCGATGTTGATGGTGGACTTGGCCTTGCTGGTCTTGGCTCCGCCCTTGCGGATCTGCTCGAACACGTCAGTGAGTTGGTCGCCGAGGAAGATGGAAATGATGGCGGGAGGCGCTTCATTGGCACCCAAGCGGTGGTCGTTGCCAGCGCTGGCGACTGTGGCGCGCAGGAGGGCGGCGTGGATGTCCACGGCGCGGATCATGGCTCCGCAGAAGACGAGGAACTGGGCGTTCGCGTGCGGCGTGTCGCCGGGTTCCAGAAGGTTGCCCTGGGTGGAGTTGCCGAGCGAGAAGTTGAGATGTTTGCCGCTGCCGTTGATGCCCGTGAAGGGCTTCTCGGCGAGCAGGGCGGCCAGGCCGTATTTCTCGGCCACGGAGCGCAGAGTGGACATCACCAATTGCTGGTGGTCGGCGGCGAGGTTGCTGGTCTCATAGACCGGGGCGATTTCGTATTGGGACGGAGCCACTTCGTTGTGGCGGGTCTTCACTGGGATACCTAGTTTGAAGAGTTCGCGTTCGGATTCCATCATGAACGCGAGTACGCGTTCGGGGATCACACCGAAGTATTGGTCCTCAAATTCCTGGCCTTTCGGGGCTTTCGCGCCAAAGAGCGTGCGGCCTGCGTTGAGCAGGTCGGGACGGGCAAAGAAGAAGTTGCGGTCGATGAGGAAGTATTCCTGCTCGGCGCCAGCGGTGCTGGCGACATGGGCGACTTTTTCGTGTCCGAAGAGGTTCAGGACGCGCTGGGCCTGCGTGTTGAGGGCCTGCATGGCGCGGAGCAGCGGAGTCTTGCTGTCGAGCGCTTCGCCGGTCCAGGAGACGAATGCGGTCGGGATGCAGAGAGTGCTGCCCGCCGGGTTTTCGAGAATATAAGCCGGGCTGGTCACGTCCCATGCGGTGTAACCGCGGGCTTCGAAGGTGGAGCGAATGCCGCCGCTCGGGAAGCTGGAGGCGTCGGGTTCACCCTGGATGAGCGTCTTGCCGGAGAACTCAGCGACCGTGCCGCCGATGCCATCGGGCGAGAGGAAGGAGTCATGCTTCTCGGCGGAGAGGCCGGTGAGCGGGTAGAAGATGTGCGCATAGTGCGTCGCACCTTTTTCGATAGCCCAGTTCTTCATCGCTGTCGCGACGACGTCGGCCACGGTCGCGTCAAGTTTCGCGCCGCTTTCGATGGTCTTGAGAAGGCTCTTGTAGATGTCTTTAGGCAGGCGGTCTTTCATTTCCGCCGGGCTGAATACGTTGGAGCCGTATAAATCTGCCGAGAACACATCGCGGAAGTTCGTGGATGTGGCCGGTTTGAAGTTGGTGACGGCGTTGATTGCTTGGAGTCTGGAGATGCTTGCGCTCATGGTTAAAAGGTGAAGCCCGCTTCTTAGCATCTTCAGTGCCAAACGCCAGCGTTAAATTGCGAAAAAATGGATCAAAGAAGAAAAAGAAATCGTAGCCCGGTAAATAGGTGGTTGCGTGGGAGAAGGCCCCCGGAAAAGTGGCTATTATCGACCACGCCTGGGTAAAAATAGCCACGCGCGCCTCTGTTGGAGACTCTTGCGCATTTTCTCACGGAAACGGATGCTGCTCTTGACTTCCGAAGCCCAGATTTTAGTCTGTGGCGCCCAAAATAAGGAAACAACATAATACGCATGAATCTCGCCAGCCTTTCCCGCGCCGCTAACGAAGCCCGCGGCCTCGCCATTGACGCCGTCCATAAATGTTCCTCCGGTCACCTCGGGCTCCCGCTCGGGTGCGCCGAAATTGGGGCCGCCCTCTTCGGGCAGGCGCTCCGGTACAATCCCGATCAGCCCAAGTGGCTCAACCGCGATCGCTTTGTGCTCTCCGCCGGGCACGGCTCGATGTTCCTCTACTCCTGGCTGCACTTGGCGGGCTACGATCTCTCCATTCAGGAAGTCGCCAACTTCCGCGCGCTCCACAGCAAGACCCCCGGCCACCCGGAGTCGTTTGAAACTCCCGGCGTCGAGGCGACCACCGGGCCGCTCGGTCAAGGCATCGCCAACGCCGTTGGCTTCGCGGTTTCCGCCAAGATGACCGCTGCCCGGTTCAACACGCCGGAGCACCCGATTTTCGACCAGCACATCATCGCGCTCGCGGGTGACGGCTGCATGCAGGAGGGCGTGGCCCAGGAAGCTTGTGCGTTCGCCGGGCACGCCCAGCTCGACAACCTGATTCTGATTTACGATTCCAACGACGTGACGCTCGACGCGATGGCCGAGGCTTCGCAAAACGATAATACGGCCAAACGCTTCGGAGCCCTCCAGTGGGGAGTTCAGACCATCGACGGCCACGACATTCCTGCTTTCCTCGACGCGTTTGAAAAAGCCAAAGCCGCCGTCGGCAAGCCGCAACTCATCATCGCCAAGACCATCATCGCCAAGGGCATCCCGGAAGTCGCCGGAACCAGCAAAGGCCACGGCGAAGGCGGTGCGAAATTCGCCGATGCCGCCCGCAAGGGGCTCGGCCTGCCGGAAGAACATTTCTACGTTTCGTGTGAGATCCACTCATTCTTCGCGGAAGTCAAAAAAGCGCGCGTGGCGGATTATGAAGCCTGGAACGCTACCTACCAAGCGTGGCGCACGGCCAACCCCGAAAAGGCCGCGCTGCTCGACAGCGGCGTGAAGCAGGAAGTTCCCGCCGATCTCCTCGCGCGCATCCCTGCGTTCCCTGCCGATGCCAAGCTTGCCACCCGCAAGGCAGGCAGCGATGTGCTCCAGCCGATCGCCGAGGCGATGCCGCTCGTCGTCAGCGGTTCCGCCGACCTCTACGGCTCCACGCTCAATTACATCAACAGTTCCAAGGACTGGTCGCCGGCAAACTGGGGCGGACGCAACATCCGCTACGGCATCCGCGAGCACGCCATGGGCGGCATCCTCAACGGCATCGCCTTTGACGGCCTCTTCCGCGCCTCGGGAGCGACCTTCATGGTCTTCGCCGATTACCTGCGGCCTTCCATTCGTGTCGCCGCGCTTTCGCGCCTGCCCGTCGGCTACATCTTCACGCACGATTCCGTGGGCGTCGGCGAAGACGGCCCCACCCACCAGCCCGTGGAGACCGTCAGCGGCCTGCGCGTGATCCCGAACCTTGATGTGATCCGTCCCGCCGATCCCGAGGAAACCGCCGGAGCCTTCGTGGGCGCGATGCAGCGCACCGACGGCCCGACCGTCCTCTCCCTTTCCCGCCAGGTGCTCCCGAACCTGAGCTTCGCCCCGGCGGAGACCCGCCGCGAAGGCACCCTCAAGGGGGCTTACATTTTGGTGAAGGAAACCGCCCCGCTGGAGACGATCCTCCTCGCTTCCGGCAGCGAAGTGCAGCACGCCGTCGCCGCCGCGAAAGAACTCGGCGCGGGAGTGCGCGTCGTTTCCGTGCCAAGCATGGAACGCTTCGAGCGCCAGAGCGCCGAATACCGCGAGGAAGTCCTCCCCGCCGCAATCCGCCGCCGTGTGGCGATTGAAGCGGGCGTAAGCGACCTCTGGTATCGCTGGGTGGGACTCGATGGCAAAGTGCTCGGCATCGACCGCTTCGGCATCAGCGCCCCCGGAAATCAGGTGATGGAGATACTGGGCATGACTGCTGCGAACGTTGTGGCTGCTGTGCGGGCGCTGGGGTAATCCCTCGCGTATAAAGCCCAAAATTTGATCCCGATTTTCATGCAGGATCCAAAAATTCAACATCCAAAGCGAAGCGACCCTTTGGCGATTTTCTCGATCATTTTGCCTCTCGTGGGTATCGCAATCACCATAGCTGGTGTAGCGAATACGCGAAAGATGGCAGATTATGGTAGATCAGCGGTGATTGCCTACTTCATATGGTCGGGAATGTCCTTGCTCGGTATCCTCTGCTCTATCTGCTCTATTCGTCGGCATAATTGGAGGCCCAGTGCGGTAATTGGCTTGGTTCTAGGCACGATTCCCTTTGTGCTGGGGGCATACTTTATCATCAGCAACGCAAAATAAGGAAGCTAGCCAGAAGACCCTGTGGATAGGGGGCCGCTCTTGAAACTGTGTTTGGCACCAAAGCGGCAGTCCTCCACAGCTTTTGGAGCACAACCGGCCGCTTTCCAAAATCTAAACGCCGTTCCGTTGCTCGGTGCCGCAAAGAGTTCGCAATCCCCTCCTCCGCGCCTTAGCGTCTCTGCGTGATGCATCCCCTCTCCCGCCACTCCGGCGCTTTGCTCGCCCTCCTCGCCGCCGCGCTCTTTGGCGTGGGGACGCCGCTCATCAAACTCCGGCTAACAGTGGTTGATCCGATCCTGCTGGCGGCGTTGATCAATCTGGGCGCGGCTGCTGGCGTGGCGGTTCTGACGCGCATTCCGTGGCGATTGGGCAACCTCGTTTCTCGGACCAACCGGCTGCCGTTCGCCGGTTCGCTGCTGTGCGGTGGGCTGCTGGCTCCGGTGTTGCTCGTCTGGGGAATCGCCCACACTCCCGGCGCAAGCGCGGCGCTGCTGATGAACCTGGAGGCGGCGTTCACGGCGTTGATCGCCTGGATTTTCTTTCGCGAATCCATCGGTGCGCGTTTTGTCATCGGCCTCGTGCTGATAACGCTGGGGGGCGTGTTGGTTTCCGCAAGCCCGGAAAGTGGGCCGGGCCATGTCGCAGCCGGGCTGGCCATTGCGGCATCGTGCCTTTGCTGGGCCATCGACAACAACTGTACTGCGCAATTGTGGGACGTTCCCCCGGCGCGATTTTCGCTTTGGAAGGGGCTCATCGCGGGGTCGGTGCTGTTGATCCTCTGCGCCGTGAGGGGAACGCTGCTGGTGCATGGGCGCACGCTGAGCGAAGCGCTGCTTTTGGGCGCCTGCTGCAACGGCCTGGCGTTGCTGGCGTTTGTGACGGCCATCCAGCGTCTCGGCGCGGGCCGCACGGCGGCTTACTTCGCCGCTGCGCCGTTTGTGGGAGCCGCCACTTCCGTGGCGCTGTTGGGAGATAAGGTGACGGGGCCTCTCCTTGCGGCGGCGGCACTGATGGCTGGCGGGGTCGCCTTGCTGCTCACGGAGCCGCAAGCCTTGCTGCACGGCGAAGAAAAGTAGCTACATCAACCCCAACTGGCTTGGTAAGCCAATCATGGGAGTGGCGGTTTGCGAGTGATCCCCAGCCGCGCGATTTTACAGCCGGAAAGCGTCATGGTAATTCCCAGGAACACCTGCGCTCCCAAGACCAGCAGGCAGAGCCACATTGGGCAGAGGGTGAAGGGGGAGACGACTTGCAGCACTTCGTAAAACCGGGTTCCCTGAGTGGATTGCAGGTAGGCGTTGGTTCCCCAGTAGAGCGTTACCAGCGGACGAACCAGCCAGATCAAGGCGTCAGGAGGTGCCAGCACCGCCCCTGAGAAGGGCAACTGGAGCGCGGCGATGCTGAAGCAAATGAGGAGCGCCCGCCCCGCCGAGCGGGTCAGGCTGGAGATGCCCAGAGCGAGCGCTGTCAGCGCGGCATTTGCCAGCACAAGCACGGCGATCTGCATCGCTAGATTGCCCGGCAGTCGGCAGACGTGGTGAACAAACCACCCTATCCAAGCCGATTGCAGCAGCACGCCCGGAAGCAGGAAGGCAATTTTGCTGGCGACGTAGGCTTTGGGGCGCAACCCGCTGTATTTTTCCCGTTCCAAGATCATCCGTTCGCCCGCGATTTCACGCGCGGCGCTTTGGGCGGCAAGGAACGCGAGGAGAATGATCTGCGCCATCGCCACCCCGGCGATAAGTCCGGTTCCATGGAGGGCGTTCACAGCGAACACGGCGTTTTCCTTGAGCTGCTCGACGACGTTGCCCTTGAGCTGTTCGGAAAGTTCCAGCAACCGGGTCAGGCTGCCTGCGGCGAAAATCACCACCGCGCTGGGGAATCCCAATACAAGCGCGAGATGCAGCCAGAGCGCGGAAGGGTTGCGCCTTGCCTGCAGGAGACGGCGACTCAGCAGGGTGAAGAACTGGGAAAGCGCGTCGGGAACGCGTGTTGGAGGTTGAGGAGCCGTCCGGGGTTTGTGCGATTGGGAAAGTTTTTCCCAAAATAATTGGCGGGCTTCATCACCGATCTCGTCCACGATTTGTTCCTGGCCTTCCGCGGAGCGGTATGCCTGACCGTGCTTGCTCCAGGAGCGGTGCCACTCCTCTGCCCGGCGCTGGGCGAGTTGTTGGTAGAGGTCGGTTGTTGATTCGATTTGGAAATAGTGAGCCAGGAATTCCGGTGGGCCGTGATAGACGAGTTGGCTTCCGTGCAGCACGATGACGGAATCATATTGCGCCAGGGTGTTCAGCGCGTGGGTGACGTGGATGACCGCGCGGGATTCCTCTCCCGCCAGCGAGCGCAGGAGTTTAGCAAATTCGAGTTCCGTTTTGGGGTCGAACGCCCGGTGGTTTTCGTCGCACAAGAGAAGGCCGGGGGAGGCGGTCAATTCGACGGCCAGTGCCAACCGCTGTTGCTGGTCGGCGGTCAAGGTGGCTCCACGGCTGTCCGCCAGAGCGGTCAGGCCAGTCTTTTCGAGCAGCGCCGCTAGCCGTTCCTGCCGGTCGGTTTTGCGTAGGTCCGTCACGCGCAAGCGCAATGCTGTTTCAATCTGCTCTGAGACGGTGAGTTGTTCCTCCCTGCCAGAATCATGGAGAGGTAACTGCGGCAAATACGCGATGGTGGGGCGAAGGGGAGCCGTCGTCGTGCTGGCTGGATTGGCCGTTTCATCCTGATCTTCTTCGGGCGGCGAGGTTGGGTCTGTCCAGACCACTTCACCGAAGGTCGGGCGATAGACGCCCGCGAGGAGTTTCAGCAGCGTGCTTTTGCCAGAGCCAGGCATGCCGACTACTGCCACTAGACTCCCGGGCGGAAAGGAGGCGCTTACGTCCCCCAACAAGACCCGTTCTTGAGGTTTTGAGGCGACTAGGAGGGAAATATCGCGGAGTTCAAACACGCGCTACAGAGTGGCGAAACCGCCGTGCAAGCGCAAGCGTGGTGTTTGAAGCGTTAAATCCGAGGGATATTTTTCGCATTACATTGGATCAGATGCCGGACGTAACAAACCTCGGATGGTCGATAGAGCCCATAAAATTCGAGCTAAATTGTTGGATTGTGAGGGAATATTTGAGCGGCACTTGAAAAACAGTGTCGGCAAACCGCCCGGCTTGCATTTACCTTACCCAAGTGAAACTGCTCCTCGTTGACGGCTCTTATTATGTTTACCGTTCGTTTTTCGGCATTCGCGAGTTATCCAACTCGCGCGGTGAACCGACCAATGCGATCTACGGTTTCGTGAAAGTGCTGCGCAAAATGCTCCGGGACTTGAAGCCCGACCTTGCGGCGGTCCTTTGGGACGAGGGGCTTCCCCAGCGCCGCACGCAATTGCAGCCCGAATACAAGCAGCAGCGGGCCGAAATGCCAGAGCTGATGCGCCCGCAAATCGCCCACATCCGACGGCTGGTTCCGTTGATGGGGATCGCTAGCCTGCGCGTGCCCAATACCGAGGCCGACGACCTGATCGCCACCTATACCTGCGAGGCTGAACGCCACGGCATGGAAGTAGTGGTGGCCACTAATGACAAAGACCTTTTCCAACTCGTGAACGAGCGGGTCCGGGTTTATTCCACGAATAAAGCCGATTTCGCAGATCCCAAGGATGGGTTTGCCCTTTTGGGAGCCGATCATGTGCGGAGAAAGTGGGGCGTGGAACCGGGGCAGATCGGGGACGTTCTCTGCCTCGTGGGCGACGCGTCCGACAACATCCCTGGCGTGAGTGGCTTGGGACCGAAGCGAGCCAGTGCGCTCATTAAGGAATTTGGAGGTATCACGGCCTTGCTGGATCGCATGGATGCGATCAGTAACGAGGCTATCCGGGAGAAAGTAGCAGAGGCACGGGAGCAAATCCTAAGCAATCAGCAAATGGTCCGGCTCGACACGCAGCTTTCGCTCCCGGCACCACTGGAGGAACTGGCGATTCGTCCCCGGCATAGCGAACTGCTCGTCGAACTTGAGCCGTGGGAGTTCCGGTCGCTGACAGAGGAAATTCGCCAGGAAGCCGCCGGTTTTGCCCAGCCCAAACAGGGCGAGTTGTTTTGACCGGAGACGGAAGAAAAGCCATTGCACAAGGCACAACCTTGTGACACCCTCCCTCCTCCATATAATCCTCCAACCCACTGCATGAAACTTGAGCGCCTGACAGAATACGTAACCATCGTTGTTACCGTTGTTTTTGGGATGTTGCTTGCGCTTTATATTGGCTCTTCGGCGGGCAATGGATCCTCGACTCCGGCTCTCATCATCGGTGCCATGCTGGCGGTGATGGTAGCCCTGATTCTGCAAGCCAATGTTTGGCTGTTGATTCCCTTGTGCGGACCGATGAGTGGAATGATTGTCGGATCTCCCTTGGGGCTCAAATTGAGCCACATCGCGATTTTGTATGCTTTTGGAGTCTTTCTTGCTTTGAAAGCTCTGAAAGTGGTGCGCACCAAAGCAAAATACAATTGGTTGGATTACCTGCTTTTTTTTAATCTCTTCTATCTCTTAACGGTTTATATCCGAAATCCTGTTGGTGCCGAATTACTGGGATTCGAGAAAATAGGAGGCAAGCCATATATCGAAGTCATTATCACCATGCTGGCTTATTGGGTCATTAATCACGTTGATCTCTCACCAAAAATGGCTATGAGATTGCCGTTTATACTAACATTTGGATCAATGTTTAATGGATTGATGGGTATTGTTACAAACTACTTCCCGTCTGTGGGTGTATATGTTGGGTATTTATATAATGGTTTTATACCCAGAACTACAGATGCCGCGGGTGTGGCTATATATGATGTGGAAATGTCTCGTGATGTAGTTGGGAGAAATTTTGAGCCCCCTTTATTAATGCTCTATTCCTATTATCCTCCATTATCGACTCTTAATCCGCTTTCTATTATACGCTTTTCATTTGCTGCTTTTTGTCTTGTGTCGGCCTTGGTAAGTGGTTTTCGTTCGGTGTTTATAGAGATTGGATTGTTTTTTATTATAGCTACCTTCTTTCACAGTGGAAAGCGGGCTGCTTTTCGAATCCCTGTGGTTATAGTTCCTCTTCTGGTATTGTTGATTGCAGCGCAAGGCACATTGATCCATTTGCCAACGAATATGCAGCGCACCTTGTGCTTCTTGCCTGGAGACTGGGATCCTGTGGCAAAAAATGACGCTGAAGGTTCGACGGAATGGAGAATTGATATTTGGCGGAATGTATGGGATTCGGGACATAAATATATCAAAGATTGGTGGTGGGGTGATGGTTTTGGGATGACGAAAGTTGAACTAAGAGAAGCGCAGACCCTTTTTAAGGATGCCAAGGAAAATCTCGCTATATCAGGTGATTATCATAGTCTACCGTTAAGCACAATTCATGTGGTTGGTTATATTGGATTGGTTCAGTTATTGATCTTAATGTTTGGTATGACATATTATGCGTGGAAGCTGATATTAAGGGCAAGGAGAACCCCGTTTTTTCCAATGGCTCTTTTTATAGGTGTGCCTGTTGTATATGCTCCATTCTTTGGGTTTTTAGTTTTTGGGGCCTTTAACCTCACCTGCTACACCAATATTTATTATATTGCTTGGTTGCGATTAATTGACCGAGGGTTGGAAAAATACCTCATGGAGAAGAAGGAAGTTGCAAAACGGCCTGAAGAGGCGTTCCGCCAATTAGGCCTGAGTCGCTTTGATTCAACGCCCACTTAACCAATAAATCCAAATAATCTATGAAAGTTGTCATTCTTTGCGGTGGAAAAGGCACGCGGCTGCGAGAGGAGACTGAATATCGGCCCAAGCCGATGGTTCCGATCGGAGGTCGCCCGATTTTGTGGCACATCATGAAGACCTATGCCTCTCACGGATTTAACGAGTTCATCCTCTGCCTGGGCTACAAGGGCGACGTTATCAAGGACTATTTCCGCAATTACCAGTGGATGGCTGGGGATATTGGAATGCGACTGGGGCGTGAGCCGGAAATCCGATTCCATGACAATCATGCTGAAGAAAACTGGTCCGTAACTCTCGCGGAGACCGGCGAGGAAACCATGACTGCAGGTCGGATTGAACGCATTAAGCGGCATCTTGGCGATGACGAGGAGTTCTTCCTCACTTATGGCGATGGTGTCGGTTCGGTGGACATTACGGCGGCGCTGAAATTCCATCGCGAGCACAAGAAACTGCTGACATTGACTGCAGTGCATCCTCCCGGCAGGTTCGGTGAAATTACGATTTCAGAGGAGAATAAAGTGCTTTCCTTCAATGAAAAGCCCCAGACCGAGTATGGTTGGATCAACGGCGGATATATCATTGCCTCGACCAAGATTTTCGATTATTTGCGCGATACTGACAAAGTGATGTTTGAGCAAGAACCGATGCGCAAAATCGCTGCCGATGAACAACTGATGGCTTTTCAACATAAAGGCTTCTGGTACCCCATGGATACTTATCAGGAGTATTTGCTGTTAAACCGACTTTGGGACCAGGGAAATGCTCCGTGGAAAATTTGGTGAAACCCCATTTCGTAATGTGCGCGTCTTTTTCTTGTAACAAATCCCCGCTCGACTCCTGATCCTTGTTTGTTTTTGAATCCTACTCTCGTGTCTCTCTATCCAAAATCCCACTCACAGCCGCTTTCGCTTTTCTCAGGCGTCTTTGCGGAGAAGACGGTTCTCATCACTGGCCACACCGGCTTTAAGGGGGCGTGGCTGGCTGAGTGGTTGTTGCTGCTCGGCGCCCGGGTGCATGGGCTGGCCCTGCCGCCCGATGGCGCTCCGGCTCTTTTCGATCAGTTGGGATTAGCCGCGCGAGTGGATCACCAGATCGGCGACATCCGTGACGCCGCGCTGGTGCGTCGCTGTATGGAAGAGGTCCAGCCGGATTTCGTTTTCCACCTCGCTGCACAGCCGCTCGTCCGGCTTTCCTATGAGGAGCCGGTGGAGACTTACGCCACCAACGTCATGGGGACTATCCATGTTCTCGAAGCCCTGCGTGCGTTGCAAAAACCGTGCGTTGCAGTGATGGTCACCACGGACAAATGTTACGAAAATCGCGAATGGTTGCACGGCTACCGGGAAGAAGATCCGATGGGCGGCTTCGACCCGTATAGCTCCAGCAAAGGCATGGCCGAGCTGGCCATCGCTGCTTACCGCCGCTCGTTTTTCGCAGGGCATCCCGTCAAAGTTGCCAGCGCCCGCGCCGGCAATGTGATCGGTGGTGGCGATTGGGCGCTCGACCGGATCGTACCCGACTGCATCCGCGCCCTGCAAGAGGGCTTGCCTATCGGCGTGCGCAATCCCCACGCCACCCGTCCGTGGCAGCATGTGCTGGAACCTTTGAGCGGCTACCTCTGTCTCGCCGCCAGCCTTTTCAAGCTGCCCACCAATGATTCCCCGCTTTGTTCGGGATTCAACTTCGGTCCCGGCCACGATGCCAACCGCACGGTGGGCGAACTCGTTGTCGAAATCCTCAAACACTGGCCTGGCAGATGGGAAGACCAGAGCGACCCGAACGCGCATCACGAAGCCAAACTCCTGCAACTTTCTACCGACAAAGCCAGCGCCCTGCTTGGCTGGTCGGCGACATGGCGTTTTGCTGATGCCGTGCGAGAAACCGTGACTTGGTATCGCGCAAGCGGGCATTGTAACGACCCGATCCGCTTCCAAGAGCTTACGAACGGGCAAATTGCCGCCTATATCGCCGCTGCCGAGGCCGCATTGCCCTGGGCTCAACCTATTCAATGAACACCGCCGCCGAACTCAAAGCAGAGATACTCCGCCTCACTCGCGAATACTCCGCGCTCACTCACCGGGCCAACCGTCCGGGAGCGGAGGCTGCCGTCGAATTCATTCCGGGGCAAACAACGGTTCCCTATGCTGGACGCGTTTTCACTGAAGACGAAGTGGAAGCCGCCGTCAGCAGCACGCTCGATTTTTGGCTTACTCTCGGACCCGAAGGCGCGGCGTTTGAACACAAACTGGCCGGGTTGCTCGGTGTGCGTCACAGCCTCCTCGTCAACTCCGGTTCCTCCGCCAACCTCATCGCCTTCGCCGCCCTCACCAGCTACAAGCTCCCCCCTCACAAGCGCATCCGGCCCGGCGATGAAGTCATCACCTGCGCTGCCGGATTCCCCACTACCGTCGCCCCCATCCTCCAGAACGGCGCAGTCCCGGTTTTCATCGACAACGACCCCGTTACCGGAAACGCCGCCGTTTCCCAACTCGAAGCGGCCTACGTCCCCGGCAAGACGAAAGCCGTCATGATGGCTCATGCGCTGGGTAATCCTTTCGATCTCGCCGCTGTCCTCGCCTTCTGCAAAGTGCACGATCTCTGGCTCATCGAAGACAACTGCGACGCGCTTGGCTGCACGTATTCCATGCCCTTGGAACAGGCCCAAGGCCTCGGCATCAACGAGAACTCGCCCGGATTCCCCGCCGACAGCACGCACATCACCCGTTACACCGGCTCTTGGGGCGACATCTCCACTCAATCCTTCTACCCGCCCCACCACCTCACACTGGGCGAAGGCGGCGCGGTGAATATTGTTTCCAAGCCGCCGATCAAGACCTACGCCGAAAGCTTCCGCGACTGGGGGCGCGACTGCTGGTGCCCGAGCGGCAAGGACAACACCTGCGCCAAGCGCTTCGACTGGCAACTCGGCGAACTGCCGCGCGGCTACGACCACAAATACATTTACAGCCACCTCGGCTACAACCTGAAGCCGCTCGACATCCAAGCCGCCATCGGGCTCCAGCAACTCAAAAAGCTTCCCGGCTTCATCCAAGCGCGCAAAGAAAATTGGGAAACCCTCCGGCGCGGTCTCTCTGGGTTGGAAGAGTTTTTCGAGTTCTCCCTGCCCACCCACGCCACCGGTTGGACCCCACAAGGCTTTACCTGGGATGCCACCGGCTGCCGCACGGACAATAGCTGGTTCGGGTTCCTGCTTCTCGTGCGCAAGAGCGCCCCCTTTACTAATAGCGAATTTGCGCGCGCCCTGGATGCTGCAAAAATCGGCAACCGGATGCTTTTCGGCGGTAACCTCGTTCGCCAACCCGCCTTCATTCAGTTACGCAAAGACAACCCTGCGGCCTTCCGTGTCGTGGGTGACCTTGCGGGCGCGGATCGGATCATGAATCAAGCCCTCTTCTTGGGAACCTACCCGGGTTTAACCCTAGCGATGCTTGACTACGAGATCGAAGTGATCCGCAAATTCGCGCGCAAAGCTTGATGCCTGTCTGTGATGCCTCAAAAACAGAATCCGCTTGCCGAAGACCTTGAACACATCCTGGCACATACCGGGACGATGTGGGAAGAACTGCGCGACGGTCGTTTATTCATCACCGGCGGCACGGGATTTTTCGGTTGCTGGCTACTGGAAAGCTTTCTATGGGCTAACGAAAAGCAGAACCTCGGTGCTACAGTCGTAGTCCTTTCCCGCGACCCCGAAACCTTCGTCCGCAAAGCGCCTCATCTGGCGCGGAACCCCGCAGTAAGCCTGCATCAAGGCGACGTGCGCAATTTCCCTTTCCCCAGTGGAGAGTTCACCCACATCATCCACGCGGCCACGGAAGCGAGCGCCAAACTCAACGCGGAAGCCCCGCTCCTGATGCTCGACACCATCGTCGTAGGAACGCGCCGGGCACTCGATTTCGCCGTCGCAAGCGGAGCCAAGAAGTTTCTACTGACCAGTTCCGGGGCTGTCTATGGCAAGCAACCCTCGGAATTAACCCACATTCCGGAAGATTATCCCGGTGCGCCTGATCCTCTGGACGCGGGAGTCGCCTACGGAAATGGAAAGCGGTTGGCCGAGCACCTCTGCGCGCTCTATTCCAAGCAACACGGCTTGGAGACAAAGATCGCCCGCTGTTTCGCCTTTGTGGGGCCGCATCTCCCCTTGGACACTCATTTTGCCATAGGCAACTTCATCCGTGACGCTCTCAAGGGCGGCTCCATTTATGTCAACGGCGACGGCAGCCCATACCGCAGCTATCTCTATGCCGCCGATCTGGCGATCTGGCTGTGGACGATCCTCATTAATGGCGATTCAGGGCGTGCATACAATGTTGGCTCCAGCACGGACCTGACCATCGCGCAACTCGCTGCCACAGTCAAAACTGCGCTTGGCAGCTCAAGCGACATCCGTATCGCGCACCCCGCCGCTTCCGATTCCCCTGCTGCACGTTACGTGCCCAACGTGGATCGCGCCCGCAACGAACTCGCCCTGTGCGAATATATTTCCCTGGCAGACGCTATCCGTCGCACAGCAGCATGGTATCAACTGAGCACTACGGCATATTTGCATATGAGCATCAAAAAATCTCATCGCCCGTGTCCCGTTTGCTCAACCTGCGAAGTCGAGGTCATCCACCACCAACGCTTCATTCTCCCCGCCGGACATCCGTTGCCAGCAAGTTTTGACGTGGTTGTGTGCCCGACCTGCGGAATGACTTACGCCGACACCGCAGGCACGGCGTCCGACTACGACAAATACTACACCGATTATTCCAAATACGCCGACCAGGCAACTTCAACTGGTGGCGGGGGTAATCAGCATGACCAAGCCCGCCTCGCCGAGACCGCCACTGAAATAGCAAAACACATACCCAACCGTTCCTCAAAGATCGTCGATATTGGCTGCGCCAACGGTGGTTTGCTTGGTGCACTCAAAGAGCGCGGTTATTCTCATCTGTTCGGAGTGGATCCTTCGCCAGCTTGTGTTGAGAATGCGAAAAAGCAATTTGGAATTCCCGCGAGCCAAGGCTGGTTGCTTGCATTGCCGGAGGAGGCAAAGTCAGCCGATCTGGCAATCGTGTCGCACGTTTTTGAGCATGTCCTCGATTTGCGTGACGCATTGGCGCGTATGCATGAGAGTCTTTCGCCCGAGGGCGTTATTTACGTCGAAGTACCCGATGCGCAGCGCTACGTGGACTGCCTCGCCTCACCGTTTCAGGACTTCAATACCGAACATATCAACCACTTTGACGCGGCTTCCCTCGAAAATCTCTTCGCGGCTGCCGGATTTGACTCTCTGACCATTGGCACAAAAACACTTCAGGCCGCTGCAGGCGTGCCATATCCGGCGCTTTTTGGGTTCTTCCGAAAGCGCAAAAATGTGCTGCAACCTGCTCTGCATCAATGGAAGCGAAATCCGGATTTCCGCAAAAGCATGGATATCTACATTGCAAAATCACGCGCGGAACTGGTTGCAATCGATGCCCGCCTGCAATTGGCTACAAGCGGTCCTGTTATTGTTTGGGGTACAGGTCAGTTGACGCTCAAACTCCTCGCCGAGACATCACTGGGGCGCGCCACCATCGCCGCTTTTACGGACGGCAATCCCATCAACCATGGCAAATGCTTGTGCGACATCGAGATTATTGCACCCGAGCGCCTGTGCGCACTGCCTCCGTATCCCATTGTCATTGGCACGCTCCTGCATTACTTGGAGATCACCAAACGCATCCGCGCGCTTGGCCTGAATAACCCGATTGTCACGCTCAACTGAAGTTAACAAACCATGCCGTCAGCCAACACACATTCCATTCCTGATGCGCCCATCCGCGTTGCTGATTACACGGCCGAACGCTATGTGCCCACGACACAACGGGCAAGCATTGAGCTGGACCTGCGAAGATGGATTCCTCTCAAAGAGGCGATTATAAAAACTAAACAATGGAATTCCACGGAAGCAAATCTATGATCCGCGCTGCTATAAAAAAACTACTAAAAGCTCTTCATCTCTTTAAACCAGTTTATCGAATTATTGACCGGATTGGTGGCGATCAACGGCGCTGGCAACATCATGCAGCAGCGTATGGATTGAAAGTGGTCTTTAAAAAACGGTATATCGCTGTAAATCGAGAAATGGAATCGATTCGCGTCGCACCGCAGCATGAGGTATATCTTTGCGATATGATAAAATATTTCGATTATTATCATGGCGCAGTGCATTCTGTTAATGGGATGGTCGACTATTCAAAACCCGCTATACAGCGCCTGATGAAATCAGGTGTGAAATTTGAGTTCCCGTCATTGCCTGAGTCAGACGACAGCACAGAAGTATATCTTGAGCATTTAAAAATTCAGGAGGGTAATATTGTATTTGATCTCGGTGCCTATGCTGGTTCCAGCAGTTATGTCTTTTCCAAGCTAGCAGGTCCTCACGGTCTGGTAGTTGCATTTGAGCCCGACGCCGAAAATTTTAAATACTTCCAAAAGAACATTTTGCGCCACTCTTTGACTAATGTCCGTGCCTTTCGAAAAGGCGTGTGGAGTTCGAATTGCACCATCGAATTTCAGACTGAGGGAAATATGGGATCCTCCATAGCTTCCATTACGGAAAGAAGATCAAACGTCAAGTCAGTGGAGGTTGTGACACTGGACAAAGCTCTGGAGTTGGCTGGCGTCGATACCGTGCATGCCATCAAGATGGATATCGAAGGAGCCGAACTGGAAGTTTTGCGTAGCGCCAGGGAATTCCTTCAGCGGCACCGGCCACGAATGGTTATTGAACCTCATTTTGTTGATGGGAAAATGTGCACGGATGAATTGCTGGCTCTCCTCACGGAACTCGGATATTCGACACAGCTTGCAACTCAAGGCGCCATTTCCGATTGGCCATTAGTGGTTGCCATACCGGTGTAGCCATATTGCGCTAAATTTATGGAACTCACGCAAAATTCAGAAATCCGGCTTTCCGATTATATTTTCCAAACCTTGGTGCGCCATGGAGTCAAACAAGTCTTCCTCGTTACGGGCGGCGGGGCAATGCACTTGAACGACGCCATTGGACGCTGCGAAGGGCTGCAATACGTCTGCTGCCACCATGAGCAGGCTTGCGCCATCGCCGCCGAGAGCTATGCCCGAGTCACTGGGCAGATGGGCGTTCTCAATGTCACTACAGGTCCCGGCGGGATCAATGCGCTCAATGGGGTGTTCGGAGCGTTCACCGACTCGATTCCCATGCTGGTTATCTCGGGGCAGGTGAAACGCGAGACCCTCCTTGCCACGCACGGGCTCAACGGGAAATTGCGCCAGTTAGGAGATCAGGAAGCAGACATCGTGGGAATGGTGAAAGGGATTACGAAATACGCCGTTACCGTTCGCGATCCTCAAACGATCCGCTACCATCTTGAACGTGCGATGCATCTGGCTGTGTCGGGACGGCCTGGACCTTGCTGGCTGGATATTCCGGTGGATGTCCAGGCCATGAAAATCGATTCGGAGAGCATGGTGGGGTATGATCCTGTCGAGGATGCCTTCGAATCCGATACTGTGCTGCTTCCTGAGATATGCCGGGAGATTGTTCGCAAGATTGCGGCAGCCCAGCGTCCGGTAATCATGGCGGGCAGTGGCGTTCGCATCGCCGGGGCGATTGAGGTGTTTCAACGCATTATCCAGAAGGCAGGCATCCCCGTAGTCACAGCATGGACGCACGACACGATTGCATCGGATGATCCGCACTTCTGCGGACGGCCTGGCAGCATCGGGGATCGCCCCGGCAATTTTACAGTGCAGAATAGCGATCTCCTGCTGGTGATCGGATCGCGCCTGAACATCCGGCAGGTTAGCTACAACTGGGATTTCTTTGCTCGCCATGCCTACAAAATTCAAGTGGATGTGGACCGCGCTGAACTGGAAAAGCCGATGGTGAAAATCGACCTACCGGTTTGCGCCGATGCGCGGATTTTCCTCGAAGAACTTGAGCGGCAGATGCGCGATTACCGGCCCAATTCAGAGCACACAAAATGGCTCGAATGGTGTCGTGAGCGCAAGGTGCGTTATCCTGTATTTCAGCCTGAGAAACAGATGTCCAAAGGTTCGGAAATCAACCCCTATCATTTCGCCCATGTTCTGTTTCAGGAATTGGCTCCGGACGATGTCATCGTTTGCGGCAATGCAACGGCAACCATCGTCACATTCCAATCGGCGCACATTCAGCTTGGCCAACGGCTCATCTCGAATTCCGGCGCGGCATCAATGGGGCATGATTTACCTGCGGCGATTGGTGCCGCTGTTGCACGCGGAGGAAAGCGGGTCATCTGCCTGGCGGGAGATGGAAGCCTGCAAATGAACATTCAGGAACTACAAACTGTTGCGCAACATCGCTGGCCCATCAAACTTTTCGTCTTGGACAATGGGGGGTATCTGTCGATTCGCCAGACGCAATCCAATTTTTTCGGACTGGAAGTGGGCGCGACCGTGGGAAGCGGCATCTCGTTTCCCGATCATGTCAAGCTGGCCCATGCCTACGGGCTCAACGCCACACGCCTTGCCAGCGCCGATTTCGTCGGGGAACTGCGCCGCATTCTGGCGTCGCCCGAGCCGGAAGTTTGCGAAGTGGTATTGGACCGCGCCCAAGCGTTTGAACCGAAGCTTTCCTCACGTCGCTTGCCGGACGGGAGGATGGTCTCCTCTCCATTGGAAGACATGGCGCCATTTTTGAGCCGAGAGGAACTGCGAGAAAACATGCTGGTGCCGCTGCTGGAGGAATAGCCGATGAATACTTTACGAGAGAATCTTATAAAGTTCCTGGAGCAGGAATACACTCCTTCGCAGATGGCGGATATGCGTGAGGTGGTTATCTATGGAGTAGGCAGCACAGGGAAAAATGTTGCCAGAGAACTCCAGCGCCGATGTGTTCGGGTTGCCGCTTTTTTGGATGCCAATGCGGATGACTTGGGAGCAATCGAGGGGGTTCCCTGCTTTACCCCTCAGAGCGCTGAAGCGCGTAAAATGGGGGCTAAGGGACTTCCCGCCGTCATTGCGGTCTTTAACTATACTACGGATATAGGGCCGATTGTTTCCATTCTTAAGGAAACGGGTTTCGCTCGCGTGGTTTCCTATTACGAAATTCATGAGTGTTTGGGCCTTGCGCCGCACTTCTGGCTAACGGAGCGCTCCTACTATCGCCAACATACGGAAGCAATCCTTCGGGGTTTCGATCTCCTTGAAGACGAAGTCAGCCGCCAGATTTATCATGATCATTTTGCGCTGCGTTTGACATTTAATCTGGAATTGCTCAGAGCGCCCGATGTTCGGAATCAATATGCCCCGGCGGATTTACCCCAACCCAAGACCCCCTTGCGGTTGATTGACGGAGGGGCATTCACCGGGGACACGCTGGAATTTTTCCTAAACTCCAGATTACCCATGGAAGCTATCGCTGCCTTTGAGCCGGATAGCGAGAACTTCGATCGCCTTGCTGCCTATGCGAAGGAACATCTTCGACAGTTTGGGGAAGTCATTTTGATGCCTTGCGGTCTGGGCGGAGCAACCAGGATTATTCCTTTTAGTGCGGGAGCAGGCGAGGGAAGTGTCATCTCAGAAGATGGAGAGACCTGCATTCAGATCGTGAAACTAGACGATGTTTTGCCATCTTTTTCTCCGACCTTGATTAAATTGGATATTGAAGGAAGCGAGCCCGAAGCTTTACTGGGTGCATCAGAGATTATTATTAGAGATCATCCTTCTTTGGCAGTTTGCCTGTACCACGCACCGTCCCATTTGTGGGAGATTCCCAATCTCATAGCCAACATCCGCCCTGACTACAGATTTTTTCTCCGGCAGCATCGATTTAATGGGCTGGAAGCCGTTTTGTACGCCTTGCCAAGATAGATATGGATTTCGTGAATGTCATCTTTGATCTCGACGGGACGCTAGTTCATTCCCTTCCTGGAATCGAACAGTCGGCCCGCATGGCGATCTCCCGCGTACTGCCCGAAGTGGCCATGCCGGATTTGCAGACAGTGATCGGGCCACCCATCGCCACGATGTTTGCCCGTTTGTGGCCGGACTTGGCTCCTGAGCGGATGGCTTGCTTGCTGGCGGAATTCCGTGCGCACTACGACCGTGAAGGGTGCCTTTGTTCGGAACCGTATCCTCAGGTGCGTGATGTCCTTGCGCGGTTGCACGCCGCCGGAATGACGCTTTTTGTGTTGACGAACAAGCCAGCGGCTCCTGCCCATAAGATTCTCCATCATCTGGGTCTGTCGGATTTTTTTACAGAAGTAATGGGGCCGGACTCCGTCAATCCGCCGTTTCGTTCAAAGCCCGATGGTGCGCGGTTGTTGGCAAGAAAGCATCGGTTCGCCCCAGATTCCACCGTCATCGTGGGTGATGGCGTCGATGACGCCGAAGCGGCGGAAGCCTGCGGATTTGGCTTTATCGCGGTCTGCTATGGTTACGGGAAGGCTACCGAGAGGGCTGGAAGAGCCCCGCTTGCAAAACTCGAAAAGATTTCCAAACTTGACCGCATTTTGCTATTATGAAAGGCCACACCTATGATCCACCGCAACTTTTTTGAAGAACTCTTTGTCCTTGAAATGGCCAACAATCATTGGGGCAATCTTGACCGCGCCTTGAAGATCATCGCGGATTTCTCGAAGGTCGTCCACTTCAACAACGTTCGGGCGACCATCAAACTTCAATTTCGGGATGTGGACAACTTCATCCACAAGGACTTTCGTGATCGAACGGACATCCGCTACATCAAGAAAACGCTCGATACGCGGCTTTCCAAAGAATCATTTGCCATTCTGGTTGATGCCATTCGCAAAGCCGGTTGTATTCCCAGTGCGACGCCTTTCGATGAAGCCTCCGTGGATCTGTGCGAAGAGCTCGATCTCCCGCTCATCAAACTTGCCAGCTCAGATGTGAACGACTGGTTCCTGATCGAGCGGATCGCCAAGACAAAAAAACCGGTTATCGCCTCCAGCGGCGGTTCCTCGCTCAAGGACACGGACGACCTCGTCACGTTCTTTGCAAATCGCAACATACCGCTCGCTCTTAATCATTGCGTTTCACTTTACCCGACCGAGCAGAAAGACTTGGAATTGAACCAGATCGATTTTCTGCGAGATCGTTATCCGAATAATATCATCGGACTTTCGACGCACGAATATCAGGACTGGGAAACAAGCCTGGCGATTGCCTACGCAAAAGGAGCGCGCACCTTTGAGCGGCATATTGATATCGAGGCCGACGGTATCGCGGTATCGCCCTACTGTTCGTTGCCGCAGAATGTGGACGTTTGGTTTAAATCTTTCCGCAAGGTGAAGAAAATGTGTGGCAATCCGGGCACAATGAAGCGCCGTTGTCCTACCGAAGAGGTAGCGTATCTGGATGCGCTGGTTCGCGGGGTTTACGCTAAAACTGATCTCAAGCACGGGCACGCCTTGACAGACGAAGATGTTTATCTCGCGGTTCCATTGCAAAAGGGACAGCTATCCTGCCGTGAATTGATGCGTGGACAAGTCCTGCTGGCAGACATCGGTGCCAACAAGCCATTGATGATCGATCAAGTCGATACGCCCTATGCTTACGATGACGAACTGAAGCAAACGATTTACCAACGGGGTATCTGAGTGAAACCTTGGAGCAGCCAGCATTTCCATGCAGCCGGATTCCCAGCGCGGTGTTCTCCATCTAAAAAACTTTCTGCGCTATTTTGGCGTTGACCGGGCGATTTTTTTCACACTCTTGAGCCGCGCGTGGGGACTCTTTTCCGGTCCCATTACCATTTACTTGATCGCACGGTTTCTCTCGCGTGAGGAACAAGGCTATTTTTATACTTTTGGCAGCATTCTGGGTTTGCGTGTTTTTTTTGAACTCGGGCTCGGCTACGTCATCATGCAAAGCGTGAGTCATGAAATGGCGCATCTGCAATGGGCTGAGGATGGCACGCTTTCTGGAGACCCAGTGGCAAAATCGAGACTTGCGTCACTGTTCCGTTTCGCGCTCAAGTGCTATGGTTGTTTGGCGCTCATTGGCGCATGTTTACTATTGCCTGCTGGCCTCTGGTTTTTTGGCAAGAGCCCTGAGAGTGCGGTGCTGGTCGTCTGGCGAGCCCCATGGTTGATTGTGGTGTGCATGGCCTGCTTCGACCTGATGTTGACTCCGTTTTACGGATTTATGGAAGGCTGTGGAAAGGTCGCAGAATATGCAAAACGGGGCGCTTGGATGGCGATCATTTCAAGCCTTTGTTTTTGGATTTGCCTAATGTTTGGGGGTAAGCTCTTTGCAGCTCCCCTTCAAAATGCAACATGCGCGGTCATAGGGGCTTTTTGGGTGTTCGTGAAATATGGAAGGTGCTTTAAAGATATCCTCGCCACACCGATTCTTCCGGGGTCGGTCATTAGCTGGAAGGACGACATCTTCCACTTTCAATGGAAGATCGCCCTGAGTTCACTCAGCGGCTATTTTATTTTTCAACTCATCAACCCCGTGCTCTTTCGATATAAAGGCCCGACTGAAGCAGGGCGTATGGGCATGAGCATGAAAATTATCGATACACTCACGGGCTTTGCCTATTCTTGGGTATCAACGAAAGCTGCTCCCTTTGGCACCTACATCGCCCGCAGAGAATTTCGGCGTCTCGACAATATCTTTCGGCAGGCATCCCGGCAGTCGATTGGAGTTACCCTTGCCGGTGGTCTTGTGCTCTTCGCGGGTTACTTCGCGTTGCGCGGGCATGGGGTGGCGCTGGCCTTCCGTTTTCTTGACCCAATCCCGTTCTTTTTCCTCTATGCAGGAGGGGTGGTAAACTGCATCATCTTTTGCCAGGCGATCTATCTGAGAGCGCATCGGGAAGAGCCTTTGCTCATCAATTCTCTCGTGGGAGCAGCGCTCGTTCCGATTGCCGTTCTGACATTCGGGCCGCGTTATGGGGCTTCCGGTATTGCGATCGCTTTATTCTGTCTTACCTTCTTTATTGGATTGCCTTGGGCAACCTGGGTTTTTATCACAAAGAGAAAACAATGGCACCGTCTCCCCACAGGGCATGAAGACTCAATGGAAATATTAGTGAATACCCACAACTGACTTTAAAGCATGAAAGATACAAGCGTTCTCATTTCAACCTGCAAGCGACCTCATTTCCTTATAGCCGCATTAGAATCAGTGGCACGGCAAACAGCCGTAGATCGCATTGGCGAGATTATCGTTGTCGAGAATGGCTCAGATCGAGGATCCGAGAAAGTTTGTCAAAAGTTTCCCAGCCTACCCATAAAATACATCTTTCGTAACCCGATGGTTCCGCTATCCAAATTGACCGTGACCCTACTCAGCGAGTCCAGCCTGCCGCTTGTTGCCATGCTTCATGATGATGACTGGTGGCTCGATTTTCACCTTGAGAGAAGCTTGGAAAAACTGGACACCAAGCCAGAGCTTTCAGCAGTCTATTCAAGCCACTTTGTTACAGAATCCGAGAACTACTGGTTTCAGGGAATAAATGGCAACTTCACCGCATGGTTTGCCAACGACCAGCGTACAAATGGCGAGACAAGAATACTAAACTTCAAACAAGTGCTCATCACCAGCCTCCTCCAATCCGGATTCCATATGTCATCGCTTGTATATCGTGGGGCGGCGATCAAGGCATGTTTCGCGGCGTACGACGATGGAAATGAATATGATAATGACCGGACGCTGGCTGTCGAACTCTCCAGACAGGGGGATATTCTCTTTCATGACACACCCTCTGCGGTTGTGCGCGTTCATCCCGGCCAAGACAATCGGCTGACAAAAAAGATCGGCAAAGCGAAATATTGGTTTAATAGAAATACAAGGAGGCTAATCCAGCAGGCCATCGGTGAGTCCATTGATATCCGCTCAGAGCTTTCCTTGCGTATTTCACGCCCAGGATTTGATGCGAATATGGCTTTGAGATGCATCTCTTCTGCGGATTATGATCCTCTTGCTGAAGCCTCATTATTGCCTCCACCGTTGCTGAAAGCGTACCGATATGCCAAATGGCGGGATGATATTTTAAGGGCCGTGTTTGGCCTGGGCTATTTTATTTTGAGCCTTATATCCAGCGACAAGAAAAGTATCTGATAAGTTATGAATGAGTTTGGGATATCTGTAGTTATTCGGTCTTTTAATTCGAGTAAAAGACTCGGCGATGTTTTATCGAATTTGCATTTTTCCGATGGAGATGAACTGATTATTGTCGATTCGGGTTCGACCGATTCGACGCTGGAGATCGCAGGGAAGTATGGCGCACGCATCGTCATCGCCGCCGGGCCTTTTAATTACAGCAAGTCGCTGAACCTAGGTTTCCGGGCAGCAAAAAATCCTTGGGTGCTTGTTCTGAGTTCGCATTGCATTCCGGCCGTCCCCGATTTTTTAGAAATCTATCGCAGGGAAATAGCACGGCTTGATCCCGACGCAGTGGTCGGCTACGGTCCGGCAACCATTACGGGAAAAAGTTTTGATAATCTGGATACTGTCGCTGTCTGCTATTTTAATATGGATGATATTCGAATGGGGCGTAGCGTTGGGGGAAATTCAAACGCAATTTATCGCAGGAGTGCGTGGGAGGAGTTGCCATTTGATGAAACACTCAGAACGGGGGAGGATGTGCTTTGGATCAGGGAGATGGTTGAGCGCGGATATCGCTGTTGCTATATCCCCCAAGCGCGCGGAAGGAAAAAATATGGCGCATCGATTCCTTATATGTTTCGCAAGGGGTTTAACGAGGCCAGAGCCGCGCGGACTCCTGACTGCAGACCGATGAAAATAAGATATCTCGCGGGAATCCTGAAAAATTTACTTAAGAACCGGATATTCGGGGAGATCGATTTTGGAGACGTAGCTCGCGGCAGCGCTCATGCCGGAGGTGTTTTTTTGGGATCCCGAAAAGACCCAGATAACAGTTTGGAGGATAACGGGGATACGAAATGAAAATTGCCATTCTCACTACAGATAATCGGGAGCATCTGAAGGATTATGCAAATCCGATTCCTCATTTTGGAACCGCTCCCGAGGCGTTGCTTCAAGGATTTGCCCTATTGCCTGAAGCAGAAGTCCATGTAATTTCATGCGTTCGCAAGCCGATGCAATCCCCAGAAAAGCTCACAGATAATATCTGGTACCACCCTATTCTAGTTCCAAAAATCGGCTGGATGACAACTGCTTACCAAGGGTGTATCCGAGCTGTCCGTTGGAAATTGAAGGATATCAACCCTGATATTGTTCATGGCCAAGGGACGGAGCGGGATTGTGCAATCACAGCCGTCTTTTCAGGTTATCCGAACGTCATCACCATTCATGGGAACATGCGATATATCGCGCAAATCACGCGCGCCAGGCCCTTTTCATATTACTGGGTGAATAAATATCTGGAGGCATTTACTCTTCCTCGAACCCACGGCGTGGTTTGCATTACTCATTATACAGAAGATGCGGTTCGCAATCTGGTGCGCCAAACCTGGGTTGTGCCAAACGCAGTGGATGCGAAGTTTTTTGATATCCGCAACCAAGCCAAGGCGATCCCGGAGTTGCTTGTTGTGGGCAATATTTGCGAGAGGAAGAACCAGAATGCATTCATTCATGCACTTGACTCTCTTGTGCAGGAAAAATCATTTAGCGTTCAATTTCTTGGCCGATGCGGGACTGACGAGTATGGGCGGGAATTTCACTCATTGGTCGCAAGCCGACCATGGTGCAAATATGTCGGGTTTGTGGATAGGGGGGAGCTTCGTAGCTACCTCAGTTCCGCTTCCATTCTTGTCCTTCCGTCGCTCGAAGATAACTGCCCGATGGTGGTCCTCGAAGCCATGGCGGCAGGAGTTCCCGTGGTTGCCGCCAATGTGGGGGGGGTGCCCGATCTGGTCACTGATGGTGTGAACGGTTTGTTCTGCGATCCCCTGCAAAAGGAAAGTATGGCAAGTGCCGTCCATAGCCTCCTCGACAACCCCCAAAGGGCGCGCGAGATGGCTGCTGTGGCAAAAGAGATAGCAGTCCAACGTTATTATCCGCGGAACATTGCTCTTCGGCACATCGAAATATATCACGAAGTTCTTCGAGCCGTATGACTGATTTTAGTGAGCGCCGACTAGATATCATGACCGCTTGCAGAGACATTGATCTGCCAGTGCTCAGGGTTGCTTACTCCAATCTGCAAAAATTCATGCCATTCAAACAATTGCATGTTGCGACTGCAGTCCGGAATTTTCGGCACTTCGAACGCGTATTGGGGCGCGATGTCAATTTGCTTGATGAAGACCAATTGATACCTGAAATGACTCTGGCGGAATTGAAAGCGCTCCCTTTGCCGTTTTTTCCCCGAGGGGCAGGATGGTACTACCAGCAGTTTCTAAAATACGCATTTGCATTTCAAAACATCGAAGACGACCACTACTTAATATGGGATGCGGACACTGTCGCATTGCGCCCGATGCGTTTTTTTGATAACCAAGGCCGGATGCTATTTACAAAAGCAGATGAGCACCATCCCCCCTACTTCCAGACCTATAAAAAACTCTTGGGCGAGGAAGCTCATTCAGAGTTCTCATTCATTTCTCAGCACCTGATTGTTCAAAAGTGCATTCTTCGAGAAATGCTGGCGCGAATTGAAGAGCTGCATCCTCAGTATAAAAACTGGGCATGGGCGATCATGGGGAATCTGGATGGAGCCGGAACAAATCTCTTTAGCGAGTATGAAACACTGGGGCACTATGTGAAAAACAGATATCCAGAACGGGCTATTTTTCAGGACTTGCCCTGGCTGCGTTCTGGGTCCGATTTATTTTGCGGTTTGCCGAATGAGCAAGATTTGTCGGGACTTGGCGAGCGATACGCATTCACCGCCTTTGAAGCTAAAAATCGTGGATTGCGTCGCTGGCTGGCTTGGGTTCTTGGTCTATTGAAATAATCATAACCCCCTATCGGCCAACAGCATTCTGCAGAAATGACATTGATTGATAACCTGCGCGCAAGGTTCTTCAGACACGGGAGCGACGCCCCTGCGAAATAGCCAACATCAGTTTGGTCGGCAATATCCGAAGAATCAACCCGCAAAGACTCTTGGGCATGATTCGCCCCAAAAACTCAACAGGCTCCAAGCGCATTCGAGTCAAGAGCCGTTTTGCTTTCCGTAAGCTCTCTGGAGACGGGTTTTCCCTGATCTTCTCAGCTTGAAAGAGTCCCTCAATGCTACATTGGTGAACCTGCGATTTCCAGTTATCAAGTTGTGAAACGTAGGGTGCCAGCCACTTTCCCTTCCGAAGGTTGGCATCATGGGATAACAATTGTCCGCCAACTGGGATCCGAGGATTTAAGAGATTAAACTCCGTGATTTGCTCGTCCGGGTTATCCCCACCATCCAGAAATGCGAGGTCAACCATAACGTCTCGAGGCAATTCAGCCAACCACTTTGGAATAACGACTTGAGAAAAGCCGAAAATAGGAGTGAATCGAGAAACCGCTTCGGGGGCACCCTTTGTGATATTTTCAACCATTCGCTCGTAAATGCCACTGTCCACTTCAATTCCCCAGAGATGGCCGACGCCATTGGTTTCAAGAGCTCGCAATAGGTGCAGAGTGCTTCCGCCTCCGAGCCAAGTGCCGACTTCAATAACGACCTGAGGCTTCTTTGAAACGTTCAGGACGGAATTGATCAATATCTGCCGTTCCTCTGGACTGAGCTGACCTTCAATTGCGACGGATGGCATAGTTAACATGGGTTATTTATCGGCATTTTCATTTTGTTCCATAGTTTTTCAAGCTTGATATATCATTTTAAAATTCGCACGCCCTGTTTCCTTCGCTGTTGGAGTGTTTCGTCGGCAGTTGCGCCTCCAAAAACGACATTATCGTAGAACTTTATTTTTCAAGTCTGATGACGAACCATTCTGTCCCCCCTCGCGAAACCTTTTGAAACAGGGTTTCTTTTCCCAAAACCTTTGCGCCCGTTGCTTTAAGCCATTGTTCCATGGGTTGATGAAAGAGGCTTTCGACGCCTTCGGCTCTTGCAAAAATCAGCAACTGGTTGTCGGCAAACCGAGGAAGGTTAGTGGGGGTGACCGCCTGCACTTTGCGTTGTCCGAAGGGACGCCACAGCGAAATCTCCGAGTCATCAGCCCCGATAAAACCGACGATTTGATCCGCTTTGGTAAGATACTTTCGCAACGGTGCCAGGCTGTCCGCGCGATCTCGGTAAACGGAATAAACTGTTAAGGCACGGGAGAATAACGGGCTCTTAGGAAAAGAGGTTGCGACTTTTTTGCAGATAGTCAGTGCTGGCCAGAGAGGGCGCGAAGGGTTGAGAATGATGATGGGCAGAGCGGAGAGTGCCGCAAGAACTGCACAGATCCGCCACCAACGCTTGCGTGTCAATATGGCCATGCCGGGTAACAACAGCAGACCAGCGATGACGGCCGGATAGTATGGAGCAATCAGCCGGGCGGTGGATTCACTCCCCATTTTTGCCATATACGCCAACAACGCGATTCCACTCCCCGTGCAAATCCAAGCTCCCGTTTGGAAACGGAGTCTTGATGATGCCATCCTGCGTTGCGCTTGTGGATTGCCACAAAGGCCTGCAAAGACGGAAATTACGAGCAAGGCTGACACGCCCAGTCCCAATCCAGCGGCCTCTTCGGAATCGAGTTCCGACCATTTTAAGTCGAGGCGGGGGAAATCGAAGAGGAGTTTATTGCCGATTGGACCGGCCATGAAGCCCGACACTTTTTTGTTCCACATCTGCGCCAGGGGCATTACTGGCGGCATGGCGTTTCGTGTCAAGAGTTGAAGGCCGTTGCCGAGAACACCGCAGAAGGGATTTTTGATTTGAATGGTGGAGGAATTTTCGAGGCACCCCGTCCATTTTCCGGTATGGCGGATGTTCATGATCGCCAGGGGGGTGAAGGAGGAGAGCAGAGCGAGGCAGGAGACAATAGCCGTCGCAAGAATGCGCTTTCTTAGCAGACCAAGGGTGGGCAGCACAGCCAGAAACCACGGAAGAAGCAGGGGGATGTTTGAGGCTTTTGATACCGTCAGCAAGGCTGCGGCCATCGCGCCAAACCATAGGTCAGAGGCTTTCCGAGAGATCCTTGCCTGGAGAGTGAAGTGAATTGCTGAGAGAAAATAAACGGCGGAGAAGGCGTCGTTGCCGATGCTTCCCGCTTGGGCAATGAAACAACCGCCGCAGGGCAGCAGCCACATCCAATGCCACGCCACATGCCGCGCAACGCCCAAGCGCGTGAAGGCGGCATAGATGAGCCCTGGTAACATGGCATACGAAATAATATTGATTAGGAAGAAAAAGCGGTCGCTCCCAGTGAAGGCGAAAAGCGGCGTCATCAGCCATTCAAACCCCGGTGCACTATAATTCATCCGGGACTCGGATTCATCAATCCAGTGCCACCGATGAATAGAGAGCCAATGCAGAACCCTCGGGAAGCGATAGGTTAGCGCATCGTAGTTGTTGGGGAGGTAAAGAGCGCCTCCGAGAAAGGCCAACGCGCAGAGCAACACGAAGAACGCGGGGAGAAATCGGCTGAAGCGCCAGCGCAGTTTGGCGCGGGAAACCGATCCGAGCGAAACGCCGCCTTTTTTCCAAACGAACAAAAATCCCAGCAAACCGCCGCCTATGACTAGGCCGTAACCCAAGGAATCAAGACACCCCAGAGCTGACAGCACCCATCCGGCGGCATTGAGATAGACGCAGAGAAGAATCCAGACTTTTGCCCATTGAGTCGTATTGGGAAATTTCATGCTTTTGTCTGGCGGCTTTGCAACCCAATGGCGACGAGGGAATTGAAACTACAGGAAATTGTATTTTATAATGCACCAAAGCGCCCGGAATCCATCCCGCCAGTTGATTTTCTTCCCCTCGGCATAGGTTCGTCCATTATAGGAAATGGGCACTTCGTAGATTCGCGCCTTGAGCCTGGCGGTCTTGGCTGTGATCTCGGGTTCGAATCCGAACCGGTTCTCCTCGATCGTGATGCTTTGGATGATTTCCCGGCGGAAAACTTTGTAACAGGTCTCCATATCTGTGAGATTCAAGTCGGTTGCCACGTTGGAGAGGATGGTGAGAAACTTGTTGCCGAGAGAATGCCAGTAATAAAGAACCCGATGAGCACCCGCCCCGGCGAAGCGCGATCCGAACACGACATCCCCTTTGTTGCTGAGGATCGGGGCGATGAGCACCTCGTATTCCTCGGGGTCATATTCAAGGTCGGCGTCTTGGATTAGCACAATCGGCGCAGAGGCTTGCGCGATGCCGGTTCGCAACGCCGCTCCCTTGCCTTGATTGACCGAGTGACGGAAGATTTTGATGCGCAGATCATTTGCGGCGAGGCCTTCCATCACTTTCCAGCAACCATCGGAGGAGCAATCGTCCACCACCACCAGTTCGCTCACGCAGGGTTGCTCCAGAACCACGCCGATCACATTGGCGACCGTTGCGGCTTCATTATAGACCGGCATGATGACGGAGACGCAAGGCGCTGTAGAATGATGGGAACTCATGGGAGACGGAGTGGATGAATTTCGGATAAGGGCAAATACAAGAAATAGCTCATCTTTTCGCTCAAAAGCAATCTCAGTATGAGAGGAATAGTGTATAAGAACCGGGCTTCAAAGCGAATCGCCATCGGGTGAGGTCGTTGTGCACGGAAGATGGACAAAATTGATAAAACCACCTACCCCTATGTTTGATGCCCTTGGGTCAACTCTCTCTGGGATGCAGGAATGGGAATTTCTCCTGTGACTTTCATCTTCGCAAATTCCATATACATTTCTTCTTTAAACTCCTTTTTGCATGGATCTTCACCCGATTGAAAAACCCGCCGCCAACCCGCGTGATCTGACAAGCTCCGCCCTCTGGTTTTGGGGAATGTTGATTGTGACCTCCTTGTGGCGCGTGATTGCCGCCGTCCGGCTCGATATTTGCCTCGATGAAGGCTATTACCATTATTGGTCGCTTTTTCCCCAACTCAGTTATTTCGACCATCCGCCCTTCACGGCTTGGTCGATGTCCCTGCTTGGGCATTTGTTTGGCAACAGCGTGTGGACGGTGCGTTTCTGGCCAGTGGTGACTGCAGTTGCCTTTGCTCTCACCGGGCGATCACTGGCGGCCCGCATGTTTGAAAGCCATGAAGCGGGTAACCGCGCCGGTTTTCTGCTTTTGCTGACACCTGTTTTCGTCGGCAATGGGCTTTTAATGACGCCGGACACGTTCATGGCTCTTTTTTGGGCATTGGCGTTATATTGCACTTGGCGCGCAGTGACTCCGGGGGGGGCATTCGCTTGGTGGTTTGCAACCGGCCTATGGGTTGGACTCGGGTTGCTTGCCAAGTACAACATGATCCTTTTTTTTCTCGGCTTAGGGCTTTTTTGGCTGCTCGCGCCGGGGCGGCGCCTCTCTGTTTTCTTGGGTGCATTGATCTCAGGAGCGCTTGCCCTGTTGATCTTTTCCCCGGTTCTTTTTTGGAATTCCCAACATGACTGGATTTCCTTTCGGTTTCAACTAAGCCATGGATTTTCCGGAAACGCCCAATCTGCCGCGAACAATATCGCTTATTACATCGGAGGATTGCTGCTCCTGGCCACCCCATTGCTTGGGGGGCTTTGCTTTTGGAGTTGTGGGAAAGGCATTTACTCCACACAACAGCAAAAACGTTTTCTCGCCGCATTTTTTTGGATGGTCATTCTTTTCTTTGGCTACTCCTCGATCAAGGCTTCCGGACAGATGAATTGGGCTATGCTGGCCTTCTTTTCCGGCATTATTTTGGTTGCGGAGGATTGGCCCAACTACGCCTGCGGTTGGCGTTGCGCCACACTGAGTCTGCTGATGGGCGGAGATTTACTTCTCATGGTCTATTTGCCTTTGCCGCCGCGGCTTCCTCCGATGGTGAAGCAGTTCGACTTCGATGAACGCCGAAGGCATGAGTTCTTCGGCGCGGAGAGCATCGCGCAGGCAGTTCAATCAAAATTTAAGGAGTCCGGGGCCGATTTTCTCTGCATTCCCTCTCATCAGCTTTTCGGGCGCTTGTCATTTTATGCGCCGGAATTGCGTGGGGATTTGTGGGAACCGCCGGATGGCCGCTACCGTTATCCGTGGATCGACGACAAACAATGGGCTGGAAAAACAGCGCTGTGGGTCTCCCAAAAGCAACAAAAAAAAGACATTAACAAATATTTCCAAGAGGTGATGGATTTGGGAGCGGTGGAAGTCACCTTCAACGGAGAAGATCAGTGGAAACTCTATTTTTATGAGGGCAAGGGTTACCAGCCTGATGAGGTGCCAACCAGCCCAGCATCGGTCATACCCATAGCGAATAAAAACCGGTAAAAGAGAAAATCTGGAAACTACGGAGCCGGGAAAATTAGGGATGCAAATTTAGGATTTTGCTGATATGCTATCCCTAGTTTTATAGCTTTTTACCATGGCGTTTCTGCCAGATCGAGTATTGCATGTTTTTTCCTTCACAACCTTCTAAAAACCGCAAAACAGCGGTGAAATGTCTGTTGGCGCTCTTGCTGGTGCTCCTTTGTCTGGCTTCCTTCCTTGCTGACAATGCCATTGCTGCGGACTTTGAACTGTTGCACTCCCGGTTTCTGGATGATCTCGCCGCTATTTTGAATCGCATCGGCGATTGGCCGATTCATACGATGCTGGGACTGGGTGCCGCCGGAGTCGCATGGTGTTTCCGGAGCAAAAAACTGACCCGGCTTTTGCTTGCCATGGTGCTAGCGTCCACTCTGGCGGGGATTACCGTCAATGTCGTTCGCTTTTCCGCCGGACGCCCCAGGCCATCGACCCAAGTTAAAGACGGTTTCTACGGCTGGCAAAGGGATGGGAAATGGATTATCGGACAGCAAAAATATCAATCCTTCCCCTCGGCCCATACCGCCACCGCTGTCGCCTTTGGCGGGGTAGCGCTTTTCGCCGGGCTTCGCTACGGTTGGTTGATCGCCCTTTTCGGCCCGCTGGTGGGTTGTGCGCGCATCTACAGCGGGGCGCACCATTTTTCAGATGTGGTCGTGGCGACTTTGATCGGGTTGCTGTTTTCGCGATGGGCGTGGAAATTTGCTGAACGGAGATGGCGACTCAAAGGGGAGGCCGGTTTTCAGCCGGGTCTGGCGGCGGATCGGAGTGCTCACGCGGCTCATGTCTCGAGCTAGGGACTTCCAAATACCCCTCGCACGAAAGACGTTTTTAACTTAGTCTTGAAGTCAGGCTGGTTGACGGAATAAATACCCTCGCTGCTTTGGTATGAAAATATCCGTCATTACCCCTAGTTACAGACAACTGCGTTGGCTGAAGCTTTGCTTGGCTTCAGTGGCCGATCAGAAAGGGGTGGAGGTCGAACACCTCGTGCAGGACGCACTTTCCGACGACGGTACGGCCGACTGGTTGGCGACGGAACCGCGCGTGAAGGCCGTCATCGAAAAAGACCAGGGAATGTATGACGCCATCAATCGGGGATTTCTCCGAAGCCAGGGGGATGTCGTAGCCTGGCTCAATTGCGACGAGCAATATTTACCGGGAACGCTGGCCAAAGTGGCGGAGTATTTCGCGGCGCATCCCGAGGTGGACGTGCTCTTTGGCGACGCAGTGCTTTTGGACGCCCAAGGCGAGATACTCTCCTACCGCAAGGCGTTCAAGCCCACGCTGCTCCACACACAACTCGTTCACCTCAGCACGCTGAGCTGCGCCACGTTTGTGCGCCGCGCGGTGATTGATCGCGGCCTGCTTCTCGATGATCGCTTCCGAGTCATCGCTGACGCCGTTTGGGTCGCAGCCATGCTTCAAGCGAAGCTGAAAATGGCCGTGCTCAACGAACCGCTTTCCGGCTTCACCTTCACTGGCAGTAACCTCGGACAAACGAAACTTTCCTGGGAGGAAAGCGTGAACTGGAGGAAAAAAATGGATGCACCGATGTGGCTCAAGGTTCCCGTGATCCTCTTGCACCGCATTCGTAAAGCGCTTGGTGGCGCCTATGTGCGGCCGGATTTGGAGATCGAGGTTTATACGGCAGCTTCGCCTGTCCAGCGCGTCACCAAGCGCCGCCAGAGGACGCCATATTGGTGGCCCACCTAGGCTTTCTCCCGCGCTTTTTTCTCAATCCCGTTGGAGGGTGGCAGCCAGAGAACAGTCGCCAGCAGCTTGGTGAATTCCCCGTCGATGGCAACGAGAGTCGCCTGGGTTTTGATGGGGACGGGCTTTTTGAGATGAAGCGCCATATTGTGCAGAGTCGTTTGTTTGGAATCCACGAAATCGAAATACCTCTGGATCATCCGTCCTTTTTCCTCTGCCGACAAAAAGGAGAAGTAGGAAGCGCCTTGTACTTGGTCGGCCTCTATGTCGAGCAATTCCAAGGCATCGTTATTCATGAACACGATGCAGCCGCTGCAATCGGAAATAATGACCGGGGCGGGCAGCTTTTCCAGAATTTCGATCGTCTGCAGGAAGCTTTCCGTAATCCGGGTTCTGTCGGTACTGAGAACGATGGCTCCCATGCCTCCCACCACGAGCGTCCCGAAGCGGATATAGACGGTCATGAGGCTTTCAGCAGCAAAGGGATCCTGAAAGAGGAAAAATAACGAGGTTGTGGAAAAAATGCCAACCCAAAGGCACACCCATTTAGGGCTCATCCGATACGCAAAAAAACCAAAACATAGCATGCTGGCCAGCGGGGAGATGGTTGTCACGGTGGCGATCTCCAGGCGAACCATCACGATCCAAAGAAAAACCGCCATTCCAAGGTCGAAGAGCAGGCTTTTGGGGCTTCGACGGAGCACTTTATTTATCAAGGCTTTATGCATGGTGAAAAAATTAAAGAGAGGTGGAAAGAGCTTTGGCGTAAGTGCATTGGATCTTGCACAGCCACTCCGATTTGGAAAAACGCACTTCAAGTTCCTGCCTTGCCTGGAGCGATAAGATTTTGAGCCAATCGGGATTGGCGAAAAGCCGCTCCATTTCCGCAGCCAGTGCTTCGGGAGTGAACGGCGGAACGAGCAACCCGGTTTTTTCATGGGTGATCAGTTCTGGGAGTGCCCCGATTCCATAAGCCACCACCGGGCGGCCACGGCTCCAGGCCTCAAGCACCACCATGCCGAAAGGCTCTTCCCAGATGGAGGGCACCACTAGGAAAGACGCGCCTTTCCAAAGCGACTCCTGCCGTTGTTTAGAAACGAATCCGGCAAATTTCACGTTGGTCAACCCCGCCGAGGTTGCGTAGACCTCTAGCGCGGACTGTTCCGGCCCAGTGCCGGCGATGACGAGTTGGCGCCCAGTCGGCATCGCCCGCCATGCCTTGAGCAAATCCATGCACCCTTTTTCGGCTGAAAGTCGGCCCAGAAACAGCGCATAGCCCTCCTCGGGAAGCGGCAATGGGGGGGCTTTGGGCTCGAAGAAATGATGGATCACGTCGATCCGCTCCTCCGGAATGCCCATTTCCACATGCACCGCCTTCTGCGCATGGCTGATGGCAACCCATCGGGTGATGCGATGAAAAACATCCAGCATCCTCACGCGCGTCATTACCACCCCCATCCAGGCGCAGGCGGAGCGGCTTTCCTTCCAGCATTTGGCATGCACGGCGTGAAGAAAATTGCCGCGTATGCAGCGCTTGCAGGGATTGCCATGATCGATAAAAAACCCGTTCAGGCAGCGCATCCGATAGTTGTGAAGGTATTGAACCGTGGGGACTTTGAGCCGAAACGCCTCCTTGTAAATGGAGGGCGAGAGAGCCGGGAACACGTTGTGGATTTGCCAGAGATCAAACCGCCCAATATCCTGCATACGGCGCAGATCTCTTGCCGCCTGACGGTTGTTCAGGACTTGGCCCAGTGTCTTGACCTTGCCAACCACTCCCTCCGTAACCAAGGTTGCGCTCGATTGGATATAATACTCGACGTCGCAATGTTCCATGAGGGCGTCGCCGATCCGATAAACGCTGCCCTCCTCTCCTCCGTATTGCAGGTAGCGGCTGAAGATTTGAAGCATGCGAATTGGGTCGATGTTTTTCTCGCCCAGAAAGGGTTCCATAGGGTTAAGGGCGGGATTCATAGGCGCTTTTTCATTCCGCTGCGGAAAAGGATGGTGGCCGGGGGCTCATTCAGTGAAAAAGACACAGAGAGACTACAATAACTCCTCTCCCTGTGCCAGCCGGAAACATTTTTCCATACGGAAAAGCGCAGAAGAAGGAGGTCAGTTCTTCTCTATCCGCCGTTTTTTTGCTTGGTTTCGGAGAAGCCGGGCGATAACAGTCAGTTTCACGATGAAATCGTTCGCCCCACCTTTGGCCGTCCTACTTGATACGACCGGACGAAAGGCATCCAGCGTTTTCTCCAACACCACGCCACCACATTAAAACCATGAAAATTGCATTTACCGCCAGTTTCGCGCTGGCGCTCGCAGGGGTCATCCTCCTCCAACCCGGCTGTAAAGCGGAGCAGAAAGCCGCCGACCAGAAGGCCCAGAAGCCCCAGGAGACAAAAGACAAGGTCAGCTACTCCATCGGGGCTGATATTGGCAACAACCTCAAGAAGGCCGACTTGGACATCAACCCGGTATTCCTCAGCCAGGGGATCAAAGACGCCGTCGCAGGCAAGACGGTCATGAGTGACGAGGAAATGAAAGCCACTCTCCAAGCGTTCCAGATGGAAATGCAGACCAAAATGCAGGCCAAACAGAAGGCGGCGGCGGAGAAGAACAAAGCCGAATCCGATAAATTCCTTGAGGAGAACAAGAAAAAGGAAGGCGTCACAACGACAGCCAGCGGTCTCCAATACAAAGTTGTCAAAGTCGGCGACGGACCCAAGCCCAAGACCAGCGACACTGTTTCCGTCAACTACCGTGGCACCCTGATCAACGGCACGGAGTTCGACAAGAGCAAGGAGCCGGTTTCCTTCCCGCTGGAAGGCGTGATCCCCGGCTGGGTTGAGGCGCTCCAACTGATGCCCGTCGGTTCCAAGTGGCAGATTGTCATCCCGCCGAGTCTCGCCTATGGCGAAAGCGCTCCGCCCATGATCGGGCCGAACCAAGCTCTCGTGTTCGACGTCGAACTTCTCGAAATCAAGAAAGCCGAGAAGAAAGCCGAAGCTGGAGAGAAGGCAGCCGAAACCGCGCCAGCCGCTACAGCGACGCCCGCCGAGGCCGCGAAATAAGCGCATCCGCTTTTGATTGAACAAACCGCGTTGCAGCTGGGGTATTTGCCCCGGCTGCTTCGTTTTTTAGGGTAGCACAGGCGTCCCGCCGAAACGCACTTTTGCGAAGAACCTAGCCGCTTCGCGTTTCTTGGGTTATACTCTCCTCAATCAATGTTTGAAATTAAAGAGAGGGAGAAAATGGTGGAACGGGCGCTGCTGGTGGGCGCTTATATCGACCCCGCCGGAAAAGATGAGGCGCTCAGCCTGCTCGAAGAGCTGGAAGAATTGGTGAATACGCTGGGCATTCCCGTGGCGGAGCGCCGGTTGGTTCACTACCGCGAGGCGCACGCCCGGTTTCTGATCGGCTCGGGCAAGGCTCAGGAACTGGCTGATCTCATTAAGGAACACGCGTGCGATGTTCTGGTCTTCGACAACGTCCTGACCCCCGCCCAGCAACGCAATTTCGAGGAATTGACCGGCGTGACCGTCGCCGACCGCCAAGAGATCATCCTCGACATCTTCGGCAAGCGGGCGCGGACCCGCGAGGCGCGGCTCCAAGTGGACGTTGCCCGGATGGAATACTCGCTGCCCCGGCTCACCCGCGCGTGGAGTCACCTGGGTCAGCAGGGGGGTGGCATCGGCGGCAAAGGCGAAGGCGAAAGCCAGCTTGAGCAGGATCGGCGCAAAATCCGCGGCCAGATTGACCGGCTCAAACGCGAACTCCAGGAGGTGCGCCGCGCCCGCGCCACCCAGCGCAAAGATCGTAAACGCGCCCCCGTTCCCAACGCCGCCATCGTCGGCTATACCAACGTCGGTAAATCGTCGCTCCTGCGGTGCCTCACCGGCGCGGACGTGCTGGTGGAAAATAAACTCTTCGCCACGCTCGACACCACCACCCGCAAAATCGCGCTCCCCAACAAACAGCCGCTGCTGCTCACCGACACTGTCGGCTTCGTGCGCCGGTTGCCCCACGAACTGGTCGAGTCCTTCAATGCCACGCTCGAAGAGGCCGCGATTGCCGACTTCATCATCCATGTCCTGGATGCTTCACAGCCCCGTGTGCTGGAGTTTTACGACACCACGCTAAAGGTTCTCACCGACCTTGGCGCGGACACCAAGCACATGCTCGTGGTCTTTAACAAGACCGACAAAGTGCAGGACCCCGCCGTGCTCGCCGGTCTGCGGCGGCATTTCCCGAATTCGGTGTTTATTTCCGTCCATACCGGCCAGGGGATCGAGGAATTGATCGTGCGGATCGCCGATTTTGTCAGCAACGGCACGCTCACCGTGGAGTTGCTTCTTCCCGCCGCGCGCGCCGATCTCCTGGCCCGCATCCATCGGGAGGGGACTGTCCTTAGCCTCGACTATGAGGGGGATATGGCTCGTGTCGTTGCCACCGTGCCCAAGCGAGCGATGGAAACCCTCGCGCCATTTGCCGTGGAACCATTGGCGGCGGAGTAGGTGGAATTTTGAGGAGCCGCCATGGCTGGCATTCGATGGTGTCGGTGAACGGCTTGGCGTTGTGGACACTCCATTTTCCTCTACGCGTCTGAGTTCCGGATTGCATTCCTTCGCTTCCTAGAGTCCATTTCTCGTCCCATGATCGAACTCTCCTTCCCGGAAACCCGTGTCCTCGGCTGCCTGCTCGAAAAGGAGGCCACCACGCCGGAAAATTATCCGTTGAGTCTCCACAGCGTCCTCACCGCCTGCAACCAGACGACCAATCGCGAGCCGGTCGTGGCGTTTGACGAGCGGACCGTCCAGGAAGCGCTCGATGCGTTGCGCGAAAAGCAGCTCGCCACGGTGAGCTTTGGGGCGGGCTCGCGGGTCCAAAAATACCGGCACAATTTGCTCGATCACTACGAGTTGAATCGCCGGGAGACCGCCCTGCTCTGCGTCCTTTTGCTGCGCGGTCCGCAGACGCCGGGAGAATTGCGCCAGCGGGCGGAACGGATGGCCGGGTTTGCCGGATTGCCCGAAGTGGAAGCGGCCTTGGAGGGCTTGACTCAGGGAGACGCGCCGATGGTCTGTGCCATCCCCGCCGGACTGGGCCGCAAAGAAAAACGGTATGTCCACCTGCTTTCAGGTGAACCGAAGGAAGCCAATAGCGCGTTGGGATCCGCCGTCACGGTGGCCTACACGCCCGCGCCTACCGCGAGCGAGGCGAAAATGGAAGCAATGCAAAGCGAACTCGCCGCGCTCCGGGCGGAATTGCAGCAATTGCGCGAGGAGTTCGCGGCGTTTCACAAGCAGTTTGAGTAGAAGCCGTGCATAACGAAATGCGGTTGCGCAAAAGCAAGCTTTCTAAGTAGGATGCGAGCTTTGGCACAGGACTAAATTATGAAAAAGAGACTCTCCCTCATTTCCCCCCTTCAACTTGGCGTTGTTCTCGCCGTTTTCTACGGCTTGCTGTCGTTGATTATCATTGTCCCTATGGGCGCTTTATCCGCCGTGTTTTGGACATCGCACCATGCGGTTAGCGGCCCAGCATTCCATGCCATAAACTCTTCTCCCGCTTTGATAGGCGGTGTATTTGGCGGTATTACGATGATTCTTATGCCGATTCTCTATGCTGCCATGGGATTTATCTTCGGCGTCATTGGTGGTGTCGTTTACAACCTCGTCGCCAAGTGGACGGGCGGTATTGAGTTTACCGTGACGGCCGCGCCGGAGTCGTAGTCCCCGCGCCGTTCTTCTTGGGCCGCTGCCACGATTCGCTCCGTGCGTGCGAGTGCGAACCGGTGTGGAGCCGCAGCAGGCTGAGCGAGCGGTCAATCAGCTCCAGCCCGGCTCCGGCGTGCAGGATGCAGCCGGGTTCCGCAAAACCGGTCTCCGCCTCGGTGTCCACGACCAGCTCCCAATGAACATCCTCGCGTCCCGGCAGCGTGAACTTGACCGTCTCGTAGTGGGCGTTGAGCAGCAGCAGGAAGGTGTCGTCGCGGATCGGCTCGCCACGGGCATCGCGCACATCCATCGTGTCGCCGCTCAAAAGTAGCGCCAGGCAGCGGACGTAGTCGAATCGCCATTCCTCGTCGGTCATCTCCCGGCCCTGCGGGGTGAACCACATGATATCTTTGATTTCTGAGCCGTGAATTTTGCGGCCTTGGAAGAATTTCGGACGCCGGAAGATCGGGTGTTTGTGCCGCAGGTGGATGAGGCGTGAGGCAAACTCGTGGAGCTGCTTCGCCTCGGCGTTGCGCTCCCAAGAGAGCCAGTTAAGCGCGTTGTCCTGGCAGTAGGCATTGTTGTTGCCGTTTTGCGTACGGCCAAATTCGTCTCCGGCGGTGAGCATTGGCACGCCTTGACTTAGGAAGAGCGTGGCGAGGAAGTTCCGGCGTTGGCGGGCGCGCAGAGCGTTGATGTTCGGATCGTCCGTGGGGCCTTCCACGCCGCAGTTCCACGAGCAGTTGTAGCTATCGCCATCCCGGTTTTCTTCGCCGTTGGCGAGGTTGTGCTTCTCATTGTAGCTGACGAGATCGGCGAGGGTGAACCCGTCGTGGGAGGTGATGAAATTGATGCTGGCGTAGGGCCGCTTTCCGGTGGACTGGTATAGGTCCGGGCTGCCAGCGAGCCGATGCGCGATCTCCCGGGCATGCCCCTCATCGCCTTTCCAATAGCGTCGCAGGGCGTCGCGGTATTTGCCGTTCCACTCGGCCCAGAGCACGGGGAAGTTCCCCACCTGGTAGCCGCCTTCGCCCACATCCCACGGCTCGGCGATGAGTTTCACGCGCGAAAGGATCGGGTCTTGGTGGATGATGTCGAAGAACCCGGAAAGCTTGCTCACGTCGTGCGCCTCGCGGGCCAGCGTGGAGGCAAGATCGAAGCGGAACCCATCCACATGCATCTCCGTAACCCAGTAGCGCAGCGAGTCCATGATGAGCTGCAGCACGCGGGGGTGCTGCACATTGAGCGTGTTGCCACACCCGGTGTAGTCCGTGTAAAAGCGCGGGTTTTTAAGGGTGAGTCGATAGTAGGAAACGTTGTCTATTCCCCGGAAGCAGAGGGTCGGCCCCATCTGGTTTCCCTCGGCAGTGTGGTTATAGACGACATCCAAGATCACCTCGATCCCCGCAGCGTGGAGTGTCTTGACCATCGTCTTGAACTCCGTCACCTGTCCGCCGGTAACGTTTTGGGAGGCATACTTTGCCTCCGGTGCGAAGTAGCCGATGGTGTTGTAGCCCCAGTAGTTATCCAGACCCCTGTCGCAGAGGATCTTGTCGTCCACATGCTGGTGAACCGGCAGCAATTCCAGAGCGGTAATTCCGAGCTTCTTGAAATAGTCGATGGCCGTGGGACTCGCCAACCCAGCGTAGGTTCCCCGAATTTTCTCCGGCAACGCCTCACAGAGCTTCGAGAACCCTTTGACATGAACCTCGTAAATGATCGACTCGTGCAGCGGCGTGCGCGGTGGTTGGTCGCCTTCCCAGTCAAAGCCAGTATCAATTACCACGCACTTCGGCATGCCCCAAGCATCATCCCGGTAGTCGCGCGAGAGGTCCGTGTCTGGCGCGTGCGGGTCGTAGCCAAGCATTTCGTCACCCCAGTCCACCTGTCCCGCGATGGCCTTGGCATACGGGTCAACGAGGAGCTTGGAGGAATTGAACCGCCCGCCTTCAGCCGGATCATAGAGGCCATAGACGCGGTAGCCGTAAAGCTGGCCAGGCCGGATTTCCGGTAGAAAGACATGCCACACTTGGTCGGTCTGCTCCGTCATCCGCACGCGGATATGCTCATGCGGAGCGTCGGGGTTCTCGAAGAGGCAGAGATCGACCCCCGTGGCATTTTCGGAGTAGAGGGCAAAATTTACCCCGTTGCCACACCAGGTGGCTCCCAATGGATACGGTTCGCCGAGCCAGACTTTGAGAGGAGTCATCGGAGGGTTACATTGACGACGCTTCGGTCGCCGTCAAAATCTGCAAGGCTTTTTTGCTGTTGCTGACCCGCAAGATGAGGAGGCCCTTTTTTGAGCTGGGACTGGTGGCCAGATAGGCGTATTCGATGTTGATCTTGTGATCCGCCAGCTTTCCGGCGAGCTTGCAAAGGCTGCCCGGCTTATTGCTATTGTCGATCATGATCACGTCGTTCTCCACCACGAGCACCCCCCGCTCCTCAAAGAGATGGAGCGCCCGTTGCGTGTCACTCACGACCATTCGGACGACGGCGTGGTCCACGCTGTCCGAGATCGTCAAGGCGTAGATGTTGATGTTGGCCTTGGCCAGTTCATTGCAGACTTCCGCGAGGGACCCCGGCTGGTTGGCAAGGAAAACGGCGAGTTGGGTGACGATATCCATGGGAATCGAAAGTTATTGGGTTGCAGAAGGTGAAACACCGTTATTCTGAACCCGGTTTGGCCCGCGCTCAATGCGGAAGTTACGCAAAGATTCCTTGGGATCAAGCGCTCGCCGGGAACGGGTAACTGCTTACGGGGATGCGCAACCGGGCTGCCGATGAAACGCAGGTTCCCGCCAGAACATCCTCCTCCCGGAACACAGCGAGGAGAATATCCCCTCCCTTGTAGCGTGCATGGTCGTAAATGATCCAGATATTGCCCGAAGCGTCCTGTGTGCCGTCGGGATAGGAGACGGTGCTGCGGGCGTCGAGCGGCAACCCACCCTGCCACGATTGCCCTTCGTCGTCGGAAACCCAAGCCGTCAGGTCTTTGCGCTCGGTCGGGTTTTCAAAGTCCACCACATGATTGACGAGCAGCAAGCGCCCGGACTGAAGCCGCCGGATGAAGAAACGGGAGTTTGGACCAGTGATCGGGCTACCCCAACCGGGGGACCATGTCGCGCCCCCATCTTTTGAAAAACTTTGAGCGACGCCATATTTCGTGCGAACGAGCATCCACAACTGGCCATCGTTGCGTTCGACGATCATGTGCTCGTCAAAGGCGCGGAATGGCACGTCAGCGCCACCCCGGCGGGAGAACGTCTTTCCGTGATCGGCGGAAATCGTGAGGTTGGAGAACATTTCCGGCAGCAATTCCGGCGTAGCCGACTTGCCCTCTCTGTCCCGGTTATTCCACACCGCTGTCGGAAGAGCCCACTCGCCATTGGAAAGCACAGTCGGTTTATTCATCATGATCCCGTTGGTGAGGCGGAAGGGAGCCCCCCAGACTGGCGCGTCGGGATCGTCCGCCACCATGGCCCAGACCCCGGCAGTAACAGGGGTGCTGGGGCTGTGGCACTGAGCCCAAAACAACCAAAGCCGTCCCAGCGGGTCGATCCAAAGCGTGGGATCGAACGCCCGCACCTGATCCGGAGGGTCGATTACCATTTCTTCCTTCCAAGTCGTTCCATGATCGGTGCTGGTGGCCAGGATCACATAGTTTTGAGGGCCTTCATCGGTTCCGCCCCCATACCAAGTAGCCCAAAGTCGCCCGGTGGCGGTGATTTCCACCCCTGGAATCCCTTGAAAGCGGCGCTTTGCCGTCCGGAGTTGGGGCTGAGGAGAAATCGGAGAGACAGGTTGCAAGGCAAGTTCGGAAGGATTCAGGGTCATAAAGGCTTTTTAGGGAAACTGCAGGCTTAACTGCTCACCGTATGAAGTAGTAGGGAATTCCGAATTTTCCTGTCCGCACCAGGATTTCGGCAGTGTCTCCTAGGGCGTATTTTGAATAGACGGATCGCGAGACAGTGGCGTCTTCCTTTTCTGTCTTGTTTCGCCAAGGAGCCAACGTCAGGTAATAGAACTTTGTCTTGCCGTTACAGATATGTTTACCCAAGACTTTGGCATGGTAGGCCGTGACTCTTGAATCGGCGAGAATTCCATTCAGACACAGCGTGGCTCCAGAACTATAGATGGCAGAATACAGACAACAGAGGAGGACAGTCGTGACCGTTTGGCGGATTTCCCGCACAGCGAACATCGAGACGAGAAAGAGTCCTACGGAAATCGCAGCAAACGCCCACCAAAAGTGGTTCCACTCCAAAACATGCCAATCAAGCAAAGAACGAAGGAACAACCCCGACCCTGGCATAAAAAAGGCAACATCTACGCCAGGGTATGCACTTTTTTTCTTGGTGTTGAATTTGGCAATGCCTTCAAAACGTTTTAAAAAAAGCAAACCAATGAAGGGCAAGAGGAGCAGAGTCCAGATTGCCATTTTATAGGGTTGCGGAAATAAAAAGGCCCAAAAAAAGGCTCCAATTGAAACGCTGTTAAGTATCCTGCACCACCTTCGGGCTTGAGTATAGGACTTGGCTTTTTTCTCCGGGCTGCTGCCCAGCTTCTCGTTTTGATAAATTTCGAGTAGTCCTTGTTGGTATTCCACTTTGTCTAAATTGGTGAGGTTGTGCTCCATCCAGTCGAGCAATTCAGCTTTGCGCTCCAGAATGAGTGAAATCTGCACTTTTCGGCAACGCGGATTCTTGGGAACCAATACCAAAATTTTCACGTATTGCGTGGGAAGAATTCTGAATCCTTCGATCTCGTCCAGTGGTAACGGTTTCGTCTTAAATATGCCCACCCCCACAAGTCGAATTTCAGTTGAATCAATTTCAACCCGAGCTTCGACAAAGTAACTTATCAAAAAGCCATAAGCTACACCACCAACACCCGCCAGGATTCCAAGGAGAAAATGGAATCCCATCATTGAACCTTGCCATGCTGCAACGCCAAACAGCCCAATATCCCCGGGTATCAGGAGAAGACAGAAGAACCATTTCCAGAATTTGCTGGTTCTGAAAACAAGGATGCTGTTTTCGGTTGTTGGCGTCATACGATCCACGCTCATTGAATCCAAAAAAGGAGATGTGAGTCAACTGCTACTGGGAAATCAGTGTTTTTCATCGGCAAAGCATGTTTGCGAACGATTTCTGCCGGAAGCCGCGTTGTTCGCAAAGCAAATTTGACGGTTTCGGGTTGATCCCGAGGCCAATCTGGCCTACCAAAGCGGGCGCTATGCAAAATACGACAGAAACATCCGGGTTTGCCGGACGGTGGGTTTCCTACCGCGAAGAGATCAAAGTTCTGGACTGCACCATCCGTGACGGGGGTCTCATGAACGACAGCAAGTTCGACGACCGGACCGTAAAGGCCGTCTATGACGCTTGTGTCGAGGCCGGCATTGATTACATGGAGATCGGCTACAAGGCCTCCAAGAAAGTTTTCGCTCGCGACCGCTACGGAGCCTGGCGTTTTTCCGACGAGGAAGACATCCGCCGGATCGTTGGGGACAACCCCACTCCGCTCAAAATCTCCGTGATGGCCGACGCCGAGAAGACAGATTACCACCACGACATCCTGCCCAAGGACCAGAGCGTGATCGATATGGTGCGCGTGGCCACATATATCCATCAGATTCCCACGGCCCTGGACATGGTGAAGGACGCCCACGACAAAGGCTACGAGACGTGCGTCAACCTGATGTCCGTTTCCAATGTGCTGGAGCGCGAACTCGACGAGGCGCTGGAAATGCTGGCCGGCTGTGAAGCCAAGGCGATCTGCCTGGTGGACAGCTTCGGCGCGCTCTACGGCGAGCAGGTCGATTACCTGATGGACAAATACCTTCGGTTTGCAAAAGCGGGCGGCAAAGAGGTGGGCGTGCACATGCACAATAACCTCCAGTTGGCCTTCTCCAACACCATCCAAGGGATCGTCAAGGGAGGCAACTTCCTCGACGCCACCATGGCGGGCTTGGGACGCGGCGCAGGCAACTGCCCGATGGAACTGCTCATCCGGTTCCTGCACAACCCGAAATACAACCTTCGCCCGGTTCTCAAATGCATCCAGGAGAGCATCGAGCCGCTGCGCGCAGAGCTCGGCTGGGGTTTCAGCGTGCCCTACATGCTCACCGGATTCATGAACCGGCATCCGCGCTCGGCCATCGCCTGGAACTCCTCCAAGCAGAAGGACGATCTCGCCGCCTTCTACGACAAAATCATCGTCGAAGAAGAGGCGTAAGTCGCGCATTGCGGTTTCACCTCGGATAGACTTCTCACGCGCCCAGGCTTCGGTCTGGGCGCGTTTATTTTAGCGCTGCCACCCTACTTCGAATAAAGCTGGCTGTTCGCCTCCAAGTCCTTCACCACGGTGCAGAGATACACCGGTTCGGGGTGGATGCCGTCGTATTTGCTGATCCGCGATTTGTTCACGACGCGGAAGCCATAGCGCTCGAACATCTTGAAACCCCGCCTGCTCTCGAACGTGACCATCTGGCCATAGACCTGCTTCTCCCCGTGCGCGCTCAGGTAGGCCAGGTAGGTGTCCATGATGGCCCGCGTGGTGGCGACGTTGCGTGACCCGGCGAGCAGGTTGATGTGGAAATGCGCGCACCGGCGCGGCGCGGCGGGCACTTCCCTCCAGGCCGTGGAGACGATCCATTTCACGAACGCCTTGCTGGCTGTATTGTAGCGCGGAAACCGGACGACGCCCCGCAGGAAGATGCTCACGTTCTGGTAGAAATTGTAAATCTGCTGGCGCAGCGGGAAGCGCGAACCGAGCAGGTAGCCTGTGATTTCCCCCTCGTTCAGCAGCACAAAGGAGGACTCCGGTTCCCAGTCCGTGTAATAGGCCGTCAGGTAATCCGCGAACAGCTCGCGGTCTTCAAACACCGGGTCGATGGGATTTCCGAGGAAGCCTGTCTCGCAACAAAGTTGGCGGACGCAGGCGCGGTCGGCCCGCTGGAATTTGCGAATCTCAAATGGGCGCGGCTCAGACATCCCCTGTTTTGTAAGCCGCGATGGCCTCGCGGTAAATCTCAAAGAGTCGCCGGAAAAGGTGATCCCAGGAATACCGGGCGCGGACGGCCTCGCTGGCGGCCCGTCCCACCGCGCGCAAGTCGCTACCGCACACCTGCGCGATGGCGTCGGCCAGGGAGGCGGGCGTGTTTTCGCTTGCCCAATGGCGCTGGTCGCTGAAAACGATCCGGTCCATATAACTGCCGCGGATGCCGACCACCGGCGTGCCACACGCCTGGCTTTCCAGCGTTACCAGCCCGAAGGTCTCCTGCAAGCCGGGATGCACAAAGCAGTCCGCACACCGGTACAGGCGGGCCAGCCGCTCCCGTTCCATGCACGAGGCGACCCATGTCACCTGGCCTGTTCCTGCCTGCAACTCCTGCACGGAGCGGCGCTGCAAGCCGTCGCCCACCACCAGCAGGTGATAGCGCGTCGGGTCGGCCTGATGGAGTCGCTCAAAGGCGTCGAAGAGCGTCCGCGTGTTCTTCTCCTGAGCCAGCCGGCCCACGTAAAGAAGCAGCGTCCGACCGGTGGGCAGATTCAGTTCGGCGCGCGTTTGCGCCCGCTCCTCGTCTGCATCCGCAACGGGTAGAGGCCGGAAGATGTCGATGTCCACTCCCAAGTCGAGGTGCTCCGTGTTTGCCACGCCCCAATCGGCCAGCAGCCGTTCCAGCGCGGGTGAGGGGACCAGCGTGCGGAAAAAACGATTGTAGAGCGAGCAGACGTAGTGGCGCGAGGCATCCATCGCCAACTCCGTCACCGTCCGGCCAAAGAACCGGGTGATGGTGCGCAAATAGGCTTCCGGGAAATGGGAGTGGTAAAAGCCGATCACCGGAATCCCCAACGCCTCGCCGCTGGCAACGGCTTTCCAAGCGACCTGGTAAGGATCGCCTGACTCGATCACATCCGGGCGCTCCGCTTCCAGAATGCGTTCAATTGCTCCGAGCCGCAAAATCGCCCGGTAGCGCGACCTGCGCGAAAGCAGCGGCGAGCGGATGGTATAAACGACCGACCGCCCCTCCTGCGTCCGCTCGTCCCGGTCGCCGGGGATGATGAGCAGATGGGAGTCGTCCGTGTGCGCATTCAGATAACGGACTTTCTCGTGAACATACTGCTTCACCCCGCCGCTAACCGGGGAATAGAACTGAGTGAGATCGCAGATTTTCACGCGGGAATTTGGGGCGGATTGCAAAAGTCTCACGCAGAGACGCGGAGACGCAGAGATTTTGAGAAAGAGAGCGTAGTAAAATTATTCCTCATAACGATTCACAATGCGCTTGATGCCTTGCTTGAGAGTTGCCTCGCCGAAATTGATCAATAGCCCGACTCGTAAATCAAGTAATCTGATATAGGTGAGTGTTTGTTTTGCATGAACCGGGGCCAATGCTTCCACAGATTTTAGCTCCACCAAGACAGCCTCTTCCACAATCATATCCGCCCGAAAATCTTCATCGAAACGCAAACCATCGAACTCAATGGGAACCGGAGCTTGTCGCGAAACCCGGAATCCACGGCGTTCCAATTCCCTCGCTAAAATCACTTCATAAACAGACTCCAGCAATCCCGGACCGAGTCTGCTATGGATGCAGAACGCTGCATCCACTACTTGACAGGTAATATGATTGAGTTGCTTCATCTCTGCGGCTCCGCGTCTCTGCGTGAGAAGAAAAAGCTATTCAAAGTTGGCCAAATATCTCTCCGCATCCAGCGCCGCCGCGCAACCCTGGCCCGCCGAGGTGATCGCCTGCCGGTAAACGTGATCCGCCACGTCGCCCGCTGCGAAGACGCCTGGGATATTCGTCGCCATCCCCTTCTGCTGGATGAGATAGCCTTCCGCATCCATGTCCAGCTTGCCCCGAAAGGGTGCGGTGTTGGGCGTGTGGCCGATGGCCGAAAAGACGCACTTGAGTTCCAGTTCAGACTCAGCGTTGGTCTTGAGGTTCTTGATGCGTACGGCGCGCACTTCGCCCGCGTCGTCCTTGAGATACTCAGTAATCACGCTGTCCCAGACCGGCTCAATCTTCGGGTTCGCCAGCGCCCGCTCGGCCATGATCTTCGAGGCCCGCAGGGTGTCGCGGCGGTGGATGAGATAGACCTTGGAGGCAAAGCGCGTGAGGAACATCGCCTCCTCGCAGGCGGAATCCCCGCCGCCGATCACGCACACCGGCACGTTCCGGTAAAACGAGCCGTCGCAGGTGGCGCAGGAGGTGAGGCCGTGGCCGACCAATTCCCGCTCGCCCGGCAGCCCCGGATAGCGGGCGCTCGCGCCGCTGGCGACGATGAGCGTGCGGGTTCCGATCCATTTCCCATCGACCTTCAAGCGCACAAAACCCTCCACAGGTTCCAAATCTTCCACAAAAGCGTATTCAAACCGCGCGCCGAATCGCTGGGCCTGCGCTTTCATGTTCATGATGAGCGTCGGGCCGTCGATCCCCTCGACAAAGCCGGGGAAGTTTTCCACCAGCGTCGTCGTCGTGAGCTGCCCGCCCGGCTCCCGGCCTTCGAGCACCAAGGGAGAGAAATTCGCGCGGGCGGCATAGATGGCCGCAGTGAGCCCGGCGCAGCCGGAACCGATGATCACAACTTTTTCCATATTATTGGGAGATAAGGGTGGGGTATAAGGTAAGAGTTGCCGGGAGTAGAACACCCCCCGCCACGGATTTCCAGCAAAAGCCCTCAGAAGAGAGATGTCTTGGCACATCGAAATCCGAACTCTAGATTTAGCAGCTTATGATATTCCGTTCATCGACGAGGGAAATCTTAGCGGTCAGCACGGCGTTCGTGTTGATCGTTTCCAATCTATTGCTTGAGACGCTCTTCATCCAAAAAGTGCGCTATATTCGCCACCTTCAAGCGAATCCTGCGATTTGTCTGGCGGTTCCCCAATCTACAAAGGCAAGCGAGCCGCTACCTGACAAGTTGGTGCTTACGTTGAGGACAAACGGCACCCTCTTTGTGGACGATAACGCCGTTGAGTTGAAATCTCTGGGTGTTATTTTGCGCGCTCGCGTGCCTGCAAAGGTTTATATCCGATACACGCGTGGAGTCGGGTATGCACAGATTAAGCCCCTCCTCGTGGAATTAGGAAACAACGGCGTGAAAAATGTCTCCATGGATAGCAAGCCAATAGACTAAAAGCTGATGACTCTTGCGACCACCCCGCCTCCTGCATACACCCTGCTCCCCTTCGCCGCGATGCTCCTGGCCATCGCCGCGATGCCGCTGCTGTTCAAGCACCACTGGGAGCGGTTTTACCATTGGTGGGCGGTTGTGCTGGGCTCGGTGACAGTTGGATACACGCTCTTCCTCCGCCATGACACGGAGCGCGTGCTCCACACGGCCCACGAATACGTCAGTTTCCTCATCCTCATCGGCTCGCTTTTCGTCGTCGCGGGCGGCATCCACATCGTCGTCAAGGGCGAGGCGAAGCCGTGGGTGAACGTCCTCTTCCTGGCGCTCGCCTCCCTCGCCTCCAATCTCATCGGCACCACCGGCGCGTCGATGCTCCTCATCCGGCCTTGGATTCGGATGAACAAATACCGCGTTACCGGCTTCCACATCGTCTTTTTCATCTTCATCGTCTCCAACGTCTCCGGTTGCCTCACCCCCATTGGCGATCCGCCTCTCTTCCTCGGCTTCCTCAAGGGCGTCCCGTTTTGGTGGACGCTCCAACATTGCTGGAAAGCGTGGGCGGTCGGCGTCGCGCTGCTGCTGGCGATCTTCTTCGTCTGGGATACGATCAACTTCCGCCGCGCGCCCCGTCCCGTCCGCGATCAAGCCACTGCGCACGAAACCTGGCGCTTCGGCGGATTGCGCAACCTGCTCTTTCTGGGGGTGATCCTCGGCGCGGTCTTCGTCCACCATCCGCCGTTCTTGCGCGAAGCGTTGATGCTCGCGGCGGCACTCGCCTCGTGGTTTTGGACGCCCAAGGAAATCCACAACGCCAACGACTTCACGCTGGAACCGGTGAAGGAAGTCGCGTGGCTGTTCCTGGGCATCTTCGCCACCATGATGCCTGCGCTCGAATACCTCCAAGCCCACGCCCTTGCGCTCGGGCTCCACAGCGACTGGCAGTTCTACTGGGGCACCGGACTCCTCTCCGGCGTGCTCGACAACGCCCCCACCTACCTCGCGTTCCTCGCCACGGCGTTCGGGCTCTCCGGGCTCGACCTCAACACCGGCATGGCCCAATTCCTCCAAGCGCACGGCTCCACCCTCACCGCCATTTCCGTCGGCGCGGTCTTTTTTGGCGCAATGACCTACATCGGCAACGGCCCCAACTTCATGGTCAAAGCCATCGCCGAGCGGGCCAAGGTGGAGACCCCCGGTTTCTTCGCCTACCTCCTCCGTTACGCCCTCCCCATTTTGCTCCCCGTGTTATTTCTTGTCGGGATTCTCTTTTTTTCCCGGTGGAGAGTGTTCTAAAGTAACGCCATGTTTACCGGACTTGTTGAAGAAACCGCTCCCATCGTCGCCGTGGACCCCATCGGTGGCGGCGCGCGCCTGACCCTCGAAGCCGCCGTCGTTCTCGACGGCACCAAGGCGGGCGACTCCATCGCCGTCAACGGCTGCTGCCTCACCATCACCGCAATGGAAGGCAAACGCCTCTCCTTCGACCTCCTCGCCGAGACGCTGGACAAAACCAATCTGGGCGACCAGAAAACAGGCTCGCTGGCCAACCTGGAACGCGCCCTGGCAGCCCACGACCGGCTCGGGGGCCACTTCGTCCAGGGCCACGTTGACACCACCGCGCGCATCCTCGCGCTGGAACCGCACGGGCAGGATCACCGGCTGGAAATCGAGCTACCGCGCGCCTTCGCCCGCTACGTTGCTTACAAAGGCTCCATCGCCATCAACGGCATCAGCCTCACGGCGGCGGAAGTCAAAGACGCGAGCGTCGTCATCTGGCTCATCCCGCACACCATGGAAGTCACCAACCTCCACACCCTCAAAGCCGGGGATCGCGTGAACGTGGAGTTCGACATGCTGGCGAAATACCTGGAGCGGTTGGTTGATCCGCGGTTGAAGGAGTAGGGCGCACCATGGAGACAGAAGCGCTGTTCAGAAAAGCCTAAGTAACACGAGTTCCAATGATCATCGTTTACGGAAGAAACCGGTTCACAAAGTTGCAGGGGTATGTTGCAGACTATTGCAAAACCTGTCGACGGGTAACGGAGTTCAAGGTCGAGGAGGTTGTGATGGCCCCGCACGTTTACTTTATTCGTATTGGACCGGGTTCCTTTCTCGGAAATGTCCAAACGTGCAACTCTTGCAAGATGGAGAGCGATGCATATACAAATCGCTTTAAGTCGATTTCGAAAAAACGAATTGCCTCAGTCGATCAATTGGCGCAGGAAACCTTTCCGACGGTTTACGAGGTCTTCAAAGCCCGCCTTGAACGTGAAGCCCGCCTTCGGATGGACTCGGAAACATTCGATGCCACCGAGCGTCAGAAAGCGTTCTTGGAAATCTTTAAAGCGGCTTCGGTTTATTTTCAGAACCGACAGCGCCTAAATGGTCTGCGCGTCTTGGTAAACGGGCTAAACCCATTGAACTCGACGGAGGAAGAGTTGCGTGAATGCTTGTCGCATTTTCGCGATGGAAGACATGCGATTGGGACGCTACGGAGCGCGGAATTGCTTAGCATGGTCCAACGAAAGGAGCTTTCGTCGGATCGATATTGACGAGGGCTACGCCCTCCCTCACTTCACCCCGGTCGCAAACACTGTCTGGAAAAACGGACTCTCCGGTTCCCGATCCACCACGGTGATGTCGATCTCGCGGAACCCCGCCTTGCGCAGCATTTCGTCGAGCTGCACTTCGCTAAACCCCAGCCAGCGGTCGGCATACATCTCCCGCGCGCTTTCAAATTGATGCGCCAGCAGGTCGAGGATGGCGATCCGTCCGCCCGGCTTGAGGATGCGGTGGGCGGCGGCGATGGCTCGCGCCGGACTCCCCGCGTGATGGAGCGCCTGACTCAACAGCGCCAGATCGACCGACGCATCCGCGATGGGCGGCTCTTCCAAATCGCCCAGCCGGTATTCCAGATTCGCAAACCCGTGCTCTCGCGCGAGATTCGCGCCGAACTCCACCATCTTCTCCGAATTATCCACGGCGATGACCGCTTTTGCCCGGCGTGCCATCAGTTGTGAGAGCGTCCCTTCGCCCGCGCCGAGATCGGCCACGGTGATCGGTCCCACCATCGCCAGCAGCATCTGCGCAAACCCCTTCCAAGAGCGTCCGGGGCAATAGCTGCGGCCAAACTTCCCGGCCAGTTTATTAAAATATTCGCGAGCCGTGTCCTGGCGTTTGCGGCGAATCAGCTTCAAGGCCGCCCGGTCGTGCGCTGCTTCGGGGATTTCCCCGGCACATGCCGCGATGATCTCCTGAAACGGTCCGTCGTGGTGCCCTGTCCGTCCGTAGTAAATATTTTTGCCCACGCGCCGATCCCGCACCAGCTTGGCGGCTTTGAGCTGGGCCAGGTGACTCGAAATGCGGCTCTGGCCCATGCCCAAGATTTCCTGGATTTCCACCACGGAAAGCTCTTCCTCCCCCAAAAGCAGAAGCAGGCGCAGCCGGGTGGGATCGGCCAGGAGTTTCAGGGATTTGACGATGGCGGACATCGACTTAGGAACATATCAAGCAATCCTGATTGGTCAACATACTGATTCTTTCTTCGCTTTGTGTTTTTCGATGGCAAAGCCCATCGCCGTTGGACATAATAGGGCCGTGGCGATCTCCTCTTTGGAATTCCAACCTGCCCAGCTTCGATCCAACGGGTTCGTTGCTTCCAGCCTTTCCGCAGAACGTCCGTTTTCGCAAGCGTGGAGGGGAGGGTGGAGTCGATTTGTCAAAAACTGCTTCCTATGAATCATAGAACCCTCGATGACGGAAATCTCGACGCGTTGCTCGGCGCGCATCATGGCGATGCTTTTGCAGTGCTTGGCATGCACCGGGCGGGGGAGGCTCTGGTGGTGCGCGTTTTGCGGCCCGACGCCCGCGAAGTAGTGGTGGAGAGCCTTGCCGATCCCACGCGCCGCTATCCGGCCATCCGATTCCATGACGCCGGGTATTTTGAGGCATTGATCGGCGATGCCTCAGAGCGCTTCGATTACCAACTCCGCTTCACCGGACACAACGGCGACGAGTGGACCGACCGCGACCCGTATTCCTACGGCCAGTTGCTCGGGCCGCTCGACCTGCATCTCTTCGCCGAAGGCAACCACTGGCAGCTTTACGAAAAATTTGGCGCGCACCTGGCGGAATTTGGCGGTGTCTGGGGCTGTTTCTTCACCGTCTGGGCTCCCAATGCCCAGCGCGTGAGCGTTGTGGGGGATTGGAACAACTGGGACGGGCGGTTCCATCCCATGCGCAAACATCCCAGCGCTGGCGTGTGGGAAATCTTCATCCCCGGTATCCGCGAAGGCGCACATTACAAGTTCGAGGTCAAGGGCTGCCACGGCAACGTCTTTCTCAAGAGCGACCCATTTGCCTTCTACGCCCAGCACAGCGAGAAAACCGCAGCCATCGTCTTCGACCTGCACCGTTATACATGGGCCGATGAAGCTTGGATGCAGGCGCGTCCGAGCAAGGAATGGCATCGCAGCCCCGTCAGCATTTACGAGGTCCACCTCGGCTCCTGGGCGCGTGTCCCGGAGGAAGGCAACCGCCCGCTCTCCTATCTGGAATTCTCTGACCGGCTCCTTAACTACGTCATCGAAATGGGCTACACCCACATCGAGTTGATGCCCGTGGCCGAACACCCCTTCGACGGCTCCTGGGGCTATCAGGTTACCGGGTATTACGCGCCGACCAGCCGGTTCGGCAACCCGGATGAGTTTCGCCACTTCGTGGATAAATGCCACCAGCGCGGCATCGGCGTCATTGTTGATTGGGTGCCCGGTCACTTCCCCAAGGACGCCCATGGTCTGGCGGAATTCGACGGCACCGACCTCTACGAGCATGCCGATCCCCGCCAGGGCGAACACGCCGACTGGGGCACGCTCATCTTCAACTACGGGCGCAACGAAGTGCGCAATTTCCTCATCGCCAACGCCCTCTTCTGGCTGGAGCAATACCACATTGACGGCCTGCGCGTGGATGCCGTCGCCTCCATGCTTTACCTGGATTACTCGCGCAAGGCGGGCGAATGGGTGCCCAACTGCTTCGGCGGACGCGAAAACCTGGAAGCCATCGCCTTTTTGAAGCAGTTCAACGAAGTCTGCTACGGGCGCTGCCCTGGCATCGTGACCATCGCCGAAGAATCGACCGCCTGGCCCGGTGTCTCGCGGCCCACCTATTTGGGCGGCCTCGGCTTCGGCCTCAAGTGGAACATGGGCTGGATGAATGACTTTCTGCGCTACATGGCCAAGGAGCCCATCCATCGGCGCTACCATCAGGGCGACATCACCTTCTCCCTCCTCTACGCTTTTCATGAGCAATTCGTGCTCGTGTTGAGCCACGATGAAGTTGTTCACGGCAAGCGCTCCCTGCTCGACAAAATGCCCGGCGACCTCTGGCAGAAATTTGCGAATTTGAGGATGTTCTTCGCTTGGATGTATGCCCATCCCGGCAAAAAGCTGCTCTTCCAGGGCGGCGAATTCGGCCAATGGGAAGAGTGGAACCACGAAAAGAGCCTCGATTGGCATCTGGCGCAATTGCCCTTGCACGACGGCCTGAGTCGCCTCGTTCAGCACCTCAACTGGGTTTACAAGAATGAAGCGGCCCTCTGGAGCCTTGACGACACCTGCGAAGGATTCGAGTGGATTGACTTCAACGACGCCGACGGTTCCATCGTCTCCTTCATCCGCAAAGGCAGCGACGGCTCGGCCATGGTATTCGTCATCAACGCCACTCCCGTCGTGCACGAAACCTATCGCGTCGGCGTTCCCGGCGAAGGCTGGTATGAGGAAATGATCAACACCGACGCCGAGACCTACGGCGGCAGCAACGTCGGCAACTTCGGTGGCCAGCACGCCGAGCCGGTCTGGTGGCAGGGCAAAAGCCACTCCCTCATGCTCCGGTTGCCCCCGCTCGCCGTCCTCGGGTTCAAGCGCCAGACCTATCCCCCTGCCATGCCGGCAACGACCGCCGCCGGGGCGATATTCGATCCTCAAGAAGCGCCATAAACACCCCGACTTTTTTCATTCCCCATCAAAAAAACCATTGCGAAATCAAAGCGCTCAGCTAACTTGATACCGCAGCATTCCAAACACCACCTCCTATGAACCTCCGCCGTTTCCTCAAGGGCTTCACGCTCATCGAACTTCTTGTCGTCATTTCCATTATCGCCATTCTGGCGAGCTTGGCTGTGCCAGCCGTCACAGGCGCTCTGGTCAAGGGACAGCTCATCCAAGTGGTAAGCAATTGCCATCAAATTCACCTGGCTGCCTTTCAGATGGCAAACGATGCAGCCCAGAACAGCGACACCACGATCGGTTGGCCTGGCGATATCGCGACAGCTCCAGCTGACCAGAAAGCCTATGTGCAACTTTTAGTAGATGGTGGTTACCTCAACGGTGGGGATTTAAAACTGTTCACCGCACCGGGTGTCGGGGCTCCGGCGACAATGGGGTCAGGCACCAGCATAGGAACTTTCACAACCCCAGCCAATACCGCCTTTATTGTGTATATGGTCAAGGATTCCGATGGCTCCAATACCATCTTCCTTTCCACCAAGAACTTTGATGCGTCTGGTGGTACTACTCCTACACTCAGTGGAACGGCAACCCCTTTTGGAGCTAAGGCCTTTGTTATTTGCCGTAAAGGCGGGGATGCCCAGTCTTACAAGACAGTGGCTTCTGGCACTGCCAGCTATAGCTTGCCGACTAATACGGCGGCATTAAAATAAACTGATTTTCGGAGGAGACCTCCGCATCTAAACGCAGCCGCCGCGCGCGGGTCTGCGTTTTTTTGTCTCTGATTTACTGCCCAGCTTTTTCCACGCGCGAGCGGATTTCGCCGTCGGCCAGTTGTGTTCGGAGCGTTTTCCCTGCGGGCGCTTGCGCCACGGAATGGATAATCTCTCCCTCTTCCGTCCGCGTGATGCTGTAACCGCGCGCGAGCGTTGATTGCGGCCCGAGCACGCGCAGCAGACTGCCCGCCGCTTCCAGACGCCCACGCAGTCCATCCAGCCGCTGATCGAGCCCCCGGCTCAATCGCTCCCGCAACCCCTCCAGTTCCTGCCGCCGAATGCGCAATAAGTGATCGGGCCGGTGCTCCCACAGGCTGGACCGCGCTGCTTCCAGCCGCCGCCGTTCTTCCGCCACGCGATCCGCTGCAAGCCGTGCGATCCGTTCCGCCGTCTCGTCGATTTGCTGCGCCCATTCCCGCAGGCGCGCCTTCGGCTCTCGGAAGAGGGCGCTCCGCTCCACCAGCGTGAGCCGCGCGCGCGCGCCGCGCACCGCCTCGTGCATGCCCCGCTCCATCCCCCCTTGGAATTGCTCGAACCGCCGGAGCAGGGCCTCGGAATCTGGCGCGACCAACTCCGCCGCCGCGCTGGGAGTGGGTGCGCGCAGATCCGCCACAAAATCGGCGATGGTGAAATCAATCTCATGCCCCACAGCGCTCACTACTGGCAATTCCGACGCGGCGATGGCTCGCGCCAGGTCCTCGTCGTTGAACTCCCACAAATCCTCCGCGCTGCCGCCGCCGCGCGCCACCACGATTACCTCCACCGGAGGCAGCGCGCCGCTGTTGAACTCGGCCACCGCCGCCGCGATTTCCGCCGCCGCCCCGGCTCCCTGAACGCGCACCGGGTTGATGCAAATCTGAATCCAAGGCGCGCGTCGGTGAAGAATATTCAGCATGTCCGCGATGGCCGCGCCGGTAGGCGAGGTGACGATCCCGATGGCCTTGGGAAACCGGGGGAGAAGACGCTTGCGCCCGGCATCGAAAAGTCCCTCGGCAGAGAGCTTGCGCTTGAGCGCCTCGAACTTCGCTGCGAGCAACCCCGCGCCCGCCGCCTGCACGAGGGCGACGTTCAACTGATATTGCCCGCGCGCCTCATAGACCGTCATCTGCCCGCGCACATGGACGAGCATCCCCTCGGCCAGGGAAAGAGAGGAATGCCGCAGGCCGGGTCGGAAAAACAGGACGCAGGGAAGCTGGCAGCGGTCATCCTTGAGCGTGAAATACTGGTGGCCCGAGGCTTGTTTGCGCAGGTTGCTGATTTCCCCCTCCACCCAGACCTCGCCGACTGCCCCCTCGATGAGGTCGCGGACCGTCCGGGTCAGCTCAGTGACAGAAAGAATATGCGGCGCGCGGGATTCGGACATGGGGAAGAGTTTCGCGCAAAGGATGCAGAGGACGCAAAGGAAAAGGTGAAAAGAATCTCACGCGATCCAACCACTTTGCGGCCTTTGCATCTCTGCGTGAGAAATTCTTCTCTTTGTGCAGCGTCTTCGCGCGTGAAATTAGCGTCGATTCCTCCCACGCCGCTTCTCCGCGCCTCCGCGTCTCTGCGTGGGATTCTTCTCTCTTTCCGTTCTTTGCGGCCTTGGCGTTCTTTGCGCGGGACCTTTCTTCCCCTCATCCGGCGCAGGCTGAAAGTCGATCTGCTGCTTATACATGTCCACCTTGGCGACCGCCACCTCGATACGTTCCCCAACGGCAAAAATCCGACCCTTCTTGCGCCCCACAAAGCGCATCCGGGCGGCATCAAACAGGTAGAAATCATCCGAGAGCGCCGAGACATGAACCAGCCCGGAGATGAGAAATTCTGGCAATTCCACAACAAGCCCGTAGTTACGCACGTCGAGGATGACGGCGGTGAATTTGTCGCGCCGCCCCGCAGCCAGCGCGAAGAACTCGATCTTCTTGAGCTTCACCGATTCCCGCTCCGCGTCGTCCGCCGCGCGTTCCGTGATCGAAATACGCTCCGTCACAGCGGGCAGGTCCGCCGCCGCAAGCCGCTGGCGTTGTTCGCCGATGTGCCCCAACACGCGATGTACCACGAGATCCGCATAGCGTCGGATGGGGCTGGTGAAATGGGTGTAGTTGACCTTGGCCAGCCCGTAGTGACCCACCGCCCGTGTGTCATAGGCGGCGCGCTTGAGGCTCTTCAAGAAGGCGATTTTGAGCGCGTATTCCTCCGGCTTGCCCTTGATCGCCTCCAACAGCTTTTGCACTTCCGAACGCACGGTAAGATCGCCCACGCGGTAGTTGTAGAGCCGGACCAGTTCGCGGAATTCCGCCAACTTCTCCGGGTCCGGGTTTTCGTGAATACGGTAGATCGAGGGGAAATTCTTCACCTTCGTTTCACGCGCAACCACCTCGTTGGCGGCGAGCATGAATTCCTCGATCAACTGGTGCGACATGTCGTTTTCGATCTTCTCCAGCTTTACCGGCGTCCCCTTGGCATCGAGCCAGACTTTGACCTCCGGGAAATCGAGATCGAGCGAACCCACAGCGAACCGGTTCTTGCGCAGGAGGGAGGCCAGTTCCCACGCCAGGCGGATATTCTCGGCCACGGCCTCGGGGATCGTCTCCGTCCGGTCGGGCACGGTGGAGGGCAGCGGATCGGGCTGTTTATCAGATAATATCGCGTAAGCTTGCTTGTAAGTTAGGCGCGCCTTGCTGCGGATGACGCTCTGCGAGAACCGGGTGTTCTTGATTTTGCCGCCCCTGGAAAATTCGATGAACGCGGAACGCGTGAGCCGGTCCACGCCCGGCTTGAGCGAGCAGATGCCGTTGCTAAGTCGCTCGGGGAGCATCGGGATCACGCGGTCCGCCAAGTAAACGCTATTGCCGCGCTCGAACGCCTCCTTGTCCAGCGCCGTGCCGGGGAAAACGTAATGGCTCACGTCGGCGATGTGAACGCCCACACTCCAGCCGTTCTCGGTCTTGGCAACCTGAATGGCGTCGTCGAAGTCGCGCGCATCGTCTGGGTCGATGGTGTAGATCAGCTCGCCGCGCAAATCCTCGCGCCGCGCCAGTTCGGCGGGCGGCACCACCTCGGGAATGCGCTGCGCTTCCTCCACCACCGCCGCAGGAAATTCCTGCGGGAGATGATACTTGCGGATGATCGAAAGCATATCGACGCCGGGAGCGGACGCCGCACCGAGCACTTCGATGATTTCCCCCTCGGGGTTGACATCGCGGGAAACCCATTCTTCGAGCCGCACCACCACCTTGTCGCCCACGTTGGGAGGTGTTGGCAGAGGCGCCGTGCAGGGGTGGACATAGATATTGTGGCCAATCCGGGGATCGTCTGGGATGACGTAGTGAAATTTCTGGCTCCGCTGAAGCGTGCCGACAAGCGTTTCGCTGGCGCGCTTGAGGATGCGGATGATGCGTCCTTCCTTGCGTTCTCCCGCAGCCGGCAGACGGCGACGCAACCGCTCCACCCCCTCGATGCCTTCGTGGATGATGCGGGCCACCACGCGGTCGCCGTTCATTGCCGTCCCGGTGTTTTCGGAGGCGATGTAGAGGTCTGCCTGCCCGGCGCGTTCGCTGATCAAATGGGCGTTGCCGCTGGTGTGAACCTGCAATACGCCGGTGACAAGCTCCGCCTCCTCGGACAATACATAGCGGTCCTTGCGGACGCGGGCGATCTCCCCGCGTTGCTCCAAGCCTCGCAGCGCCTCGCGCAGTGTCGAGCGGTCATCCGGTGGGAGCCCCAGTTTTTTGGAAAGATCGACAGAGTCGAGCGGTTGATAACGGGGCGAACGCATCAACGCGAGGATGCGTCCCGAAAGGTCTTGCGGTTTGGTGCTCATACTTGATGTCAGCTATCCGCAGCTTACGCCGATTTTGCAGATTGGGAACAAGATAGCGCTACATCCGCCCCCGGAACGCCAGCAACCGCAGGCCGTTGAGGCAGACGATCACCGTGCTCCCCTCGTGGGCGACCACGCCAAACGGCAGCGGCAGGCGGAATCCCAGCGCGGAGATGATCAACACGACGATAACTGCCAGCGCAAAGGTCAGGTTCTGCCAGATGACGCGACGCGCTTGGCGGGCGATGGAAATGGCGAACGCGACGTTGTGCAGGTTGTCGCTCATCAGAACTACATCGGCGGTTTCCATCGCCACATCCGTCCCGGCGGCTCCCATGGCGATGCCGACGTTGGCAACAGCCAGCGCGGGGGCGTCGTTCACGCCGTCGCCGATCATTGCCACTGGTCCGATCTCCTTCAATTCCTTAATGACGCGCACCTTGTCCTCCGGCAGCAGGTCCGCATGCACCTCGTCCACACCCGCCAGCTTGCCGATGGCGGCGGCGACGCGCCGGTTGTCGCCGGTGAGCATGACGACGCGCTTGATGCCGATGGCCTTGAGCTGAGCAACGACCTGCGATGCGCTTTCTCGCAGCACGTCGGCGATGGCTACGGCCCCAAGGATGATTCCGCTCGAACCGTCGAGTTCCCCCACGAGCACGCAGGTTTTCCCTTGGTTCTGGAGCGCCTCGATCTCGCGCAGCGTTTTCTCGCAACGCCGCACGCCGAGCGTTTCGAAGTAGCGCGGGCTGCCGACGGCGATGTGCCGGTCATGGACAACGCCGCAAGCGCCGTGGCCGGACACCGACTGAAAGCAGGTGCAGTTGGGTAGCGTGAGCCCACGTCGTCCGGCCTCCTCGACGATGGCGCGCGCCAGCGGGTGCTCGCTCTTGAATTCCACGGCGGCGGCGAGCTTGAGCAGGTCGAGCGAGCCGTTGTCCGCGTCCTGACCCAGCGGAGTAATCACCCCGTTCAGCACTGTGTCGGTGATGCGCGGTTTGCCCTCGGTGAGAGTGCCGGTTTTGTCAAAAGCGACCACCTTCACGGAAGCCGTCCGTTCCAGATGTGCGCCCCCTTTGAAGAGAACACCCCGGCGGGCTGCGCCGCCGATGGCCGAGAGGATGGAAGCCGGGGTGCTGATGATGAGCGCGCACGGCGAAGCCACCACCATGACCGTCATGGCGCGGTAGAAAATCTCGTTGAACGGCTGGTGTTCGAGGAACTGCGGAAAAAGGTGCGGCAGCGTGAACGGCCCGAAGATCAGCAGAAGGGTGAAGCCGATGACGCCGCAGGCGTACCATTGCTCGGCCCGGTCGAGGAACCGCTGCGTTTCGGCCTTTTCGCTCTGCGCCTCCTCCACCATGCGGATGAGCTTTTCGATAGTGGAATCCTTAGCCAGCTTGGTGACGCGGATTTCCAGCCCGCCGCTCTGGTTGATCGTGCCCGCGAAAACGATGTCTCCCGCTTTTTTGTGGACCGGCATCGACTCCCCGGTAACGGACGCCTGATTGATGGCGCTGGAGCCCTCGATAATTTGGCTGTCGAGCGGGATCGCCTCGCCGGGCCGCACCAGCACGATGTCGCCCACGACGAGATCCTCCACAGGCAGTAGTGCCGTCGCTCCATCACGTCGCGTCAGAGCCTTCTCGGGCCGCAGCTTCATGAGCGAGTTGATCGCCCTGCGGGTCCGGTCGATGGCGTATTCCTGGAGAACATTGGAGAACGAGAAGAGGAAGAGCAACGTGGCTCCCTCCAGCGGCGCGCCGACATACGCGGCCCCGAGCGCGGCGAGCACCATTAGCAGATCGACGTCAATCGTCCATTGCCGCAGCGACTGGATGCTCGCCAGCACGCCGAACGTTCCGCCCGTGATGTAAGCCAGAAAATAGAAAATGTTGGATGCCAAGGTGCCCTTTCCTAAAAACCATCCTGCGACGGTGCAGAGTAGGCAGAGCGCCGTGAACGCCGCTTCCACGCGGTCGGTGCGCATCCAGCTTGCTTCTTCCACGGCGGTCATCGGCGTAACCTTGGCGCCCGTCGCGCCCACTTTTTCAAAGAGCTGCTCCGGCGTGAGGAGGGCGTCGTTGTAAGTCACCGTCATCACCCCGCCGATGAACGTCGCCGTGGCGCGACGGATGCCGGGAATTGCCTCCGCCTTGCGCTCGAAATTGATAGCGCAGGCTTCGCAAGCGCGTCCATGCAGCCGCATCAGGCATTTCTCGAAATGTTCTCCGCCGTTGGGAATGAGTTTGATGGCTACGTCGCGGATCGACTCGTCGGTGAGGACGGAAGGATCGTAGTCAATGGTCAGCGAGTGGCTCTCGGTATCCACCGCAGCACGAATTACCCCCTCCGGCACCTCATGAGGCCGGGGTGTGGTCGCCTCGTCGTGGCAATGGCAGTCTTCGTGCGGCTTTTGGGCGTCGTTCATTTGGAAGACACTTCTAATCTCGCATTTTCTACGCAAAAGCGAGGGCTTCCGCACCAGAAAACGCGCTGGGCTTGCGACAAGGTCGCAAACCGGGCAGATTTTCCCATGTGATTGATCCGGAGCTACTCTTGAATGCCTATGCGCAGGGGATTTTCCCGATGGGGATGCCGGAGGGCGATCTCGCCTGGTTTTCGCCTGATCCGCGCGGCGTGCTGCCGCTGGACGGTTTTCATCTGCCGCACGGGCTGGAGCGCGCACTCAAAAAGAGCCGCTTCGAGGTGCGTTGCAATACGGCGTTCGAGGCGGTGATGGAGGCTTGCGCGGAACGCGACGATACGTGGATTGATGCCGAAATCCTCGCCTCCTATGTGGAGTTGCACCGGCTCGGCTTTGCTCATTCCGTAGAAGCCTGGAGCGAAGGGCGGCTTGTGGGCGGGCTTTACGGCGTGGCGTCGGGTGGCGCGTTCTTTGGTGAGTCGATGTTCCACCGCGAGACGGATGCCTCCAAGGTGGCCCTCCACGCGCTGGTGGAACGACTGAGGGAACGCGGCTTCGCGTTGCTCGACGTGCAATGGGTCACACCGCATCTGGCCACTTTCGGAGCGGTTGAAATTTCCCGGCGCGAATACCTCAAGCGGCTTAAGACAGCACTTCCGCTTTCGCGCGAGTTCGCTTGAGGAAAGTCGCTACTCCACCAAGACCGTGGCGATTGTCACGTTGTCCTGCTTGGGATTTTGGAGCGCTTCGATGGAGGCAAAAAGACTCCGAATCATCTGCGGAGCAGTCATCGCCTGGCTTGCAGCGAGGCGAGCCGCCAAGGTGTCGTCATCGAGCACCTGCAGGCCGTCGCTGGCGAACAGCAGCACATCCTGCGGTTCCAGAGCGAAGACGAGCGACGGTGCATCAATGTGCGGAATATCCTCTCCCAGCAAAGCGGACCGAATGACGTTGCGCTGAGGGTGATTCGTGAGCGCTTCAGGGGGCAATTTCCCTTGGGCAATCTCACGGGCGATGAACGGCCGCATGGAATGGTCGGCGTTAAGCCGTTGCAAGGCGCCTTTGCGGAAAAGGAACAGGGGTGAATCCCCCACGCTGATCCATTGCATGCTGGTGCGCGAGACGGTTGCCGCCAACAGCGTGGTGCCCATGCCGTTGAGTTCGCCGTTGGATTCGTCAATCGCCCTGGCGATCCGCTCATTGGCGAACATGAGACTTTCATGTAGGGCAAAGGCGTCGTTGGAATTTACCGTCGGACGGTGCTGAAAGAATTCTTCCACAAAGGAGGACACGGCGATCTGACTGGCCTTTTGACCGCTGGCGTGGCCTCCCAGGCCGTCGGCGATGACCACCAACAGTTTCTCCACTTCTCCCGCGTGATCCGAGATAATGGAAAAAGCATACGAATCCTCTTGGGCAGGCCGACTGCCGAGGAGTTGCCTGCCCGCAAAGTCGCTCCCAATCTTCATGAAGGCGACTGTTGCGCCCAATCAAAATCCGGTCCGCAAAGAGGGATAAACTTGAGCGTCGTTTTGCCCAGGGAAATGAGTTCGCCACCTTGCAGGAGAGCGGGTTGGAGCACTGGCGTCTCGCCGACATAGGTCAGGTTTTGCCCGCCGCCGTGCATCAAATAGAATTTCCTCCCGCGCGGATCGTAGGTAAGGGAGGCGTGATTGTTACGAGAAATCTCGGTGTCACCGAAGTCCACGCGGCAGCGCTGCCCTTCCGCCCGGCCAATGCTGTTCATGCCGTGGCCGAGCCGGATGCTATGTCCTTGTCCGGGACCTGCAATGACTACCAACCAGCCGACGAGGGGATCCGTCATGGCGTCGTCCAGCGAGGATTCTCCCTCGGCATGAGCGCGCGAGGAAGGGCGAATAATCACAGTTTTATCCTCGTCGGCCTGAGCCGGTTGGAGGCGAATGGTATCGCCTTTGGTTTTCGTCTCGGGACGCGCTAAAATTCGGGTTTTTTCCGGGTTGTCCTCGGACTGAGAAACGGAGGGAGGAGGAGGCGGTTGAGCCGACGAACGGCGGATGAGACGGGTTTTGTCGTGTTCTTCCATCGTATCAGGTTTGGGTTGGTAAAAATCAGCCGTGGTAAAAGCGGAACCGCACTTCGCCCAGTTCAATCAAATCGCCATCCTTCAAGTCGGACTGCGTGACGCGCTGATTGTTGACGTTGACGCCGTTGCCCGATCCCAGATCGGTGATGCGGTATGAGCCGTCCCGCTGGGCGTGAATCTCCGCATGATAGCCGGAAATGCTGGTGTTGGTGAAAACGATGTCGTTATCGGCGCGGCGTCCGATGCGGTTTGCGGGTTTGGTAAGCGGGAGACGCTTGGATTCCGCGTCCTGCATTTGCAAGTAAGCCCTCATGACGGGCGCGGGTTCGACGACTTGGGTTTTTTTAAGCCGTCTCAGGGTCAGGGCTGCCGCTATGAGAAGGACGATGGCGCCCAGCGTGATGAGATTGGTCGCGTTGAATAGTTTTGAAGTGCCATCCGTGTCGGCGGACGGTTTTTCAGCGGCTGGCGAAGTGGCAGGAGCCGGAGGAGGAGTGGGGAGGGGAGGTTGCGCAAGCGGGGCAACCGTTGGAGCGGGGGAGATGACCGCCGCGGGAACCTCAATGGGACTCACTGCAGATGCCGGGCTTGGAGTTGCGACAGGTTGAGGCATGGGGGTGGGAGTCGCAACAGGCGGGGGCGTTGGTTGAGCCCCCGGCGGGCGCTGATGGACGTAGCGGAAGGTCTCGCCTGCCTTGGTCGTGACTTGAATGAGGATTTCCGCAGAGGGGTCCACGGAATCGAGAGGCACAAGCACTTCACTTCCCGAAGCCACGGAGTCGAGCACGGCTTGGGCGAAAGCGGTATCCGCGCGAAGGCGGTCACCGGAATCCGTATTGCCGATGAGTCCGCGGGTGTAAAGTCCCCGTGTTTCAGCAGCGATTTTTTCCAGATTACCCAGCGCCGGAATGTCAGCTCCGGTTTCAGGACATCCCATGGCGAAGACCATCACGCCTTGTTTAAGAGCCGTTTTGATCAGGTCATCTTTTGTGAAACCGTTGTCTTCATCCTTGCCGTCGGAAAGAATCACCACCGCTTTGCGCGCGGTGTGGAAGGTGGCGATTTTTTCGACGGCGTTCATCCCTTGGCGGTAGATTCGCGTGCCGAGACCGTTGGCCTTGAGTGGGGCAATTTTGTTGCTGATGTCCGTGAAGGGCGAGCCGACCGATGCCACTTCGACGAGGTCATTGGCGAAAGCATACACGCCGATGAGATCGTTCTCTTGGGCTTTGGCAAGCAGGGCTTGAATGAATTGCTTGTTAGCGGCCAGCGTCCGGTCGCGCGGCGCGCGTGCGGAACCCACACTGGTATCCACAAGGACGGCAATGACACGGGTGTTGAGCGGATTGTTTGCGAAGGGCGTATGGCGGAATTCCAGCGCCTTGCCATTCTGGGTGACTTCAACTTTTTCCACCTCGTCAGCAGGGAAGAGTCGGTATTGAAACTTGAGGAGCGCCGGGGATTTCGCCTCACTCGAGCGGGTGGCAGCGGGATCAAAGTCCGCCGACGCGAATGAGGGAAAGAAGAAAACCGTCAGGAGAGAGGCAAACGTTCCTGCCAAAAGCTTGCGAACGTGCCGCGAATGCTTAATCCAAAAGGGAAACATCGTGATAAGTCTCTAGCGCAACCCGGTGAAAAGACAACGACAAAATCAGGTAAGCGCTTAGGGTTTGGAGGGTTTGAGGGTGGTGGTTACGCAACGGAATCCGAAGTTGTCGCATTTTTCATGGGGATGCGCGTAGTAGCGGAAGGAGGAGAGCAAGATGACCGAGGTGCAACTGTTCCAAGCGCCACCCCGCAAGACCCGGCAGCGGCAATAGGTGTCATACCAGTCCTCGCACCATTGCCATACGTTGCCGCTGATGTCGTAGAGACCAAAACTATTGGGCGGGAATTTGCCCACTGGCGAGGTTTTTTCAAAATCGTCCACCATCATGGAACGATCATAGTTTCCCGAGTCTCTGGGCGGTGGCCAAGCACCTCCCCAAGGATAGATGCTTTTTCCGCTCCCGTCCTTTTCCTTCGGCGTCATCCCCGTTTCATCCTTCAACCCCACCGCGAGGCTCCATTCTGCATCGGTCGGCAAACGGTATTCCACACCTTCCTTGGCAGTGAGCCAGGCGCAGAAGGCCTTTGCATCCTCCCAGCTCACATTCACCGCAGGGTGATCCGGCTCTTGGGAAAAATCGGGCTCCTTCCACGCCCGGCCAGTTGCTTGAACAAAGGTTTTGTAATCCTTCACCCGTGTATCCCAGATGCTGAAGAGGACATCCGTCCCGGCCACCGGCGCGAATTGCATGCCCAGGCTGTTTGCATACGGTGTGTAGTGGAGAGGCATGACCTTTGCCTCGGAGGATGGAATATCCGCGAGTGGTTGCACGACGGGAGGGTTGCTGTGCCCGCCCAGCAGCAGCAAACCCAGCATTACCCCTGCGATAGCTAGCAATGCGGGAGTAATCGGTGCCCACCTACCTACGGCTCTGGATATTTTAGGACCCGGAGAGGCGATAAACGGCTTCGTTTTTTTGACGATGGGCTGAAAGGAATGGCCGGCGTTGGAACCTGGGTCTGCCTTGGGAGGAAGCTCCGGGAGTTTTGTTGGCGGTTTGGGTTCAGCCAGCATCGCCACGGAAGTTTTTTCTTCTTCGGCGGCAGGCCTTACTGTCGAAGCGGACTGCCTGGAGCGACCATTGCCTTTTGTGGTCCATCCGAAACTCGTCCGCCATTCGCCGATGTTCTGCGGACGTTCCTTCGCTTTGACCCGCAGTCCCCAGTCCACCGCTTGCAGGAACAGCGAGTTGTAACCCTTCAGCCCGCGATAGCTTAGCCAAACAAACTCATCCTCGGTGATTCGGTCTGCCGACATGGGTGGTTTTTCCCCGGTGATTGCCCGCACCGCCACGGCTGCCAGGGCGTAGATGTCCGTCCATGGGCCTTGTTTGCCTTTGATCTGGTATTGCTCGATAGGGGAATACCCATGCGTGACCAGCGCGGTCATGATGGATGTCTCCTCCAGAAGTTTGCGAGCTGAACCGAAATCAAGCAGAATTGGCTGAATTCCCCGGCGCAACAGGATGTTGTCCGGCTTAATGTCCCGGTGCAGCAGTCCCGCCGCATGGACTTCTTCGAGCCCGTCCAGCAAAGGCTCCAGAAGCAGTCGCACGCTGTGTTCATCCGGTTCATTCCCGATGCGTTGCAGCCGTGCTTGGTAGCTTTCGCCCTCGATGTAGTCCATCACCATGTAAACCGTTCCATTGGCTTCGATGATATGATGGACTTCGACGATGCTCGGGTGCTGGAAGCTGGCCAGTATGCGTGCTTCTTCCAGGAAACGTTCTTTGGCCCAGTTCCAGTTAGAGGCGAGCGCCTGGCTTTGCGCTACCACCATCCCACCATCGACGCGCGTGACGATGGTATCCGGCATCAACTCCTTCACTGCCACCTTGCGTCCCAAGTGTCGGTCCGTCCCCAGATACGTGATGCCAAATCCCCCCTTGCCAAGAACGCGCGTCAGCTCGTAATTCGCTACGCGAGAGCCTTTTGGCAGCGCCAGACGGTGTGTCTCCATGGGGAAAAGAGTTGCCAAAGCTCACATTATGCCAGTTGACGGAAATGCAACAGCACTTCCCCGGCCTCTATCCGGTCGCCATCAGCCAGGTTCGCGGGTTGGAACGGGGTCAGCCTGCGGCCATTGACTCGGGTGCCGTTGGAGGAGTCCAAGTCTTCGATGGCGAATTGCCCGTTATGGAACTGGAGTGAGAAGTGCTCGCCGGAAATGCTGGTATTTTTGATGCAAAGTTGCGCCTTGGCGCTGCTGCGCCCGAGGATGATTCGTCCGCCGTTTTCCCGTTGCAGCCGGTCCGGTACCTCCAAGTGGACTTGGGAACGGTTTTCAAAGTCTTCTCCATGCAGAGTGCAAAGCAGCCGGTCGGCGAAACAAGGTCGTTGGGGAGGCAGCGGAGCGGGAACGGGTTTCGGCGGAGGTTCCTGAGCCTCCGCTTTGCGAGCTTTGGCTCGGAGAAACAGGAAACAACCCAATAGCCCGAGGGCGGCTCCGGCAGAGTCGATCATCACATCGCCCACAGATGCGCCTCGATTGGGGACGAACATCTGGTGTATTTCGTCGCTTGCCGCATAAATGGTGGACAAAATCCATGCCCAAGGAATCCATCTTCGTGTGTCACCCTGCTCGATGGCGAGCGCCTGCAGAAACAGACAAGCCAGAAATGCGAACTCCGCCATGTGGGCTCCCTTGCGCACGACGACATGGATCATATCGAGCTGCTCTTGGGCAATGTTCGGCATCAACCAGCGGAAAAACGGTTCGATGAGGCGGGAAGAATGCAGCATGGAGTTGGAGTCTCCCGACCCCGAGAAAATGACAAACATCCAGATCAACGCGGGCACCCAGCGTTTTAACCTCCCCATCCAATGGGTAGTATCGAGTTGAGAAAACATGGCTATAAGCACCTATTTAAACAAAACCCCCCGCCTGTTACCAGTGTCCTAATTACGTATTAGGTCACCGAGGCGGGGGGTTGAATTTTATGAGGGTTTAGTGTGTTTCCTTACGGCAGGAAGAAGCGGGTGCCTGCACCTGCGCCCTGACGTTTCAAGGCAGTCGGGTTGTTGGCAATAAATTTGCGGACGCGTAGCGGATCCTGTCCGACGTGCGTGGAGATTTCCTTGGCATTGAGACCGGTGGCGCCAAACTGCGCCATCGCCTTGAGGACTTGAGGTTTCAAATCATCGTCGCTGATCGAAGGGCGACGGGTGCGGCGCACCGTGGTCGTAGCAGCAGCGCCTGATTCAGACGCCGGCTTGCCAGTCAACTCGGCCAGTTCGGCCTCAAGCGCAGCCACTGTTTTCCGGGCTTCGGCCAGTTTTTCCTTCAGCTCGGCCAGCGCCAGATGCTTCAGTTCCAGAATTCTTTTTTCCAATTGCTCAATCTGCTCGGATGCGGTGGGTGTGGACATAACGTTTGATAAGATAGGGAGAGGAGGTTCAGTTGATAGAGGTTCCAGTCGGGAATAGGTCGTCATCTCCTTTTTTGGGAAGAGATTGACGATAAATGCCAAGGAAGAAAAGTGGGTTGGGCGGGACTCGAACCCGCAACCAACGCCTTAAAAGGGCGCTGCTCTACCATTGAGCTACCAACCCGCACTTGCTTCCTTCGCTAACCCGCAGAGGCTTCTCGTCAGAGACGCTTCCAAGGGCAAAGGGAGGGACTGTTTATGCCAGCCAGGCCTTGGACGCAAGAAAATCTTGTTTCCTAGGCGAAAATCAGGTGAAACGCAGTGAGAATCGTGAGGGCCAGCAGGAGGCGTTCAAAAAGGCGTTGGTCCATCCGATGAACGAGAAACCGCCCACACACTATCCCGAGTGCAACGCACGGCACCAGCGCGGCGTTGAAGGTCAGCGAGGGCAGAGTGATGAACCCCAGATTCATGCTGAAGGGGACTTTGAAAAGGTTTACGATGAGGAAAAAGAGGGCGCTCGTGCCGACGAATTCGAGTTTTGGCAGAGCTACTGCCAGAAAAAAGAGGGTCACGACCGGCCCTGCAGCGTTCGCCAGCATGGTAGTCACTCCCGCGCCGATGCCCATGACCCACACAAACCAGGGGCTGTGCGGCACATTTTGGAATTTCCCCGGCATCGCCTGTCGCCAAAGATGCAGGGCGGTTAAAAAGAGAACCATCCAGCCAATCAGCGGCTTGAATCCGGTATTGCTCATCCCCCGCATCCAGAAGCAACCAAGGCAAACGCCTATCCCGGCGGGAAGCAGCATCCGGAAAAGAACAGGCCACCGGACGTGGTGGCGAAACGCCTGCGCAGCAAAAATATCCCCGCAGATGAGCAGCGGAAGGACGACACCGGTCGATTCCCGTTCGTGGCCGCGCATCACGCTGGCCATCAGCACGAGGATCAACATCCCCACCCCGTTAAAGCCGCTCTTGGCCAGCCCAACCATGAGCGCTGCCAGGCCAGCAATAAACCATTGTTGAAGAGTGAGATGCGAAAAATCCATCGGGAGCAAAGACCTGAAAAAGATTGAGCCCCCCGCGACCGAATGGTCACGAAGGGCTCATGTTCCCCCCAGAACATCTTTTAAAACTATGGGACGAAAATACCGTTTCCCATGCCGGTTGCAAGAAAAAAGATGGCCTTCGCTGGAAACTCTCTTCCCACTCGCTATTTCGCGCCCGAGCCGAAAAGAACGGCAGGAATGGTTTTCAGAAGGATTTTTACATCGAGCCAGACGGACCAGTTATCGATGTATTCTAAATCCAGCTTTACCCATTCTTCGAAGGCCTGAACGTTGTTGCGACCACTGATTTGCCACAGACAGGTGAGGCCGGGTTTGACGCTCAAGCGACGGCGCTGGGCATCGTTTTCAAAGCCCTCCACCTCATAGAGAGGGAGGGGTCGCGGCCCGACCAAACTCATATCCCCACAGATCACATTGATGAGCTGTGGCAACTCGTCGATGCTCGTCCGGCGCAACCACCGACCAAAAGGGGTGACACGGGGATCGTTTTCCACTTTAAAAACCGGGCCGCGCATTTCGTTCTGGCACTCCAGTTCTTCCCTGCGCTTTTCGGCGTCCACATTCATGCTGCGGAACTTATGCATCGTGAACGGACGCCCGTGTTTTCCCCCGCGTTGCTGGCGGAAGAAGATGGGGCCGGGCGAAGTCAGCTTGATGCCAGTGATGGCAAACAGCCAAAGGGGAGTCGAAAGGAGGAAAATCAGCGTTGCACCCACCCGATCGATAATCCCCTTGACCAGCAGAGCCCAGGAAACCGACGGCGTGGTGCGGAAAACCAACATGGGGGTGGAACCGAGAGCGTCGAAAGTCGGTTTGGCGATGGCGGTTTTAATGAAATTGGCTACAAGCCATGCTTCCACGCCTTCGATTTCGCAAGCCGCGATCGCTTGTTGGAGACGGTCCATATGCGAATGGCCCCCAGCGAAGATTACGCGGTTGACCGAGTGCCTGTGCATGGCGGTGATGAGTTCCGAGATTGGCTGCCGATCAATGTCATACTCGCCCACAATATCCAACTCAAGCAACTGAACCGGCGTGAACGTCTGCCGGAGTTTCTGGATGTCAGGGCTACTCCCCGCCAGTAAAATTGGCTCCCGGTTGCCGCCATTTTTCAGGCGACGCCGAAAGAAGGAGATGGTCGCGCGTTCGCGGAGCGTCAGGAGCAGCGGAGCGAGCGTTCCGAAAATCGGCAATACGGAACGACTGGGTACCTGCAAACGGAAAAAGATAACAAATACGCCCACGATCAAAGTCAGCCAGAAAGCCGCGCGGGCCATCTGGGACAAGGAATCGCCGATCTTCTTTTGCAACGGATGGGCATAGAATCCCTGAAGCTCCAGCAAAATCGGGCCGCAAAACATGATGACGAACATCATCCATTGGCTTTCGGTGAAAGGTCCCAGTTGATCCAGCGGAGACCAATGTGCGACCTTTTCCCGCAGGACATAGGCCCCCCAAAAGGCAAAGGCCAACAAGAGGGAGTCCAAAATTTGGTAAATTTGGAGGTTAAATTCTTGTTTTCGACCTGTCATGAGCGTGTCAGAGTATCCAAGGTCTTTCCCACAAATCCACCACGATTTTTTAAAAATGGCTACTCCCTTTTTTCCCGGCTCGGTTGTCGGGACGATTCCCAGTCCGCGCGCTTTGGCTGCCGCCCTGAAACTTCGCAGGAACGAGGTGGACTTTCTCGAATTGCGCGTGGATGCCTTCGCCGAAAATACCGATTTGGAAGCGATGGAAAAAAATCTCCGCCGTCTGCGCGCGCCGCTGATTGTCACGGTGCGACACCCGTTGGAAGGCGGGGCGGGTCGCCTGACGCTCGCGCAACGAAAGGCTTTATTTTTCCGGTTCCTGCCATATGTGAGTTTTGTTGATGTGGAGCTCCGCTCCGTCCTGCCGCTCCGGGAGGTGATTGCGCAAGCCCGGACCCAGGGTGTCGGCGTGATTCTTTCGCACCACGATTTTCGCCGGACGCCTTCCCTTGCCCGTCTCCAGGCTTTGCGGCGCAAAGCGGCAGGCGCGGGGTGCGATGTCTTCAAAATGGCAGCAGAGGCGCGCACGGCACGGGATATGGGCGTTTTGCTCGATTGGCTCACCAGCTCCCGCGCGTCCGTTCCGGCGCTTGCCGTGATGGGCATGGGGGAGTTTGGAAAAGTTTCCCGCCTGGTTCTGGCCCAAGCCGGTTCCGTGCTCAATTATGGTTATCTGGAAAAACCGCAGGTATCCGGGCAATGGCCCGCAGTTTTGCTGAAGGAACGCCTGCGTGAGATAGCTGGCTCGTAGGCCCCGTAAATCTATTTCTCCAGCCTGTTATTCTCGTCCGATATTCCGGTGTATTCCGGGAAGAGTTTTTTAGCGCAGTCAGGGCAGAGACTGTGGGAACAATCGATTTCCAGATGCGAAGAGAGATAGCTTTCCACGCTTTGCCAGTAGTTGGTATCGTCGCGCACCTGTTTGCAGTTGGCACAGATGGGCAGCATCTGGCGCAGCAACGAGATTTCCCGGATGTCCTCCAAGATCACCACAGCCATGGGGATATTTTCAAATGTCAGAGGTGCCACGGTGATGAGAAAAAGCGCTTCCACGGCCTCTCCCTGCTTTAGCAACAGTTCCATTTTGACCGTTTGCCGGGGCGGCGTTTCGCCCAAGAGCGCACGATTCACCGAATTGCGGATCGGGCATTCGCTGCAGGCCACGGCATGCCCGCATCCCTCGGGAGTTTCGAGGGAATGGATGCAATGCAGGACGTCGCCAGCTCGCTGACGGAGAACAATTTTACGGTCCTCGTTCAGGATCGCACTCGCCGCAGTATTGAAATCCAGAATGCGAACATCCTCTTCGACCACAAAAACCGGACACGGCATCGCATCCAGAATGGTCCGATGATAGTCCGAACCGAATAAGGCGCTGGTATCTGCTTTCATAAAACTCTCTATAAAATACCCGCCGTAATCGTTGAAATTTCAGACTGAAGTTAATTTAACCCCCGAATAGAGCACTTGCAAAGGGGGAATTCGATCACTCGCCCAATAAATCGTAATCCTGTGCGCCGAGGATTTTGATAGCAACGAACTCGCCCACCGGGAAAGGGCGGGGGAGTAGGACGCGGCAATCCACCTCCGGGGCATCGGCGGCGGTGCGGGCAATGAGGGGTTGATCGACCAGCACGCGAAGGGTCTTCCCGACGCAGCTTTTCGCCACTTGCCGCGCAATTTTCTGCTGCAGCTTCATCGCTCTGCGGTAACGGGCCTTCTTGGTAACAGTGGGAACCTGCCCTTCCAGCTTGGCCGCACGCGAGCCCTCCTCCTGCGAGTAGGTGAAGATGCCGAGCCGTTCAAAGCGCGTCGTTTCGATAAACTCCAGGAGCGCTCGAAAATGCTCCTCCGTCTCGCCGGGGAAGCCGACGATGAACGTCGTGCGAATGGCAATGCCGGGGATGCCCGCCCGGATGCGCGCGATGAGCTTTTCGATGTGCGAGCGGGAGGTCTCGCGCTTCATGGCCGCAAGCATGTCCGGGTGGATGTGCTGGAGCGGGATGTCGATGTAGCGCGTCACCTTGTCGTTGCGGGCGATGGCGGCGATCAACTCGTCGCTCCAATGCGCCGGATGCGTGTAGAGCAGGCGGATCCAGAAATCCCCCTCGATGGCCTGCAACGCGTCCAGCAGCCCGGCGATCGTGGGCCCGCGCGAGGAATCCACCGGCTGGTTCGCCTTCGGGTGCTGTTCCCAGAGATCCATGCCGAAATAAGTGGTGTCCTGGCTGATCAGGTTGATCTCCCGTACCCCTTGGGCAATGAGCCCGCGCACTTCCTCCACGACGGAGGCGATGGTGCGGCTGCGGTGGCGTCCGCGCATGGCCGGGATGATGCAAAAAGAGCATGGGTGGTTGCACCCTTCGGCGATCTTCACGAACGCGGTATGAGCCGGGGTGAGCCGATAGCGAGGCGTATCGTAGTCTGGAATATAAACCGGCTTGCGGGAAACGAGGTTGAGCGGCTCCCAGGCGTCGTCCGTAAGCGGCGAGGGGGCTGCCAGGATTTGCTCGATGAGCGCTCCTGCGTTGGCGATTTCGTCCACGCCAATAAAGGCGTCCACCTCCGGCATCTCCTTGGCCAGATCCTTGGCAAACCGCTGGGCCATGCATCCGGCGACGATCAGCTTCTGGTGCGTCTTCTTCTTGCGCATGCCCCGGTGCTGATGGGCCTCGAAAATAGCAGCGATGGATTCCTCCTTCGCCGAGTCGATGAACGAACAGGTGTTGACGATGAGCACATCGGCGGCATCGGCATCCGCCGTAATCTCCATGCCGCGCTGAAGGATGCCGCCCAGCATCACCTCCGCATCGGAAAGGTTTTTGGCGCAGCCGAGGCTGATGAGACCGACTTTAATTTTGGAAGAGGTGGCAGGTTTCACGGATGAAGGGGAGGAACAGTAACCGCAAATCCCCCAGATTCACGCAGATTTTTGGTGTCGCAATGAGCAGGCTTCGTTTATTTGCCTCATAAACCCGAAGTTGACAATCAGTGTCTCTCTTTGCACGATTTAGTTTCTTGGATCGCCAAACCTTGTTTTACCCTGTTTTCCAATCATGAATAATCCATCGCCTGCATATCAATTTGGGTATCAAGTCGGGCAAATCGTAGGGGCGGCAATGGTTGCCGTCATTCTCATTGGCGGGTTGGTCTTCTTTATCCTTGCCGTGGTGAAAGCAATCAAGACGGGTCGGAAATCATGGATTATCGCAGCCTCGATCTCTGGATTGCCCGTTCTTGCAGTTTTTGGCTTGTTCCTCTACGGCATCTTTTTGGGGATCACCAAGGCTTCGGATCGCTCCCATGAAATTAAGGCGGCCAAACAGGGGGAATCCTCCGCCCTTTTGACAGCGGCCATGACTTCCATCCCAGGAAGAACCGCTGTCCCTTATGCCATCTCCCTGCCTTGGGAGGGGGAGTGGAGTAAAAAGAGCAACCTGCCTTATGATTATGTGTTCAGTTACCGTGATCTCTACATTGGTGTCATTGTAGAGGGAATTGGACTCGGCACACCCCAGAAGGCGTGTGACTTTGCTCAAAAAAACATGCAGAGCAAATGCGCTCAATGCAGTTTTAAAGGGCCGACGGAGATCAAAATCGGAGACCTCGACTGGCTTTCCTATGACGCCACGGCGACAACGGTTTCCAATGTGGATATAAAATACCGAGTCTTTCTTTATGCCGACAAAGGACGGACGGCCCAAATCCTTTGTTGGACCGGCCCCGTTCTCTTTGACCGTTATGCTCCGGTGATGGACCGGATTGCCAAGAGCTTCCGGTTTACCGAAACAAAATAAGGCGCGTCCTATCCCCGTTTGGTTCCCGTCAGCTTTTTCCCGGTGTGTTTCTTTCCTGCCGTGTATTTCACGGGTTTGCGCCGAGGCTCGATTTTATCAATGCCTACGCCGCTTTTGAGTTCGGCAATCTGGTCGCGCAGCAGCGCTGCCCGTTCGTATTCCAAGTTTCCGGCGGCTTGCACCATCTCGGCTTCGAGTTCTCGTAAGAGTTCGCCCACGTCGAAGCTCGCGCCGGATTCCCGCACCACGGATTCCTCCATCGCGCGGCCCTTCAGGATCATGTGCAGGCTCTCCTGCACCGCGCGTTTGATGGTCGTGGGCGTAATGCCGTGCTTCTCGTTGTATTCCATCTGCTTGGCCCGCCGGTATTCGGTGACGGCGATGAGCTTGGCCATGCTCTTGGTCACGACATCGGCGAAGAGATACACCTCGCCGTTGACGTGGCGTGCGGCGCGGCCTGCCGTCTGGATGAGCGAGGTCTGGCTGCGCAGGTAGCCCTCCTTGTCGGCATCGAGGATGACCACGAGCGACACTTCCGGCAGGTCGAGCCCTTCGCGTAGCAGGTTGATGCCGATCAAAACATCGAACTCCGCCGCGCGCAACGCCCGCAGGATTTCCACGCGCTCGATGGTGTCGATGTCGCTGTGCAGGTAGCGGACCTTGAGCCCCACCTCGCGCAGGTAATCGGCGAGGTCTTCCGCCGTCCGCTTGGTGAGCGTGGTCACCAGCACGCGCTCGTCTTTCTCGATCCGCTGGCGGCAAAGCTCGATGGTCTCGTCGATCTGATGTTTGAGAGGCCGGATGGTGATATGCGGATCGAGCAGTCCCGTGGGCCGGATGATCTGCTCGGCGATGAGGATCGCGCCGGGCGTGTGCACGTCGAACAATTCCGGCGGCTGATCCGTGCGCGAAAGGTGGAACTCCCCGGCGAACGCAGCCGGTTCGGGCTGCCCGTTGGCGAGCGCCTCCTTTTTGCCGGGCAGATAGCCCGTGTTCCCCACCACGCTGTTGCGCAGCTCAAAATCCGCCGGAGTGGCGCTCACGTAGATGATCTGGTGGGTCATCTCCATGAACTCCTTGAAATTGAGCGGACGGTTGTCCATCGCGCTCGGCAGGCGGAAGCCGTAATCCACCAGCACGCTCTTGCGCGAGCGGTCGCCCTCGAACATCCCGCCTACCTGAGGGACGGTCGCGTGGGATTCGTCGATGATGCAGAGGAAATCGCGCGGAAAAAAGTCGAGCAATGTGAACGGGCGCGAGCCGGGCGGGCGACCCGAGAGATGGCGCGAGTAATTTTCGATGCCGCTGCAAAATCCCATCTCCTGCATCATCTCCAGGTCGAACTCCGTACGCATCTTGATGCGCTGGGCTTCGAGCAGCCGCCCCTGCGCCTCAAACCAGACCACGCGCTTGTCCAACTCCTCGCGGATCGTCCGCATGGCCGTCTGCAACTTGTCGTAAGGGGTGACGAATTGCTTCGCCGGGTAGAGGATGATCTTTTCGAGTTGCTCAAACGTCTCGCCCGTGAGCGGCTCGAAGCGCGCAATGCGGTCGATCTCGTCGCCGAAGAACTCGATGCGGATCGCCTCCTCGTCGGCGCTGGCGGGATACACCTCCACCACATCGCCGCGCACGCGGAATTTCCCGCGCGTGAACGCGATGTCATTGCGCTCGTAGAGCATGTCTACCAACTTCGCCAGCACCGCCTCGCGGGTGATCGGCTGGCCGACGTGCCATTCCGCCAGCATGTTCAGGTAATCCTCCGGCGATCCCAACCCGTAGATGCACGAAACGCTGGCGATCACGATCACATCGCGCCGCGAGAGCAGCGAGCTGGTGGCCGAGAGCCGCAGCCGCTCGATCTCCTCGTTGATGGAGGAATCTTTTTCGATGTAAGTGTCCGTGCGCGGGATGTAGGCCTCGGGCTGGTAGTAATCGAAGTAACTGACGAAATATTCGACCGCATTGTTCGGGAAGAACTGCTTGAACTCGCTGTAAAGCTGGGCGGCGAGCGTCTTGTTGTGGGCGATGACCAGCGTGGGCCGCTCCACCTGCGCGATGACATTGGAAACCGTGAACGTCTTCCCGGAGCCGGTCACGCCCAGCAGCGTCTGGTGCCGATTCCCGGCCTCCACCGACTTGACCAGCTTGGCGATGGCCTGCGCCTGATCGCCCATCGGTTGGTAGTGAGAGGAAAGTTCAAAGCCCATAAACGATTCAACATATCAGGGCTCACGCAAAGACGCAAAGGCGCAAAGAGGGGGAGGAAAATGGGGAGCGGTTTGATTCTCACACGAAGGCACGAAGGACACGAAGTAAGGAACGGAAAAAATCTTTGGTTTTTTCGTGCTCTTCGTGGCTTCGTGTGAGCTTTTTTTGACTTGAGGGGCTTGCCCTTTTCAAACAGCATCAACTCGTGAAAAGTTTGCTCGTAATTTTCTTGTTTTTTGCGGTAGGCATCAACTTATTCGCGGGTGAATCCTCTCTCACGAAGACCTTTCAACCTCTCGATGGCATGGCTTCTGGCAAAATCGAAATTGCGCCGGTCATGTGTCACGACTGGTATGCGTTCTCGGGCTTTCCCACTGCGATTGGTTTAATTACTGCCAAGAACGTCCCCCCAACGAACGCTCCAAAACCCATTGAGGACATTAACGTCGCTTCAGCGTGCAATCTCTCTTTTACCGTTAATGAAGACGCAACTGGGCGCTTGGTCGTGACTTTGGATTGCCGCAATCTTAAAGTTCCCCAGCGGTTTGGATGCACTGAATTGCAAGCAGTTGGAGCAACTCTTGAGAGTTTGCGATTGGTCGCCGGGGCCAAACTTGACCTCATGAAAATCGAGATTCAGCTCAAACCCAAAGGGCAGGAAGAAATCCAGAAACTTGTTGCTGCTTTTATTAAGCACCCCAAGGACAAAGCATTTCTTTGGAAATAGCTGAAGAGGGCGACGCTCCCTCGTCGCCTTTACAAAGAAGATACTTGCCGTCTTCTCTCCTCCTTTGCGCCTTTGCGTCTTTGCGTGAGGCTATTCCACCTTCCGCAGCACCAAACTCGCGTTAATCCCCCCGAACCCGAACGCATTATTCATCGCAGCCCGCAACGGCTGACAGCGTCCCTCATTCGGCACAATGTCCAGATCGCACTTCGGATCGGGCGTCTGGTAGTGCAGCGTTGGCGGAAGGTAGCCCTCGTCCAGCGCCAGCGCGCAGATCACCGTCTCCATCGCGCCGGTGGCCCCGAGCGGATGCGCCGTGATCGGCTTCGTCCCGCTCACCGCCAACCGCCGCGCGAGCGCACCGAAAACCTCCTTAATGCACGCCGTCTCGTTCGCATCGTTGAGCTGCGTGCCGCTGGCGTGGGCGTTGATGTAATCCACCGCTTCCGGCTGCACCCCGGCATCGGCCAGCGCCTCCCGCATACACGCGATTACGCTCTCGCCCGAGGGGAGGGGAGTCGTCATGTGAAACGCCTCGTTGTTGAGCCCGAACCCGGCCACCTCTGCGTAAATCCGCGCCCCGCGTCGCACGGCATGGCCGTATTCCTCCAGCACCAGGCTCGCCGCCCCTTCGCCCATCACGAATCCGTCCCGGTGCAAATCGAAAGGCCGATACGCGAGCCTCGGCTCCCCCTGCCAGCGGCTCATCGTCTTGATCGTGTCGAACGCCCCGAATGTCAGCGGACTCAGCGGCGCTTCAGAACCGCCTGCAATCATCACATCCGCCCGCCCGTCGCGGATAAACCGCATTGCCTCGCCTACGGCGATCACCCCGCTCGCGCACGAGTTGGAGTTAGTCGTCCCCGGCCCCCGGAACCCGCACTCGATGGCGATGTTCGCATGGGACGCCCCGCCGAAAATCTGCAACGCCAGCGTCGGATTCACCGCGCGTATCCCCTTTTTCAAAAACCGGACGTGCTCGTATTCCGCCTGCGCGATCCCCCCCAGCGCCGAGCCGAACGAGACCCCCACGCGTGGCTGCGGCGTCTTGGCCGACCACGGCAATCGCGCATCCTCCAGCGCCAGCAGCGCCGATGCGACCGCGAATTGCGAGCAGCGGTCGAGCCGCTTCAGTCGGTGCGGCGGGAACACGGAAGCCGGGTCCCAGTCGCGCACCTCCCCGGCACAACGCGCATGGAACGGGCTGGCGTCGAAGCACGTCACCGGTCCGATCCCGCTGAAACCGGCGTGGACCGCGCGCCAGAAGGCATCGCGGCCCATGCCGGAGCAGGTGATCGGGCCGAGACCGGTAATCACAACGCGCCGAGGATTCATTTTTGTGGAAAAAGACAAGTCCCCTACTGTGGCCGGAACTCCCCGCCTCGGCAAGCCGATCCGTTTCCCTCAGTAGGGCAGGGGGCTCAAATGCCATTTGCCAAGGAGGCAGAAATCAGATTCCATCGCCCACATCATGAACTCCCCAGAAGATACTGACTTGCTGATTGAACACGCCGCCGCCGCAGCCCGGCATATTGTAGGGAAAAACATCTCCGAAAAAGGGCTGGCTGCCGCCGCAGAGTTTTATCCGCAAGTATGGGCGCGCGACAGTGTCATCACTTTTTTGGGCGCTGCCCTCTCCAAGGACGAACTCCATCTCAACGGCTTCCGCGCCTCGCTCGAAATCCTCGGCTCCAGGCAGGACAAGTTTGGGCAGATCCCCTATTTGGTGCATCTCGCGGACGATCGCGCCGAGTTTCGCTCCGCCGACTCCAATCCTTGGTTCGTCATCGGCGCGTTTCACTATGCGCGGCAATCGGGTGACCACGAATGGCTTCGCGTCCAAGCCCCGAAGATCGTCCGGGCGCTGGATTGGTGCGAATCGGTGGATTTCAGCAAATCCGGCCTCGTGGAATCCGGCGAATGCGACGATTGGGCCGATCTTCTGAGCAACCGCGGCAACGTGCTTTTCCCCAACGTCCTTTGCAAATGTGCGCTCGATCTCGCGGCGCAGGATTTCCAGCCCTTCCTGCCCGAAGAAGCGGCACGGTTCGCCGCGCGCGCCGTGCGGGTCCAGGAAGCCATTCAAGACCTCTTCTGGGTGAAAACACCGGGAAGTTTCACCGATACTACCCATTGTAAAACGCGCACCCTCATGAGCATCACCCTGCGCTCCTGCCCGTATTTCCTGCCTTGGGTGAGTGGCTTTGAATATGGAGAGCGCTTCGACACCACGGCCAATCTCCTCGCCATACTCACCGGGGTCGCAACCCCGGAGCAGGCCGACCGCATCCTGGATTTCATCCATCAAGCCGGGATTGACAAGCCCTCCCCCGTTCGCGTGCTTTACCCAGCCATCCAGCCTGGCGAAAAAGATTGGCGCGATTACTACAAAGTGATGCGCCTCAACTATCCCGACCAGTATCACAACGGCGGCATCTGGCCCTGGGTCGGCGGGGTGTACGTGGCGGCACTGGTAAAGCGGGGCCGCACCGAGGCCGCGCGCGAAGCGCTCCACGCCTTGGCCCGGTCCTTGCGCTTGGGTAAAGTGGAATGGGAATGCAACGAATGGCTCCACGGCCAAAGCGGCGAGCCGATGGGAGCCCAATACCAGGCATGGTCGGCGGGGATGTTCCTCTACGCCCAACACGCCGTAGAAACCGGGCACGTGGACGGCCTGATATAACGGTCCACCAAGGACCAGCGTTTTCAGGTTGAATTTTCCGCCCAGCGCGTTATAAAGAACCCTCCAATGCGTCATTTGCTGACCAGCCGACTTACGTTGCTCCACGGGCTTTCGCTTTAAACAAGCGGATTGCTTCGCGGAGCATTTTGTCGTAATTCGGCTGCGGCTGCTCCCGGTGGAGGCGGTTCGCGCCGCTTCTCTTTTTCAACAGCCACCACCGAGAGAAAGTTTTTTTTATGTCAGACAAAGTCATCATTTTCGACACCACGTTGCGCGACGGCGAACAATGCCCCGGCGCATCCATGAATTTGCGGGAAAAAATGGAGGTCGCACGGCAACTGGCCCGGCTCAACGTCGATGTCATTGAGGCCGGGTTTCCGGTCATCAGCGACGGCGACTTCGAGGCCGTCAGCAAAATCGCCACCGAAATCCGAGGCCCCATCATCTGCGGCCTAGCCCGGTGTGTCGCCAAGGACATCGAAGCCGCCGGAGCCGCCGTCAAAGCGGCGGGTGAACGCGGACGCATCCACGTCTTTTTGGCGACCTCGGCCATCCACCGCGAGTTCAAGCTCAACAAAGCCCGCGAGGAAATCATCCGGATGGCCGTCGAAGGCGTGAAGCGCGCCAAAACCTTGTGCCGCGACGTCGAGTTCTCGCCCGAGGACGGCTCCCGCACGGAGCCGGAGTTCCTGGCGCAGGTCGTGCAAGCCGTCATTGAAGCCGGAGCCACCACGGTCAACATCCCCGATACCGTCGGGTTCGCCGTGCCCGAGCAATATGCCGCGTTGATCAGCTACCTGAAAGGCAACGTCCGCAACATCCACGACGCCATCATCAGCGTCCATTGCCACAACGATTTGGGATTGGCCGTGGCTAACTCGCTCGCGGCAATCAGTGCCGGAGCGCGTCAGGTCGAAGGCACCATTAACGGCATCGGCGAACGCGCAGGCAACGCCGCGTTGGAAGAAGTCGTCATGGCCATCAAGACGCGCGGCGATTTCTACGGCGGCATCGAGACGGGCGTCAACACGCGCGAGATTGTCAAATCCTCCCGCCTCATCAGCCGCATGAGCGGCTTGATGGTGCAGCGCTCCAAAGCCATCGTCGGTGAAAACGCCTTTGCCCACAGCTCCGGCATTCACCAGGACGGCATCCTGAAAAAACGCGAGACCTACGAAATCATGGACCCGCGCGAAGTCGGCTGGGGCGACACCGAATTGCCGCTCACCAAGCACAGCGGGCGGCACGCCATGGTCAAGCGCCTGGAGCACTTGGGCTACAAATTGAGCGACGCGGAGATCGAGAACGTCTTCGTCCGGTTCAAAGAGATCGGCGACAAAAAGAAATTCGTTTACGATGACGATTTGTCCGTGCTGGTCGATGACTCCATGGGCGCGAACCTGGAGGGCTACACGCTCGACTACATCCACGTCGCCAGCGGCAGTTCCACCATCCCCACCGCCACCGTCCGCCTCAAGCGCGGCGAGGAAGTTTTGCAGGATTCCAGCCCTGGCAACGGCGCGGTGGATGCCGCAATGAAAACCATTGACCGCATCCTCAAACAGCAGGGCAATCTAGTGGAATACAACGTCCAAGCCGTCACGCAAGGCAAAGACGCCTTGGGCGAAGTCACCATCAAGTGCGACTTTGGTGGCGGCCATCTGGTTACCGGCAAGGGAGCCAGCACCGACGTCATCGAAGCCAGCGCCCGCGCCTACCTAAACGCCGTCAACCGGGTTCTAAACACCCCGACTCCCGCACCAAAGGAAGCGCCCGTCACACCGTAAGGCGATCGGTTATACCGGCCCCACCTGCGACGTGCAATGCGGGCAGCGCGTCGCCTTTACCGAAATGGCCGAGGCGCAGAAGGGGCACTCGCGTGTCGTCGGAGCGGCGGGAGCAGGCTGCGGTCCGCGCAGCTTATTGATTGCCCGCACGAGCAGAAAAACCGCGAAGGCGACAATCAGAAACTGCACCACGCTGTCCAAGAACGCGCCGATCTTGATCGTCGCTTCGCCGATACCCGGAATCGGGAGCCGGATGCCCCAGGCTTTGACGAAGTCCGGCGACTTGGCCAGCAGCCCCAGCGGCGGCATAATGAGGTCCGTCACCAGCGAATTGACAACCTTGGTGAAGGCAGCGCCCACGATAATGCCGACGGCAAAATCCAAGACGTTCCCCTTGAGAGCGAATTCCTTAAATTCCTTGAGCATCCCGACTTTCTGCCATGTTTTCAGAGAAAACACCACACGAAAGAGAGATCGAGGAAAAAGCACAGGGGCGGCATGGTGCTGCCGCCCCCGTTCTAAATCAGGCTCGTCTTCGCGTTAAAGCGGCTCGGGATTATTCTTGTCGTGCTGATCCTTCATCTCTGACCATTTCGCCTTCATCGCGGCATCCACCTTGTCCAGAACCGGCCCAATGGTCGGATCAGCCTTCAGCATCGCCGCCCGCAGCGCTTCGTGGAATGCTTTTTCCGCAGGTGCGGCCTTGGGAAGCCCTTTCGTTTCTTTCCTTGCGGCTTTTCGCGCCGCTTGGATTTTTTGATGCTCTTCCGGCGTCAGATTCTTGAGATCGCGGGGCGTTTGCACCTTGTCGAGGATGGTCGCAAGCGACGGGTCTTGCTTGAGTAGAGCACTTTTCCTCTCGGCGAAGGCTTCCTTCCGGGCGGTCTCGGCGTTTTTCTTGGCTTCGATGACGGTTGGGTCTTCCATCGCTTTTTTGCGCGCTTCGATGAACTGCGTCCGCTCGGCAGGCGTCAACGACTCCAAGGCTTCACGAATGGGTCCTTCGCCAGGTCCCCGTTTCCAATGCCGCTCATGCTGGGCGGCTGGATTCTCGGGAGGCGTGGCGGCCGGTGTGGAAGCGGGCGTACTGGCCGGATCCTGGGCAAACGCCGACACGGCAAGCCCTATTGCGATCATGGATATGGTGGTTTTCTTCATAGAATTTTAGAGTTGGATTTGATGCAGGAATGGCATTCCTACAGAGAATTAGACGGCAGCATTGTTAAGATAGCGTTGGGGTGGACGCCCAAAATTGTTAAGAGTGTGTAAAAGGAACCGCCCAAAGAAAACGGCGTCAGGAACGGAATCGGGCCACAGTCCCCTCGCAAGCCTGCACTTTTCAGTTTGACGAAGGGAGGATTCATGAGGAAACTACCCGGCCTTCCATGCGTCACACTCTATCCGTCTTGGTCGAAAATAAATTCGGCGTGCTCACCCGCATTGCCGGAATGTTCAGCGGGCGCGGTTTCAACATCGACACCCTGAACGTAGGCCCGACCCGTGATCCCAGCCGCTCCCGCATGACCATCGTCGTCATGGGCGACGACGCCGTGCTCGAACAAGTCACCAAGCAGCTCAACAAACTCATCGACGTCATCGAGATCGAGGACTTCCGCGACAACGAATTCGTGGACCGCGAACTCGTCCTCCTACGCGTCAAAGTCGATGCCAAGACCCGTTCCGAAGTGATGCAAATTTGCGATATTTTCCGAGCCAAAATCATCGACGTGCAAACCGCGAACGTCGCCATAGAGATCACCGGCAACGAAAGCAAAATCGAAAAATTCCTCTTCCTCATGGAACCCTTTGGCATCAGCGACCTCACGCGCACCGGCAAGGTCGCCGTCGCCCGCCGCCAATAAAAATCCCTTTCAAACACAACCAGATATGTCCGCCAAAATCTACACAGACAAAGACGCCACCCTCGACGCCCTCAAAGGCAAAACCTGCGCCGTCATCGGCTTCGGCTCCCAAGGCCACGCCCACGCGCTCAACCTCAAGGACTCCGGCGTCAAAGTCATCATCGGCCTCTACCCTGGCAGCAAGTCCCGCGAAGTCGCCAAGGAAAAAGGCTTCGCCGTTTATGACACCGCCGAGGCTGTCAAGAAAGCCGACGTCATCTTTGTCGCCACGCCGGACACCAAGATCCCCGGCGTTTACAACAAGGACATCGCACCGAACCTCACCAAGGGCAAAACCCTCCTCTTCAGCCACGGCTTCGCCATCCATTTCAAGACCATCGTCCCGCCCAAGGACGTTGATGTGATCCTCGTTGCTCCGAAAGGCCCCGGCCACATTGTCCGCCGCCAGTTCACCGAAGGCAAAGGCGTCCCCGCCCTTATCGGCATCTTCCAGAACCCGAGCAAGCAGGCCAAAAAAGTGGCGCTCGCCTGGGCCAAAGGCATCGGCGGCACCCGCGCGGGCGTCATCGAAACCAGCTTCAAGGAAGAGACCGAAACCGACCTCTTCGGCGAGCAAGTCGTCCTCTGCGGCGGCGCCAGTGCGCTCGTCACCGCCGGATTTGAAACCCTCGTGGAAGCCGGTTACTCCCCCGAGATGGCCTACTTCGAGTGCCTGCACGAACTCAAATTGATCGTCGATCTGATGAACGAAAGCGGCATCGCCGGCATGCGCTTTTCCATCTCCGAAACCGCCAAGTGGGGCGACGTCTCCGTGGGGCCGAAGATCATTGATGCCAGCGTCAAGAAGCGGATGAAAGCCGCACTCAAAGACATCCAGAGCGGCAAATTCGCCAAGAACTGGATTGCAGAATACGAAGGCGGCTACAAGACCTACAACGCGCTCCTCAAAGCGGGCGAGAAGCACCCGATTGAGAAGACCGGAGCCAAGCTCCGCAGCATGATGCCCTGGATTTCCAAAAAGAATCTCAAGGGCGCACAAGCCGCTTACTAGGCCAGCAAAAGATTATTCAAAAGCGCGATGGCTGCAAAGTCATCGCGCTTTTTTGTTCTCGTGCCCAAGTTCCAGCTTGAGCACAAGAACAACAACTTCCACGCCGCGCTCCGTCTCGCAAAAATCGGCGTTGCGGGCCGGGAAAAGACCTTGCCAAATCGCCGGTCGGGAAGAATATCGCAGGAATTCACCCCCATGAACGTAAAGCCAACTGCAAAATCTCGGGTGCTATGAGAAATGCCGACTCGGACAGCCCCGTGAGAGTCCTCGTGAGTGGTGCCAATGGACACATCGGCAGTTGCCTGATGCGTGGACTTCCCTCCACCTGGCGCATTGCAGGCATTGATACCCGGCCCGGGAACGACCCGCGGGTAATGGTCGGCAACATTACCGCCATGGAAAAAACCGGCTTGTCGCCAGCGGATTTCGACGTGGCAATCCATCTCGCAGCGAACCCGAATGAATGGCACACTTTCGAGGAACTGATCGAGCCCAACATCATCGCCTGCACCGCTTTCCTACACTGGTGCGCCGAGGGGGGCATCCGGCGTTTGATCGTCGCGAGCAGTATCGAGGCATTCCTTGGCCGCCGTCCGGGCGATGGACCGATCACCATTGATGGTCCCTACCGCCCGCGCAACATCTATGGATGCGCGAAAATTTACACAGAGATGCTTTGCCGCATGCTTCATTTCCGGCACGGCTGCGATACCCTGGCCGTTCGCTTGGGAGCATCGGCGCCCGAGGCCTTGGACCGGGAGCTGTTATCGGATCCGGAATACAGGGAAGTGCGTCTGCCCGAAGAGGAAATGATCGAAGCCTTCAGGCGTTTCGTGATCGAGCCCTGGACCGGTTCTCGTGAGGTTTTTCTGGGAGCGGCGGATGGGACTTACATGCCAACCCGGGAGAGTCTGAATTCGCTATTCATGAAATAAATCATGGGTTGTTCTCGTTGCCAGGCTTCGGTCTCGAAAGCGTGGATAACCGGGCAGATTTCCGCAATAAAACAGCCATTGCAATCCGATAGCAATATGCTATCACTAATCCATGCCGCGAAAGATTCGCCAGTTAATCAAAGACCTCGAAAAAGCGGGCTTTGAGTTTGTCCCCGGAAAGGGCAGTCACCGGAAGTTCGTTCACCCGAACGAAATCGTCGTGGTGATTTCCGGGCAACTTGGCGACGACGTCCATCGGTATCAGGAAAAAGTGGTCAAAGAAGCAATCCAGAAGGCAAACAAATGAAACCCGAGCAATCTTACATAAAGGTCGTCGAATGGAGCGAAGAGGATGGCTGCTACATCGGCAGCGCGCCCCCCTTGGTCGGTCCATGCTGCCACGGCGATACGGAAGCTGCCGTTTACCGGCAACTCGCTGTGATTGTGGAAGACGTGATCGAGACCTACAACGAGCGCGGATTCAAGCTCCCCGAAGCGAGCGCAGGCAAGGAATATAGCGGAAAGATTCTCGCCCGCGTGCCTCCAGAATTGCATCGCGCCTTGGCGATCCGCGCCCTGATGGAGCGCCGCAGCCTCAATTCCTACATCGAAGCCGCTCTGGAGCGCTCCTGCCTGGCTGCGTCCGCCCCGGCCCCCAAAGCCAAGCGGCGCAAGAAGGCGGCGACGAAATGACCGCTTATTTCCCCGGATAAACCACCTCGCCCATCATCCTCACATCATCACCAAATCGCTCGTAGCTCGGATTCACAATCCGGGGAGCTTCGCGCGTCTCTCCCACGCCCATTCCGCCGATGACAAGCTTTGGCCCGCCCAGCAACAACGGGGCGACATAAAAGCAAACTTGGTTCACCAGCCGCTCGTCCAGCGCCTCGCCTAAAACCCGCATTCCGCCTTCGATCAGCACGCCCGTCACCTTGCGGCGTCCCAACTCCTCCAGCACTTCGCGCAACGGACGGCCCGTAAAAACGAGCGTCCGCTCGCGGTGTTCATCGGTGAAAACCGCCGCGTCCGGCGGCAAATCGCCCGAGCGGCTCACGATCACGCGCCACGGCTGTCGCACTCCCTCCTCCTCCGGCAACCCGCGCACCGTCAGGCGCGGATTATCATCGCGGAGCGTCCCGCCGCCGATGAGAATCGCGTCCACCTGCGCGCGCATCCGGTGCGTGTCCGCTCGCGATGCCTCGTTGGTGATCCAGCGGGGCGCATCCGGCGGGCGCGTGATCCGGCCATCCAGCGACATCCCTGCCTTGGCGATCACCCAGGGCATCCCGGTCACGATCCAGTGATTAAAAGCCAGGTTCAACAGGCGGCACTCCTCTTCGAGCACCCCGTGGCAAACCTCCACCCCCGCCTCCCTCAAAATATCCACCGCGCGCCCGGCATGAGCGGGATTTGGGTCCAGCGTCCCAATCACCACCCGGCGGAATCCCGCCTGGAGAATCGCCTCCGTGCAGGGCGGCGTCCGTCCATGCGTGGAGCACGGCTCCAGCGTCACATAAAGCGTGGCCCCACGCGCCAGCGACGGCGAAGCCAGCGAGCGCAACGCCTCGATCTCCGCATGAGGCATCCCCGCCTTACGATGCCACCCACTGCCGACGATGCGGGGACCGTCCGCTTCCTCGCGCACAATCACCGCCCCCACCGCCGGATTCGGGCTCGTCCGCCCTGCTCCCCGGCGCGCTTCCTCCAGAGCCGCTCGCAGGAACGGCTCGTCAAAGGAGACAGGGAGAACATCGTTAGTCACGCATCCATTAAAGCGTCCCGAAAGGGAAAAAGCCAGCCCAGAGAACAGCGCCAATATGACACGCATTCATGCTTTTGAGTTAAAATAAAACGCGCCATAATGTCTCGCTATTCCTGCTTGGGTTATTGGTCGAATACGTCTCATACGTCCCATATTTCCAGCACCTTACAAATCGTGGGAACTCCCCTGGCCAACATCCGCGAAGAAGGCGAACTCTACCTGCTGGAACTCGAAATGCCCGGTGTCAGCAAAAGTGGCCTGGAAGTCACCGTCGAAAACAATAAACTCACCATCGTGGGCCACCGCGGCGACACCGAGCCAAAAGGCGAGGTCGTCTATCGCGAATCGCGCCAGGGCGATTACCGGCGCAGCTTCGAGCTGGACCCCTCCATCGACACCACCAAGATCGTGGCGAAAATGGACCAAGGCATCCTGCGGCTCACCCTGCCCAAAGCAGAAAGCATCAAGCCGCGCAAAATCACCGTCGCGGACTGACGCGCATCGTTGTCAAAAAAAAACAACCTCACGCAGAGGCGCAGAGACGCAAAGGAAAGGCAGGAGAAAGCAGATTCTCCGCCGATGCGGTTCTATGTCTCTGCGTGAGGTTTATTGCGACTTTGCGAAAGACGCTCTATTTCCCCGTTCCCCTGAAAATAGCCCAGCGCTTCAGCGCTGGGTGAACCGCGCAAACTAACATGGCAAGGCCGAGCCATTTCTGCATTTTTAGCTTTGCCACCGGCTTCAGCCGGTGGTTATGTTGCCTGCCATGTTCCCAGCCGGCTTCAGCCGGGCTTCTCTGATCAACAGCTATGGCCGGCCACATCTTTCACGAACTGTTCATCCATCTGAACTGGCACACCAAGGATGATCAGCCATTGCTCACCGAAAAGCTGGAGCTGCAAGTCCATGAATTCCTCAAGCGGCGGTGCATTGAAACCCAAGGAGTCTATTTCCACGGCATCGGCGGAACCGCGACGCATGTGCATCTGGTGATTCAGATCGAACCCTCCGTCTGCATCAGCGATTTAGTCGGCGATTTAAAAGGGGCGTGCTCGCGGGAAATGAATGCAAGAGAACGCTACCGGGCGATGGAATGGCAGCGGGGATTTGGGGTCGTCAGCTTTGGCAAGAAACAACTGGGCTGGGTGTTGGAGTATGTTGCCCATCAGAAGGAACATCACCAGTGCGGGAAGGTGATGAAGCGACTGGAGATGAATATCGGGTTGGCTGGTTTGTAGTGGTTGGGAGAGAAGCCCGGCTAAAGCCGGTGGCAAAGAAAAAGTCCGCCAAAGGGAAACACGCCAGAAGCCTGCGGCACGAAACGACGCTGATCTTGCAATGGATCGCGAAAATACTCAGTATGGATACATGTTTCATGCATCGTTCCTCTCCAGCCGCTTTATAAAAAGACGCAGTTTGCCATATTTTGGACTGCTTTATCTCAATCTAATTTAATTCCATTTATGGGATTCAGTAATCAAACAAGTAAAATAATCACAGTCGTAGAAATCGCAATTATTGTAATATTTGAGATTATTTTACTCTTGACGGCTGGATGCTTTACGGGGAAATCGGACTCTGCATTGGCAATGGCAATCTTGGTGCAAAATATTTACCCTGTTACAGTGGTTCCGTTAGGATTATTTTCGTCGTTTCTGATTAATGAAGAACGATGGTCGCGCAATAAATTTTATTGCATCACTGTCGTTGTCTTCAGGGTGGCAATTTATTTATCCACTTATTTTATCGCAACGAGTGTTGATCTGCGTCTCTCGTGGCCGATGATTTTAACGCTACTACCTGCTGTCGTTGTAGTAGATGCAATCGCTTTTATTCATCTTAGAAAGTAACTGTTACGAACTTTTTCGACATCGTAAAACGGACAGAGGCAACTCTTGTCTTTGACAGTAAAAGCGAATCCCTCTGCCCATCTCAAAGTCTCGACTCCCAGCCCCGCATCGTCTTTAATCCCATCCCACACACCCTATGTTAGGCAAAAAACGCATTCGAGTCGGCATCATCGGTCTGGGCATCATCGGCTCGCGCGTCGCGGGGCATCTGCGCGACGCCGGGTTCTCCGTCCCTGTCTGGAACCGCACCCCCAAACCCGAGCCAAACTTCCTCGGCTCGCCCGCCGAAGTCGCCGAAGTGAGCGACATCATCCAGCTTTTCGTCGCCGATCCCCAGGCCGTCTTTGAAGTCCTCGACGCCCTAGCCCCGGCCCTCACTGCGCGCCACATTGTCGTCTGCAGCTCCACCATTGGCCGACCCGCCGTGCTCGAAGCCGCCAAGCGCGTCCAAGCCCTCGGAGCCCGCTTCCTCGACGCCCCCTTCACAGGCACCAAGGGAGCCGCTGAACGCGGCCAGCTCGTCTATTACATCGGCGGCGACGACGCCACTTTCCAAGCCGCCCGGCCCGTCCTGGAAGTCCCCAGCAAAGCCATCGTGCAGATCGGCGAAATCGGACAGGCCGCCCTCGTCAAAGTTCTCACCAACGTCATCGGTGCTGCCAACATCCAAGTCCTCGTCGAAACCCTCGCCGTCCTCAAAGCCGAAGGCCTCGCCCCGGAAATCATGGTCAAAGCCCTCGAACACCACGGCGTTCGCAGCGGCATGACCGACCTCAAGCTGCCCAAGCTCCTCAGCGGCGACTACGACCCCCATTTCTCGCTCAAGCACATGCTCAAGGACGTCCAGTTCGGCCTCGACATGGGCGCGGAACTCCAACTCGACCTCCCCGTTACCCAAGCCACCGCCGAAGCCATGCGCCAGGGCATGAGCGCGGGCTGGGCCGACCTCGATTTCTCCGTCATCATGAAGCGCTACGATCATCAGGCAACCCCTGAATCCCATCCATGAAAAAACTCCTCTCCCTTCTTGCCCTCGTCCTCCTGCCTTCCTTGGGAACCACCGCGCGGGCCGACGAAGTCGCCGTCCTGCAAATCAAAACCGCCGGGGTGTTCCAGCGCGTCGTCATCGAATTCTATGAAGATGCCACGCCCAACACCGTGGCGAACTTCAAGAAACTCGCCGCATCCCATTTCTACAACGGCACCGCCTTCCACCGCGTCTTCCCGCACCTGATGATCCAGGGTGGCGATCCCTTGAGCAAACATAAAGGCAACTCGGGCATCGGAACAGGCGGCCCCGGCTACACCCTCCCGCCGGAAATCGGACGCAAACACATTGCAGGAGCCATCGCCGCTGCGCGCTTGCCGGACAAGATCAACCCCGCGCGCCGTTCCAATGGCAGCCAGTTCTACATCACCCTCCAGCCCATGCCGAACCTCGACGGGCAGGACACCGTCTTTGGTCATGTTATCGGGGGGAGCGAAGCGCTCGACAAAATCAGCCAGATTGCAACCGACACCAACGACAACCCCGTCGAACCGGCCGTGATCCAGAGCGTCCACATCGTCTCCCGGGAAGCCGCCTTGGCTGGAGCGACTCCGGGTTCCAACCGGCTGTTCTCGCACATTTTTCACTGGTTTTAAGATAATCCCTTGCGCGGGGGAGGCAGGGCAGCGTATAAAACGCCTCCCCTTTTAGGGGGAAATGATCTGGGTAGGTACCGAAGTGGCCAAACGGGGTGGACTGTAAATCCACTGGCTTACGCCTTCAATGGTTCGAATCCATTCCTGCCCACCATTCCTTTTAAAATGCCCACTCTGGGCATTTTAAACTATAACGCAGGCCCAATGAGCCAGTTGCGGTGAATCCTCGGTTTGGCGAGGCCAGCGTTCGCGTTTATGTCAAACGATCACAAGATCGACGTCCTTCAGTTCATCTAAGAGAACCTCGTGCAAAGAACGCTTAAACCATTGCCACGGTTTTTTCTTTCCTGGCCGTCCGAGAACGATGTGGGTGATCCCATATTCGTTGGCGAAAGAAAGCAGGGCGTTTGCGACGTTTTCGTGTTTGAGCGAGATGACCATGCCCCCCATTTTCTGTGCCATTTCCAGAGTGTCGGTCACGCGCCTTTGCGCTTCCGCGTCAATGTGGATGGCGGATTCCTTGGGCGTTCGCACATAGACGGCGTACCATTGTGCGTTGAGTTGCGCTGCTAGCCGTGCGGTTTTACGCAGTAGTCGTCCGGGATCGGGTCCCCGGCTACTGATGGCCACCATCACCTGTCCGGTGGCGCTGAGCTTGGGTTCATGCTCGGAGGTTTCCCTCTGGCGGCGGTCGAGAAAATTGGCCGTCTCCGTCAGAGTCATTTCGCGCAAGCGAGTAAGGTTGTTGGCTGTAAAGAAATTTGCGAGGGCGGCTTGGATGCGCTCTTTGGGATATATCTTCCCGGCATTGAGCCGCTCCTGTAAATCTTCCGCCGGGAGGTCGATGTTCACGATCTGGTCTGCATTTGCTATCACCTCGTCGGGAACTCGTTCCTTCACCCGGACGCCCGTGGCATCCTCCACGATGTTGTAGAGCGACTCGAAATGCTGAATGTTGACTGTGGTGATGACGTTGATTCCCGCGCGCAAGAGGTCTTCCACGTCCTCGTAGCGCTTGTGATTCTTGCTGTCAGGTGCATTGGTGTGGGCTAGTTCATCCACCAACGCGAGAGTCGGCTTGCGGGCGATCACTGCATCGACATCCATTTCCGTCAGCGTGATGCCATGATAACTGGTCAGCCGGGGCGGAATAACTTCGAGGTCGCCAATCTGCGCGGTGGTCTCAGCCCGGTCGTGGGGTTCTACATATCCGATTACAACATCCACACCACGTTTCTTAAGCCGGTTCCCCTCGATCAGCATCGAGTAGGTCTTGCCCACGCCTGGACACGGGCCCAAATATATTTTCAGCTTTCCGAGCTGTTGCTGCCGGATGATCTCTAGAAAATCATCCGCCGTGGGGCGTTCTGGGGAATCAGCTACGGACATAGGCCGGACTATTTCGAAACAAGGTTATCAAGAGTGAGGTTGAGCTTCAACACATTCACCCCGGCTTCGCCGAGAATTCCAAACGAAGGTTGATCCGTCGCCTTCTCTACTGAGGCCTTTACGGCGTCGAGACTTAAACCGCGCTCCTTGGCAACGCGAGCCGCTTGCAATTGAGCATTCTTAACACTGATGTGCGGGTCGAGGCCGCTGGCGGAGGAGGTCACGGCGTCAGCGGGGACGAGTGTATCGGCGGGCAAGTTGTTTTCCGTGCGATACTGGGTCACGGCGGCTTTCACTGTGTCCATGAGCTTCTGTGAAGTTGGCCCGAGGTTGGTTCCGCCGGAGTTGACGGCGTCATAACCGGTACCGGCAGCCGAAGGGCGCGGGTGAAAATACTTGGCGCTGGTAAAGTTCTGCCCCAGCCATTCGGAGCCGATGATTCTGCGGTCGCTGCTCTCGATCAGGCTTCCGTTGGCCTGGTGAGGAAAGAGCAACTGGCCCACGCCATAGACAACGAGCGGGTAAATGCCGCAGAGGATCACCGAGAGCACGAGGGTGGCCATCACGGCTCTTAATGTTTCTTGGAAGATAGTTTTCATAGGATTTTGGAATTTTGGATTAAACGAGGTGAAGTATAGCGATGAGCATGTCGATAGCTTTGATTCCGATGAACGGAACGATTACGCCACCAACACCGTAGATGAGCAGATTGCGCTGAAGGATCGCCGCCGCGCCCAAGGGTCGGAATTTCACGCCTTTAAGCGCCAGCGGAATGAGCAGGATGATGATGATTGCGTTGAAGATCACGGCGCTCAGGATGGCGCTGGTCGGTGAAGCTAGGTGCATTACATTGAGTGGCGCAATCTGCGGAAAAGTGCCGAGCAGCATCGCGGGAATGATGGCGAAATACTTCGCCACGTCGTTGGCTATGCTGAAGGTCGTCAAGGCACCACGTGTGATGAGAAGCTGTTTGCCGATCTCGACGACCTCAATCAGTTTGGTCGGATTGGAATCGAGATCGACCATATTCCCGGCCTCCTTGGCTGCCTGCGTGCCGGTGTTCATTGCCACCCCAACGTCGGCTTGAGCGAGGGCAGGCGCATCGTTGGTGCCATCCCCTGTCATCGCAACCAAGTGCCCGGCTTCTTGTTCTTTGCGAATGAGAGCGAGCTTGTCTTCGGGGGTGGCCTCCGCGAGGAAGTCATCCACACCCGCTTCCTTGGCGATGGCCGCCGCAGTGAGCTTGTTGTCGCCAGTGATCATCACGGTGCGAATTCCCATTGCGCGGAACCGGGCAAACCGCTCAGCTAGCCCACCTTTTACAATATCTTTGAGGTAGATGACACCGAGCGCCTTTTCTTGCGTGGCGACGATCAGCGGCGTGCCGCCAGCGCGCGAAATCGTGTCAACGCTCTCCTCGACTTCCTTCGGCAACTTGCCGCCAAGGTAGGCGCGGATGGCGTCCTGGGAACCCTTCCTGTAACGAATGTTATCAACATCCACACCACTCATGCGGGTCTGCGCCGTGAACGTGATAAATGTAGCATGAGGCATTTCATGTAATTCGATGCCCCGCAGGTTGAACCTTTGCTTGGCAAGAACGACGATGCTCCGGCCCTCCGGTGTCTCGTCGGCAAGCGAGGATAGCTGCGCGGCTTCCGCCATTTGTTTTGCGGTGACGCCCGGTGCTGGAATGAACTCGGCCGCCTGGCGGTTCCCAAGGGTGATGGTGCCTGTCTTGTCGAGTAAGAGCACATCCACGTCGCCTGCGGCTTCCACGGCGCGCCCACTCATGGCTAACACGTTCTTTTGCACCAACCGGTCAATGCCCGCGATGCCGATGGCGCTCAGCAACCCGCCGATGGTCGTCGGAATCAGACAGACCAGCAACGCGACGAGAACGGTGATGGAAAAATCGACACTTGAATAGATTCCATATGCTTTGAGCGACATGAGCACGATAAGGAAGATGATCGTGAGCGCAGAGAGCAGGATGGTGAGCGCAATTTCGTTGGGCGTCTTTTGCCGCTTGGCTCCTTCCACCAGGCCGATCATGCGGTCCAGGAAAGTCTCTCCAGGGTTCGAGGTGATCCGGATTTTTACCTCGTCCGAGAGCACGCGCGTGCCGCCGGTAACGGCGCTCCTGTCTCCACCGGATTCGCGCACGACGGGAGCGGACTCGCCAGTGATCGCCGATTCATCCACCGTCGCGGCCCCTTCGATGATTTCGCCGTCGCCGGGAATCAGTTCCCCCGCATTGACGATGACGATGTCGCCCTTGCGCAGTGCTTCGGAGGTCACTTGCTCCGTCGCGCCGCCTTTGATGCGGTTGGCATAGGTTTGCGTGCGGGCTTTGCGCAACGTATCCGCCTGAGCCTTGCCGCGGCCCTCGGCCATCGCTTCCGCGAAGTTCGCAAAGAGCACGGTGAACCAGAGCCAGAGGGTGATCTGCAGCAGGAATCCAAAGGGAGCGCCCTGACTGCTGGAGAACAGCAGGACGCTCGTGATTACGGCGCCAACTTCAGTGACAAACATCACCGGGTTTTTCAGCATTGTGATCGGGTTAAGCTTTTTGAAGGACTCGCCGATTGCCGGGACAATGATCGTCGGATCGAATATGGAATGAGATTTTGCAGCCATAAAAAATATGAGAGATGTGGAAGGTTAGTATTGAGAAGGCTCAGAATAGTTTGCCGGTGTGCATGAGGAAGTGCTCGACGATGGGACCGAGCGCGAGGGCTGGGAAGAACGTCAGCGCGCCGACAATGAGGATGGTGCCGACCAACAGGACCGTGAAGAGCGGACCGTGGGCCGGGAAGGTGCCTGCGCTTTCCGGAATCAGTTTTTTGCGAGCCAGCGAGCCAGCGAGCGCCATAATCGGGATGATCATCGCAAAGCGCCCAAAGAGCATCGCAAATCCCAGCGTGGTGTTATACCAAGGGGTGTTGGTGCCGATGCCTGCGAAGGCGCTGCCGTTGTTGCCGGTGCAGGAACTGTAAGCGTAGAGGATTTCGGTAAAACCGTGCGGCCCGTTGTTGTTCGTGCCGTCGGTCAGTTGATGCGTGACCGGATCAGGGAGTCCCCATTTGCTCATGCACGCCCAGGCGGAGAAACCCAGGATCGAGAAGGCCAGGACAAGAATGACCAGTGAAGCCATCTTGATGTCGTAAGGCTCAATCTTTTTCCCAAGAAACTCCGGCGTGCGCCCGACCATTAGGCCAGCGATGAAAACGGCAATGATGATGAATACCAGTGCGCCATACAGACCTGCACCCACGCCCCCGAAGATGATTTCTCCCAACTCGATGTTGAGCAACGGGACGAGGCCGCCCAGCGGCGTGAAAGAGTCGTGCATTGCGTTGACCGCGCCGCACGAGGCGTCCGTCGTGATGGTTGCGAAGAGAGCGGAGTTGAACACGCCAAACCGCACTTCCTTCCCTTCCATGTTGCCGCCAGCGGGATCGACGCCGAGTTGCGTCATGATCGGGTTGCCTGCGGCTTCATAGTGCCAGCAGACGAGCGCGCCGCCCAGGAAGATTGTGAACATCGCCGCCCAGACCGCCCAGCCGTGGCCTTGATTCTTCACCATCCGGCCAAGGTAGTAGGTTAACCCGCTCGGGATTGCGAAGATGGCGAGCATCTGGAGGAAGTTGGAGAGCGGCGTCGGGTTCTCGTAAGGCTGCGCAGCGTTGGCATTGGTGTAGCCGCCGCCGTTGGTGCCTAGCATCTTGATGGCGATCTGTGAGGCCATTGGGCCTTGCACAATAGTCTGGGTATCAATCTTCTTGTCCACCATCACCGGTTTGCCATCCGGCCCGTTCACCGCATTGCCTGCGTCATCAACCTTTGCGACCTGGGTGATGTATGGGTCGGTGAGCGAAGCGTTATCGTAGGGCTTAAAGTTTTGGATCATCCCCTGAGAGACGAGGAAGATGGCAAGCACCGTGCAGATGGGCAGCAGCAGATAGTAAGTGCTGCGCACCAGATCGACCCAGAAGTTGCCGATGGTCTTTGCGGTGTGCCGCGCGATGCCGCGCACCAACGCCGCTGCAATGCCAATCCCGACTGCCGCCGAGACGAAGTTGTGCAGCGCCAGAGCCACCATCTGGGAAAGGTAGGACATGGTGGATTCGCCGCCGTAGCTCTGCCAGTTGGTGTTGGTCGTGAAGCTTGCGGCGGTGTTGAAGGCCAGATCTTGACTGATCGCCGCCATCTTTTGGGGATTAAGCGGGAGCACGGCTTGCAACCGCAGGATGGCGTAGGTGCAGAGCATTGTGACCAAGCTAAAAATCAGCATGGCGGCGGCGTATTGTTTCCAATCGTGTTCCTTTTGCGGATCGACGCCCGTGAGTTTATAAGTCAGCTTTTCCAGCGGCTTAATGACGGGGTCGAGGAAGGTTTTTCCATTCGCGTCGAGTACGTGGACGAGGTACAGGCCAAGCGGTTTTGTGATGGCTAGCAAGATGCCAGTGAAGAGGATGAGTTGAATCCAACCAGAAGTGTTCATGGATAAGTAAAGTTAGAATTTTTCCGGACGAATAATCGTCGCGAGGAGATAAACGATAAGGCAGAGTGCAATGATGCCGACGATGATGTTTTCCATAAGGATTTCAGGGTTGGAGTTAGACTTTTTCGCAGCCTCTCATGAATAGCAGCATAAGGCTGAAGAAGCCGATGGAGGCTAGTATGTATAGAATGTCAGGCATAGGGTTATAGGGTTGTTGAGATTAGTTTCCGAGATTGAACGGCTCTTTGCTGGAGCCGAAATTAAAGAGTTCAAAGATACGGCGCATATTTTGCTGGGCAGGCTCGTAGTTCTTGTCGAGAGCGATAGCCTTTCCATAGTAACCCTTGGCATTTTCGAATTCCTCACGCATTTCCAAGAATACACCGGTGAGATTTAGCGCCTCGGGTGAGTTGGGGTTGATATCAAGCGCGTGAACGAGATGTTCCTTGGCGGCGGCGAAGTCCTGTCGATTGATATACCGCTTGGCCGCGAAAAGATGTCTATAAAAGGCGTCGCGCTCCGGGGTGGCTGGCGAGTGGCGGAGAATTACGTCATCGACCACGCGGCGCAACGTCTCTGGGGTGAGTGGCTTTTGAAGGAAGTCGATTGCTCCGAGCTTCATGGCCCGCACCGCATTGGGCACATCTCCGTAGGCAGTGATGATGACGGTGGGCGTATCAATGTGCTGCACACGCATTTTGGCAAGCAGATCAAGGCCGTCCATTTCCGGCATCCGCATGTCGAGAATGGCGAGATCGAAATGGCCCGCCGCGAATGCCTCCAGCGCTTCAGCCGCTCCATTTGCCTCACACACCTCAAACCCTTCGGTTTCGAGGGTTATCCGATAGCCCAACCGCACGTTGGGCTCGTCGTCCACAATCAGAATGCGCTTTTTCATAACTGGATTTGGGTTGCCGCAGGCAGGTCAAAATAGAATTCACTCCCAGCACCTGGCGTGCTGTTTACTCCAACGGTGCCGCCATGGACTGCCACGATTTCTTTCGCAATGGCAAGGCCCAGCCCAGCGCCGCTGCTGTCCGATCCCGGAACGCGAAAGAATCGGTCGAAGATTCTGGGCTGATATTCCGGTGGGATTCCCAGTCCGTGATCAATCACCGAAAAGCGTACGCCACCACCTTGCGGTTTGACCTGGAGGAGAATGTCCTCCCCCGGCTTGGTGTATTTGATCGCGTTTGAGACGAAGTTGGTGAAAACGTGGTCGATTTGATGCGGATCGGCGGCGACATTCGGTAGGTCCGGCGCGATGGTCACGACAAGCCGCGAACCGCGCGCTTCAACGAAATCCCGCAGGTCTTTGGCGGAGCTTTCGACCAATGCGCGCGGGCTCATGATGGTGGGTGGCAAGCCGGTTTCACCGGATTCGAGTTTCGTAAGGTCCAGTAGATCGTTGATCATGCGCAGGAGCCGTTCGGAATCCTCCCGCGCAGCCAGGAGTAATTCCGTCTGCTTCGGGTTCAGCGAACCAATGCGCTCTTCGAGGAGCAAATGCAGCCCCATGCGCACGCTGGTGAGCGGCGTTTTGAGTTCGTGGCTTACGGTCGAGACCAGCTTGGTCTTCACCTCGTCGAGCAGCCGGAACCGCGTGACATCCTGAAGAATGACTGCGGCTCCGAAAAGATGACCCGATTCATCGCGCATGCCGATGATGCGGGGAAGGAAAAACGCCTCTTTGTCATCCAAGCGCAGGTAAATCGCCTTTTCAAAACTGGTGGGTAGGTAATCCGCGCCCCCTTTGAGCACGCGCTCGACCTCCTCTTGCATCGTCCCTGGAAGGGAACCCTGAATATCCAGTTTGGCAAAAAGCTTGGTTGCCGCCGGATTGGTGAAATCGATCTGCCCCTCGGGCGAGAGGGCGATGATGGGGTCTGGAAAAGCGGAAAACGTAATCTCCGTCATCTGCCTCGCTTGGAGAATCTGGTCGGTGGTCACCTGGCGATAGGCGCGTAGCTTCGACGCCAATTTGTTGAAGGCATCGGCAAGCTGCCCCAGTTCGTCGTGAGACTCGATCGGCACAATCTGGTCGAGATTGCCATCGCCGAGTTCTTTGGAAACCGCCGTGACCGCTTGTATTGGAGCCAGGATGGAACGCTGAAGCCGGTAGGCAAAAAAGGTCGCAGCCGCGAGGCCGACCAGCATTGCGAAGATCATGTAGCGCGTGGATTGCTGACTGAGGGCGCGCGCCTCCCGATCTGCCTCGACCATATTGTCCTGGTTGATGTGGATTATTTCCTGCGCGGTATCCTTGATTTCCGTGAAGGTCGGCAACATTTCGCTGAAATACAATTGTTGCCGCTCTTCGAGGGCTTTCGTCTGCCAGAATGCCCCTGCCCGCGTGATATACTTCGCGAACAGTTGTTTTTCTTTTTCGGCCAATTCCCCTTCTCCGGGCAGCGTGATGTTGTGCAACTCGGTCGTCAGGCTTTCGCGGAAAGCTGGTTCGTTCTGTTCATACATCTTGCGTCCCCGTTCCTCCTCGCCCACCAGTGAAAAAAAGAGCGCGGAGTCCATCCTTTCAGCGGACTCTTTCATCTGCTGACCCGCGACCACGCTCCAGAAGTTCTCCCGCAAAATCACGTCCACGCTGTTCCCGAGCTTGGCAAAGAGGGTGACGGCGTAAATGCCAGTCACGATAAGCAGAATGAACAGCGGCGCGAGGCCAATGAAAATACGCTTTTTCATACCACGTCATCTCTCACAGCCGCGCGGCTTAGACCAATGGACTGCTGTGCCGGGTCGCATCCAACTTCGATGACGAGCGTGCTGTTGAGCACGTTTTTCACTTGGCCAACGATACGGCTCCAACCCTGGCGTCTCTTTGACATCGGAGGAATGTAGAGTCGGACTTTCATGGTAACTCCTTTAGCTAGTGCCGTGCCACGGACTTTAGCAACATCCCAAATAGCTATGAAACAGGCACTTGCGCAGGCAGTCAAGCCGGCCTACTCATTATCCAATCGTGCAGATTGCACGATCTATCCTCTGCGAGGATTGCAAACTGCACGACCCCGATACATCAGAGCTTCTTCCGCTTGCGATAGAGCGTGGCTGGATCAATCCCAAGAATTTCCGCCGCCTCATCCAGAGTCCGCGTCCCGCCGAGAACCCGCCGGATGTGCTCGGCCTCGATCTCTTCGAGGGTGAACTTCCCTCCGAGGTGGATTTCGCAGGTGGGCGCAAGCGTGTCTGCCAAATCCTCCGGCTCAATCAATTCACCCCGACACAAAATCACCGCCCGCTCAATGACATTTCGCATCTCGCGGAGATTACCTGGCCAGGGATAATGGCGCATCGCATCCAGGGCAGCGGGCGAGAAACCACGGACTTTCTTGCCAGCATGAGCGGCGAGAAATACGAGATGGCTTTGTGCTAGCTTCTCAATGTCGTTAGCACGTTCCCGCAAGGCAGGCAAGCGCAACGAAATGACGTTAAGCCGGTAGAATAAATCCTCACGGAACCGTCCAGAGGGGATCGCTTGCGCAAGGTCACGATTGGTCGCAGAAATCACACGGACATTCGCCCGTCGCGGTTTCGTCTCGCCGACCCGCTCGTATTCCCGTTCCTGTAACAACCGCAGCAGCTTCGCCTGAATCTCCATCGGCAGTTCGCCGATTTCGTCTAGAAACAGCGTTCCCCCGTCCGCCGCCGCCACCTTGCCCAGGGTATCTGCATGCGCCCCGGTAAAGGCCCCCTTCGCATGGCCAAAAAGTTCGCTCTCCAACAACTCACGGGAAAGGCTGGGGCAACTCACCGTGACAAAAGCGCCATTGCGGCGCGGACTGCGCTGATGAATGGCCCGCGCCAGGACGCTCTTGCCCGTGCCGCTTTCCCCAAGAAGAAGCACCGTCGCGTCGCTATCCGCAGCCCGAAACGCGACATCGAGCACCTTTTGCATCGCTGGCGATTCGGAGGTGAGATCGGTCTCAGGGGCTTCTGCACCCAGTCTGGATTCCAATTCGGCCACCCGCCGTTCCAACTTCCGGGTCTTTTCGATGCGCGCCAGCACCTGCCGCACCTGCTCGGGGGTGCAAGGCTTGGGCAAATAGTCAAAAGCGCCACGCCTCATCGCTTCCACTGCGGTCTCCACAGACGCATACGCCGTGACCATGACTACCGCGGCTTGGGGAGACAAACGCAGGATTTCCTCCAGCACATCCAGCCCATTCTCTTGGCTGAGCTTGAGATCCAGGAGCACAGCGTCAAAAGGCGCGGTCTTCAACTCTGCCAGCGCCGTAGCGCTGCTCGAAGCCGTGCTGACTTCATGCCCCTCAGCCTCCAGGGCGTGAGTCATGGAGAGGCGAATATTCTTTTCGTCATCAACGATCAGGATACGCATTGACACACACCTTAAACGAACAAGGACGAGACTGGCGAGAAGGATAAAGAGTCATCTTCTCCGAGACGCTTCTTTTTAAAACGTAATGAACATGTGACAACTCAGGACAAGCGCGTTCAGAATGGCCGACAAGCCACTTGGATGGACGATAATTTGAACATCGGGCTGCAAGTTGATCTCACCAGCCGCCTCGTCACCGTGGATGGAAAGGAAGTCAGCCTCACTGCCACAGAATACGCTCTGCTGCGTTTGCTCGTGCGCCATGCAGGGCGCGTTATCACTCATCGCCAGATGTTGCGCGAAATCTGGGGACCCAATGCCGAGGAACACCGCCAATACCTGCGCGTTTACGTCACCCATCTCCGCCGCAAAATCGAACGCGACCCCCAAAACCCGGTTCACATCAAAACCGAGTCCGGCATTGGCTATCGCTTGACCTCATCCGACTCTCTGTCCTGTTGAAAATCAGCACACAAGAAGGCAGAGATTCCTTTTAGTCATGGTGTTTTGGCATAAAACTGGCACGTCCTTATCGAAAGGGATCGAAAACTTTTACTCTGGTCGCCCGTGAGGATTGAGGCAATACTCGGCTCATGGCTACTTACCCCTTTACCCAAAGCATTCCCTTGGAAACCGGATGGGACGTCATCGTGGTCGGTGGCGGTCCCGCTGGTTGCACCGCCGCCATCGCCGCCGCTCGCGAGGGGGCGAAAACGCTGCTTCTGGAACAAACCCAAAGCCTCGGTGGAGCCGGAACCACCGCACTCGTGCCCGCTTGGTGCCCCTTCTCCGACCAGCAACAAATCATTTACCGTGGATTGGCCGAAAAAATCTTTCGCGCCTCACAACTCGGCACGCCCCACGTTCCAGCCACTCAACTCGACTGGGTCGCCATCAACCCCGAATACCTCAAGCGGATTTACGATGAGCTTGTGACGGAAGCCGGCGTGACCGTGCGTTTCCAGACGAGTTTGGCTGCCGTCCAAACCGGCTTGGAAGGCTCGGTGGATGCGCTGATCATCTCCAACAAAGCCGGCCTCCAAGCCCTGTGCGCCAAGGTTTACATCGACTGCTCTGGGGACGGCGATCTCGCTGCTTGGGCGGGTGCGGAATTCCAAAAAGGCGACGCAACATCCGGTGAAATGCAGCCCGGCACACTCTGCTTCGTCCTGAGCAACGTCAACGAAGCCGCCATTGCCCAGACCCCCCAGTGGTTCGACAAGGTCCATCTCGCGATCCGGCAGATTCTCAACTCCGGCAAATATCCCGAGATCCCCGACATGCATCTCTGCCACGGCAAGATCGGTTCCGGCACCTACGGCTTTAACGCCGGTCACCTCTTCCATGTGGATAACACCGATCCCGACAATCTTTCCAAAGCCGCCATGCAGGGGCGCAAAATGGCAGACGCTCTCCAGCGGACACTCGCCGAATTCCTGCCGGAAGCCTTCGGCAACGCATTTCTCGTGACGACCGGTGCACAAGTCGGCATCCGCGAGACCCGCCGCATTGTGGGGGATTACGTGCTCAACCTCGACGACTACCTGAACCGGCGTACGTTCGAAGACGAAATTTGCCGCAACGCCTACCCCATCGACATCCACACCACTGCCGCAGAAGCCCAAGACAAAAAAGAGGTGGATGCAATGCACCGATTTCCAAATTACGGCCCCGGCGAATCGCATGGCATCCCCTACCGCTGTCTCACCCCCAAGGGCCTGCGCAACCTCCTCGTCGCCGGGCGCAACATCTCCTGTGACCGCCCCGTCCACGCCAGTATCCGCGTGATGCCCGTGTGCCTTGCGATGGGCGAAGCCGCCGGACTTGCCGCCGCCCTCGCAGCCCAAGCCCAAACGCCGGATGTCCACGCCGTAAATACCGCTCGCCTGCGGGACCGCCTGCGTGCGGAAGGTGCCTACTTGCCATAAGCGTTTCCTGATAGAAGCGGCAGAGCATGGGAGAGAACCGTCTTGCGGAGTTGGGCTTTGTGCTTGCTAGGAGTCTGGCAGGGTGCAATAAGACGCCCCATGAATGTATCTCGCTCCCCCTTGCGCATGATCTCTCTCTTTCATGCTATTCTGTTCATCGTGTTCTGTAGTCGGCTTGGGCAAGCTCAGGAATGGAACCAGTGGCGGGGACCCGACCGGAATGGCTTTTGCAAAGAAACCGTCAAATTGGTTGATGCACTGGACGCCAAGCCGCTGCCCCAAGTCTGGAAAAGCGAAAAAATATTGAGTGATAAGGACGGGGGTTTTGGTTCCCCGGTGGTGGCCAACGGCAAGGTCTATCTCTATTGTTCCTGGCGCACCTACCATAACCTCGATTTCCTCAAGATCAGCAAAGACGACGTGCGTCGGATCGGTTTGATCCCGGATCAAGTGGATGACGCCCTGATGGCCAAACTCGATGGCGCTCGTCCCGCGCTGCTGGAGATTGCCGACCGGGAGGCGCGACAGAAAGCGGTCAACGACTGGGTCGCGGCAAATCTGAGCGCTGACGAAAAAAAGCTGCTGGGGCCCTTTGCCCAAGAACGATTGATGAGAGGCAAGGAGGCGTTGCCGGTCGTCACATTGCGCAAGGTGATGTCCATCGTCGATCGCTCCTTCGCCAACCAGGCGGAACTAGACGCTTGGTATGCAGAAAACGGCATCGCCGATGCCGACCGCAAGCAAGTGACGGCTATTTTCCCCACGCAAGCGAGCACGTTTGAAGACATGATGTTCTGTCTCAATGCCAACGACGGTAAAACAGTCTGGAAAAAGACCTGGCCGAACGATGGCATCTCCGCTTGGGGAGCCTCAAGCACGCCGTTGGTTTTGAATCAACGGATTTTTATGTTTGGATGCAATGGCAACGCCCGTTGCCTGGATGCGGCAACTGGTGAGGAAAAATGGACGACACCCATTCCCATTCCGACCAAGGGGGATTTCCGCAACTCTTCTTTCGCCTTTTTCGAGGGCAAAGTCTTCATTCTGGTCGATCACCTTTTTGCCCTGAATGCCGATACGGGCGCCATTGTCTGGGAACAGAAAGAAGCCAGCGGAGGAAACAGTTCGCCGATGTTTTGGACGAACGAGGGGCAGACCTATCTCATTTGCGGGGGCGACCAGATCGCCTGCGTTACCCCCAATGACGGCAAAGTGCTCTGGAAGGTGAAGGGTGGGGGACACACCACACCCGTGATTGTCGGCAACAGCATGGTGGTTTCCAGGGGATATGTCGGGCCGCAATTCTATCGGATAACCCCCAGTGCCGCTACATTGGCGATCGAGACGAAAATCGGCGGGAGCCGCGGGGCGAGCGTGGCGACGGACGGGAAATTTTTCTATTCCTCCGGGAAAAATGAAGCGACGGCTTATGACGTGAATACTTTTGACCTCGCGTGGCAATCACCGGGGTTGAAGGAGGATTTCTCATCGCCGGTCGTCGCGGATGGCAAAGTGCTCGGTTTCTCCGATCACGGCGAACTCGGCCTCTTTAATGCAGCCACGGGAGCCTTTCTCGGCAAAACAGGCGTGGATGCTCTACGCTGCACCTCGCCTGTTTTGTCAGGTGGTCATTTGTTTGTGCGCACCAAAGACGCGGTGGTTTGCTACGATCTGCAAAAGAAAGCCGAGTAGAGTTGGGAACTGACGCATTCCCGCCTTGGTGTAGCCCAGCCCCTACGGACGCGGATTGGTGGGGGCTGGAGCCGAGCTGCTTTCGACTGGAACGTGTTTCTGAAAACTCCGGTAGAGTAGCAGATCGTAAATCACTTTGAGGCCCCCGCCTAAAATGAAAGGCGCGCCGAGGAGCGCAGGGTTGCCAAGAAGCGCCCCCGCAATCGCAGGGGAAAGCCCCGCGCCAATCGTGCGCGCGATGCCGGTAATCCCAGCGGCGGCGGAACGTTCATCGGGCGACACCACCGCCATCGTGTAGGCCTGTCGCGGCGGCACATCCATTTGCGAAATGCTGAAGCGCAAGAGCAGCAGCGCGATGGCCCACGGCAAGCTCGGCATGAAAGGGATGGCGATAAGCAGGAGGTTGGAGGGGAGATGGGTGAAAACCATCGTGTTCACCAGCCCGATCCGTGCGGCCACCTGCGCTGAAACCAGAGAGGAAAGCCCCGCAAGCAGATTTGCTCCGAAGAAAACCGAGCCCAGCGTGGAAAGATCCGCCCCAAACCGACAATAAAACCAGTAGGCGACGATGCTCTGGATCACAAATCCACCGCCAAAAGCGTCCAAGCTGAACAGGGCGGAGAGCTTCATTACCACCCCATGGGAATGGTGCAGCCCAAACCGGTTTTTGTGCACGGCAGCATCCGCTGGCGCGGGCTCCACCTCCCGTGAGAGCCGCGAAAACAGCAGACACAGCAGCCCGCCGAGGAAAGCGTAGGCAAACAAAATAACCCGGTAGCTGTTGAGTGGCGCAACGCCTGCGTGTTGGAGAAAACCGCTCAGATGCCCGCCCACCAGCGCACCAATCGCCGTGGCGAACGATCCGCTCAAGTTATACCAGGCAAACACATGGGTCCGCTTTTCCTGCGCGATTTCCTGGGATAGCGCCGCCTGCTCAATGGCAAGAAACGGCCCCACTTCGTTCCCGCTGGGGCTGATAACCCCAATAATGGCCGCCACCAGCAGCCAGGTGAATTGGGTGGTGAGCGCAAACAAACCCCCGGCAAAAAGCATCAGCCCACCCCCGGCGATGAGCATCCGCCGCCGCCCGAGCCGGTCCGCCACCGTCGTCATCCACAGCGAGACAACCGTGTCCCCCAGCAAGGTCAGGCTCAGCAAAATTCCAATCAGCCGCGTGCTGACCCCCAGTTCTGCCAAGTAGAAAGCCAGAATCACCGAGACCAGCCCGTAAGCGAACATCCGCGCAATGCGGGCGGCGAACAGGAGGCGGCAGTCAGGGCGCATGGGGTGGGGTTAGGGTTGCCCTGGCGGTCGGCGTCAGGCAACGATTAGCCATTCTGTCGCAGAAGGCCGCAAAACTTGCAACACCCGTTGCTTGTGAAATGATCGGTTGAAAAAAAGAGCAACTTCGCGATGTTTCAAACGTTTCATTGCTAAGGGGCCTTCCCTCGCTTGAAATCCTTTCGCAACCCAAACCACCCGATGTCTCGCATCAAACACCTCTTTTTCTGGCTCTCCGGCGCAGGCACCGAGACGCTGGAGCTTTGCCCCAACTGGGAGCAGCGCAAATACGTGGCATTCGGCGCCACCGTCCTGGTTCCCTGCCTCTTCGCCTTTATCGCCTGCGCCTACGCTCTTTCCACCCTGACCTCCAACCTGCCGGTCGTCTGCGCCGTCGCCCTTGCCTGGTCGTTCATCATCATGACGATCGACCGCGCCCTGCTCGCCAGCTACCGCCCGTTTCTCTCGTTTGCCCGGAAATTTGGCCAATTCACTCTCCGCTTTTGCGTGGCGCTTCTTATGGGCCTCACGATAGCCCACCCCTTGGTGCTTCTACTCTTCCGCGACACCGTGACCTCCGTCATCGAAAAGGATCGCCAGGCTGAAGTCGTCCAAATCCGCCAACGCTTTGACACGGAAAAAGGGCGGGTGGAAACGAAAATCGCAGGCGTGGAGAAATCCATCGCCACCCAGCAGGACCGCTGGAACGAAACCTTCCAAGCCAAGTTCATCGTCCAGGCGGACGCTTCGGCATCGCCCATCCCCGGCCTGACGACTGCGCAGCAGGCCGAACTCAAAAAGGCGATTGACGAGGCCACCACCCCGTCCCGCGACCGGTTGACTATCATTGATAAGCAAACCGCCGAACTCACCCCCGCCTACACCAAAATCCAGGGTGAACTCGCTTTCTGGCAATCGGAGTTCGAGCGCGAGGTCAACGGTCAGCGCAGCGGCATCATCGGCTTGGGCCCGCGCGCCCGCTCCATTCAGGACGACCAACTGGCCTGGCGGCGACAGGAAACTGCCCGTTTGGGCAATATGCTTGAACACGCCACGGCGGAAAAAACCGCGCTGCAATCCCAGGCGCGCCAAGCCGAAGCCGGAGCCATCGCCGCCTTCCAAAAGAAGCTGGCCGAACTCCAGGAAAAACAACAAGCGGAAGCCGCCCGCGTCGCCGACCTGCGCCGTAAAGTCGAACAGGATCAGGCCGAGCAATTCGTCGGCCAGCAAAACGACCTACGCGCCACCATCAAGAAACAGATCGACGCCCGCTTGGAGGACCTAAAAGCTGCCCAGGTGGAACTGGCCCAACTCGGCGCGGACGAGCAAACCCAGATCACCGCTCTCCTGGCCGAACCCCGGCGTGACATCCTCACCCAAACGCTCGCCCTCCACCGCCTCTTTGACGCAGGCGACCAGGGGGGACGCTTCGCCGTCGCCACCTACCTCGTCCTCACCCTCCTCTTCATGCTTGTTGATACCATCCCCCTGATGGTCAAGTTCGTCTGCAAACCCGGCCCCTACGACATGCTCCTTGACCGCGACGAAGTCCGCTACCATGCCGAGCATCACGCCTTCCTGGGCAGCCACAAACGCTACATGGAACAACTCGGCGCGGGCAACCTCATCGCCATCACCCGCAACCGGCGCTTGGAAGAAGCCCTCTTGGACGGCGTCGAACACACCCGGGCAGCCCGCGAATTCCTCGATTCCCTCATCGAAATGGAAAAAGCCTTCCACGAAAAGATGGCCTTCGAGCGCGACGCCGCAGAGCACACCACCCCGGAAAAGCTGGCCGCGTTGGAAAACATGAAGAAACACTTCTACGACGACCTGCATCACCGCATGGAACGCTTCTTCGCCAACGGCGATACTGCGGTGTTGTAGGAAAGACAGAAATTATGTGCATGGTATTTCAAATCATACCGATTGTAGCTGCTGCTGTTGGGGGATGCGTTTCCGGCTTTATCGGATTTGCTGCTGCCCGTTGCATAGAAAAGCGACGCGTATTGAATGTCGTTAAGTCTGCCATTTTCCTTGTTCGCACTGAAATGAAGAGATCTATACTGCTTCGTTCTATCCAAGAGATTCACACTTGGAGCATTCCCATTCTTCAAGAGCCGATAAGCAAAGCCGTCCCACTCCTTACGAAGAAGCAGGGAGAGATGCTTGTGAGTGCTTGGAGTGCCTACCTTTTCATGAGCACGTCCGCTAAGAATAGAGACGAGTATACAGCTGTTGCATTGAGTGCCATGGGCTCTCAATCTGCTTCTGGAGAGGAAACGATCACAGCGATGCTTGAACATATCGAAGCCGCTTTAGAATAACAGATTCCGCTCTTGAATCCTAGCGAACGCAAGAAGGATGCTGCCGTATAGGAATGGCTGCCGCTCCTACTTCTTTTTCGCCGCTTTTTCCTCGGTCATCTGGGCCACGGTTTTCGTGGCGAGGCGTGCCGCGCCTTGCGTCTCTCGCAGGGTCACCCGCGTGCCTTTCGCTTCGTGCTCGGCCAGACGCGCCCGCGCCGGTTCGATCTCCGCCGCAAATTGAGGCAGCCAGGCGGCCTGCGCGACCAGCATTTCGTCGGTCATCTGCCAGACCTCTTCCGGGTCGCACACAGCGCCTACCAGCGGATCGTGCAGCATCGCCTGCTTGAGCAGCGTCACATCGCCGCGCACCGCCGCTTCGGTCCCCATTTGCTGTACCCGCACGGAGGCCGAGCAGGTCGCCGCGCATGCCAGCGGCAGATCGCCGATGACCGGGAAGTGGATTCCCGTTTTATCCACGTACCCGGGAATTTCAATGATGCAACCGTCCGGCAGATTCGGGATGTTTCCCCGGTTGGGCGTGTTGAAATGGCCCCGGTAAATCTTCTCTGTCTCCAACGCCTCGATGATCCACCCGGCGTGTTCCTCGCTGCGGGAATAATTTTTCAAGTCCCAGGCCGGTTGGCTCATCCAGTTCGGGAAATCGGCCTTGAACCAGTCGCGGCCCTCGGTGCAAACGCGCAGGTAGCCGCCCGTTTCCCCATGAATCCACTCGCGGAGGTCGATCCAGCGTTCAATCTTGTCCGTGTGCTTGCGATACCACGGCACATACTCGCTCAAATGCCCGTTGGATTCGGTGCTGAAATACCCGAAGCGCCGGAGGACATCAATGCGCACTTTCTCCGTCTGGGAATACACAGGATGGGCCTCAAAAAGGGAAAGCATCTTCGGAATGAAATCGATCCCGCGCCACTCAATCTGGACATACCATGTCTGATGATTGATCCCCGAGGCGATGATATGCACCTCTTCCCGGGGGATTTTCTCCTCCGGCCCGATCAACCCTTCGCCGCGCGCCCAAAGCTCGATGCAATCGGCAATCATTCGATGCCCCCCTTGAACACCGTGGCAAAGCCCGATCGTCCGCACGCCGCCATACTGGTTGCATGCCCAGGTGTTCATCGCCATCGGGTTGGAGTAATTCAAAAACAACGCATTCGGAGCCGCCACCTCCCGGATGTCCCGGCAAATATCCAGCAACTCTGCGATGGTTCGCTGCGCATACATGATTCCCCCGGCGCAAAGCGTGTCACCCACGCACTGGTCCACGCCGTATTTGAGCGGGATGTCGATGTCTGTCTGGAACGCCTCCAGTCCGCCCTGCCGGATGAGGCACATCACGTAATCCGCGTTGCGCAGCGCCTCCCGCCGATCCGTCGTGGCGGTGATCTTCGCAGTGAGTCCGTTGGCTTCCACGTCCCGGCGCGCCAACTGCGCCATCATATCGAGATTCGCCTGTGAAATATCCATGAACGCGAATTCTGTCTCGCGGAGTTCGGGAATGCTGAGGATGTCGTGCATCAACCGGCGCGTAAAGGTGATGGAACCGGCTCCGATGACTGCGATCTTCACTTTTCTTTGCATCTGTGCTTTCATGGTGCTCATCTAAACACTCTTGTTTCCATGCCGATAGAAGATAAAGATGCCAAAAATAGCATAAACGTGCTGTCGCAAATCCGCCGGATGCGCGACCGCTCGCAAGCCATCCTCCATCCCAAGGAAGGCGTCGCCCTGCACGCTCTACTCATGAGCGCAGGTGTGGAAACCGCCCCCTCCGAAGGCTACGACTGGCACGGGCTTAAACGCGGCTCCAAAGAATTCGCCCTCTTCCAATACACCTTGAGCGGCGAAGGCCACCTGCGCCATCACGGGCGCGACTACCGCCTGCTGCCCGGCACGGCGCTTCTCCTCCACATTCCCGACGATCATCGCTATTATCTGCCGACGAACGGCCGTTGGCGTTTCTTCTATCTTCTGCTCAACGGCTCCGAACTCGTGCGCTTGTGGCGGTTGCTCGTCGAACGCACCGGCCCGGTGGTTGCGCTCGGTGACGACTCTCCCGCGCTGCAAGCTGCCGCCCGCTTCTGCCGCGACATCGTGCGCAAGACAACCGATTCACGTTGGGAAAACTCCGCGCGCGCCTACGAAGTTGCCATGCGGCTCATGGAGGAACTGGTTGCCTGGCAACGCAAGGCGGGTTCGGCCCGTCCGCCAGAAATCCAGCGGGCTATTGACCACGCCGCGCGCGCCTCTCTGGGCGATGTGTCTGTGGACGACCTCGCCGCCGCCGCAGGCTACAGCCGCTACCATTTCACCCGGCTCTTTACCGAACACGAAGGGATGTCGCCGGGGCGCTACCTCCAACACCAGCGCCTGCGGCTCTCCGTGCGGTTGCTCCAGACCACCGCGCAGCCCGTGAAAGCCATCGCCGCCGAATGCGGCTTCCGCGACGCGAACTATTTCTGCCGCGCCTTCCAAAAAGCCTACGGCGTCACTCCGGGCCTCTTCCGCCGCAGCGCGGTTTCGTAGCGTTACTTTACCAGCCGCAAAATGAACGGATACCGGTAGCGTTTCCCGTCGTTGGCAGACACAGCGGCGACGATCACGAGGATCACGTCAGCCAGCCAGAGCACAAAAAGCATCGGAAATCCAATCAGGACGAAAACGAGGAGAAGAGCGAATGCCATATAGATGGTGACGCTAATCTGCGCGTTGAGCGACTCCTTGGCCTGATCTGCGACAAACTCGGAACTGTCCCGCTTGACCAGCCAGATAATCAGCGGCCCGATGATGTGGCCGAACGGAATGAAATGCCCGGAGAACGCGCTCAGATGCGCGGCCAACGCCCATGTCCGTTCCTCATTGGCAGGGCCAGGTGGAAGCAGCGGCGGTTCGGGATTTCCGGGAGGCGGAACTTGGGGCGGTTCAGGCGGCATTTCCATGACTTCGAGTTCGTAGCCCGAATGGGACCCGGCTGCAAGCGCCGATTTTTCAGCCCGCGAACGAAAAACCATTCGTCAGGCGCGTCCGCACGGGGCAAAAAGAGTCATGCGCATTCCTCTCCTCCTGGCAGCCTTGCTGATCGTGGCCCCGTGGTCCGCTCCCGCCCGCGAAGTTGAACATCCCTACCTGGTTCGCGAGATGCATCTCCCGAACGGCCAGGAGGCGCATCTCGTCTGGTTCGACCGGACACTCTACACCGTGCGGGTGATCGACCTGGCCCCCGGCATGAAAGTCGCGCAAGCAGTCCAGACGAACGGCGGCCTGGCCGGAGTCAATGGCGGCTATTTCCAACCCAATCACGAGCCAATGGGTCTGGTCGTCAGCCAGGGCGGCCAGTTGCACCCGATGGAAACCGCTAAAATCCTCACCGGCGTGCTGGCGGTGACGCCACGTGGCGCGGCCCTCCTGCGCAACGCAGAATTCAAACCGAGGCGCAATCTGCGCGAAGCCCTCCAAGCCGGGCCGTTCCTGGTGGACCACGGCAAGCTCGTGACCGGATTGAACGCCACCCGCCGCGCCGAGCGCACCGTGCTGCTGGCCGAACGCGAAGGCGTGATGGCGCTCTTGATCACCGCTCCCGTCACCCTCGCGGAACTCGCACAAATCCTGGCCGCGCCGGATTTCATCTCCGGCCTGAAAATCGACCGTGCCCTGAACTTGGATGGTGGCAGTTCCACCGCCCTTTGGGTGGCCGCCGACCTCGCTTCCTACTCCCATCCGGAATGGAAGGCCGTGCGCAATGCCGTCGTCCTCGTCCCCAGCAGGCAATAGGGGAGTGGCATACGGAATAGGGCGCATTGACACAGCACTTCCCTTTTCCTAATCTTCTCTCACCCCCATTATGAAGCCGCAATCATGGATGTTCCAAAAACTCTGCGGCGTAGCCGTCTTGGGATGGCTTGGCTTTCTCTCCTCCGCCTCGGCTGTAATTTCCCCGGTTCAATCTTCCGCTGATCCCTTGGGATTGAAAGTTGTAGCCCCAGTGCAAATCGGCGGCTCGGATGCAGCCTCGGCGAATTTCATGCAGGACCTTGCCGGCATCAACGCCACGATCAAGTCCAAGCTGCCCGAATCCACGGCGGAAAGCCCCGCCACGACCGCCTCGATGGCGCTCGACCCCGCCACGCTTCGCCTGGCTACGACTTCGATGGCGCGCGTTTACTTCGTCAGTGAGGGAGCCTCCTACCACAGCAGCTTGGGCTTCAACACCTTCTCGGCGGGTTCAGCCATCCCCACAGCCACCACGCCGGGCATCACCTCCAACGCCCAGTGGGTTCTCCCCGATGCCTCCAGCAGCGCCCCCAACAGCCTCTCTTCAGTAGGCAACTCCGTGCGCACCAGTTCGGAACCGCTTCTTGCCGGGGATTTCGTGGATTTGGGAACCTTCGGTGCCGGAACCTTGCTCGATTTCTTTCTGGTCCCCTATGGTGCGCAAGGCGGCACATCCGTTCTCACCGATGAGACCGCGCGCAACCCGGACAATTTCCAGCACATCGTCTCCTTCTGGTCCGCCGACAACCGCTACCTCGTCCTCTCCTTTGAGGATATGGTGGGCGGTGGCGACAAGGATTACAACGACGTGGTCGTAGCCGTGGATTTCAGCTCGGCCTTAATGCAGCAAGCCACCACCGCTCCCGAGCCCGGCGCTTGGGCGGGCCTCGCCGCAATGGGTCTGCTCACCGTATGGAACTCCCGGCGTAAAAGCGGCGTAGCACAAGCCGTCTAACGCCCTTTTTCCCGCGAACCTATGCCTCAGGTGCGGGCGGATTCTGCTCCGCCTGCTGTTGCGCTGCTTGCTGCGCCGCCGCAGCCTGCTGCTGCATCCCGGCGATCATCTCCTGAAGCTGCTTCAACTCCTGTTCGCTGGCTTCACGGCTTTCCACAATCTCCACGTCGAAAATTAAATCCTCGCCCGCAAGCGGATGGTTCCCATCCAGCATCACATGCGTCTCCGTCACCTGCTTGACCCGGAACGGCAGGGGACTCTGGTTGGACTGAAACATATCCCCCTCCTTGATCTCCTTCTGAGGCAGCGCCTCGCGCGTCACCTGCACGTATTTGCCAAAATCAATGAGTCCGTAGCCGTCTTCGGCTTTCACTTCCACGCGCCCCTTCTGCCCGGCGGTGAAATCGAGGATCTCACGCTCCAGCCCCGGCACAATCATGCCCATCTCGGACATGAACGAGATCGGATCGCGACCTTGAGAGGATTCAATCACAGCGCCATCGCTGTCGGTGAGGGTGTAGTGGAAAACAATGACTTTTTGCGACATGGGAAAGCCTCAACATGCATGAATTACGCGAGCGCGGAAACGATTTTCCCTAAAATTTCCATCCCCCGCTCCAAATCCGGTTCCGCAGCCCGCGCGCAATTCAGCCGCATGTGTGGCGGCGGACATTCCGCTCCGTCCGGCGCGGCAAAGAAAGCAGGCCCCGCCGCAAATGCCACCCCGGCGGCACGCGCCTGGCGTTGAGCCTTCACCAAATCCATCCCGCTAGGCAGCCGCACCCAGAGCATATACCCGCCCCAAGGCGCGTCCACCTCCGTCCCTTCCGGGAAACTCCGCCCGATGGCATCGAGCACCAACCCCCGGCGGCGCAGATTGCGCTCGCGCAGCCAGGCGAGATGCGGTTCCAAACACCCTCCCTCCAAAAACGTCCGCAGCAGCACCTCGGAGACCACCGAACTGTGGATATCCTGCTGGCACTTTCGGGCGGCAAAGGCGTCGTCCAACCCCGGCGTCCCCGGCAGGCAATAGCCCACGCGCAGCCCCGGCGAAACCGTCTTGGAAAAACTGGTCACGAACGAAACCGTCGAGCCGTCGTCAAACGCCCGGCACGGCTTGGGCGCGCCGCTGTCGAGCAGCTCCGCATAAATATCGTCCTCGATCAAGCGCACCCCCGTCGCACGGCAAATCCGCACCAACCGCTCGCGATTCGCATCCGGCAACGTCGCGCCGGAAGGATTGGAAAGCGAAGTGCAGACCACCAGGCAGCGCGGCTTCCAGCGGGCCAGCGCCTCCTCGGTCGCGTCCAGGTCGATCCCGCTTCCACTCGTCACCGGGAGTGGAAGCACGCGCGCCCCGGCCTCGGCGATCACCTCCAGCAGCCCATAATAAGCGGGCGCTTCACAAGCCACCAGATCGCCCGGCTTCACCAGCACGGAAATCAGCGCCTGCAAAGCCTGCGTGCAGCCCGTCGTCGTAATCAAGCGCCCCGGCGCAACATCCGCCACCCCGCGCGCCGCCAGCCGCTGCGCCAGCAGCGCCCGCAACGCATGATCCCCCTCCGGGTGATGGTAGGCAAACATCGAAGCCCCGTCGGTGGCCAGCGCTCGTTCCGCCGCCTCGCGCAAAGCGGCAAAAGGGAGCGCATCCAGCGCGGGCACCCCGGCGGCGAAATTAATCAGCCCCGGTTGATCCGCCTGGCGCATAAAATCCACCAAACGCGCGGGCGCGTGAAACAAAAACGGCTCTTGCATCCCCTTTCAGGTATCCCGAACCCGCCAAGAATCAAACGAAATGCACGCGAAAATACACACGGCGAGAACAGGGGAATGCCCCTCTTCTCACTTTTTGCGCTTTTTTGCGGCCAAATCCTACAACCCCGCCAGCGTCGCCTTGATCGCCTCGAAGGTCGGAAGCTCTTTGGGGCTGGGAGTCTGCTCCGAGTAGCGAATCACTCCCGCCTGATCGATCACAAACGCCGCGCGCGCCGCCACACTGCCGAACCCCGCGAGGTCGGGCAACAGCACGCCGTAAGCCGCCGCCGTCGCCTTGTTCAAGTCGCTGGCAAGCGTAATGCCGATGCGCTCCTTCTGCGCCCAGGCGTCCTGGGCAAAGGGACTGTCCACGCTCACGGCGATCACCGTGGCGTTCAGCCCCTCATAAGCCGCGATGCCCCCGGTGATGTCGCACATCTCCTGCGTGCAAACCCCCGTGAAAGCCAGCGGGAAAAAGAGCAGGACGGTGTTCGTCTTGCCGAAATTCTCGCTCAATTTAACGTCAGAGATCACTTCGCCCTTTTTCGATTTCAGGGTGAAGTCCGGAGCTGGAGTTCCAACAGGTAGTGCCATAATATTTAATCTGGTTTCGAGGTTAAGACTTCCCAACAAGAGTTTCCGTTCAAACAGTTACTTCACAAACTCCAACTCCACCGGCGCGGGAATCAACCCGGCCTCGGCGGCGCGCTGGAGGAAAAGCTCAATCGAGCGCCGTCCGCTCTCGCCGTAATCCAGCGTGTAATCGTTCACATACATCCCGATGAACTGGTCCGCGAGCGTGGTGTCCATGTCGCGGGCCAGCGGCATCGCATGGGCGACCCCGGCGGCGCGGTGTTCCAGGCCGTAGCGGATGCTGTCTTCCAAAATATCGGCGATCTCCTTGCGCTGTGCGGGCGGAATATCCTTGCGGATCACATTCCCGCCGAGCGGCAGCGGCAGCCCCGTCTCGTTTTTCCACCATTCGCCGAAGTCGCGGATTTTGAGGAACCCGTCGCGCGCATAAGTGAGCTGCCCCTCGTGAATAATCAGCCCGACCGGGCTTTCGCCGCGCCGGACGTGATCGAAAATCTGGTCAAACGGCACCACCACCGTCTCGCAATCGCTGCCCAGGAAAAGTTGCAGAGCGAGGTAGGCGCTCGTCATTTTGCCGGGAACGGCGATCCGTTTCCCCTTCAGCCAAGCCTTGATCTCCTCATCCGAAGCGTTGTCCGCAAGCCCCTCGCGCGAAGTGGCGATGAGCATCGGCCCGTAGCCGTCGCCCATGCTCGCCCCAGAGGGCAGCAGCGCGTAGCGGTCGAGCACATAAGCGTAAGCGTGGATGGAGATCGCCGTGATATGGAGTTCCCCGCGCGTCGCCCGCTCATTGAGCGTCTGAATATCCTGGAGGATATGCTGGAATTTGTAACCGTGGGTATCGATCTTGCCCTCCGCCATGGCGTAGAACATGAAAGCATCATCGGGGTCAGGCGAATGGCCGAGGGTAAAAGTCACCGGAGTGGACATAGGCCAAAAGGGATAACGGAACCGCGCGGAGCTGGCAATGCTGGATTCCGAGGGGGGATTCGAACCCACTCTCTTTACTCCTCGTTACCAAGCTCTAGCTTGGTAGCGTCCTTGTCTGCGAGGCTCCCGCCTCGAAACCGTGGACGCGAATAGAGCCGAGAAATTCTCCGCCTCCTTTTCGCTTGCCCTCGCTGAGGGCGAAGGGGAGTATCCAGAGGGTAGGACGGATACCCCCCAACAAAATGAAAGGAAACATCCTTATTGCAGCCTTCCTAATCGGACCCATTCTTATGCTGGCGCTGCCCTCGGCGCTCATTAAGAAATCGTGGAAATTTTTTTTCCTCGCGTTGATCTTATCGGCGATTGGGATATTGATCCCCCTCATTGTTTTTGGAATGAGCACCTTCATGGCACCGGAATGGAAAGATGAATGCCATCACGGTTGGTTGGACTGCTTTCACCTCGGTAAACTGGCGTTGACGCCACTTGTGCTGTGGGCATGTGTGGCAATGTATGCCCTTGATATTTACCGAGTGAAAAATCGCACGCGTACATGGATCGTATTGGGTGTTTTTCTTGGCGCGATCATAAGTAGCCTTTGCTTTGTATTTGGAGTGGTGTGTCATGGTGGTTGGGGGTGGAATGACCCATTTACATGGTTTCTTGTTGCCCCTTTTTATGTCGCCGTTTGGTATTCCATTCGCACATACCAACTGATCCGAGCCACCGAGCTTCCCTTGTATGCTTATCTTGGCGCTCTTTTGGGTTCCCTTCCTTTTTGGATTGGAGCGGTGGTTTGGTCGCGCAAGACTTTTGAGGGTTTAACCGAACGTCCTCCTAATGCCTGTTTTGTGGTAACGGCAGCTTCGCGCGGGCATGAGACCCTAGTGGGGCCATTCGTGGATATCCTTCATCATGGCCGCCAGCATCGGGTCAACCGGCAACTCCTCACTTTCTGGCAATTCGAGGAACTTTGGCGATCTCGCGCTCCGGGGGGCCACGCCGCCTTCCGCCGTATTTATAACATATGCGGGCCAACCCTAGCGCAACACATCACCTCGCCATGGATTGCCGACCTTGCCTACCTCGTGCTCAAGCCCTTGGAAATCCTGGCGCGGCGGCTGGTCAGCCGATAAGCCCCCGCTTTCCGCTTGCCCTCGCCGGGGCCAGTCTTATTCTCAGTCGGATCGTTTCAAGCGCATGGCACAAGTCACCCTCAAAAACGTCTCCAAAATCGCCGACAGCGGCGCAGTGCAGGATTTCACGCTGGAAGTGCGCGACCGCGAGTTCGCCGTCCTTGCCGGACCCTCCGGCTGCGGCCATTCCACCCTGCTCCGGCTCATCGCCGGGCTCGACCCCCTTTCCAGCGGCGAAATCCTCATCGGCAGCCGCCCAGTGCAGACCCTCCCGCCCGCCGAGCGCGACGTGGCGATGGTCTTCCGCCAGGCCGCGCTTTTCCCGCACTGGACCGCCCAACAAAACATCGCCTTCGGGCTCAAAGGCCGCCATTTCCTAAAAACCGAGATCGAAAAAAAGGTGAAGGAAGCCGCCAACGTGGTCGGAGTCACGGAACTGCTGGATCGCAAACCCGCATCGCTCACCGCCGTCGAACAACTGCGCGTGGCCCTGGCGCGCGCCATCGTCCGCCAGCCCAAAGTAATCCTCTTGGACGACCCGCTCTCCATCCTCGACCCCGAGTCCCGCCCCGCGATGCGCGCAGAACTGGTGAAACTCCAGGAGCGTCTCCAAACCACCCTGCTCTACGCCACGCAAGACCCGCTGGAGGCGATGATCCTCGGCCACCGGGTCGCCGTGATGAACTGCGGCGCATTGCAGCAGTTCGACACCCCGCTGCGCATTTACAACCACCCCACAAATCGCTTCGCCGCCCAATTCCTGGGCCGTCCGCCGATGAACCTCCTTTCCGGCCGACTGCGCACCGCCCAAACGGGCCTCCTCTTCAAAGAAACCGGCGGAACCGTGGAAATCCCCTTTACCGACAGCCCCGAACTCAAAGCGCTGGCAGGCAAAGACGTTGTGCTGGGCATCCGCCCCGAGGACATCCGCGTCGTAGCGCCTGACGCCGTGACCAAAGCCCGGGGCGCGCGCTGCCAGGGCATCGTCGATCACGTGGAAATGACCGGAGCCGAGATTTTCTACACCGTGCAAACCGGCGGTCACACGCTCGTCATCCAGGGAACCCCGGACGCAGAGCCCGCCGGCGCAGGCCGCCGCATGGCATTCGACATCGATGCCGAAAAGAGCCATCTTTTCGATGCGGAGACGACCACGCGCTTGCTGTAATGACCCAGAAACCCAAGTCCTTCATCCTCCTCATCTCCAAGGGCATCCTGCGGGACCACACCCAGCGGCGCACCGTCATGTTTTGGATCGTCGCCGCCACGCTAGCGCAGTTGGCGATAGGCGTGTTTGTGCTGGACGCCTGGCTCCTGGCGAACCCCGTAATCTTTCTGTTCTACTGGGGAGCCTGTTTTTGGCTGACCATCACCTCCCTCCTGCTCGCCGTGTATGACATGCTAGCCCTGCGCGTCGAAGCCCGTCGCGAACGCGAGCGCATCAAAGGCCAGGTATTCGGCGGGGATAACGACAAGGACAAGCAGCCATGATCCGCACCCGCGAGAAAATGATCGCCATGGAGGCCGCCACGCTGGCCCCCTACGCCCAGAAATCGGGCGAAACCGCCGGACGCCGCTACCCCGAACCGCCCCACGCCTTCCGCACCGAATACCAGCGCGACTACGCCCGCATCATCCACTCCCGCGCCTTCCGCCGCTTGGAATACAAAACCCAGGTCTTCCTCAACGGCACCGGGGACCACCTACGCACCCGCCTCACGCACACCATGGAGGTCGTCTCCATCACCCGCTGCATCGCCCGCGCGCTCGGTCTCAACGAAGACCTCGCCGAAGCCATCGCCCTGGCACACGACCTTGGCCACGCCCCCTTCGGCCATACCGGCGAGGAAACGCTCGACCGGATCATGCAAGGCCACGGCGGCTTCGACCACAACGAGCAAAGCCTGCGCATCGTCGAGCGGATCGAGAAAAAATACCCCCACATCGACGGCCTCAACCTCACCTTCGAGCTGCTCGAAGGCCTCCAAAAACACCGCGAAACCTACGAACCGCCCCCCGGCAGCGACGCCCTCTGCTATCTGAACCCCTCGCTGGAAGCGCAAATCGCCAACCTCGCCGACGAAATCGCCTACTACAGCCACGATTTGGACGACGGCCTCGACTGCCATCTCATCCACCCCGCGCAACTCGAAGCGCTCGAAGTCTGGCGGGAATCCCACGAGGACGTCAAACGCCGCTACCCCGACATCGAGGGGAGGGAACTCAACGCCTACGTCATCCGCTGCATCATCGACCGCCAGGTCGAAGACGTCATCCTCACCAGCGCCCAGCGGATCGCCCAGGTCGCCGTGCAAAGCGTCGAGGACGTCCGCCGCCAGCCCCAGCCCCTCATCGCTTACAGCGGCCATCTCCGCCAAGCCAACCAAGCCCTGCGCACTTTCCTCTACGCAAACCTCTATTACCACCCCGACGTCTCCCAGGTGAACCGCCGCGCCTGCGAAATGCTCAGTCAGGTTTTCGACGCCTACTTGAAAAATTCGAACCTTCTGGGCGGCAACCACGCGGACCGCATCGCCGCCGACGGCCTCCATCGCGTTGTCTGCGACTACCTTTCTGGCATGACCGACCGCTACCTCCTCGAAGCCCACGCCCGCTTGTTTCCTGCTGGAAATTAGCGTGTATCGCTTACTTCATGCCTGGAGCGTGTATCCGTAATTATACGGTTCTCCAGTCTCTTGACAAACCGCCCCCATGCGCCGATCAAAGAGACAGCTTCGACGATACATGATTGATCCCACACTTTTTCGGTGGATGCGCTTCGGTCGATCAGCCCTCCTTGCGGGCTTGGCTGTGGCCTCCATGCTCTGGTTGAGCGGCTGCGCGACCTTCCGGTATTACAACATTACCGATTTCAACACCGTCGTCGTGGACCCCGGTCACGGCGGGCGCGATGCGGGCGCCACCTCCCCGCGTCTGCGGCGGATTGGCAGGCTGCAGGAAAAAGACCTGGCCCTCGACGTGGCGCGCCGCTTGGAAGGCAAATTGAGCGACGCCGGCTTCCGCACCGTGATGACCCGTCGTAGTGACCGTTTCATCCCTCTCGATGATCGGGTGGCGATTTCCAACGCCCATCTCAAATCCGTCTTCATTTCCATCCACTTCAACGACACTCGCCGCCGCCGGATTCACGGCGTGGAGGTCTATCACAACCGTCGCGGCACCTGGCAACTGGCCGAGCGGATCGACCGCTCACTGGCATCCATGTCCCAAGGAGAAAACCGTGGTGTGAAAACAGCCCGCTATCGAGTGCTGCGCTATTCGCAAGGTCCTGCCCTGCTGGTGGAATGTGGATTCCTGAGCAACCCGGCGGAAGCCGCCCGCTGCGCCGACCCCGTATGGCGGGAGGAAGTGGCTACCCGTCTGGCTCGGGCGATCATCGCCCAGCGGCAGCCATAGTGCGTTGTTTTTCTTGCGGCATTCCCAAGCCGCATACGCTATAGCGGAGGTATGGACACCTCTCTCGAAATTCCAGGCATCGCGCGGCTCCTCCCCGGCTCCGGCGGACTGTCCCGCTACGAAGTCACCACCCCGCTCGCGCAAGCCCATATCTACCTCCATGGTGCGCACGTCACCCACTTCGCCCCCGCAGGCCAAGCTCCTGTACTCTTTATGAGCGCCAAGAGTCACTTCCAGCCCGGCAGCCCCATCCGGGGCGGCGTGCCCGTCATCTTCCCCTGGTTCGGACCGCGCCAGGGACGCGCCGACTCCCCAGCCCACGGCTTCGCCCGGACACGCGCCTGGACGCCGGAGTCCCTCGTCCAGCAACCCAGTGGCGAAGTTGTCCTTACTCTGCGGCTCGAACCCGACGCCGATACGCGCGCCCTCTGGGGTGAACCGAACGACTGGGTGCTGCGCCACCGCATCACCATCGGCGCAACCCTCACCATGGAACTGGAAATCGATAACCGCAGCGCACAACCCTTCCGCTGCGAGGAAGCCCTGCACACTTATTTCAGCGTCAGCGATGTCTCCACGATCCAAGTTCACGGCTTGGAAGGCGCAGAATACTACGACAAAGCCGATGGCATGGCCCGTAAACGCCAGGACCGTGCTTCCCTTCGCTTCACCCAAGAGACTGATCGCACCTACATTCATACCACCGCCACCTGCGTCATCGAAGACCCCGGATTGCATCGTCGCATCGTTGTGGGAAAAGCGCGCTCGCAATCCACTATTGTCTGGAATCCGTGGATCGCCAAAGCCCGAGCCATGGCTGATTACGGCGACAACGAATGGCCCGGTATGGTCTGTGTCGAAACCGGAAACGTCGCCGACAACACCTTGGAAATCGTCCCCGGCGCGCGCCACCTCACCCAAACCGTCCTGCGAGTGGAACCCCTTTAAAAAAGCCCACTGGAAAACATGTCCCGTCCCAACAAAACCAAAGTCCAAACCCACGCGCAGCCCGGCGGCGGCCTCTTCGCCGCCTTTGCGGGATTGGAGATCAGCGGCTTGCCCGACGGCCCGCAACCCCAGGAAACAAGCCCATCCGAGAGTGAAAGTGGCGCGTCCCATTGCACGTCAGCCAAACGCGGACGCGTCGTCCTGCGCCGCGAAACCGCACACAGGGGCGGCAAATGCGTGATTGTCGTGAGCGACTTCGATGGAGCGCTTGACGAAACCTTCATCGAAGCCCTTGCCACAAGGCTCCGAGCCGCTTGCGGCTGTGGCGGCGCAGTAAAAAATCGGACCATCGAAATGCAGGGAGACCAACCCGCGCGCATTCGGGAATTGCTTGTTGCGGAAGGATTTCGAGTGGCAGGAATCAGCTAAAAACACCCGCCAACCAAGCAAGTGCCAGCTCTGCGCAGGAAAAAAGTTCCAGAGTAAAAGCGGGAAAAATCCAAAATACCGTTGACCCAAAGAGCGACTTTGATACGGTTCGCACCCCACGCAGCGGCAAAGATTGCCGGGCCAGCCGGTCAATTGAGGAGCCTAAAAAATTCTTCAAAAACGGTTGACGAAACGGGACGAAGCGCTAAGGTGCTCAACCCGCGACGGAAGGCAGGAAAGCAGAAAAAACGACCCCGAAAAAATCGAAAGATTTGGTTGACGGTCCGAAGAAATCCGCTAGATTGCACGCCCCGCAACGGGAAAAGGAGAGTGCCGGAAACGACGGTGTCAAAAAAATCGAAAGATTCGATTGACGCCTCGAAAAAATCCGGTAAGTTGTCCATCCCGCCACGGTGAAAGCCGAGCGGTGGAAAAGCAGCGATAGCTGCGAGTTCGCGACAAGGCGAACGGCTCTTTTGAATGAGCTGGACGGTGAATCCGGGAAACCGGGTTGACTGGCCGGATCGGGAAAAAGACACGATCTTTGAGAGTTTGGTTCCGAAGTTTTTCGAATGGTCGAAAGCTTGGAACGGTTGAGGATAGCAAAAATTGAATTGTGCGTTGAACGTCAAATTATTTGGTTTCAAAAATTAATTGACCGAAGCGGACCACCTGATCTCACAAGAAAGGTGGCGAGCTAATATAAGGTCAGAATTTTGCTCGGTGTTATAGCGACACCGGCACAAATTTTCTACGGAGAGTTTGATTCTGGCTCAGAACGAACGCTGGCGGCGTGGATAAGACATGCAAGTCGAACGGGATTGTTTATGTAGCAATACAGAAGCAGTCTAGTGGCGAACGGGTGCGTAACACGTGGGCAATCTGCCGAAAAGTGGGGGATAGCTCGCCGAAAGGCGAATTAATACCGCATGTGGTCAGGAGGGACATCCCTCCAACACTAAAGCCGGGGCAACCTGGCGCTTTTTGATGAGCCCGCGGCCTATCAGCTTGTTGGTGAGGTAACGGCTCACCAAGGCTATGACGGGTAGCTGGTCTGAGAGGACGACCAGCCACACTGGAACTGAGACACGGTCCAGACACCTACGGGTGGCAGCAGTCGAGAATTTTTCTCAATGGGGGAAACCCTGAAGGAGC